>OLSM01000708.1_pt1 | contig 29865 bp, 24 predicted proteins | sample 1672721 | NCBI WGS metagenome assembly OLSM01 (sample SAMEA3136717, study PRJEB25190) | human gut metagenome
GAAGCAACAGAAGGCGAAGAAAAAGTAAAACATATAACAGAAAAAGGAAAAGAAGCAGGGATACAGGAAGAAGAACGATATGGCAAATATGGAAGAAAGTATTACGCATTAGTTCATACGAGGGAGAGTCAGGAGATGATTTTGGGAGAACTCCGAGAGTATTTGGCTGATTTGACGGATGAGTGATAAACAGACGAACTCCAGAAGATAAATAAAGCATATTGGTGACTTTAGTCGCGGCGTGTTGAATGTTCGCTTTCGCGCTCACATCCAACACTTGCTCCGAGGTCACCAATATGCTTTATTTATCTTCTGGAGTTCTGCTTGTTCCTTGTCTTTACTGATAGTTCAAGTGTCAGTCCTTCAAAACCCTAACTTCTTGGAAAGTCACAGACATCTGAAACCATCCTCAAATCTCTCCAAAAACAAATTCTGAATTTTTTTCTCTCCAGCCAAAGCACAGCCCTCAGGGAAGGAAAGAATCTATATTTATAACCTCGGAGCAAAGGTTGGATGTGAGCATTCAAGCGAACATTCAACCTGCAGCGACTAAAGTCACAATTCTGAATTCTTTCCTTCCCTGAGGGCGTCTCCCTTGCCTGCGGCAATTCAGAATTTTCCACCCGACTTGTAATATTCCACACACAAAATAATGATATTTGAATATAATTTGATAAAAAATGCACTATTAGCAAAAACTTTCTTGCGCTAATGGTGTTTTTTTGTCTTCTTTTTACGAAAACTATCTTTAGTGAAAAAGCGATTCATGGTATAATCGAACGAGGCAGAAAGTGATGGTTTTTGAATGTCATATTCTGAAGGTTACGAAAATTACAAAAAATAGGTAAAAACAGTATTGTTTTAAGGAGGATAACGTGTTAAATACAACAAAATCAGAAGAGTTATATAAAGTAGCACTTGACCTGATGCCGGGTGGTGTAAACTCACCGGTCAGAGCATTTGGTGCTGTGGGAAGAAACCCTTTATTTATTGACCATGCAAAGGGTTCCTATGTTTATGATGTGGATGGTAATAAGTTTATTGACTATGTTTGTTCCTGGGGACCTGGAATTCTTGGACATTCTCATCCAGAGGTTCTTGAAGAAGTAGTGAAGGCATGTTTTGACGGTCTTACTTTTGGTGCGCCAACTGGTAAGGAGAATGAACTGGCACAGCTTGTCAAAGATTGCGTACCATCTATGGAAATGATGCGTATGGTAAGTTCAGGAACTGAGGCAACGATGAGTGCGATTCGTGCGGCAAGAGGATTTACCGGAAGAGATAAGATCATTAAGTTTAAGGGATGTTATCATGGACATTCCGACGGATTATTAGTGCAGGCTGGTTCTGCAGCATTAACACAGTCTGTACCGGACAGCAGCGGAGTTCCTGCTTCTTTTGCACAGCAGACTTTAGTTGCTCTTTATAATGATAAGGATTCTGTAAGAGAGTTATTTGAGAATAATAAAGACCAGATTGCAGCTCTTATTGTGGAGCCAGTTGCAGCAAATATGGGTGTTGTTATTCCTGACGATGATTTTCTTCCTTTCCTTCGTGAGATTACAGAAGAGAATGGAACAATTCTTATTTTTGACGAGGTTATCACAGGATTCCGTCTTGGTGTCGGCGGTGCACAGGAGTGGTTTGGAATTAAGCCAGATTTATCTACTTTCGGAAAGATTGTCGGCGGTGGAATGCCAATGGCTATCTATGGCGGACGTAAGGATATTATGAGAAATATTTCCCCGACAGGAAAGGTTTATCAGGCAGGAACCTTATCTGGTAATCCGATTGCGACAACAGCCGGAATCAAGACTCTTGAAATTTTAAGAGACCATCCAGAACTTTATACAAAGATTGAAGAGAATACAAAGAAGCTTGCGGAAGCTTACAAAGTAAGAGCGAAGAAACAGGGTATCAATATTCATGTTAACCAGATTGGTTCTCTTATGAGCGCTTTCTTTACAGGGGAAAATGTAAAAGATTACACAGGAGCAACATCTTCTGATACTAAGGCTTACGCAGATTACTTTAACTATATGTTAGAGAATGGTATCTATGTGGCACCTTCACAGTTTGAGGCGATGTTTATTTCTGCAGCTCATTCTGATGAGGATATTCAGAGAACTATTGATGTGCTTACAAAATAGGAAAGATATTAAATAAAAGATATTATACTTATTCAGAATAATTGCAAATAGAAATAATTTATAAATAAGAAGTCTGTATTGGAAACAGGGGCGAAATTTTAAAAATAAAACAAGTCTCAAAACATATTTATAAAAATGAATATAACTATAAATATAGTAAATAAGACAGAAAGTCAAAGGAGAAAAAATGGTACATTTTATTGGAGCGGGTCCTGGAGACCCAGAGTTACTGACAATTAAGGGAAAGAAATTAATCGATCAGGCAGATGTAATTATCTATGCTGGTTCTTTAGTAAATAAGGAAGTTCTTGCCGGAGCCAAAGAAGGCGCAGAGATTTACAACAGTGCGACAATGACTTTAGAGGAAGTTATTGAAGTAATGAAAAAGGCTGAAGCTGAAGGCAAGATGACAGCTCGTGTTCATACAGGAGACCCTGCCGTTTTCGGTGCACACAGAGAGCAGATGGACGAGCTTTCCCGTCTTGGAATTGATTATGATGTCATTCCAGGTGTGAGTTCTTTCCTTGCAACTGCGGCAGCTTTAAAGAAAGAATATACTTTACCGGGAGTTTCCCAGACAGTTATTCTTACAAGAATGGAAGGCAGAACACCAATGCCGCCAAAGGAAAAATTAAGAGATTTAGCAAAACATAATTCTACAATGATTATTTTCTTAAGTGTAGGAATGATTGAACAGCTTGCAGATACTTTAAAAGAAGAGTACAGAGAGGATACACCAGTTGCTGTTGTATACAAAGCTTCCTGGGAAGATCAGAAGATTGTTATCGGCAATCTGACAAATATCGCACAGAAAGTAAAAGAGGCAGGAATCACAAAGACAGCTCTTACAGTTGTAGGCGATTTTCTTGGAGACGAGTATGAACTTTCTAAACTTTATGACAAGACATTTACACACGAATTCAGACAGGCAAAAGAGTAAGCCGTGTGGTTTTGCTGGAGGCAGAAAATAAGAAATGGGTATACAGATAATTAGTATCAGTCATAAAATCGCACCTCTTCATGTAAGGGAAATGTTTGCATTTACAGAGGAGCAGCAAAAACATATGATGCAGGAGATCACAGAGCATTTGGAAGTTTCAGAATGTATCGTGTTATCTACCTGCAACCGGACGGAAATGTATGTGTATTCTGATTCGGAAAGCAAGGGATGTGTATTTAATCTGATGGAAGATGTACTGCTTGGCGAGGCAGGCGCACAGGATGAAGAAGATATCGGAAATTATCTTTTATTTTATCATGGAAAAAAGGCGATTCATCATCTGTTTCAGGTAGCGGCAGGGCTTGATTCCATGGTAATTGGAGAAGACCAGATTCTCGGTCAGGTAAAGACTGCACATAAGCAGGCAAGAGAGGCTGGAACAACGGGAGTGTATCTGAATACATTTTTCCGTATGGCAGTTACAGGAGCGAAGAAAGTAAAGACCGAAACAGAACTTTCAAAAACTTCTGTATCAACAGCGACACTTGCGCTGAAAGTAGCCGAAGAAGAACTTGGAACTTTAAAAGATAAAAAGGTTCTTATCATTGGTGCGACAGGTAAGATTGGCGGTATTGTTCTGATGAATATTCAATCTCTTCATCAGGCAGATATTTATGTTACGACGCGTAAGAATAAGCTCATCCAGACAAAGCATGGAAATGACGAGTTTACGACAATTGATTATGAAGATCGTTATGAATATTTAGGTCAGATGGATGTCGTTATAAGTGCGACATCGAGTCCGCATTACACACTGACATATAGCAAGATGAAAAAGCAGCTTACGACAGCGAAGCGAAGAGTCTTTGTCGATTTGGCTGTGCCGATGGATATCGAAGCAAAAATCAGTGCGGTGGACGATACCTGCTACTATAATATTGATGATTTTACAAGAATCGCAAGGGAGAATAACCAGAAGAAACTGAGAGAAGCAGAGGCCGCATCAGGGATTCTTGATGAGTATGAACTTCAGTTTGAACAGTGGATGGTATTCCAGAAGTCTTTATCCGTTATGGGAAAGGTCAGAGATAACTTTGTAAAAGTAGCAGAACATAAAGGTGTGGAAAAGGCATTTGACCATTTCTTCTATTGGGTGAGAGAGAATAACACACCGGAAGATTTGGAGACATTTTTCCAGTGCCTGGATCATTAAAAAGGATGATAGACAGGTCTTGAGCAGGAGAAAGAAATTTGTTCCTAAATTATTGAAAACAGACCAGAATACCGGTTTTAGAAGGAGAAAACAATGGGTAAATTATATGCAGTTGGGTTCGGTCCAGGTGGATATGAACACATGACAGCAAAAGCAATTGATGTAATTAAAAATGCAGATGTGATTACAGGATATACTACATATGTAGAGATGCTGAAAAAGTTTTTCCCAGATAAGGAATATGTAGCAACTCCGATGACAAAGGAGATGGATCGCTGCCGTATGGCAGTTGATTTAGCTGCTGAAGGGAAGACAGTTGCAATGGTAAGTTCCGGAGACAGCGGAATTTACGGAATGGCAGGAATTCTTTTAGAGATTGCCAATGAGAAAAAGGCAGATGTTGAGATTGAGACTGTTCCAGGTGTGACAGCAGCGAGTGCAGCGGCATCTATTCTTGGAGCACCGTTAATGCACGATTTTACAATTATTAGTTTAAGTGATCTAATGACACCTTACTCTCTTATTATGAAGAGAGTGGATTGTGCAGGACAGGGTGATTTTATCGTATGTCTCTATAATCCAAAGAGCAAAAAGAGAGCGGATTATGTAGAAAAGGCTGCAGAAATTCTTATGAAATATCGTGACGGCAAGACTCCAGTTGGTGTTGTTCGCCATGCGGGCAGAGAAGAGGAATCTTCCTATATTACAACACTTGATGCAGTAAAAGATGCACCGATCGATATGTTCAGTATCGTTATTGTCGGCAATTCCAACACATATGTACGCGATGGTAAGATGATTACCCCAAGAGGATATGAAGACAAATACGGATTCGCGAATGTAGAATAAGATGAGTGTGTAAGCGTTTTTTTTTGCTTACAAACTTATTATACGAGTGGAGGAATAAGATGAAAAATATCATCAAAATCGGAACGAGAAAGAGTAAGTTAGCTCTGATTCAGACCGATATTGTAAAAGATAAAATTAAAAAAGCTTTTCCTGAAATAGAAGTGGAAATCGTAAAGATTGACACAAAGGGAGATCAGATCCTTGATAAATCCCTTACTTCATTTGGTGGAAAAGGTGTATTTACTGCTGAACTTGAAGCCGAACTTCTTTCTGGTGCAGTAGATATTGCGGTTCACAGTGCAAAGGATATGCCGATGGATTTCCCAGAAGGGCTTGGAATCGGTGCAGTCCTTGACAGAGCGGATGTGAGAGATACTTTTGTTACTACAACTGGTAAAAAATTAGAAGAATTAGAGCCAGGAAGCATTGTCGGAACAAGCTCTCTTCGAAGAGAATTATTAATTAAAGAAATTAATCCCTATGTAACGATTAAGCTTCTCCGTGGAAATGTACAGACTCGTTTAAGTAAACTTCGTGACGGTCAGTATGACGGAATTATTCTTGCGGCGGCAGGAATCGAAAGACTTGGATATGAAAAGGAAGAGGGACTTCACTATCAGTATCTTGACCCGGATGTATTTCTTCCGGCCGCAGGTCAGGGAATCCTTGCAGTAGAAAGCCGCGTAGAAGATGCGGAGATGGCAGAAATCCTTGCGGCGATCCACAGTGAAAAAGCAGAATGTCTTTTAATGGCAGAGAGAGCATTTTTAAAGACAATCGGTGGAAGCTGTAACGCACCGGCGGCAGCACTTTGTCGTGAGGAAAATGGTGAATTTTCCATGCGTGCCATGTATGTGAAAGATGGAATTCATAGCAGAAAGACGTATATGACAGTGAATATAGAAGATGCTATAGCGGAAAAAGATGCAGACAGCAAGCCGATAGCTGGGACGGCTGTGGCAGCAGCCGTTTCTGTCGAAGAAGCTGTTAAAACAGACAAAGAGATAACAGAGAAAGATACGGCAAGAAAAAGTAAAGTAGAAATAGCAGCAGAACTTGGTATCAGCGTTGCTCATGAAGTAAACAAAGGCATGGTATATCTTGTCGGTGCAGGTCCTGGTGATGAGGATTTGATGACGAGAAAAGGACTTAAGCTTTTAAGAGAGGCAGATGTCGTTGTATACGATAACCTTGCATCCAGTTCCCTTTTAAATGAAGTGAGAGATGACGCAGAACTTATTTACGCAGGAAAGCGTTCTTCAAATCATCATTTAAAACAGTATGAGACAAACGAGCTTTTAGTGAAGCTTGCATTAGAAGGAAAAAATGTTGTCCGCTTAAAGGGCGGTGACCCATATATCTTCGGCCGTGGCGGTGAAGAAGGACAGGAACTTAGAGAAGCTGGTGTTGACTTTGAAGTTGTACCGGGAATTTCTTCTTCTTATTCTGTTCCGGCATACTGCGGTATTCCAGTGACACATCGTGATTTCGCATCTTCTTTCCATGTGATTACCGGTCATGAAGGCAATCATAAAAATGGTGTGAGTGTATTAAATTACGAGACACTTGCGAAAGAAGAAGGAACATTGATTTTCCTTATGGGACTCAAAAATCTTCCTAATATTGTAGCTTCGCTTATTGAGAATGGTAAAGATCCTGCGACTCCGGTCGGTGTGCTTCAGGAGGGAACAACCGCAAGACAGCGTGTTGCAACAGGAACACTTGCTGATATTGTAGAAGTTGTAAAGCGCGAGGGAATTAAGACTCCTGCCATTACAGTTGTAGGTGATGTTGTAAGTTTACGTCAGGTACTTGACTGGTACGGACACAAACCTTTATCCGGCAAGAGTGTTCTTGTGACAGGAACAACTTCTATGGTAGACCGACTTTCTCCGATTCTGAAAGAGGAGGGAGCAGAGGCCATTTCCTTTAGCTTAATCCGTACTGAAAGAATGAAACTTCCAGAGCTGGATGTCGCATTGAAGGAAATAGATAAGTATAACTGGATTGTATTTACCAGTGCAAACGGTGTGGAATGTTTCTTTGAGGAAATGCAGGAAATCCGAAAAGATATCAGAGATTTAGCGCATGTCCGCTTCGCTGTTATTGGAGACGGAACGAAAAAGGCATTGGAAGAACATGGAATTTTCTGTGATTTTATTCCGACAGCATATTCTTCAAAAGATATGGCAGAGGCGATGGTTCCTCATATCGGAAAAGATGAAAGTGTTCTTCTCCTTCGTGCAGAGGAAGCAAACAGAGTGCTTCCAGATGCATTAGAAGAAGCTGGAATTTCCCACACATGCATTTCTCTTTATCATACCGTAACGGATGAGAGAAAAGCAGATGAATTGAATCGTTTGATTAAGATGGCTGACTATGTAACATTTGCAAGTTCCAGTGCAGTTCGAGCCTTTGTATCTATGGTAGATAATCTTGACGAGGTCAAAGGAAAATATATCAGTATTGGCCCGGTTACAACAAAGACTGCACAGGAAAATGGTCTCTCCATTGCAAAAACTGCTGTTGTATATACAGCAAGAGGTATGGTAGAAACAATGATTCAGGATGCAGTGGAAGAAGGTCAGAAATAAATGAAAACTCAGATAAAACGTTTTTTGTTAACACTTGGCTTTATGACAAGGATTCCTGTCAATGTAGATCTTGGCGAAGTAAAAGATGAAGACATGCACAAAGGATTTTTATATTATCCGGTAGTCGGTCTGATTCTCGGACTTTGTGACATGGCAGTATTTCTTCTTGTAAGTCTTATTTTACCAGAAGTATTTGGAATCCTTTTTGCAATGCTTGCGAATCTCTGTCTGACAGGAGCCTTTCACTTAGACGGTCTTTCGGATACCGCAGACGGAATCTACTCTGCAAGAACGAGAGAACGTATGCTTGAAATCATGAAAGACAGCCGCATCGGAACAAACGGTGCGGTAGCGATGTGCTTTGATCTGGCATTAAAGTTTGCCGGAATTTACTACAGCGATATAAGATGGCTGATGATTCTTCTTATGCCAATCGCCGGAAAAATGGTACAGGGAGCGATTGTGTATAAAGCAATTTATCCTCGTGAAAAAGGAATCGGTATTTATGTAGGAACTGTCAGTCTTGGAACAGTAATCGGAACCGTCATTCTTGGACTTATCGCAATGGTACTTGCCTTCTCCTGCTGGGGAGTCCTTATCTTTGCGATTCTCTTTGGATTCGCTTACCTTTTCCGTGTATATATCACAGGGAAAATCGGTGGAATCACCGGAGATGTTATGGGAGCAGGAAACGAGCTTGCGGAAGTATTATTACTGCTTGTTGTTATTGTTCTTACAAAGTATACAGGAATGACACCATTATCATTATTTTCATTTTAGTTTTTAAAAATGAGATAATGATGAAGGAAAGTTGTAGAAAAAACTATTGATATTTATTTATATATGAAAGTAGAAAAATATAAATTTATGAAATGGAAGCAAGACTATACAAAAATATGAACAATATATGTTGGTATTAAAGTAGCAGAAGGGAAGATGGTTATGACTCTGGAGGAAGCAATCAAAAAAATTCAGCCGCTGGATGAGGAGGCAATGGAGTACACTCGTGCAAGATGGAATACTCTTGGGAAGCCTCTTCACAGTCTGGGAAGACTCGAAGAAATGGTGACACAGTTCGCTGGAATTTACCGCGATAAGAATCCGCATTTAAGGAAAAAAGCGGTTATTGTCATGGCAGCAGATAACGGTGTTGTAGCGGAAGGAGTTACCCAGACAGGGCAGGAAGTGACAAAGACAGTAACAGAAAATATGACAAAGCATAATGCGACAATCTGTATTATGTCCTCCATGAGTGGAGCAGATGTGTATCCCGTAGATATCGGAATTGCAACGGATTGTGACAATCCGGGTGTTTTTCCAAGAAAAATTAAATACGGAACAGACAACATGGCAAAAGGCCCTGCAATGTCGAGAGAAGAAGCGGTAAAAGCAATTGAAGTCGGCATCGGCATGGTAGCTGATTTAAAAGAAAAAGGCTATAACGTTCTTGCTACCGGAGAGATGGGTATTGGAAATACTACGACAAGCAGTGCTGTCTGTTCTGTTTTACTTGACCAGAGTGTAGAAAAGGTAACCGGAAAAGGTGCTGGTCTTACAAACAAAGATTTAGAACATAAGATAGAAGTCATCAGGCAGAGTATCGCACTCAATAAAGTAAATGCGGACGACCCGCTTGATGTACTTGCTAAAGTCGGAGGTCTTGATATTGCCGGAATGGCTGGCTGTTATATCGGTGGTGCGGCGCTCAATATTCCAGTATTTATTGACGGATTTATTTCATCCGTAGCAGCGTTAATTGCGATTCGCTTAGTACCGGAATGTGCGCCATATCTTTTCCCATCCCACTGTTCTAATGAACCTGCTGGACGTATGATACTGGATGCTATCGGCAAACAGCCATATATCTTTGCCAATATGTGCCTTGGCGAGGGAACCGGAGCGGTTATGGGATTTACGATTGCAGATTATGCATTTAAAGCATACTGGGAATTACCAAGCTTTGAGCAGACGAACTTTGGAACTTATGAAGAATTGAACTAAATATAAAATGCAGGAGGAGAAATGTTAGATAAAATTCAAATCGTAAAACCTGCCGAAATCGAAAAAAGAAGTATGGAAATCATCACAAGCGAATTAAACGGAAGAACCTGGCCAGAGCCGGAGTTCTCTATCGTAAAAAGATGTATCCACACTTCTGCAGATTTTGATTATGCAGATAATTTATGCTTTTCTGAAAATGCTGCGAATATCGGTGTAGAAGCTTTAAAAAATGGAGCACATATCGTAACTGATACAAGAATGGCATGGTCAGGAATCAACAAGAAAAAGTTAGCATCTTTCGGAGGAGAAGCTCATTGCTTCATGTCTGATGATGATGTGGCAAAAGAAGCAAAAGAACGCGGATGCACAAGGGCAGCTATCTGCATGGAAAGAGGAGCGGTTTTAGCAGAAGAGAAAAACATTATTTTTGCTATTGGAAATGCACCGACAGCTTTAATCCGTTTATATGAGCTGATTAAAGAAGGCAAGTTAAAACCAGCATTGATTATCGGCGCACCAGTTGGCTTTGTCAATGTAGTAGAATCCAAAGAACTGATTATGGAAGCCGGAGTTCCTTTCATCGTTCCAAAAGGACGAAAAGGCGGCAGCAACATTGCGGCAACGATTTGTAACGCGATGTTGTATCAGTTGTAAAAATTATTTTCTAAAAAATGAATTTGAATAAATCATTTTAAGAGATTATTTTCATGAAAATATATTGGAATTGAATTTATGAAAAAACTAAGAGAAGGAGTTTCCACTGGCTCCTGTATGACCGGTGGAGCGGAGGCTTCCGTGATCTGGCAGACAACGGGTAAATGTCCTTCAGTAGTGAAGGTGGATACCCCAATCGGGAAAACACTTTATCTTGATATTATTCCAAGAGAGTTCGGAGTCTGCGGCGTGGTAAAAGATGCCGGGGATGATCCGGACGTAACAAATGGAAGCGAGATTGTCACAAAGGTTGAGCTGTTTGAGGAAGAGGGAGACATTTCCTTTTTCGGAGGAGAAGGAGTCGGCACTATCACGCAGGAAGGATTAAAGATTCCTCCGGGACAGCCGGCGATTAATCCCGTTCCCCGCCAGATGGCAGAAAAGGCAATCCGAAAGATTATCGGCAATAAAAAGGCAAATGTAACAGTAAGTATTCCCGGTGGAAAAGAACTTGCCAAAAAGACATTTAATCCAAGGCTTGGAATTGTAGATGGACTTTCAGTTCTTGGAACGACAGGGATTGTCCGGCCGATGAGTGAGGAAGCGATGAAAGATTCTCTGATTGCGGAACTTGATATGTATGCAAAACAGGGACATAAAACCATTCTTTTTGTACTTGGAGGAACGGGAGAGACTGCATTAAAAGAACAGTACGGCGAATTTCAGTGCATTTTGCAGGTAAGCAATTACATCGGCTTTATGATAGAAGAAGCGGTGGAAAGAGGCTTTACTGATATTTTAATCGGAGGTTTTGTCGGCAAACTTGTAAAAGTAGCCTCAGGCACAATGAATACGCACAGTCATGTGGCAGACGGGCGAATCGAAACTATCTGTACCCATGCAGCACTTCACGGTGCACCGACTTCCGTTATCAAAAAGATTTATGACTGTCTCACGACAAAGGCAGCAATGAAGATTGTTGAAGAAGAAGGCCTGATGGATATCTGGCCGGACATGGCACAGAAAGCATCGGAGTATTGCGAGAAAACCGCCCACAAAATGGCGAGAGTAGGCATCATTTTCCTTGATGGACAAAATGAAATTCTGGCGGCGAGCGAGAATATAAAAGAAGTACTTTCAGCCTGCAGGAAATGATTAGTAATGTATAGCTTGAAATAATTGCAGAAATCAAAAATGTAGGCGAAATCAGAAAGAAAATAATTGCAGAAGTAAAATAACTGTGGAGGTTAGAATGAGCAAATTAACCGTAGCTGGAATCGGACCAGGTGAAGCCGATTACATTTTACCGGCAGTAATTGAAAAAATGAAAAAAGCCCACACCGTAATTGCGGCAAAGCGAGTTTTACCGATTTTAGAAGAATTGTGCCAGGATGTCAGTGATTCAGCGTCTGTATTGCAGCATGATTCTATATCTTTTTTCGCAATGGGGAAAATTAAAGACACGCTAGAGCAGATTGGAAAAATTCTTTCCGAGGGACATGATGTTGTAATGGCGGTAAGCGGCGATCCGCTTATGTACAGCCTTTATCGCACAATCTGCAATAATCCGATCAGCGAGAATTGGGATATGGACATTATCCCTGGCGTTGGTTCCTTACAGATGCTCGGTGCAGCATTCGGAGAAACAATGGAAGATGCATTGATCATCAGTGTACATGGAAGAGCGAAAACAGCAGGTTCTATTGCACTTGCGGTAACAGAACATCCGAAAGTATTTTTCCTTTGCAGCAAAGAACAGGGCCCGGCATGGCTTTCTCGGATTATGCTGGACTATCAGCTTGATGATGTGACTGTCTGCGCCGGAGCGAATCTTTCCTACGAAGATGAAATCCTTGCATCCGGCACACCTGCTGAAATGGTAAAAAAAGAGTTCCCCTCTCTTTGTGTCGCAATGATTAAAAATCCATCTCCACGCCAGATTGTTCGTCCATGTTTTTTATCAGATGAAGATTTTGAGCGAGATAAAACACCGATGACCAAAGAAGAAATCCGCATACTCATTTTACATAAAATGAAGTTACATCCTGATGATGTTGTGTGGGACGTTGGCGCAGGAACAGGTTCTGTATCTATCGAATGTGCAAGACAGGTTCCATTTGGAACAGTACACAGTGTAGAGCGAAGCGAAACTGCCGTAAAATTAATTTACAAAAACAAAGAAAAATTTTCGGCAGATAATTTAACCGTCTACGAAGGGGATGCGGCCGAAACCGTAGCAAAGCTGCCTGAACCTGACAAAGTATTTATCGGCGGCAGCGGCAAAGAAATGTCTCAGATATTAGAGACAATCGCGGCATTTCCTAAAAAAATAAAAGTAGTCATTTCTGCGGTAACAATCGAAACTATCGCAGAAACCAATGAACTTTTAGGAAAATACGCCCCAGACTTCGATGTCATTCAGGCGACAGTCGGACGGGGAAGAAAAATCGGTAGCTATCATATCATGGATACGAATAATCCAGTAATGATATTCACAGCGTACATTTAAAGGCTATATGATAATGTATAATTATACAGTGCAGAATATTTTGCATTGTAGCCATATAATATATTCAAAAAAATGAATGTGTAAAAATGTAACAGTCTGTTTTTGATTGTTATTAGGAAACAAACAGGAGAGAAAAAATGGGAAAAAAAGCATTATTAGTAGTAAGCTTTGGAACAAGCTTTGAGGAAGCACTTCCAGCAATCGTCAACATCGAAGAAAACTGTAAAAAGGCATTTCCGGACTATGACTTTTATCGAGCATTTACATCTGGAATGATTATCCGTAAATGGGCAAGAACAAAAAATGTCATTATCCATAATCCGGATGAAGTGATGAAACGACTGGTAGCAGAAGGTTACGAAGAAGTAATCTGTCAGCCAACACATATTATAAATGGACTGGAATATGACAAAATGATGAATATGCTTCTGGCATATAAAGATCAGATTCCAACAATTAAGGTTGGAACCCCCCTTCTTACCGAAGAGGAAGATTACAAAGAAGCCTGCGAGATCGTTATGCAGGAATTAGAAAAGCCATTAGCGAAAGACGAAGCTTTTGTATTCATGGGACATGGAACAGAACACTTTGCCAACAGCGCATACAGCCAGTTTGAAAACATGCTCAGAGACCTTGGACATGAAAGCACATATGTCGGAACGGTAGAAGGATTCCCAAGCCTTGACTATGTTATCCGTCGATTAAAAATAAGAGAGATTAAAAAAGTATATGTTATGCCCCTTATGATCGTAGCAGGCGATCATGCCCGAAATGACCTCGCTGGAGCCGAAGCCGACTCCTGGGATTCCATCTTAAAAGCAGATGGATTTGAAACAGAAGTTATCATTTTTGAAGCTAGTGCTCCGTTAAATGAATTTGATACTAACTCTATATCGTAATCATCACTGTCTTTTGGTGTAAAGTTCATAAAATCACCTAGTCTTTGATATGAATAAAAGGCTCCTAAAGTTGTCCAGTGATGGTCAGTTCTATAAAATAAATCTTCTTTTTTATGCTCAAGTAAAGTTGTGTATGTATCTACAAAACTTATATTTGAATTCAATCTTTTAGCATAATCATCTAAATATTGTTGTTGGTCTACAACAGGTGCATCCATTGGTAGTTTGTTGCTAAGAATATTGATAGCTGTTGGAGATATCAACATATATTGTTTTACATTTTTATATTTCTTAGCAAATGAATCTATCGCATCTAGGTTTTTAGATACATTTTCTTCAACTGGTTTGTCGAATTTTTCTAATAAATAATCATCTTTGCCTAGATAAACATTGTTAGATTCTTTTTTCAATAGTAATTTATCGGTTTTAATTTTTACATCAATCCAAAAATCTCTATCAAAAAATTGGTCTACTTTATAGTCTTCATATTTACCTGTAAATCTTCCTTCAAATAACTTTTCTATAGAAAATGTCGGTTTTGTTTGAAGGACTCTGTTTTCCGTTTCTGAGAAAGTTTTTTTCTCTCCTAAAGTATTTAATGATACAAAAAATACTAAATAACATACAAATAATGTGGATAATCCTAAACAGTATTTTTTGCCATAACCTTTTTTAGTCTTTTTTCTTTAAAGAAATTCTTTAAGAGCTGTGAACATTCGTTTTGAAGAACACCGGATTCAACTTTCGGATAATGGTTATATCCCGGCTGTTCATACATATGCAAGGTACTTTCAATGCTTCCACCCTTTGGATCAGCAGTTCCATAGATAACAGTTCTGATACGTGATTGCAGAATAGCACCGGCACACATGCAACAGGGCTCCAGAGTAACATATAAATCACAATCCTCAAGACGCCAGCTTCCTACCTTTTTACAAGCTTTTTGAATTGCAATGATTTCAGCATGGTTTATTGACTGCTGTTTTGTTTCTCTGAGATTATGACCTCTTGCTATAATTTTATCATCCTTAACAATAACACAGCCAATGGGTACCTCATCTATTTTTTTAGCCTTCTCTGCCTCTCTTAAAGCAGCCCGCATATATTCTTCTTTCATAAAATTACCTCAGATATAAAAAAGGGCTACCACACATGATAGAGCTCCCTTAAGGCTGCTTTGTTCCCAATCTGACCTAATTCAGTAGATACCATTGTAGTAGCTTATATATTATAGCATATTCTCTGATTTTTTCAACAGTTAATTTGCTTTCACATATTTTATAATTGCCATTTTGACTTTTACAAGTGATGAACAAGTCTATCCTGTATTTCACAAAGGAAACTCCTTTATCCTTAAGATTAACACTATTTTTTTATCTGAGCTATTAACAAGATAGTAATATGAATTGTATTTCAGATACAATATATTGTCATAAAACGGAATACTTTTTATTCTCTTTAAGAATGAGCAGGCTAATTTTCTAAACAGTTCATAAACTCAGGTTGAACATAACTACATTGAGTACTTATCACCATTATATTATTCAACAGAATTTGATACTTCCTTTTCTCAAACACGATACAACTGAAGGAAGCTTTCTTATTTTATTATTAGAAAATCATTAGTGCATACATAAGAAAGTTTGAAATTGTCTTAACATTGGATTTGCGCCTACTTCGTATAAAAATAATTTTCATATATAAGGTTACCTTTTTATGTATAGCATCATTATAACTTATCTTCTATTTGCTTACACATTTTTTATTATCTCTTTTAAAACATTATGAAACAATCATAAGTAACAGCTGAAATTTCTTGATTTATCCTTAATTGTTTCACGTGAAACAAAAATGCCTAAAAAAAGCTGTGCAATCATTTGCAACGACATTACCAATCGTCCAATTATTAAAATACCGATGTAAATCAGAGAGTCACAATATCGTATTATTTATCCAAATAATGCGATAAACAAAGGCTTTTCTGCTATTTTTAACCAACAAATAATAAGCTGTTTTAGATGCTAAAAAAGGTGAAATTTATATAAAAATCACCTTTTCAATACTGCTTAATTTTTTGGCATCAATATTTTTGTGCCTCCCATATATGGCTGCAATTTTTCCGGAATATTCACACTGCCGTCCTTGTTCAGATTATTCTCTAAAAAAGCAATCAGCATTCGAGGTGGAGCTACCACCGTATTATTCAAAGTATGAGCAAAATATTTTCCATTCTCACCCTTTACGCGAATGCCAAGACGTCTTGCCTGTGCATCTGTCAAATTAGAACAGCTTCCCACTTCAAAATATTTTTTCTGACGTGGACTCCATGCTTCGACATCAACAGACTTATTCTTCAAATCAGCAAGATCACCGGAACAGCACTCTAAGGTTCTCACTGGTATATCCAGACTTCTGAATAAATCAACAGTATTCGTATACAGCTTTACAAACCAGTCTGCACTTTCTTCCGGTTTGCAAACAACAATCATTTCCTGTTTCTCAAACTGGTGAATGCGGTAAACTCCTCTTTCTTCAATACCGTGTGCACCTTTTTCTTTACGGAAGCAAGGAGAATAGCTTGTATAAGTATAAGGAAGTTTTTTCTCATCAAGAATTGTATCAATGAATTTTCCAATCATGGAATGCTCACTGGTACCGATCAGATACAAATCCTCCCCCTCAATCTTATACATCATGCCTTCCATTTCCGCAAAGCTCATAACCCCTGTCACAACATTACTACGAATCATAAAAGGCGGTACAACATATGTAAATCCTCTATCAATCATAAAATCCCGTGCATATGAAATGACAGCAGAATGAAGCCGTGCAATATCTCCCATCAGATAATAGAACCCATTCCCTGCAACTTTTCTTGCACTATCCAGATCAATACCTTCAAACCGTTCCATAATATCTGTATGATATGGAATTTCAAAATCAGGAATCACAGGCTCGCCGTACTTCTGCAGTTCAACATTTTCTGAATCATCCTTACCTACCGGAACCGTAGGATGAATGATATTTGCATCATCATTTCCTTGATTTTCTCAGCAAGCTCAGTTTCCTTAACCTCTGTTTCCTTCATTTCATCTGCCATAGCCTGAACCTTGGCTTTAATAGCATTTGCCTCATCCTTTAAACCTTTGGCCATCAGACCGCCGATTTCCTTGCTCATAGCATTTCTCTTGCTTCGCAGCTCATCCCCTCGTTGTTTAAGAGAGCGATTCTCTTTATCCATAGCAATCACTTTATCTACAAGCTCAATCTTGTGATCCTGAAACTTCTTTTTTATGTTTTCTTTTACAATTTCAGGATTTTCGCGTAAAAATTTCATATCAAGCATAATCATAACCTCCTAGAATATAAAAAAGAGGTATGTCCATAAAGGGACGATACCTCGTGTTGCCACCCTTTTTGATATACCTATAAAGATATACCCTCTCATAGCTATAACGGTGCTACCGTAATCAACTACTAATAGTTCATTGATTCACTCAAAGGCGGATTTCATAAGCAGCTATTATAACTCACACCTACCGTTATATCTCTGAAAGTAGCCTGCTTTCTTACTTGACCTTTTCAACGTTTTATTATTTTATATCATTCTTCTACAGGATTGTCAATTATCTGTTCCGTAGTTTCTTCATTATTTTCCAAAGCTTCACCAGCTGCAGCTTCTTCCGGCTCCTCTTCTTCCTTTTCAACAATAGCCACCTTGGCAACAGATTCTTCATCTGCCACGTTGATCAGCTTAACACCCTGAGTATTACGGCTGTAAATACCAATATCATCAACAGATATTCGGATAATAATACCGGAGTTTGTAACAATCATGGCATCCTCATCACCATTTACAGCGCGAACGGAAACAAGCTCACCGGTTTTATTGGTAACATTGATTGTCTTTACACCCTTCGCTCCACGTGTTGTCAGACGGTATTCCTCAATAGCGGTACGCTTACCATAACCATTTTCACTAACAGCCAGCAGATGTGTTCCCTCTTTAGAAGTGGCAGCACCTACTACGATTGAGCCATCAACATTAAAGCCCTTCACACCGCTTGCCGTACGTCCCATAGCACGAATATCATCTTCATGGAATCGAACTGCCTTACCATTGGAGCCTGCGATAATAATTTCATCATCTCCGGTTGTTTCCTTCACACCAACCAGCTCATCAAATTCACGTAGTGTAATGGCGATTTTACCATTCTGACGTATAGAATCGAATTCACTCATCGGTGTTCGCTTAACCAGTCCGTTCTTTGTGACAAACAGCAGGAAGGAGGATTCACTATCCGGACGAACAGGAACAAGTGCACGCACCTTCTCCTCCTTGTCCAGATTTAACAGATTCACGACCGGAAGGCCCTTAGCCGTTCTACCAGAATTCGGCACCTTATACCCCTTGATACGGTAAACCTTGCCAAGATTGGTAAACAGCATCAGATAGTCGTGAGTGGACATTGTAATCAGCAGATCAACAATATCATCCTCATTTACAGACATACCCTTCACACCGCGGCCTCCACGGTTCTGTGTACGATAGGTATCTGTCGGCATACGCTTGATATAACCGTTTGTTGTCATTGTGATAACAACATCCTCAACAGGAATTAAATCTTCATCCTGCATATCGTAATCTGCCTCACTGATTTCTGTACGACGCTCATCGCCAAAGCGATTTTTAACCTCAGTCAGCTCATCACGGATAATCCCGAGAACACGATCATGGTTTGCAAGAATATCACGTAAATCTGCTATCGTATTCATCAGCTCACGATATTCATTTTCAATCTTATCGCGTTCCAAGCCTGTTAAACGACGCAAACGCATCTCCAGGATTGCATTTGCCTGAATCTCCGTGAGTTTAAACTGCTCCATCAGACCAGTTCTTGCTTCCGCATCATTCTGACTGGAGCGAATCAGATGAATAATTTCATCAATGTGATCCAGTGCGATACGCAAACCTTCCAATATATGAGCACGATCCTCAGCTTTTTTCAATTCAAATTTTGTACGGCGTACCGTAACGTCAATCTGATGATTCACATAATGCTGAAGTGCCTCCCGGATTCCCATCTGCTTCGGTGTTTTCTCTACCAGTGCCAGCATGTTGACACCGAAAGAGGTCTGAAGCTGTGTCATACGATACAGCTGATTCAAAATAACATCCGGTTGAGCATCCTTACGCAGCTCAATCACGATTCGAATACCCTCACGGTTTGATTCGTCATTCAGATAGGTGATACCTTCAATCTGCTTTTCTCTTACCAGGTCTGCGATTTTGGTAATCAGATTCGCTTTATTCACCTGATACGGGATTTCAGTCACAACAATTCTTGTCTTACCGTTGCCCATATCCTCCAGATGATGCTTACTGCGTACCATGATAGAGCCGCGGCCTGTTTCAAATGCCTGTCGAATTCCGGCTCTTCCCAGAATGATACCGCCTGTTGGAAAATCAGGACCCTTGATATAATTGTCCATCAGCTCCACAACGGAAATCTCCGGATTATCCATAATGGCAAAGGTTGCGTCTATTGTTTCTGTAAGATTATGCGGCGGTATATTGGTCGCCATACCTACCGCAATACCGACAGAACCGTTTACCAGCAGATTCGGGAATCTGGCAGGCAGCACAGCCGGCTCAGTTTCCTCATTGTCATAGTTGGGTATGAAATCAACGGTATCCTTATTGATATCCTTCATCATTTCCATAGCGATTTTAGACATACGGGCTTCGGTATAACGCATTGCCGCCGCACCGTCACCATCCATGGAACCGAAGTTACCATGTCCCTGTACCAGCATGTAGCGGTAGCTGAAGTCCTGTGCCATACGAACCATGGCGTCATATACGGCTGTATCACCGTGCGGATGATACTTACCGATTACTTCACCAACGATACGCGCTGACTTTTTAAACGGCTTGCTTGCCACAATTCCCAGCTCATTCATCGCATGCAGAATACGGCGATGAACAGGCTTCATTCCATCACGAACATCAGGCAGTGCACGATCTACGATTACAGACATTGAATAGTCCAGAAAGGAGGTTTTCATTTCTTTTGAAATATCTACCTGAATCAGTTTTTCCTTGTTTAAATCCATGTTCCCTTACACCTCCTTAGATATCCAGTGTTGCATAGATTGCATTTTCCTGAATAAAGTCACGTCTTGGTTCAACCTCTTCTCCCATCAGCATTTCAAAAATACTGTCAGCTTCCATAGCATCATCAATATTTACCTGCTTCAGCGTACGGAATGCTGGGTCCATGGTTGTCTCCCACAGCTGCTCCGGATTCATCTCTCCCAGACCTTTATATCGCTGTACGTTTACATTCTCACCCATAGAAGCACGTACCGTTTCCACTTCTTCCTCTTTATATACATATTCCACACGGTTTCCCTTGGCAACCTTGAACAGCGGAGGCATGGCGATATATACATAGCCACCCTCAATGATCGGACGCAGGTAACGGTAGAAGAACGTCAGCATCAGTGTACAGATATGCGCACCATCGACATCGGCATCGGTCATGATAATAATTTTATGATAACGCAGCTTACTGACATCCATTTCCTCTCCGATTCCACAGCCGAATGCTGTGATCATAGAGCGAATTTCATTATTTTCGAAGATTCTCTGCAAACGCGCCTTCTCGACGTTCAATATCTTACCACGCAGTGGCAGAATTGCCTGAAACTTGGAATTTCTTCCCTGCTTTGCACTTCCGCCGGCGGAATCACCCTCGACGATATAGATTTCACATTCCGAGGCATCCTTGCTGGAACAATCCGCAAGCTTACCGGGCAGTGATGTGATTTCCAGGGCTGATTTTCTTCTTGTCAGCTCTCTTGCCTTTTTTGCCGCAAGACGTGCCTTGCTCGCAAGAATCGCCTTATCTACAATAATCTTTGCTGTTTCCGGATTCTCCATGAAGAAACGGTCCAGCTGTTCACCCAGTATACTGGAAACAATTTTTCGTACCTCTGAGTTTCCCAGCTTCGTCTTTGTCTGTCCTTCATACTGCGGATCGGGGTGCTTTACCGAGATAATTGCCGTTAATCCCTCACGCACATCATCTCCAGCCAGTGTCTCGTCTTTTTTTATCATTCCCTGCTCTCTCGCATAGGCATTGATAATCCTTGTCAGAGCGAGTCGGAAGCCATCCTCATGCGTCCCGCCTTCCATCGTGTTGATGTTGTTACAGAAGGAATAGATGCTTGGAATGTAGCCATCGTTATACTGCATGGCGATTTCCGCAAGAATCCCGTCCTCTATCCCTTCCACATACACAACCTCTTCATGCAGCGGTGTTTTGTTCTTATTCAGATATTCCACATACTGGCGAATACCGCCATCGTATTTATATTCAATTCTCTTCGGCTCCGCTTCCCGTTCATCACAAAGCACCAGACGAATGCTTTTGTTCAGGAAAGCCAGCTGACGAATACGTGCATTCAAAGTATCAAAATCATATTCCTGTGTTTCCTGAAAGATTTCAGGATCTGCCTTGAAACGCACAATGGAACCATGCTTTTCGCTGTCATTGATGATTTTCAAAGGTCCTGTTGCCTTGCCTCCGTCTTCAAAACGAAGGAAAAACTCATGTCCGTTCTGATGTACGTTAACCTCCAGCCATTCACTCAATGCATTAACAACACTGGCACCGACACCATGCAGACCTCCGGAAACCTTATAAGCACCACCGCCGAATTTACCACCGGCATGCAGTACAGTAAAAATCGTTTCCACACCGGATATTCCTGTCTTTTCAACGATTCCCGTCGGCATTCCTCGACCATTATCCTCTACACGGATGATGTTATTTTTTTCAATCGTTATTTCAATATCCGTAGCGAATCCGGCAAGAGCCTCATCGATCGAGTTATCAACAATTTCCCAGACAAGGTGATGAAGACCTCTCTCACTGGTAGAACCGATATACATACCAGGTCGTTTCCGTACAGCTTCCAGTCCTTCCAGGACCTGAATATCATCAGCCGTATAAGAATGATCAACCTTATCTTCCATTTCTTCGATTTCTTTCATCTGATTCTCATCCATAGTTCATCCTCCTAACATCTCTCGATTGTACCGTTGCTTACATTCCACAACGTGACTCTGCGATCACTTTTCATATCATCCATTTCCACAAAATCTGTTGTGGAGATGAAAATCTGCACCTCTTTGGGCAGAGATTTTAATAATTCCTGTTTCCGATAGCTGTCCAGCTCCGAAAATACATCATCCAGCAATAACACCGGATATTCCTGTATGATTTCATGAATCATATGAATCATACCGATTTTCAATGCCAGCAATACACTTCGCTTCTGTCCCTGGGAAGCAAAGCTGACAAGCTCGTGCCCGTTCATTTCAAAGATAAAATCCTCTTTATGAATACCGGCCGTCGTCTGTTTCAACAGCAGGTCACGATCCTGATGCTTTTGATATTTCTTCAGCAGAGCTTCCTTCAGCGCTTCCTCACTGTCCGAGAAAGGAACACAGCTGAGATAGCGAACCGTTATATCCGTATCATCATTGGAAAGCTGGCGGTAAAATGTCCTGCATTTGTCCAGCAGCTCCTCCAGAAAGAAATGCCGCTGCTTCATGATGACAACAGATGCATCCACAAGCTGTGAGGTTAAGACCTCGAGATAGGAGCGGTCCACCCGTTCCTGCTTCAGATAAGCATTCCGCTCTTTTAAGAGCCGTGTAGCGACGTAAAGCGTTGATACATACTTCTTACTTATCTTACTCAGCTCCATGTCCACAAAGCGTCTTCTGACGCGGGGAGAGGCCTGAAACAGATTCATATCATCCGGACAGAACATAACGGAGTTAAATTCACCTATGAAGTCACTGACGCGATTCACGGGATTCTGATAAATAAAAAGATTTTTCCCCTTTTCATTTACCGTCACACGGATTTCCTCCGTTTTCTGTTCCTTTGCAATCAAGGCTTTAATAAAGAAGGCCTGTTCACCTTCTTTGATTAGATCTTTATCTTCACTGGTTCGATGGGATCTGGTCGTTGATAAATAAAGGATAGATTCCAGCAGGTTGGTCTTTCCCTGTGCATTCTTTCCTGTCAGAATATGAATGCCGTCGGTAAAACTGACATTTACATCTGCATAATTGCGAAAATTATGAAGACGAAGTGATTCCAGTCTCATGACAAAGAAAATACGCTGCCCTCAATGTCAATGACATCACCTGCATACAGCTTGCGTCCTCTGCGGTTTTCCTGTTCCCCGTTCACGTTGATTTTCAGGGATTTTACCGCAAATTTTGCTTCACCGCCGCTCTGGATAAAATCCGTCATTTTAAGCAGCTGACCTAATGTTATGTATTCACCGGTTATCTTTATATCCATTATAAAACCTCTTTCACATTCCTATATATTATATCATATTTAAAGGTTTTTTGTTAGTTTTTCCTATGGTTTTCAAACTTTTCTGCATCATTTTTCACATGTAAATTTATTCGCTTTTCAAACGCTGCGTTCCATTCCTGAAAAAGGTCTACTTTTGTTAAAATACATAGAAAAAGGCAGCAGGATGTTCCCCTTACTGCCTGTTGTTTATGCATAGGTTCTGACTGGAAGTACCAGCTGTAAAACATTATCATCATCCACAGATTTAATGATAAACGGCTTCATTTCTCCACAGAGGCGGAAGGTTACCAGACTGCCGCTCAATGCCTTGATTGCATCAAAGACATATCGTCCGTTACAGCTGATTTCCAGAGAGCTTCCTGTGAAGCTGGCACTGCTTAAAACCTCAGTGGAGGATCCTACTTCCACGGACTTGCTGGAAAGCACGCATTCCTGCTCACTCAGACTGAATTTAATAACGGAAACCCCGTCATTTTTAATAAAGCTTGCACGGTCAATAGCATTGAGAAGATCACGGGAATCGATTGTCAGCTCGTAGTCAAACTGTAAAGGAATCAGTCGGCTTGTTTCCGGATATACACCGTCAATCAGTCGCGTCTGTACGATTGTGTCATGAATGATAAACTGCGCTTTTTTATCATTGACTGCAATTTCCACCTCTCCTTCCCCTGCCAGTGTTTTAACAACCTCGGACAGGGATTTGGCAGGTATGGTGATATTGAAGTTCAGGGATTCGCTGATATCAATCGTTTTCTTTGCAAGACGATAGGAATCGGTAGCGACACAGTGCAGCGTATTGCCTTCACAGTGGAAATTCACACCGGTCAGTACCGGACGTGTTTCTTTATCACTTGTCGCAAAGCTGGTCTGCAAAATCACTTTCTTCAGTGTTTCCTCTTTTAATGCAAAGCATTCCTTCGGTTTGGAGAAGTCGATAGCCGGATACTCATTTGCACGCATTCCATTGATTCTGAACTCTGCAGTGTTTCCACTGATTTTAGTCAGGGAACCGTCAATCATTTCAAACTCGATTTCATCAGCATCAATCTTACGAACGATTTCCAGAATATACTTAGCTTCAATAACGATTGATCCCATATCACGAATCTCAAGAACACATTCTTCCGATTTTGTCAGTTTCGTCTGAATGGATACATCCGAATCACTTCCGGTCAGAATCAGACAATCTTCTTTTGCGTCAATCTTAATACCGGAGAACGCAGGAAGTGGTGAAAATGTAGAGATGGCACGGGATGCCACAGATAATGCATTGTAGAATTCTTTTTTAGACACCTTAAAGTACATGGGTGATGCTCCCTTCTTTTATGTTTTATAAGTAAATAAACAATAATAAGTATGTGGAAAGTGTGGAAAAGCTATAAAAACACTTTGAACATAGGCTTATTTTAACAAATTTTGCTGTGGATGAAAAGTTTAAACATGTGGATATCTTAGCTATTTTATCCCCAGATTACTTTCAATCTGCATGACTGCCTGTTGAAATGTTTCCTTTTCCTTTAACAGCTTCATCATTTTTTCATACGAGGACATGATCGTGGAATGATCACGGTTTCCAAATTCAAAACCGATTTTGGCAAACGGCATTTCCAGATGCGTCCTGCACAGGTATATTGCGATATGACGCGCATTGGCGATATTTTTGGTTCTTGATTTTGATTCGATCTGGGTTCTGGTCAGACCATAGTATTCGCATACCGCATTCTTTATCCTCTTCGGCGTTAGTTCATCCTCCTGCTTTACAACAATCGGATTTTCTTTGAATATTTCTTTCGCGAAGGTGATATCAATCCGCTCGGGATTATATAATATTGCTTTAAAGAACAGCTCGTTGAGCGTTCCCTCCAGTTTTCTGACATCACTTGCAAAGCGGGTTGCCAGATAATCGAGAACCTCGTCATCAATCATGATTTCATCGCTGCGGCCTTCCATCTTTTTCTGCAGAATAGCTTTCGCAGTTTCAAATTCCGGAGACCCTACCGATACGGACAGACCGCTGGAAAAGCGGGATATCAGACGGTTTTCAATTCCCTTCAGCTCTGTAGGATGAATATCACTGGTAATGACAATCTGTTTGTTGTCGGAAATGAGCTTGTTATACATATTGAAGAAGATTTCCTGTGAGGTGCTCTGCTTCAGACGCTGGATATCATCAATCAGCAGATAGTCCACCGAACAGATCATTTCCTTAACGTCCTCAACCGTCTTGTTTTTCATCGCCTCAATCAGCAGGGTGACGAAGTCCTCACTGTAAATGTATAAAACCTTTTCATCTGCCTTGTTTGCCTTGACGTAATTGCCGATGGCATGTAGCAGATGGGTTTTCCCCAGGCCTGAATTTCCGAATATAAACAGCGGATTGTTGAATTTACCGGGATAATAGCATACGGACAATGCCGCAGCGTGAGCCTCCCGGTTGTTTTTCCCTACGACAAAGCTGTCGAAGGTGTACTCTTTTTTTACTTTGTCTTCAAATAAAATTTCATTTCTTCTTTTAATGACAGATGATGGCTGAAGCATATCCACTTCGCTCTTGAGCAGGATTTGACAGGAGACCTTCATATCCAGAACATCAGACAGCTTTTGCTGAATCAGATCGATGGAATCCATCATGATCTGCTTGTTGATCTTATAAGGAACAACAATGGTCGCAAAATCATCCTCTATATCAAAGAGATGAGAATCTTCTTTATACCATGCGTTGAATACGGCATCATCGAAATGTGCACTTTCATTTATGAGCTGAAGTGTCTTCTGCCAGATCTGCTCAAGCTGTACCTTGGCAAAATTAGACATAAACGACTCCTTTTTCATGCACCTTATATTTTACTATAGATTGTGGAAAAATACCACGGCTATTCTGATTAAGATAAAGGGAATCACAGCATATGTAAAAAAGTGCTGCTGTCATGTAGAAAAAATGGAAATAATTTGTTTATGGAAAGTGAAGGAGAACACTGATTCAGTTTTCCACCGGACAGGACACGTTTTCTGAAGGATTTCCGGTGGATTCCGTTTACACACATAGGTTATCCACAGGAAAACATGCTTTAAACAGGATAAATAAAGGAGTTTCTCCACTTTCCACAGCTTTCCATATGGAAAAAATGGGGAAACAGGAAGTGTGGAATCCCGTATTTTGTGGAAAAGTGGAAAACAATGGATATCAACAGATGCTTTTCCATCATTGTATACACATGAAAAGTATGATAAATAAAGGTTATGAGAAGCTTTTCTACAGTTTCCACATATGGTGGAAAACTATGATATGTATTCTTGTGGAAGAATCGTGGAAAATCTCTTGCATCGGGATAAACAGCTGATATCCTCTGCTTCATATTATGAATTGGAGTTGAAAGCCAAGTTTTCCACCGTAAACGGAGTGTTTTGTTGAAAACCCTCTGAATGATAATATACAGGACAATTTGCGAAGTGAATTGTGTTCTTTTTCAACTTCCTATATAATAGATGAGATGATTATATAGGATGTGATGATATGAACTGGTTTGAAAAAAGTACAAAACGCATGATTCAGCACCGTCTTGCCTCTACCTATCAGATGAGTCTGCTGCTGGAGCTGTTTCTGGCACTGCTTTCGTTTGTTTTGATTGCGGATAAGCTTTCCTCCCTATCCGTCTTCTTCGGAATTCTCGCTGTGGTTGTAGCGGCAAGAATTATCTTCCTGTACGCAGTCATGAGTCTGCGTGTGGAAACCAGAATTGTTTACGGCATCATGCTGCTGCTTCAGGCACTGATTTCCACCGTTTTATTTTTTTATGCAAGTATCTTTATATTTATAGTGGTTTCTGCTTTTATCGTGCTACTGTTCCCTATTTTTACACATGCCTTCTGTCGAAAAATGGCATGGATTGACAAATAAACGTATTTTCAAATATTTTTAATGAATTATTGACTTTGACAGAGTTTTTATGTATAATTTTAAAGCAATGCTCAATTTGTATAAAATGATAAAGAAGAAGTGGAGGTGGCTCTTGTGAAAAGAACATATCAACCGAGCAAAAGAAAACACCAGAAAACTCATGGATTCAGAGCCCGTATGGCTACAGTAGGAGGACGTAAAGTATTAGCGCGTCGTCGTGCCAAAGGTAGAAAAGTGTTATCAGCATAAAAAATCACCCTGTGGTGATTTTTTTTCGCCTTGTCAAAGTGAAGGATTCCTCTGTTTCAGGTGCTTTCCTGCCGTACGTTATTGCTTTTTCCCCTGATTTAGGCTATGATTAAGCGTATGATGCTGTGAAAGCGTATAGCAGGCAGAAAACGGCATCAGGGAAGCGGAAGACAGAAAGGAAGAACTGCATGAAAAAGGAATATCGTGTGAAAAAAAGCCAGGAATTCGCCGAGATTATGAATTACAAAAAATTTTACACCTGTCCTTCCTTTGCTATTTATGTGAAGCCGCGAAAAGAAGATCATGCAAGAGTAGGAATTTCCGTTGGCAAGAAAATGGGAAAAGCAGTTGTACGTAATAAAATCAAGCGTCAGGTACGCATGATGGTACAGGATATTTACAGTTTTGAAGAGAAATTTGATACGATTATACTCGTTCGCGTAAAATATCATGAAGAAAATTATATAAACAACAAAAAACTCTTGGAAAGATTGGTTAAAAAAGTTAAAATATAAAGGTAGGCAAACTTAGCGAGGAGACAAAAAGATGAAAGATTTTTTTAGAAACAAAAAGAAGTTTCTTCTGGTCGTTATGCTGATGGTCGTGACACTGACCGGATGTAGTGTTCCGCGTGGGCAGAATGGTAAGACATATGTCAATTCCATTTACACGAACAATGACGTTCAGGTGAAACGCGGAGATGTTGACATTCCAGACGACAAAGAACTTCAAAAGAAGTATAAGGATTATAAAGCAGATGATTTGATTACAATCGAAAAAACAACATTCTCCGATGCAATGGATGAGGGATGGTTCAATGGGCTGATCGTATGGCCGATTGCATTCCTGATTAACTTTGTAGCAGATTTCAGTGATGCAGGTATCGGTATCATTGCAGCGACCTTCCTGATTCAGCTGCTGATCTTCCTGTTCTCAATCAAATCACAGGTAGCATCACAGCGTATGCAGTCCATTCAGCCGGAAATGAATAAGATTCAGGCGAAATATGCAGGCAAAACCGATGACCGCTCCAAGATGCAGCAGGCACAGGAAATGCAGGCGCTCTACAGCAAATACAAAATCAATCCGTTTGGAACACTGCTGGTAACGTTTATACAGTTCCCGGTAATTCTGGGTATGTATCAGGCGACGATGCGTGCGTACAGCGTGGTTACCGGTTCCTTCCAGGGAATCAACCTGGCTAAGACGCCGATCGAAGGGTTTAACTTAGGTGATTACTGGTATATTGTCATCTTTGTTCTGATGGTAGCCTTCCAGCTGTTGTCCTTCAAAATGCCGCAGTGGCTGCAGGAACACAGAAAGAAAAAGATGCATGTCAAAGAGAAAAAATATGCAGAGCCTAAGAAAAAGGGCGGAAATGGTATGATGGGCTCCATGAACATGATGATGTACATGAGTACCGGTATGATTGCCATCTTTGCAATCAACTGGCCGCTGGGTATGTCCTTCTACTGGCTGGTAAACTCTCTTGCAAGAGTTATCCAAAATATTGTAATCCACAAATTCTTTATCAAAGATTAGGAGGATAACAGGATGAAATCGTATACTGGCAAAAATCTGGAAGATGTATTGAAGCAGGCTGCCGAGGATAAGGGAGTAAGCGTAGAAGAGCTCACTTATAATGTTACAGAAGAAACCTCAGGCTTTCTGGGTCTTGGCAGCAAAACAACCATAACGGCTTACTGTAGAAATGATATTCGTGAATTCATGAAAGCATATCTGCAGACCTATTTCGAAGGTATTCATATGGAAGTGTCCATTGATGTGGTGGATGACGGTGAATATTTCCGTGTTAATCTGGACGCTGAGAACAACGCTATTCTGATTGGAAAGAACGGACAGACATTACAGGCAGTCAATACTGTTCTGAAATCTGCTTCTTCCAGTGAGTTTAAGCGCCGGATTGGTGTACTGATTGATATCAACGGATATAAGGAAGAGAAATATCAGAAAGTTTGTTCATTGGCTCTTCGAGTTGCGAAAAGCGTACAGAGGACAAAAACTGATGCAACACTGGATCCTATGCCGGCCGATGAAAGAAAGGCTATTCACAACTATTTAGCCAATATGAAGCATATTGCTACCGTCAGTGAAGGTGAAGGTAATCAGCGGCGTCTGAAAATCGTTTACAGCGAAGATAATGCATAAAAAACAGGGAGTCATGCAAGACAGCATGGCTCCCTTTCCATATGCGAAATTTGTCGAATGTGAGTTTTTTTAATTATAGAAAAGAGGATGAGCATGGAAGTTTATAAAAAAGAAGCTACAGAGCTTGAAGAACAGCTTCTTATACTGCGCAAACAGGGGAGACCGGAGGAGATTCTTCAAAAGGCTTCCCGATTACTGGAAATTGCGCAGCTTCATCAGGATTCCTACTACATTGCAGCTGCATTATATTTTCAGGCATATTATGAATTTTCAAGAGGGATAGACTTACGCCCTGTCGAAGCCGTCCGAATCCGCAAATCCGTAGGCTGT
>OLSM01000722.1_pt1 | contig 29734 bp, 40 predicted proteins | sample 1672721 | NCBI WGS metagenome assembly OLSM01 (sample SAMEA3136717, study PRJEB25190) | human gut metagenome
GTATGGACAAAACCCTGTTTGCTGTGATATAATTCTTAATCGTTAGCGGTGTTATATGAGTTTGCCAATGTAGCTCAGCTGGCAGAGCAGCGGTTTCGTAAACCGCAGGTCAAGGGTTCGAGTCCCTTCATTGGCTCCATCGCAACGAGGTGTAGCGCAGTTTGGTAGCGCGTTTGGTTCGGGACCAAAAGGTCGCAGGTTCAAATCCTGTCACCTCGACCATTCCAGCAGCGGCTTGAGCATTGCTCAGGCCGCTGGTTTTTTCTGAAAGAATATCGAAAAAGCCTTGAAAATCAACGCTTTTCGCGTAGAAGAAAAGGGGGGCTCCGAGGCTGAATGTCCATCATGGCCGAAATGGTGTGAACTTCTTTTTCTCGTTTTTCTCGTTTTTCTAATTTCCCGTTTGTGGTAAAAATGTGGTAGTAACCGTCGTTTTTGTGGTAATCGCATTTGCGGATTAAAAAACGTCCCTGCGTAAAACGGCCCAAAGTGGCGCGCAGGGACGTTTTGTTGTTTGTATGGGAGTTTGGTCGGGTAGAAGCTCCGAGGCAGTCTGAGGGGCGTTAAACTGCGTTTAACTGCCACTCATTCCGCGATGGTCTGCTGAAACTTCACTGCATGGCCTCTTCGAGACTACCCAAGGCATCCTCGATACTGCTGTAGGCCGTCTCAAGGGCATCTATGGCCTCGCTCATTGCTTCGCCGCGTTCGGAGTTCTGCAGCCCTTCCGGGAGGTTGTCGTAGGCTTCCTGCTCTTCGTTCTGGACTTCCTCAATCTGATCTCTCAGCTCTTTGATCTTGTCGAAAATGCTCTGGATGGTAGCTCTGCGCTGCTTGTTCATTTCTTCGTTCCTTTCTGCCTCTTCAGAGGCTTCCGTCTCTCATAGCACTCCTGCGTGAGGATGTTCGGGGTTCTGCCGGTGTCTTCCCAGAGGTGGCAGTACGGGGCGGGGTTGTACCCCGCTCCCGTTGCCATCGTGCGGTAGTAGTGGATGCATCTTTTGCACTTGAGCGTCATGCTGCCACCGCGTTCAGCCGGTTCCACTTTTCGCGGCTCATGCCGAGGATGCTGTAGCCAACACTTTCCATTTCGGTGGAGCGGTCATAGCTCTCAACATCCTGCGCTGCACGGGTGACCGCGTTTGCCAGACCGTACAGGCTGAACTCTCCGTCGCGGATGAGATGATCGAGGATACCGCTGCCCTCCTTCTTCGTGAAGCCGTAATCGGAGGAAGCCAGCTCGATCATCTGGGGAATATCCGTGGTGACGATCTTCGCCTGCTTTGCGTCGCGCATCATCTTGACCACCTTCTCGAAGCGGGTCTGATCGACGGCTGCGCGGACGGTGTCCTGCACCTTGAGCATCAGCGCCCGGTCGTCTGCCGCGAGGGTCGCATTGGAGTAGAGGCTGTAATCCTCTCCGGCTTCGTTGCCGCGTCCGATGTGATAGCGGCGGGTGGCTGCGTCGTTGACGACCATGCCGTTCGAGCAGACGAGGCGGTAGACCAGCGGCTGTACCGCCATGCTGCCCATGCCCACTTCGCTGTTGGTGATGATGATACCGGACTGCACCACGTCGCCGGGGACAACCTCCGTTTCGAGGCGCGGGTTGACGACCTTGATGTACATGCGTTCGTCGGTGACCTCGCAGCTCTCGATGCGAGCGTCCTTGATGTCGGCGATGATCGGGAGGACTGCTTCCGCGATCTCGTAGTTGTCGATGCGGCGGTAGCGGTCAGAGAGGAAGGCGCGAGCGGTTCCGTCGAGGGTTCTCACCATGCGGGTGGACGGGTCGTGGCTGAACCAACTGTTCACGTTGGCTGCCAGCAAGTCGGGGTTCTCGGCTCGCATCTTGTCATAGTACTTCGCCGGGATACCGAGCGCAGAGCCGATCTGCCGGTGGGCGATGTCGTTCACGCGCAGGATGGTGTTCATGTGCTGCTGGGGATTCTGGAGGGTGATGCTCTGGCCGTCATCCGTGCTGTCCATGATGATGTTCCGGGTGTCGAGCAGATAGTCGTGCTTCGCGTTGCGCTGACGGTCAAGTTCCTGAGCCAGTTCCATGAGAGTGCGTCCAAACTTCATTGTGATATACCTCCGTTTTCTTTGGTTGATGGGGTGATAGTTGGTAGGCCGGGAGGCGTTGCCGCCTCCCGTATCAGGACGGCTTATCAGCCGTAAACCTCTTCGAGGGTTTCCACAAGGCCGAGGCCCTTGATCTGGGCTTCTGCCAGCTTCGCGGCATTGGCGATGAGCTTGTTGATCTCTTCGCGGGTGGTCTGGATGAAGCGACCATAGGCCATCTTCCCGTTCTTCTCCATGTCGTAGGCGACATGGCCGTTGGCGTAGCGCTTCACATGGAAGCGGATGCAGGAGTTCCAATGCGGCAGGATGATGTCCACCCTGTAACCTTTTCGGGTGCTGCTGTTGTTCTTCATCAGGGTTCCTCCTTATCAAATAGTGAAGCCCCGGAGACGGATGGTGTCTTCGATGGCGTTGTAGGCTCTCTTGTTGGAGCGGTGTGCCTTGACCTTGAACGGGGTATTGACGTGCCTGAAGTACTTGACCGTGACCGCCTCATAGTCGGAAGTGAATCGAACCATGACCGTGAGGACATCCTTCGCGGTTCCGTGCCAGACGGTTTCGACTTCCCTCTCGAAAGTCTTCTGGACGATCTGGCCGGGTTCGGCGCAGCCGAACGGATCGGCAATGGGGGTAAAACCTTTGGCGATGAGAGCTTCTTTCAGGTTGAACTTCATCGGTGCTTCCTCCTTTGTGATGGTTATGCTTCGAAGTGAATCTTGCTGATGAGCGAGTACAGGAGCTCGTGATCTTTCCAAGTGATCTTTTCCTGCTGGAAAGCGTTGTCGATCATGCTGCAGGCGATGTCGAAATCTTCCTGCGTATTGACGGCTGCGATGGCTGATACGATCTTCTTGAACATCCCGTAAACCTCCTTGATCTTTCCTGATCTTGATTGAATTATACTCTTTAAGAATATTGTTGTCAATAGTTAAAATGCGAAAATTCGTTTATTTTTGATTTTATGTCGTATTTTCGCATTTGAAGACAATTCTGCGAATCAAAAAAGAGCCGCCACCCCGAAGGGCAGCGGCTCTGTGCTTTATCAATTATTCGTTGTCGGTATCCGAGAAAAACAGTTGCTTGAAAACCTGATGGAAGCCCGTGGACGCGAGGCCGGAGAACATGCCGCCCAGCAGCACAACCGGCGTGATGCCCTCGCCCCAGTGCGACCACACTGCAATCAGCAAACCCACAACCGCGACGATAAGAGGAATGTATTTGTTGTCCAGCGGCGTGCAATGCTTGATAAGCAGGCCAATAACGATGCAGATACCTACGATGACATAATCGAGGTAGGTGTTCAGCCACGATACGTCGCCGGGGTCAAGCGGCTGAACGGGTTCGGGCGTGGCCGCGCCTGCGGTCTGCGCAACTGCAAGGCAGGGGAGCGCGAAAACGAGCATCGCGCACATGATGATGGATAGAATCTTCTTCATTGCAAGTCCTTCCTTTCGTTTATAAAAAGCTGTTGTTGCGCTGGCAATCGTGATAAAGTTCAACGATATAGGCATACTCTGCGTCGAATACGCCGTTTTCATCGCCGTACTTGTCCAGCAGTTTGTGGTACTTCTCGTTGAGTGCGATAATGTGATGGAACTCATCTTTCGTGTGCTTCACATGGTTCCGGCAGGCATTTGCGAAGTCCAATACCTCCCATCGAATCCTGTCCATCTCGTTTTCGTCGATGGACTTGCGCTGCTGATCCGCCCTGATCTCAAGCCCGGAAATCCGTTGCAAGACTTCACCGTTGATAGCCTTGCCAATCCACTTGATGATAGCGGTGATCGGGCTGCACTTGATGGCGGGGGTAAACTGAACAAAGAGACCTATCGCAAAAATCACAAAAGACCAGTGTTCCAGACACCAGTCAAAAATCACCTTGAGCGTGATTTCCTGCTGCATGGGTATCATCCTTTCTCGCCCACAGGCTCATGTAGCTCATGGGCGACGCGCCCATGCGGGTTCCGTCAGGTTACTTTGGAAAACTCGGGAGAAATCCATACGATGCGGTTCTTCCAGCGACCGGCGTTCCAGCCGTTGGGTGCGGTAGCTACATACTCAATGGATTCTCCCTCGTCCAGACGACCCACCGAATCGTATTCGGTTGAATCTCCGACGCGAGCGTTGACGGAATTTGCCGTAACCGTGATGATTTTCTTTTCTGCTGCGGAGGGTGGCGCTTCCTGCTCCGGCTGTCCTTCCAGCTGCTCCTTTTCGATGGACGCGAGCGAAGATTTCATGGCCGAAAAGGACTTGGGCCCAAACTTTCCGTCCACATCAAGGGCGCTTGATCTCTGGAACGCCATGACGGCTTTCTCAGTTCGGCTTCCGAAATCTCCGTCCGCGCCGTAACTGCCAAGATCATAACCAAGCATCATCAGGTTCGCCTGCATTTCCTGTACATCGCTGCCGGTGTCGCCCCTCTTGAGGGTTCGGCTGCCAAGGGTCTGGCTGCTCGGTGGCGTGGAAGGGACGGGCGCTGCGCTATCGCCATCGCCGTATTCGATCTCACGGAAGTACCCGGCGTGCGTCCAGCCGTTTTGCAGGGTGGAGCCCGCCACGCGGCCCATGGTGGCGCTGGAGTGTACCACATTGCAACTGCGCGGCTTTCCGTACTTGTCCGTGTCGATCAGCGCGTCTTCCCCGGCATATAGCCCGACGTGACTGAAGTTTCCAAGGCCGTCCGCATGGTATTTCGTCGGGTAATCGCCTCCGTCCTCATGGATGAAAAGCGCCATGCCCGGCCTAAGACCGGCCTTTTTTGCTTCCTTGAGCGTCGTGAGGCCGCTCACGGCCCGCGCCATGGCGTTGCTGCCGGAATAGCTCATGCTTCCTCCGGCTTTTCTGACAGCCTCTTCAATCATCCCCTGACAGTCCATTTCATCGTAAGACCTGTCTACAAGGCGGATGGCCGCCTGTACGACGGCTTCACCCGTTGGTTTTCCCATCTTTCTCAACTCCTTACAGGTCAATCGCAGCCGCCGAAGCGCACCAGTCGTCATACCGCAGCCGTATGTCAGCTTCAAGCTCCGGCCACGGCACTACGCCCAGTACCGCCCTGACGGAAATGTCGTATTCCCTGATGCCTAGGTTGGTGTCGTATGTCTGCACGTCCGGGGCAAGGTAAACATCCACAAGCCCGTCATCGCGCGGTACGATATCGTAGAACTTTCTGGCTTTCCCGGGATGATCGCGTGGCTTGTTCGCGTTAAATCTGCTCATAGATGATTTTCCCTTCTGGTGAACTCTGATGCGAAAACACGATGTTTTCCTCAATCCAACGCCGGAGGTTGTAGCCATTGCAGTGCTTCGTAAGGCCGTGGTAGCTGTTCACTGCCTGCAAGGCTTCGTCGATGCTGATTTCCCCTTCCGCATAGCGCTCTGATAGGTGCATAAGCGCCCGCTTGATATGTCTCGTGGTCTTTTTCCTCAATCTCATGCCGTGCGGCGTGATGAGATAGCCCACGAACTCGACCGGCTGCGTCGCCGGTACAATGTTGCTTTTCGGGCTGATGGTCAGGCGAAGCTCCGCTCGAAGGAATGCCGTAATGGTCTCAAGCAACACTTTGGCCTCGTCCCTTTTGCAAATGATGGCAAAATCGTCCATATATCGCAGATAGAAGCGCTGGCGCAGGGAGTGCTTCACGAATTGATCAAGGCGGTCAAGGTAAATATTCGCCGTTTCCTGACTGGTCAGGTTTCCGATGGGCATACCGACTTCGTACAGCCGTCGATCACGAGGGCAATCGTCAATGCTTGCGCCCTCTGGCAATCCAAATGGCAGGTCTGGGTTGTTGATGATCGTGCCTATCAACCAAAGAAACCACTCATCGTCGGTGATTTGGGAATAGATTCGCAGGATTACCTCATGATCTACTCTGTAGAAATACTTGCTGATATCGCCTTTCACAATGGCCCAGTCTTTTGCATCCGGCTTTCTGCTGATAAGCCGAACCCAATTCAGCAGGCATTGTGCCGCTGCAAGCGTTCCCTTGTTCTGGCGGCAACCATAGCTGTGCTGGATGAACCTTTTTTCCATGTATGGATTGATTTGCCGATAGATCGCCCATTGCACGATGCGGTCTCGAAATCCGAGCGCCATAACGAGACGCGGTTTCGGGTATCGCACATAGAACTCTCGGTAATTACCGACTGTATAGCTCCTGTCAAGAAGCTCGCGTTGGATTTCCAGCAGATTTTCTTCCAGTCCGAAGCTGAAAGTAATAACTTCGTTGCGATACCGCTTGCCGCGAGCGGCTTCGCGGTATGCCGCGAGGAGATTATCAAACGAACAGATGCGATCTTTCAGGTCATGCAGCTTTTCCAAAAAAGTCACTCCGTTCTGCTGCGCGTGGCGTTTCCGCTGTGCGTAGGCTGTCGGGTTGTGCTGCGGGCAGCCATAGCTTTCCGCCCTTCCGGGCGCTTCGCAGCGATGCCCGCGACTATCGTCTCCGGGCTTTTCATTTACCGGGTACTCCCCGGAAGGGAACGCGCCCCTCCCAAACAAATTGAATGGCCGCGATGCGTAATCGTCAGGCCTTTTTGATGCTGCTGGGAGCGGGGGCGGGCACCATAGTTCCTGTTCGCGTTGGAGCGCGGGTTGTTGCAATTCTCGTAGCCGAGGCCCATGTTGCCGCCGTTGTTGTAGTTGCCGCCGCGCCGGGGGAAACGCTGAACCACCGAAAAACAGGCCAAGCCCAAATCGCGGCACGTTCCCTGCGATTTATTCGTTTTTCTTATTGATGCCCTGAATCCATCCGCCAATCAGCTTGCCGATTTCCGTCAGCTTTTCTGCCCAAACCCCATAGGTATGATCAGACAGTAGCTTGCGCTTCTCTCCTTTCTTGTCACAAAACTCCGTCGCATTTGCCTGACGGACGAATACCTTGAGAATTTCCTTCTCCGTGTCAAGCTCTTGCAGCGTGGTCTTGTTGTAATACTTGAGCCTCGCCTTCGTCGCAAGCCGAAGAAGCTGAATCATCTGCCGGTAGACGTCTTCGCCAAGCGTATAGCGATAGAACGGGGGCCACCTGCCGATGATCGGCCTTGCGAACGCAATCATATCCTCGATCTTCTGGCAGGTTGGGCCTATATAGCCGAAATCAACAGCCATCGTTTTTCCTCCGTGGCCGGGGGATGCGCTATCGCGCACCCCCCCTCAGCCGTTCAGGGTTCAGGATTCAGCAGTCCAGAGGGAGCGGGGGCGGGCACCATAGTACCTGAGCGCGTAGGAGCGCGGGTGGTTGCAATTCTCGCAGCCGAGGCCCATGCTGCCGCCGCTGTAGTAGTAGCCGCCGCGCCGGGGGAAACGCTCGTCTGCCGTGAACTGCATATAGTTGTATCCCTTCATGGTGCTGCCCTGCGTCGGGAACAGCCCCAACTCGCGCACGATGTAAGGGATGTGTGGGAGGTTGGCGCTGTTCACGGCAAGATCCTTGAAGTACGTCCCGCGATATTCGTTATCGTAGGTGGGAATGGCCGTGTCCAACGTGATCTTGCTGTTCAGCCAGTTCCAGTGCAGCGTTCCCGTCGTTCCGGGTGCCACGAGGGTATATCCGTCGTCGCTGGCGTTGGGCAGAATGGCCTTCCACGCTGCGCTGGTGGATGAGAGGTCGGCGTCCGGGCTGGCGGCGTTGTTGTTCTCAAGGATTTGCAGCTCATTGCCCACGATGCGATAGCCGTAGTCCTGCTCGAACTGGTTGCCCACGATGTCGCACAGGCTGCCCGGCGTGCCGTCCAGATACCAGTCCAGAGGACCGGACCCATTCAGCGTCAGAATCAGGTTGTTTTGGCCGGTGTCGTGCATGTCCGGGTATGCCTCGATGCCGCCGATTTGCTTTAGGCGTTTCCAGTACAGCGGGGAGATATCCGGGTAAAGCTCCGTACTGGTCGTGTGGGCTTTGATGCATTCGTACAGCCACCCACGGAACCCGCGCGTGTTTCCCACGCTGACGCTCTTGCCAAGCTCGTAGCGCGTAGCATCCTTGTAGCAATGGCCGTAGTCGCTATTGCCTCCGGGGTTCCAGCCGTTCTTTTGCGCCAAGAGAAGCAGGAATCCACGGTCGGCAACGGTCATGCCGGAAACGCCGCCGCCGAACGCCCTGATCTGGGAAAGAAACTGGTCTGCCGTGCGCGTGTGCGCGGGCGGCATGTTCGGCAGGCTGTACAGCGTTCCACCGTCCGAGCCGGAGCCGGTAAGGGACGCCGCCTTGAACTTACCGAGCAGGATATAGTCCTGCTCCTGCCCGTTGATGATGAAAGCCGGGTGCGTGTGGTCAGGGAGGGATGCATCAAGATCGCTCGACTTCATCTTCGGAAAACGAACGAAAATGGACGGGTTTCCCTGCGCGTCGTACTTCACGACATTGTCATACATCCGAGCCAGAAATTCCAGCGGAGAATTAGTCACCGTCCGCACCGCCCATCATTTCCACCAGCTCCTGGTATTCCTCGACCGTGATCCGGTCGGCCATCAGGAAAACGTCCAGCTTCATCATGGTGCCCTCGCGGTCGTAACCGCCTTTCTGGATAATTCGCTTCATGAGTTTGTAGGTCATCATATTTTCCTCCAATCGTTTCAGGTCGTGTCTGTAAAGTCTTTCGGTAAGAAAAACGGCGATGATGTTACGCATCCATCATCGCCACCAGTTCCTCGTACTGCACGGTCGTGATTCGGTCGGCAGCAAGGAAAGCATCGAGCTTGTTCATCGTGCTCTCGCGGTCATAGCTGCCGCGCTCGATGATCCTTTTCATCAGGTTGTACGCCACTTTATAGCACCTCCTCTCCAAAGGCGAGCATCGTCACTTCGTATAGCATTTCGGCGATCATGTCGTCATGCTCCGCTACGATTTCCGCGCTGTTATTTCGCTTCTGCGCAGCCTCGCGGTAAGGGCCGTAGATTTCATTCTCGTGCGCTGCACGTTCCGCTTCTTCCTGCTCAATCTGTTCGGGCGTTCGATCCTGCGAAGCATCCATGGATTCAGGCATCAATTAACACTCCTTTCCGGGTCAGCTAGCAAGTGTGGCAAGCTGCTCTTTCATTTTCTCAATCTCCATCGCCTGCGATTGCATGATGCAGGCCAGCCAATCAAACGCGACGGAGAAGTGCAGGAGCGCTTCTTCGCCGTTGTTCAGATTGGTGGCGGAGATTGGCGTGCCTTGCTGAATAACCTCTCCGGGAGAAGCCTCGTGCGTAATGCTTCCGTCGTCGTTCTCGACCTCGGTATAGGTGTTGGGGCGTTCAACAACATGATCGGCCCAATTCACTCGTTTGTATGCCACTGCTCATTCCTCCCTTCTCAGCTCTCGGTGATGGTAATCGCAAAGCGGTAAAGGATTCCTTCCTGTGCTGCTTTGCGCGTGATGGATTCTACCTTGCTCGCCCACAGCCGCCCGCTGTGGTCGTAGAGCTGCACCTCAGTGACGGTGATCGTTCCGCTGATGGTGTGGTCGATCAGAAATGTGATTGCCACACGACCATCGTTAAGAATCTCCGCGCTTTGAATCGGGGATTTATAGTAGGTGTCCCCAACCTTGAATTTCGCGTAAGCGATATTGTCCGTGAAGCATTGCTTCAAGGCCGTAATCGCCGTAGTGGTCAGCATTGGCCTCGCTCCTTTCTGTTACAGGCTCCGTATTCCTGCTTTCATGGCTCCGCACATGGCGTAGCAAATCGAAAAAGCCTCCCCAACAGGAGAGGCTCTGATAGAAGAAGATTCTACATTGCCAGTTACGTTGTACTGCGGACGCTCCCCGGTTTCGCAATCGCCCGCTGCCGGGTAGGGAAAAACGTAGGGCTGCGCGTCCAAGCCGACATCGACATCAGCGCTTGCGCCAGATGCGGATATGTTCACCTCTGGGCTTGTGCCAGAAAGTGTGTACGGAAAGAGATGGGCTGTTCCGACGTTTTCCACGTCGATTTGGCTCTCGCTTTCAGCAAACCGAATGTTTGTCTGCGGAAGCTGGCCCGTTTTCGCTGTGTCAGTCATTCGGTACGAGAACCTCCAATAGCCGGTTTCGATTCCGATAATGACGTTGGAGCTTCCTTGAAACGCAAGGTTGTATGACATATGGCTGTGCTTATTTTTATTGATATACGCCTCTATGTCATCTACGATTGCATTTCGCATCCCGTCCGTATTGTCGATATAGACGCCGAACGTGAAATCGTCTATGTGATCAACGACCTCCGCCTGTCTGCCGGTAAGGTTGTAGATGTATTGCTCAAGCACGAACGGGGTAAATGCGGCTGACTTGGCGCGGGCGGCCTTAATTGCGGCCCTGCGTTCCTCAAGCGTCTGCGATGGGCGGGGCGTGATGCCATACCGCTGCTCCCACAACTCAATCCCCCATGTCACGCTCTGCGGAAAAAGCTGGTCTGGAAAGGTATCGACAATTTCGCGCAGGCCGTCATATTCCCGGCCAATGGCCTCGAAAAGCCATAGCCCAACATAGCTGTTATCGTAGATGGGGGAAACTCTCCCGAGCATTTTCTCCGCGCTGGGACTGGTGATGATCGTGTATCTCAAGGTTTCAGACATCACGTTTCCTCCCCAAGCTCCAATGTGGTAATCGTGGGGTAATCGTCCACGGTAATGGCTATGTTGTCCTCCGCGCCGTTGAGCAGCAGGTTGGAGTAGTCGATGACGCCCGGCGTTTCGGAAAGCACGCTGCCGATACGCGTCCAGCGGATACAGCTTTCGGCCTTGGCTTCCTCGAAGTAGGCGAGCAAAGCAGCCTTGTACGCCGCCGTCACCTCTTCGATGGTCGTGTCATCCTCGATCATCACGTCTGCGCTGATAGCGACGGAAATCGGCTCGGCTGTGGAGACAATCAAAATTGCCCCAATCGGGGCGAGACGCTGCTGCCTGTCGTCGGGCGATATGATGTGGTCATAGACCGCCTGCCGAATCGTGGAGTTTGCCGGTGCTCCGTTGGAATCCATAACGATAAGCTTTACCGTGCCGCTACCCTTTCCCTCTGATTCAGGGATGACAACGACCGAGCCTACACCGTCCACCTCCTGCGCCCACCGCCTGTAGTCAGCGTCGTTTCCGATGAACGATCCGTCGCTGCTCTTGTCGCGTTCTTCAATACGGGCGCGGAGGGAATCATCGCTTTCCGCTTCCGTCCCGCCTGAGGCTGCCGATGGATTTGTAGCCGAAGATATACCGTTCATCGGCGATGACATCAGCGTGATGCTGTTTGCAGGGACGTTGCCGATCATGCCGGTTTCCGTGCAGCGAACGAGTGCAGATGCTTCGCCATCAGCGTCAAGCGTAACGCTCTCAACCACGGCAAATTCGATGCTGGCAACGTCGTTCGACTTTGGCGTGGCAAATAGAAATCCAGCGGGAACAATGGTGCCTGTCGTCCCCTTGATGGTCAGGGTCGTCTCTGCCGCCTGCGCGCTTCTGCGGGTAAGTCCGACCTCGCCCGCGATCATGTCAAGGTATCCGCCATATGACCACGCTGGAAAAAAGACCTGTATGGCATCGTTGATGGAAACCATCATTTCCGCTTTTTCAAGCGCGGCAGGCCGGGTGAAGTCGTGCGCAAATCCTCCCTCGGTTTTGTCGATGTCGTCCGGCAGGGCTTCGAGCATTCGAGCGTGGATAACGTCGTCGTCCATGTCGGATAGAATCTGCGGCGGAACATAGGAGCCGCTGCCCTGTTCCATGATGTTTCACCTCCCTGTCCTTAAACCACTTCAAGATATACGTCAAAGGCGGCCCACGCCTTGGGTTTCACTACAAAGCTGATGTTGAGGACGTTTGCATTCCATGTAAAGTCGAAATCATAAACGCGCTCGGTGCTGGCGTTGACCAGCAGGGCGTCGGTAATTGTTCGTTCAAACGCAGTCTGTACAGCTTCCCTGCTCGGTTCTGCCATCGAACTTTCTTGGTCTATCCCAGTACCCATGTAGCTCAGGCAGGCCCTCTGCTGGGTTTTTAACACTTTTAACACCCATGCTTTGTAAGCCTCATACCCATCGGCTATCAGCACGCGGTTTGCGCCATCCCGGACGAAATCCCCCTTCTCAAAGTCGAAGTATGGAGCAGGCTTGAACGTCTGTTCTTCATCTGTGCTGATCGGTCGAAGCGTCGGTATCTCAAAGACGGGATAAAGCGAATCAGCCATATCCACCATCTCCTTCTCCAAATATCTCAGATGCTGACTTGATGATGTCAATCACGACCGCGTCATTGTACACCCAGGCAACCAGGACGCGGTCTCCAGCCTTGAGACATCGCTGCGATGGGCGTGCGATGTCTACGCCATGGTCGTGCGCCTTCTGCGAAGACGTGGTGTAGTTTGTAAATATATCCAGCATAGGAACCTCGACCAAGTGATCATGCGGCTCCGGGCTGCTCTTCAAGTCCGTTGTACCCTCAAGGATAAGCTCATCGTCAAATTTGTGCCGGTGCGAGCGGTTCTCTGCTATGGTTTCAGCCGACGTAATGACTTCCGAATTGGGAAGGACGCATCCCCGACACACAAGATAATCTGTGGCCGGGATTGAGATGGGGTACGTGTTGGTCAACAATGCTCCGTCTGCCTGAATGATGCCAAAATCGAGCACTAGGGACGTGTTGCTTGCGTCGCGGGCCAAGCCTACCATGATTCCGGCGAGGTGGCTCATGCCGGGAGAATTATCGCCTTTGCTCATGCAGGCTCCACCTCCATTTGCATCGTCATCGTCGTCGCATTGTGAGAGATTCCCTTGACGTGGAAAAAACCGAGAAGACGGTCTGTAGTAACGTAGATCAGGTCTCCTTTCCTGACTGCCGGGAAATCCGGCGATGTGAGCTTGATTGTGCGCTTTGGATCGCCCTTCTCGTCGAGAACGTCCTGCGCCTTGGCCTTTGCTTCTTCGAGCGTAAGGCTGCCCATTGTCTGGATGTCTTGCAGGATGCCGTACTCGGTGCGGCCCGAGATGGAAGTTTCGACACTGGGCCGCCCTTCGTCGTCCTCCTTGCCCATAATGACCACGCGGGTTACAAGGTTGACCATGCTGAATTTGTCGCTGGTTTGGATAAGGTTCATATCCGCGCTGAAATGATAGACCGGGGAATTGGAACCATATGCAACGACATAGACCGCGCCTTTTACGGCGCGGATGAATGCCTTGCCGCCTCCGAGCTTCTTCGCTTCGTCCAGCGTCTCGTTCAGCATGCTTGCAATCGTCTTGTTCTTGTAGGTGATCTTTTCGTGCGCGACGTTCGGCCCGTCGTATCCGCCAAGCGTGATTGCCCAAGTTGAAAGGATGTTGCTGATTATCGACCTTGTGCTTTTCCCCTTCGAGAAGTAGAAGAAATCCTTTGACTTCTGAAGGTAAAACAGAAGGTCGTAGCAGGTAAGGATGATCTCGTCGTCATGAATCTGCGAGTGCTGCCACTCCCACACCATGCCACGAAAAATCTCCTGCTGTCCTTCGCCCCAGTCGGCGTAAAGGTATACCGCAGTACAGAGCGCTATAACGTCGGCAAGCCTGCCGCTCCCATATGGGATATCGCGAAGCGTAAGATTCAGCCGGATAGCAAGTTCGCTCTCGTTTTCTTCCCACGCTATATTTTCAGCAACCTCGTCGAGGCGAAGCTGCTGACCGTTGGACATGAGCGCAATAACGTAATACTCAACTTTTGACAGATCTATCAACGCTGTTCACCTCAATTTGATGGCAGCTTGAAAACCTGCCCGGCATAGATCGTGTACTTGCTGACCGGCTTGCCCGCATTTCGCTTGTCAATGGCGGCTTTGTTCAGCTCATAAATTTCCGTGTACCGGCTCCCGCTTCCAAGCGTCTTCTTTGCGATGGAGTAAAGGCTGTCCCCGCTCTGTACTGTATAGGTGGTACTCGTGCCTGATGTGCTTCCACTCGTCTTCTTGCTGCCGGACGCGCTGTTGCCGGAGCTTCCCGATGTGCTGCCGGAAGTCGAGGATTGCGTACCGACCAAGACGTAGCTGCTGTAAACATACGCCTCTCCGTTTGTGCCGCCTGAATACGGGATGACGTACCAGTTTCCATCCTTGCGCAGGATGGTAATTCTTGCGCCGTGGTTCAGTCTGCCGATGGACTTGGAGCCGGTGGACGGCTTCTGCCGCACATTGAGATAACTCGACGTGTTCTTGATTGAGACGACGCCGCTCGTCGGCGTAGTGTTGCTGGCGTTCGCTCCGCTGGTGTTTGGCACCTGCGTCTGCGTCTGCGTGGTGGAAATCAAAAGGTCGCGCCTCATGGTCAGTGTGATCTGGTAAGAAACTGAATCTGCGCCAAAGAACTCGTAAGAAAGAGCTTCGATAAACACATCCGCGCTGATTGAAAGCTCCGTTGCCATAAAGCGAAGCGTTTCACCGTTTTCCTGCCAATAGTTGAGGAGATCAATGATGCGCTGCGGTTCCTGCCAGTCAAACACGAACGAAGCAGCTCTCATGCTGCGTCCGGGAAGCGTGCCGTTCCAAGAATACCCCGTGAGCGTAGACCCACGGGGTATCTTGACTTCGCCTCTCTTGATGATATTGAACGAAACGGAAAGAGCGCCGGTTTTGACATTCAGGCGGTCTGGGATCATGGGAAAGCGGAGCCGGACGCCGGACGAATCGCTTAGATAGAAGTCCATGTATTAAGCCCCTTTCCTTATGCCATGTTCAGGAGAATATCTTCAAGCTGATCTGCAATCGCGCCGCCGAGGACTTCCGCAATCTCCGACTGCTTTGCCTTGATCTGCGAGAGGATATCGTCCGAATTGCCGCCGCCTTCGATGTGGAACACAGGGTTGGCGGAAACACTGACGGAGATTCCCGTTCCGCCTGCGCTGCCGTTTCCGTTCCCTGCGCTGACAGGGGGCGGTGAGAAATCGCCGTTATTGTCCCATGAATCGTCCGGGAGGCTTCCAAGAACGCCGCTGTAGGGTGCAACGATGCCGCCGTCCGAGAACTCCGCGACACCAAGCATCTCGCCTGCCTGCAACCAAAGCTCAAGGCCGCGCTCTCTGCGTTTTGCGCCGAGCGGAATGATGGCTTCGGGGCCATCTTCGGCAACCCACGAAAGCATGGCTCCGTCGTAGATGCCGCCTTCGGCGTTCAAGGCAACCCTGCCGCCTGCAATACTGATCGTCCTGTTTACAATCCAATTCGTGTGCGTATGCTTTGAGGTGGTACTCACGCCGTCAAGTGCGTCAAGCGAATCCTTTAACGCGTCCACCTTTGCCTGCGCCTCGCTTGCGTCTCCGCCTACAGAGGTGAAGGCTGCCTGAACCTCCGCGAGAGAAAAGGCCGTCAGGTCAATCGAGCCAAGGGTTTCAAGCGCGGTATTGAGCTGATCTAGGCTTTCAATCTGTTCAAGGCCAAGACCGGCGAGCGCTTCGTTGACGGCCGCAAGCTGCGCAGCGCCCTCTTCGCTTGCCGCAAATGTGGCCTGCTGTTCCTCGGTCATCGCCTGATAGTCGGTAGCGATGGTCTGTACCTGCTGCTGCACCATGGACATGACCTCGGCTTTTGCAGCGAGGTCAACAACATCGACGGCCTGTGTCTTTTCGTCGTCCGTGATGTAGTCCGTCTGCGCATTCAGGGCGTTCAGCGCAGTGACCGCGTCGTCGAACATCTTCCGTCCGGCTTCGTCGAGCGTGGCGTAGCTTGATGCGACTTCCTCAAGGGACATGCCCGCGAGTTCAGAGCCTTGGAACGTCCACCCTTCGATAAGCCCCACCTGACTTTGGTAGTTCTGTTGTAGAGCGGCGTTCTGAGCCTGATAGTCGCTCATATACGATGCGGCTGTCTCGTTGGAATAGGTTTGGCTTCTGTTTACCTCGTCGATAGCGCCTTGGAAAAAATCGTTCTCTCCGGGTTTCCATCCGCCGAACAAGCTGTTAGAGCCGAAAAGCAAATCTGGCGTGAGCGTCAGCATGCTTCCGGGCCCTTGATCGTAACCACCGTAGTAATCGCCCCAAGCCTCCCGGATTTCATAACCGCCCCGAAAAAGTTCGTCCTGCGAGATAACGCCAGCTTCGTACTGCGAAAGAAGGCTGGCGCGCTTATCTTCGAGTCCCTGCAGAAAGTTCTTTTCGTCGAATTGCGCATCGGAAAGTGCCGAAAAGGATTCGTAATTCGCAAGTGCTTCGTCGCGTGCAGCAACAGTTTGCGGGACGAGCTCGGCATCTGCGTTTGCGCGGGCTTGCGCCTCAAAAAGAGCCGTCTCTTCCTGAATGCGCATATGCTCCTGATAAGCCTCAAGATATTCCGGGGTAATACGCCCAGCGTCTACGTCAGCTTGGGTGACAACGCCTCCGCTGGTGTCGATCATGTGCTGATAGGCGCTTTGAAGCTCGTCGTTGAGTTCTTTCAGTTCTTCGGTGCCGAGAGAGCCTTCCGCCAAGCTCACGTTCAACTGCGCCTGCTTGTCACCAATTTGGTCAAGCAGTCCAACGATTTCGCTTATATCCTCTTCGTTCAAACCCGACTTCGCCATTTCTGCGGTGATTTCCGCCTCACGGCTTGTAATCTGGTCAAGCTCCGTGTTGAGCGCGACGATATCTTCCTGTCGAAGGCTTTGATCGCTGAGCGACAAGTCAATTTCCGCCTTTCGGGCGTAGATGGAAACCAGCTCATCCGTGTACGCTCTGATTTGATCTGGCGAAAGGCTGCTGTCAGACATGATAACCTCAATCTGGGCGGTCTTGTCCTCAATGCTGTCGATCAATCCCTGAACGTATTCCGCCGTCTGCGGGTTTGTATCGCTGCTCTCGATCTTCAGTTGAAGTTCTTTAACGCGGTCAACCGTATCGCTAAACTCGGTATATGCGCGGGCAGCGTCCTTGTACTCTTCGATGGATTCTGCCGTAGCTTCACTTGAACGCTTGAGCGCCCAACGCTGTTCCTCCTGCGCATCAGAGTAGGCCTTCACACCGATAACTGCCGCTGTAATCGCAGCGGCGGCAGCCCACCCCCATCCGGGGATCGCGGAAAGAACAGCCTTAACGCCGCCAAGAAGCGTGGTGGTCTTTGCAACGCCGCCTGCGGCTGCTACTGCCCCCTGTCCCATGGCTGCGACTGCCGGGGCAGCAACCGTTGCCGCGCTGCCGGTTCCGAGGATGGCCGTCTTGAGCATACCGAACGTTTTGACGGCGCTTCCGATTCCGCCTGCGGTCTTAATCGCCCCTAAACCCAGCAGACCCGCTTGCATCATGGAGGGGGCTTTCCCAAAGAGGTCTCCAATGTTAAACCCGGCAATGAATGAGCTGACGAAGGTCGTCGCTGCTTCGGCTCCGGCCTTCGCAAGCCCTGTGATGTTCAGCCCCTCGAAGTCGATCTCTTCCCCCTTGAGCGCGGCAAAAATACCCGTAATAACGCCGTTGAGAAGTTCCCCAGCGCTTTTCCCGAAGTCTGCAAACTTACCGAGCATTTCGTCCTTCCCGCCTCCAGACCACCAGTTGTCAAACGGCTCGGCGATGATCTTATCCCAGGCGATGAAAAACTTTTCGGCAAATCCATCTGCGTTCTGGAAATCTTCGCTGTTGAGCGCCCCGGAAATATGCTCCTTCAGCGCAGTCGCCTTTTCGATTCCGACGTCGATGGCGTTTTCAATCGCCGTCTGTACGGCTGGCATCTTGCCGGTCAGCCATTGGACTGCGCTGCGAAGAATGGGATTGAGCTTTTCCATCACGTCAAGCTGCATGGTTTCCATTGCGCCGCTGAGTTCCTCGATGTCGCCCGCGAGATTGTCAAGGCGAACCTTCGACATCTCGCTTGCCGCGCCTTCGCAGTCTTGGAGGGATTCAGTAAGCTCCGCAATTTTCTCCGGGCCTGCTTCCATCAATACCATCATGCCCGAAAGCGCTTCCTGACCAAACAGCGTAACAAGTGCATTCTGCTGTTCCGCATCCGTAAGCCCGGCCATGTTGGTTTTGAGCATACCAACGATGGAGGAGATGGACTTCATCTTGCCGTTGCTGTCGTAGAACGAAAGGTTCAGTCCATTCATGACTTCCAGCATATCCTCTGTGGGTTTCGCCAAACGGGTGAGCGCACCTCGAAGCGTCGTGCCTGCTTGCGAACCCTTTATGCCAGAATCGGATAGCAGACCAATGGATGCCGCAACCTCCTCTAGAGAAAGGCCCATGACGTTCGCTATGGGCGCGATGTACTTCATGGCTTCGCCAGTGTCATACACGGAGGCGTTTGTGCGTGCTGCCGTTTCCGCGAGGACGTCGGCAACATGTGAGGCCGCTCCCGCTTCAAGGCCGAAGCCTCGCAGCGTCGTGGCTGCAATGTCAGAAGCGACGGCCAAGTCCTCGCCGCTGGATGCGGCAAGGTCTAGCATGCCGGGCATGGCATCTACAATTTCGCTCACCGAAAAGCCGGCAGAGGCGAGGTTTTGCATGCCTTCGGCGGCCTGTGTGGCGCTGAATGATGTCGATGCGCCAAGACTTTTTGCCGTCTCCCTTAAAAGCAGAAACTCGGAATCTGTTGCGCTGGTCAGCGCCCGCACGCCGCTCATTCCTTCTTCGAATCCGTTGAAGGTGTTGAGAACATCGCTTGCGCCGATGCCCATCCCTACAAACGAGAGAGCCATCGTAATTGGGCTGCTGATCATGTTCCAGAGCTTTCGGAATGGAGCGGTGATGAAATCCTTCATCCTGATGGCAACGCTCCACGTCTTTCCCGCAAGGCTCTTCGCGCTGTTCCAAACGTTTTTCAAAATAGGAGAAGCTCTGTCTATCGCGGAAAGCGTAAGGCTGAGCTTCTCCTTGAACATGTTGCGTAAGGTTCTGTTGCTTTTTTCGATTCGCTGGCTGAACTTATCCGCGCTCGCGCTCGCTCCGTCGAAGGAGGAGCCGGCTTTTTGTCCGGCGCTTTTCGCGGAAGAAGCGGCATCGTCCAAAGCGTCCGCTGCCGCTCCAGCCGAATCTGCCGTGTCGTCAAGGTCACCGGCCATGCCGCTGAACGTGCTCTCCGTCTGCCTGATCGCATTCTTGGCGTCGACAGCTCCGTTCTCAATGGCGTCGAACACGTCGCCGACCGTGCTTTTGTTGTTTTTCATGGCGGTAAACAACTTTTGCAGCGTGACCTCAAGGCGCTGCAGCGCGGCGGTATCCGTCTCGTCTACTGCCTCGACCGGGATTTCGATTCGGAACACCTGTTCCACGGCTCATCGCCTCCTTCGACTTCGGGATTGCGCCATTGCCTGTTGACGCTGACGGGCCAGCGCCGCTTCCCGCTCCGCTTCTGCTTCGAGCTGCACTTCCATGCTTGCAAGCAAAAACGTGCGGAGAAATCGCGGCTGCCCCATGACCACGCTCGGAAGAACGCCTGTCCTTTGGAAGATGTGGTGGAGCAACCGCGATTTGCCGCCAGCGAGTATCAGTTTTTTACCGTCTCATGATAGTCGTCATCATCGTTGTAGCCGGAAATCTGTTCGATCTGCTCGATAATCTGCTGCTTCTTTCCGGCATAGGGAATCATCTTGTCGATCATGTCCGTTCCAGTAAGAGCGCCGACCGCATTCCAGAGCTTCTTGTTGTCCCAAAGCTTGGCTCGATCTTCCGCTACGGTGGCGGTGTAGATCAGATCGGAGTGGTAGCCGGTGGTGTCGGTGCTTTCCGGCAGACGCATGCCGCCGAGCCTGCGATTCTTCTGGTATTTGGTGTTGCGCTCCCGGCACTTGTCCCATTCCTTTTCTGAAAGGGGGCGAATGCGGAAGCTGAACTTTGCCTTGGCGCCGAGCGATACCTCAATCGTCTTGGTGAGGTCTTCGTGGTGGCTCTGGTCGGTCAGGGCGCGAAGAATTTCGTCCTCGTTGAACGCAAGCTCTTCGCGGATTTCTTCGGGGGTGGCGGGCGCTTCGTAGTTATCGCTGACCTTGCTCATATTGATCTCTCCTTGCTATAGCTGTTAAACGCTGTTAAATACACAGAGGACGGCCTTGCGACCGTCCTCTGTGTATTTTATAGGGTCAATTCCGAAAGGCGCAGAACAGGCAATTTTAGGCGTTCTGCAGGAGGGACTGCGCTTCCGGGGGCTGGTTGACAACCCAGCTCCAGTTCCGCTTGTAGAGTTCGCCCGGCTGCATGTTCTGAATGTCGATGGTTCCGTCCGGCACGCAGTCACGGTAAACGACCTGCTCTTCGCTGCCATCGTAAGGGCTGCGCACCATGCCTCTGAAATTCAGAACAGGCATCGCGTGTGTCTTCAAGCCCTCCATGATGAGCTGGAAGAACTTGCTGTTTGTGACGACGATCTCAGTCATCGTAAGCGTGACCTTGTAGCTGGTCATGGTGGAACGTTCCTGCGCAGTGCCAAGGGGCTGATAGGTCTGGTTCGTAATGGCGACTTGGCTCTGAAAGCTCTCGACAGAAACCAGAAGGGTGCCTTCGTCGTCGTAAAGCGCACCGTCTTTACCAGACATGACCTTGCGGACGTCAACACCCGGAGCGGCGTTCAAGATGCTCATAGCTGTTTATTTCCTTTCCTGCTTATTCTTCCGAGAACATGAATTGGTAGGTGATGTAGACCTTCTCGATGCTGTCAAGATCGACAACGCTGATGGTGAACCATGCACTGTCGCCCTTGGCCGGGTTCTTCGCATCCTCTACGACCTCGCCGGAAACCAGCTTCCCTTCGGAGATCATCTGGTTAATGACGCCGTTAGCGATGGCGATGAACGTCTGGCGACCATTGCTGTCGTTGCCCACGTTGCCGATGATGCTCTCGCTGTTTTCGTTGATGCGCTGCATCAGCTCAAAGCGGGTCTTGGTTCGGCGAATCTTCTTCCAGCCCGCGTCCTGATCGGCGGTCAGGTTGACGAGCGTGTTGATGCCCTGCTCAATCCAGACCGCGCCGGTCGCGCTTACCGTAAACACCAGACAGCCGGACTGCAAGCACTCGACAATCTGGGTATTGGTGAGAGCGCCATAAACCGCTGTAGCGCCGGGGATGACCTTGTGGGTCGGGCTGTCGTTGGACGGGAGGTAAGCGATATAACCGGCGACAACGGCGGCAGCCTTCCAGCCGTCATATACCTCGCCGTCCGCCTCGAATCCATTGACGCAATGGATGTGGAGCATGCTGTTGAACGCAGCGGCGTTCTCTTTGCGGTCGGAGTAGGTTTCGCTGACAGGGTCGCCGGTGACAGCCATGGCCATGATGCCGCTGTCGTGCGCCCGCACAATGAAAGCATGAAGGAGCGCGTGAACCGCACTATCATCGCTGTCTACGCAGATCGTATTAAACTGCGTGGCTTCCAGCAGCGCAAAAGCGTCGCTGTAATCGGTGTTGGTGACGGCGGGCGAAACACCTGCTGTGGTGAATGCGGTCTGCGTAAGCGCCGCAAGCGTCCCGTTTCCGGCGCTTACTTTCTGCGCGGTAACAACAGCCGTCTCATTCCCGTTAATGGCGGAAACGAGTGCGTCCACCTCGCCAGAGCCCTTTGCGAAGGAAACCTTCATCAGCTCCTTCGTCCCAGAGAGGACGATACACTCACGCTGCGTTTCGACGGAGAGACTGTCTTTGATGGTCACGGAAAGAGGACGCGTACCGGCGTACTTGGCCGTCAGTGTGACAACGGAGGCTGCGCTCTCGGCAGTATCCTTGAGAGTAATCGTGGCTTTGGTGCCGCCGCTGCCGACGCGCACGGCCTTGATCTGGCTTGCACCGCCAAGGAAAATCTTTTCGAGGATGGAGACGTTGCTGCCTTCAGCGGAATCGTCCCCGTAGTATTCCTCAATTTCGCTTGGCGAGGAAATCGTGATGACCTCGCCAAGCGGCCCCCAGTTGGCCTTGAACGCGGCAGCTGCAACGCCGTTGCGGGCACTGATCAGTTCCGTACCGCTGCCGTTGGTCTCGCGGAAATAAATTCCGGGGCGGACTTTGGTTTCGCCCGCAGAGTAATGCGCAGCCATGTTACTTCACTTTCCTTTCTGCAAATTCTTTGATGATCTTCTTCGCTTTTTCAAGCGAACAGCGCTCTACCTTGTTGAAGGTGAACGCAGCTCTTGCGAGGTCAACGCTGTAACCGAACAGGCGAGGCGCGTTGGCCGCAATCTCTGCCGCAGCATAGACAGGCTCTTCCGCTACGCGGGCGGCGGTGGTCTTGGTGGTTTCCTTAGCCACGGTACTCACTCCTTCGTCGTGAAGTCGGTGTTCGCATTTGCAAGGGGCGGGTCAGGCTTCTTGCCGTACCACTCCTGCAAAACGCCGAAGTGACCGCTTGCTTGAATCTGCCCTTGTGCGATGTAGTTGAGGTGCGGCTTGCAGGTGTAATCCTTGAGGAAAAGCGGGGACGTGTCCTCCATCGGGATATGGCCTGCAAGGGCGGCGGCTGTATTGATGCGGACGAGGTTGTAAAGCCTGTCCGCAGCCGTTCTCGCGTAAACATGCCCCTCAATGGAGATATTGAGCCAAGTGTGCGTAAAGTGCTTCTGCTGCGTTCCCTGTGCCGCAAGCCGCCAATAGACGACCGGCTGCTCTCTCGAAGGGAGAATCCAGCCGTCGATTTCGTCTTCGCCGAGGACGATGGCGTTCGGGAGAATCGTCTTCGTCCATTGGTTCATGGCTTTTATCGGGTCGGGGTACATGGTGTATTGGCAGGGACAAGCCATAACATCAAAAATGACCGTCACGCCAACGGTACGAGCGGTCTGTTCGTCCTGATTTTTGACTTCAAAGGCATCCGAGCGTAACCATGCGAAGCAGAAGGGGTATTCATCCGTCTGTGCGAAAGCGGCATGGAGAAGATCGCGCAGGATGTACTCGATCTCTTCCGGCCCTGCGCCCTTCTCAGCATCGCACCACACATTGATCGCAAGAATCCCGCTCGCGTTCCGGGCGGGGTTCTCCTGCATGTCCACGAGGTAGTCGATGCGGGGGTACTGTTCTTCTCCCCATTTTTCATCGTCTGCCGTGGGCGGCTGCTGGTAGTGGATCGCCGGTCTCTTGTCGAAGACGGCCAGCTTTTCCGCGAGGGCTTCGCTGCCGGTGAGCCGTTCATACAACATGGCTTTCAGCTCCATGCTCTCACTCCTTTACAGGCTGATGTCGAAGGGCTGCGCATAGATCGCTTCGACTTCGGGCTTTGCCTTTTCGACGATCTTATCCGCAAATGGACGCGGGGCAATCATTCCTCCGGGCGTACCGTTTTCCATGTACCCGGCATAGAACACGTTGGATTCAATAGCGGGGTTTTGGTGGTTTGCGCCGTACTGCACCGGTCGCCAGTTCCGGCGCAGATTTCCGCTGCGCACGGCGGGCGGCTCTCCGGGTGCGGATGCCGTGTAGCTGCCGCCTCCGGGCTTCCTGTAGGTTCTGCCGCCGCGCTGCCCTCGAAGGATTTCGAGAGAGGCGTTGCGTAGGCTCTGGGATGCCGATGCGGCGCGGGCTGGCAGTTCTGCGTTGACCTGATTGAGGACTTGCGAAGAGATGCCAGCGAGGTCAATCTTGAAGTTCATTTCAGGTCACCCCTTTCCTCGCAGTAGTAAACGGTGTCGATGTCCATTTCGCCCTTATTGTGGACGGCTTGAACTCTGAACCAGCGTGTTTCCTTGCCGTTTTTGTTGAGCGCGAAAACGTCCTGTTCTTTTGCGATGGGGCTACCGCGTTGGATGAGGAAGTGCGTGACTTTCACACCCATCTGGTTGTAGCGCTCCCGCTCTTCGGGCCTTGCCTCAGAAAGGATGCAGCGTTCCTTGCATTTGAAAGTCATATCCCCTTTAGTGACGCGGCCAATGCTGGTGACGCTGCTTTCCTTCGAGTAGACGTTGAAGGGCTTCGGAAAGCTCTCCGGGCGCATAGGCCCGATTCTTCCAAACCTCATAGTCATCGCCTACCACCTCTGAAAGGCATAGGCGGCTGGACACGATGATTCTCCATCATGCCTGCGTAGAAGTAGTGTCCGCCGTCGCGGGGGTTGCAAAGAGAATCGTTTGCGGCTTCCGAAACAGGGATGGTGACTTCTGCATCCGCGTCGGCCTTGAGCTGATCGCGCAGCTTCATCCAGCGCTCCGCTCTCTGGTTCAGAGAGAAGGATGTGCCGTCGTCCTTCCAGTCCGTTTCGTAGGAGAGCCGCATGCAAACAGCATCGGCGAGCTTGTAGAGAGCAACCTTCCATGCGGTTGTGCTGCTGATGATGGCCTGAATTTCTTCGTCGGCCAGCATACACGTTTCCGCGCCTCCGTCGATCATGGTATCTCCCAATTCAAACCGCGCACGGCTGATGCTGTTTTCGGTGATCTTCGACGGGTCGTAGGTGTAGGTCATTACTCCTTCACCTTCTTCCCGGTCTTCTTTTTGCAGCCGTCAGGAGCGTCGGTGTCGTCAGCGTCGGACTTCTCCGGCTCCTTCTGATCGTCTTCGCCGTTATCTTCGGGTTGCTGAACTTTATCGCCGTTCTGCTGGCCCTCCGGGGGCTGCTGCAGGCCGTCCGCGCCGCCGTCGGGAGCGTTGGTGCTGACCGGGGCAGAAGGGGCTTCCGGGACATTCTCGACGGAAATCAGGCCATATTTGACGAGCGCGGCTTCTCTGCCGGGAGCAACCAGCTCCACCGGCACATCATCGCCAATGGCGAAGCGTTCGCCGCCGATATTGCAAGGCTTTTTGCAGGTGATCTTCTTCATGGTCGGTTCCTCCTTTCTTAGAGAATAAAAAATGCGCAGCGGAGAAGCACGCTTTGCGCCCGGATGCCGGTGGTCGGTCGGCATCCGGGCGAGCGGCTTCGCCAATGCGAGGAGGTGAACGCATCACGGCGCGCTTTCAATGCGCTTTTAGACCGCTGCGCCGGGAATGGTTACTTGACGCAGCTGGTCATGAAATATCCAAGCTCATCGCAGACCTTTTTCGGGGTGGAAGACATCAGGCCCTCGATGAACTCGGTATGAGTGCCGCCCTCACCTTCCCACTGGTCAAAGGCGAGATACTGGCCGTTGCCCAGCATATCCCACGCCAGAGTATAGCCAGCGGAGACCTCGTCAATGGCGGGATTGGGAGCCGCGTAACAGAGCAGAGCGCCCTTGCTGTCGCAAATGAACTGCATGTCTTCCTTGCCGTAGCCGCCAGCGTTGTAGGTGCTGTTCAGCACGACAACGCGCTCGATTTCCAGCAGCTGGGCCAGCACGTTCTGGTTGATGGTGGCGGGGTTGGCGGTGCTGCCGGAGTACTTCACGCGCTCAAGGATTTCCGGGTTGCGCTTCAGGCCCTCGTAGGCCTCAACGCCCAGAGCCAGCACGTTGGGCTTGCGGCGACCGTTACGCATCATTTCGGTGCGCAGACCGCCGAAGAAGTGGACGGCATCGAAGTTGGCATCGTCGAACTGATAGAACTGCTTGCCGGCAGGGGCAGCGCCGGTCACGCCGACATATTCGTTAGTCCATACGCCGGTCTTGAAGTAGCCGTCAGCAAAAACGCGGTCGGCGTGGAGCTTCATCTGCTCGGTAGCGATGCGAACCTTGGCGCGGCGGGGGTCGGAAATGCCGGGGGTGTTGGCCCGCTGGTAGTCGAGGGTGCTGATCTGGTCGAGACCGATGATGACCTGATCGACATCCGTGGTGTACATTTCCTCGTGGGTGGCGAAGGTCATGGTAGTAACCTTGCCGTACTTGGGCTTGCGCTGCACGTTGTCGCGGGCGAGGTCGGCCTTGTCGAAGACGTAGTAGTGGCCGGTGGACAGGCTCACAGGAAGCAGCGGGAAAATGAACGGGCTGACGAACCAGTCGTCCGGCTGGAAATGGGCCACGCTCATGTTGGTCAGGTAGTAGTTTGGCTTCCAGCCCTTGGCGACCTGCGCCTGAATGGAAGCGTTCGTGACGGCGTTTTTCATTTTCAATCACTCCTTAGAGTTCTGAATTTTGATGGAATTTGTTTTCAGCCGCCAGCGCCCTGCGCGGCAGCGGGAATCGCCGTATGGCAGATCATGACTTTGCAGGGTGCGCCGCTCGTCGCCGCTTCAAGGGCGATGGCGCTTACAGCGTCGCCCGCAGCAGCGACAACGGCTTTGCCGGTTGCATCGGGCTTGAGCATGTTGCCCGCCTTAATCGCTGCGCCCGCAAGCCAGTAGGTGATGTCTTTGATCTGGATGTGGAGCGGGCCGCCAACGGCAACAGCATCTTCGTCGGCAAGAACGATTCCGATGATGGGGTCGCCCGCCGCAGGGAGAATCAAGTTGCCGCTTGAATCAAACTTGACGGCCAGCAGGCCGGGGGAACTAATGGCTGCGCCTGCCGTTCCTCTGATGGTCGGCGAGTTGTCGATAGGATGGGTGAGATAGGTCATGTGTGTTCTCCTTTCTTCCGCTACTGTGAATTAGCGGGACTCTTCGTACTCCTGCACAAGTTCAGGATGGGCGAGGCAAGCGGAATCGACGGCATCAGCCCAGCGCATACCGGGCTTGGACTTGATGATCTCCTGTGCGGCGGCTTCGATCTTGCCCCAAGCATTGTCTCCAGCTCCACTCTCGGTGCCGCGCTTGCCGATTTCGCTGAACACGCCGGACTTCTCGATGGCGGCAAGATTGCTGTCAAGGATGCTAATCATGTCGTCGTAGGCAGTGCCGCCAGCAGCCTTGAGGCTCTTGAGCAAAGGCACGAGTTCCTCGGGTTTCTTACCAAGCAGCTCGTACTTCTTCGCCACGGCGGTGAGCTGCTGGGTTTCGACCTGATCGCGGAACTCGCGGGCCTTGCGCAGCTCTTCCTGAACAACGGGGTGCAGGCCCTTGTAAATGTCACCGTCGACAGTCGGAGCGGCATGGGGTTCGGCGGCCTGCTCGGAGGCGGCATCATGTGTGTCTTCGGTGCCAAATCGCTTGGCAAGGTCATCGAAAGTGGCCTTCTCTTCAGGGGTCATTTTGCTGGTATCAAAAATCACGTTGGTCTCTCCTTCCTGCTGAGTAGGTTCTGGGTCGGGATTGTCGCTTCCTGTGAACGGGACTTCGAGCGATCCCGCGTGTTCTTCCGTGGTTTCGCTCTTTTGCAAGGTGCCGCCAAATACGGAAGCGATATCCTCTTTGATTGCATCTGCGACCTGATCGGCTGTCTGCCTAATCATTTCGGACTTCTGCGCATCATCAAGGTCTTTATCGTTGATGATGGCATTGATGCTTTCGCACATGGAATCCGATATGCGGTAGATGGTGCTGCGAGTGTCGCGGCTTTCTTCAACCTGATCGAACGTCATGGCTTCTTTGCTGACCGGGGAAGCGTGAAACATCTTGGCAATGAAAGCACCAAGGCGTTCAAAAAATGCCCGTTCTTCGGATGAAGATTCGGGCATGTTGTCTGGCGCTTCGCTTTCGTTCCGTTTCGCAAGTCGAATGTGTGCGAATTGATTTGCTCCCTGATCTACAAAGTCAACTTTGCGGAGTTTTAGGTTTCGTAGCTTGTGGGCTTTGCTCATTCGTTGCCGCCTCCTTCCTCTTCAATTTCCTGACGGACTGCTTTACCCTCTATGGAGAACATCCGATAGGTACCATCCTTGACTTTGGCCCATACATCATCGTCCATTACCTTGAGGCCAATCCACCAGCCGTAGGGCAGCGTCCCTTCCGGGATGCCCATCGCCTGCATCTTTGCTGCCGTGAACACGACGCTCTCAACGAGTACCGCCACGCCTCCGCGCTTGTGCATTTCGCCGCCGTCGCGGTAGAGGATGACGTAATCGTAGACGGCATTCTCAAGGTCTTCGATGTCGATGATGTCGCCTTGGTAGTCCTGGACTACACTTCCATCTGCCTGCTGGGCGATGGAAGCCCAGCCAAACACCATGTGCCGCTCTTCGTCGGCTTTCTGGACGGTAAGCAATCCCTTGGTGACCGGGGCGGGTTCAGCTCGCGGCCTCTGCCGGTAGAAATCCGAAAATGTGTGTTTCATAACTTTCTCTCCCCAGAATGAAAAAATCCCCGTCCCCTTTTCGGGGCCGAGGGATGTGGGTTCAGGTGAATCAGACCATGCCTGCCTGTTTGCGATACCAAACGCAGACATCATCAATGCTGTGCAGCAGCTCGGAAACTTCCTCCGGCAGCGTGTGTCTCAGCTCCCGGTCGAAGGTTTCCAGCGTCAGCGGCTCAAACACCAGCGCCTTGTCGAAAGCGTTGGTTTTGAATACGATGCCGCTCTTGAGGTTCTTTTCGATCTTCCCGCGTAGCATGTGGCCGCGTTCGTAGTCGTAGTAGCAGAGCAGTCCTTCTTTGTTGGTGCAAAGGCCGATTGCTACGGCGAGGATTGCCTTGCCGCCCTTCTGCCTCATGGTGTAGGGGGTTCGTGGGTCGCAGCTCTCAAGGGCGAAGAAGCTTTCTCCGAACGTTCCCTTGATGTACTGCGTCCGCTGCTGCTTGTCAAGCATTACAACTCACCGCCTCCGACTTTGATAAACTGTTCCAGCTTGATTCCGTTGATCTCCGTGATTCCTCTGCTGTGGAGGGAATCAATGAGTTCCTGCTTCTTTCGCGGGCTGTTGCACCTGATCTCCGTCATGTCGGAAAGGCTCACGCTCTTTCGGAACATGGTTTCATTGGAGCTGCAATAGCGGCGGTTCAGCGCGTCGAAGTGGGCCGATGCCGCTCTGCGATTGCTGAACGTGCTGCCCTGCGTCGTGCCGAACTCATCGCCGGTGTAGGCGTACCAGTCCGTGCGGCCGAGTATCTTGCGGTCGAAGATGAACTGATAGTCACCGTGGGCGAAGCTGTCGTTGAAATACTCCGTCCCGACATTCTTCTGCATGGCAATTCGGGTAAACACGTTATCCGCGCCGCCTGTTCCGATGTCCGAGCCGACCGAAGCGCCGCCCGTGAGGATGCCGCGTTTCAATCGTTGCGCCGAGGCAGTCATTTCGCCCGATTCGATGATGTAGGTGGCGCTGGTCTTGCTGCCGACACCCGACCATACATAGGCTACGCCCTTCTTCTTTGCGAGGTCTGCTGTGGCCTGATCGTAGAAGGTGAAATAGCCGTCTGTGACCTTGACCAGCTTGAGCTTATCCACGCGGGCTTGCGTAATGCCCAGCCTGCTCAAGGCGGTCTGGATGTCTGCGTCCGTGCTTTTCAGCGGGTCGAGCGTTCCAGCGAGCGCCGGGTCGTTCTGCCAAATCAGACGCATTTTTTTGTAGCGGTCGAGGGCTTTGGTGTCAACGTCATCGAAGATGTCGGTGAGCTGCGCCTTTGCGAGAAGGGCGCGGGCTTTCTGTGCTGCGTCCTTTCCATCGGAGCTGAAAACGCGAATACTGAACTCACCCATCATGGCGCGGGCGTTACGTTCGCAATCCTTGCCAGTCAGGATGAGCAGGTCATCGCCGTCCCTGATGTAGCGCGTCGGGATGCTGTAGCGGTTCACGTTCGCGCTTGTCAGTTCGAGGACGGGCTTCGTGTAGTCGATTTTGCCGGTCGCGCCGTGGAAAGTCCATTGGTCGACATTGCTGCTGGGGAAGCCGTTCTGAGCCGAGAGCCAGCGGCCATGCGTGAGCTTGCCGCTCAGCTCGTAGCAATCCCTTCCGTCGATGTTGATCTTTCGGAGGTTGGTCTGCATGCCTTCCAGCGCTGCCTTATCTGAAATCAAGGATACGCCGCGCAATCCGCTATTGTCAAGGGCCTCATCGAAATCGTCCATCGCGTCGCCGAGCTGCGTGATGCCGGGTTCATTCGCTTTTCTAAAAAAATCGACAACCTGAATGTTCAGG
>OLSM01000726.1_pt1 | contig 29605 bp, 31 predicted proteins | sample 1672721 | NCBI WGS metagenome assembly OLSM01 (sample SAMEA3136717, study PRJEB25190) | human gut metagenome
TGGTGTGGCGCAGGGACAGGGTGGTCTCCTTCATCGGCAGCTGCACGAAGACCGGATCCTCGCCGCCGGCGTACACGGTGGCCGGAATGAGGTTGGCGACGCGCATGCGGCGGGCAGCGCCCTTGCCGAACTCGGTACGGGCAGCGCCTTCAAGAGTGATGGTGGTAGCCATAATCAATATCTCCTTGATACATCGTTCTTATGTTTCGGCGCACCGACGAGCCGCATAAAAAACCCAAGGAGTTTCATATCATACGCCAAGTCGATAACGGAGGCGGAACCTCCCTCGCCAAGACAACAGTTATCTAGTATACATGGTGCGCTGACATTTCCCTGCAATCAGAGGAGCAAGGTGCATAAAACGCGGACTATGCGCAAACCCACGTACAATCGTAGTCAGACAAGCACCAACCAGTGGTAAGGAATCAGAAAATGGCAACGACGCATGACCATTCCGCGCTCATCCGCAACATTCAGCTCGCGACTGGCGTCACGACCGTCGCAGCGACGGGATTGCTCGCGGCGTCAGCACATATGCTGTTCCGCTTTGCCATCGACACGCAGTGGAAGCATTCCATTTTCCATCAGGCGCTGATCGCTCCGGATCGCGAGGGAAAGATGAACCAAGGCGAGGCCAAAGAGGCCGAGCAATGGTTTTCCGAAACGAAACAGCCGGTATCCATCACCAGCCGCGATGGGCTTAAGCTGCATGGCTGGCTCTTCGATCCGGATTGCATCGACCCGACGCCGCATATATATGCCATCTGCGTGCATGGCTATACCGGAGCCCCTGAAGAACAAGCCAAATGGGCACACCGCTATGCCCGCATGGGCTTCACCGTCCTCGCACCATCCCAACGGGCCCAGGATCTGAGCGAAGGACGATATGTAGGCATGGGATGGTTGGAGCGCAATGATCTGCTTGATTGGATACGGCTGATTGTGGATAGCGACGATCAAGCACGCATTCTCCTATTCGGAGGATCCATGGGAGCCACGACGGTGATGATGACGACCGGCACGCCGGAACTGCCACGCAATGTCATCGCGGCAATCGCCGAAAGCGGATACACTTCCGCCCGCATGGAATTCATAGACAGCGCGCGAGGCATGTTCCACATGCCAAAGCTTCTCGCCTCGGCATGTGTGGACGCGGCGGGTCTGATCTGCAAGCGCCGTGCCGGCTATGATTTCACCGAAGCGTCCTGCATACCGTCATTGCGGCATACGGTCATTCCGATGCTGTTCATCCATGGAGGAAAGGACCGCATGGTCAGCCCACGTTTCCTCGACATGAACTACAACGCCTGCTCCAGCATCGACCGCGAACGTCTGCTGGTTCCGGACGCCGATCATATGGAAAGCTCCGCCGTGGATCCGAAACGCTACTGGGACACCGTATACGGATTCATCCGTCGTTCATTCAAGATCTGACAGCCGAACCCCAAAAAATATAAGCGGTAATGGAAACGCCTCCGGCGAAAGATGGCGCCCCTCACCGCCCGAAGTTCTCAAGACATGCCCGATGCCCGTTCCGTCAGTGCCGTTCTCCCGGATTGCATATCTGCATGGCGACGCCATCCTCCATAATATGGAATCCATGCTTCTCATAGAACGTGGCATTCTTGCTTTCCTCAGGCATAACCTCGATATACAGGTAATCGTGGTACCGCTGCTTGACCATGCCGACAAGATGTCCGGCAATGCCGCGCCCTTGGTATTCAGGATCGACCAGCACATAGTGCATGTATGCCACCATCTCCGTGTCATCAAGCACTCGCACCAGACCCACCAGACGTTCGCCATCCCATGCGCTGAATACGGTGGATGACCCCATCAACGCCTTATGCAACCGTTCAGGATATTGACCGGACACCCAGCCGACTGAAAGAAACAGTCGCTGGATCTGTTCCTTGGTGAATTTCTTTTCATCCGTATATGTGATAACCATATGGCAAGCATAGAATTGCCGGTATGAAACCGTCTCCTTCTATCTTTGCATACGAAACACAAGTGTCTCGGCCACTCCCCTCATGTATCGAAGTGCGCGGAGCCCACGTACATAATCTGAAAGACGTCGACATCGACATCCCGCTCAACAGCATGGTCGGCATAGCCGGAATCTCAGGCTCAGGAAAAAGCTCCCTCGCGCTTGGCGTGCTGTACGCGGAGGGATCACGACGCTATCTGGAAGCGCTATCGACCTATACAAGAAGACGTATGACCCAGGCAAGCCGCGCAACCGTCGACGAGGTGCGTCATATTCCGGCGGCATTGGCACTGCATCAGCGTCCATCAGTGCCTGGAGTCCGTTCCACGTTCGGCACAATGAGCGAACTGCTCAACAGTCTGCGCCTCCTGTTCTCCCGGATCGGATCGCACGTGTGCGAACACTGCGGAGCACGCAACCAACCCACGATGAACGTTGCCGCCGAGCTTCCGATGCATTGCACGTTCTGCGGCGGACTCATGCATCCGCCATCAGCGGAGGATCTCGCATTCAACGCCGCGGGCGCGTGTCCGACATGCTCAGGCACCGGAATCATGAGGGAAGTCGACCGTTCCGCCTTGGTACCGGATGAGTCGAAAAGCATTGACGAGGGAGCCGTGCTGCCGTGGGGATCGTTGATGTGGGATTTGATGAAGCAAGTATGCGGGGCCATGGGAGTACGTACCAACGTACCGTTCAACCAACTCACCGAACAAGAACGAGATATCGTGTTCGCCGGCCCAGCCATCAAGAAGCACATCCTATACAAGCCGAAAAAAGGCGACGATTTCGCCGAACTCGACTTCACGTACTACAACGCCGTATACACCGTGGAGAACGCCCTCACCAAAGCCAAGGACGAAAAAGGGCTTAAACGTGTTGCGAGGTTCCTCAAAGAGCGTCCCTGCAGCGATTGCGGAGGGACCAGACTTTCCGAACGCGCCCGCCAGCCACGTATCAGAGACATCAATCTGGCTCAGGCAACCGCGATGTCTCTGGACGCACTCGTTTCCTGGGTAGGGTCCGTGCCGGAATCGCTGGAACCACATATGCACACCATGGCGAGCGCCATCTGTGAATCGTTCCTCAATACGTCACGGCGTTTATTGGAACTCGGTCTCGGGTATCTGTCCTTGGACCGCGCCGGAGCCACGCTGTCCACCGGCGAGCGCCAACGCGTGCAGCTTGCCCGCGCCGTGCGCAATCGCACCACAGGCGTGTTATATGTGCTGGATGAGCCGTCGATTGGGTTGCATCCCGCGAATGTCGACGGACTGCTCGGTGTCATGCGTGACCTGGTGGCTGATGGCAATTCCGTGGTAGTGGTCGATCATGACACTCGGGTGCTGGCCGAAACCGATTATCTCATCGAGATGGGGCCAGGTGCCGGCGCAAAGGGCGGTCAGGTGATTGCGCAGGGAACGGTGCCGCAGGTGATTGATACCCGCGAATCGCGCATCGCGCCGTTCCTTGCCCAGGGTGGCAACGTTCATGACCGTGTGCGTGACAACATTGACGCCCATGAAATCTTCTCCGCAGGACGAATTCATATGGAAACCGACCGTCTGCATACCGTCGGCCCGTTATCGGTAGATATTCCCCGTGGACGGCTGACCGCCGTAACAGGGGTATCCGGTTCCGGCAAGACGACGATGGTACTGGAGATGTTGATGCCCGCTTTGCAGTCGCGGATCGACAGGTCGCCGCAGCCGACGCAGGTGCGGCTCCTCGAGGCGGACGGTGTGTCCAAGGCACATCTTATCGATGCCACGCCTATCGGCGCGAACATACGTTCCACCGTCGCTACATATTGCGGCGTCCATGACGATCTTCGACGCGCGTTCGCAAAAACAGATGCTGCGCGGACCATCGGTCTGAAAGCGGGGGCATTCTCCTATAACACTGGCAAGCTGCGTTGCGCGACGTGCGACGGCACGGGATCGATTTCGCTCGACGTGCAGTTCCTGCCTGACGTCGATATCGAATGCCCGGCATGCCATGGCTCGCGGTATTCCGATGCAATCGCCGAGCTGAAGCTCCCCTGCACCGACGGAGTGGCGTATTCGATGCCGCAGTTAATGACAATGACCGTCGACGATGCCATGCCTGTCTTACGAGATGTCAAACCGATCCAAACGAAGCTTGCCACGTTGCATGAATTGGGTTTGGGCTATCTTGCGTTGGGCGAGCCAACTCCCGCGCTGTCGGGCGGTGAGGCCCAGCGTTTGAAATTGGCCAGCGAGATGGGGCGGAAACAGCATGATGCGGTATTCGTGTTCGATGAGCCGACAATCGGCTTGCATCCGCTTGATGTTCGCGTGCTGCTGCACGTGTTTGATGAACTTGTAGCGAATGGCGCGACGGTGGTCGTCATCGAACATGATTTGGACGTGATTGCCAATGCGGACTATGTGGTGGATATGGGACCGGGCGGCGGTGAAGCAGGCGGACGCGTAGTATGCGAGGGAGCGCCTTCTCGGATCGCCGCATGTCCGGAAAGCGTCACTGGACGATACCTACAATCGTCGCAATGCTGATATTGTCCCATCTTCGGGCATCTGCAGTCAGTCTGATGATGGGACAGGCAGTTCCCGCCATGCTTGAAGATGATGCAGCGCACGTACGATGTTGCATTGATCAAGTAACGTCCCTTCAGCGGCGCACATGGTGGGATACCACATGCGATGGCGGAGCGTGGCTTGTTTGCCAGTACCTTTGATGAGTTCGCCTTCATCAGAGGCATATTGAAAATGCAGATGACTGAGCAGTCCCCCGTGTCTGAGCACGGAGCGTTCAGGCATGGGCTCCATCGCGATGAGTACGGCGAAGGGATCGGAGGCACCGGCATCGCTAGCGTGGAACACATAGCAGGGTTTGCCTTCCAGCCCCTTGTCGTGCACATGATCGAGCCGATATTCATGTGTTGTGATGGGGGTGCGTTTTTCGTCCAGCCAAGTCAGGTTAAAGCCTGCGACAGCATCATCGTCGCCAACTGCGGACGGCTGCTCGATATGCCATCCACCAATGCGGAATCGCCACTCCTTGCCCGAGGTTTTGCAGGCTTTTGCCCAGAAGCGTCGCGCATCGCCGAGCATCATGATCGCGAACAGCGGCTTGGATCGCATGGCTTTCGTCGAATCCTTCCAAGCCCGGTCAAGGTTCGGGTCATGATTGTTGATCAAATGTTCGAAGCTAATCCAGTCTCCCAGCCAATCGTTCACATTGAAGTCCATGCCAGACGATCCTCTTCTTCTCCCTGTTCGTTATGCAGTTCGTCTTCCAGCGCTATGATGCGGTCGCACCATAGCGCTGCAAGCTCATAATCATGTGTTACGACCAACACCGCTTTGCCACGGTCCGCGAGCTTTCGCAGAAGTCCGCCGACTTGGGTCATATGCAACCGGTCCAGTCCGCTGGTCGGTTCGTCCAAAACAATGAATCGCTTATCGCTCATCAAAGCGCAGGCTATAGCCAGCCTCTGCTTTTGACCGCCGGATAAACTCATCGGGTGGCGCTGCACGGAATCCAATAGGTCGAGGTCTCGTAGCACAGCATCGCATCGGTCACGCACAGCGTCATCCATCCCATCAAGTCCCAGTAATGCCTCTTCCCGAACACTATCGGAGAAGAGCTGGTAATTGACGTCCTGCATGACGAGAAATCCGGCACGAGTCAAAGCGCCGCGGCTCGCTTTCGTCCCATTCAATAGCACCATGCCGTTCAACGGAGCGGCAAGACCGCATAGCGTACGTGCCAAAGTGCTTTTGCCAACCCCGTTCGACCCCATAAGGCCAAGAATCTCACCCTCGTGAATGTCGAAATCGGGAATATCACGTGCGAATACGGGTGTCTTGCGGCCTAGAAGTCCCCGCTTTGTATGGCCTACACTCAGGCCGCGCACACCAATGACGACCTGTCGCTTGTCCTCGTCGGGCGCAATGCCTCCATGTTGGAGTTTACGATGCACGGCAAGCCTGTATGGTCTGTCATCGAGGGCGCGCAATCCTAATGCCGCGACGCGCTGTTCGGACATCGCCAGAAAATCGGACGCCTCATATTCACCGAGAATCGTACCGTGATCGAACACTATGAAACGGTCCGCTAAATCCGCGCACCATGCAAGACGGTGTTCGGCAATGACGATGGTCATTCCATCAGCTCTCAATCGGGAGACCATGTCATGCAGCCTGCGAATCGCCACCATATCTAAATTACTTGTCGGCTCATCCATAACGATGAGTCCAGGAGCCAGCATGGTCGATGCCGCGACAGCAAGCTGTTGCTTCTGGCCACCTGAAAGCGTCATGATCCTACGACCTAATAGATGCCTGATGTGAAACTGCTCCGCGACATCATGCACGCGTTGCCGAATCCGCGCGGGAGACATGCCCGTATTCTCGCAGGGGAATGCCAGCTCATCGGTGGAATCAGCATTGAAATACTGCGTCTTCGGATTCTGGAATACGCTGCCCACCTGTCCCACATAGCTTTCCACAGGAGCCAATCCGGCGCGGATTCCGCACGTCATATGGATGCCCTGCAAATCGCCGGAATAGAAACCAGGTATCAGACCATTGAGCAAACGTGTGTACGTGGTTTTGCCACAGCCGCTTTGTCCACATAAGATGGCAATCTCGCCTTGCGGTATGGCACAGCTGATGTCATTCAGCGCATCGACCTCAGCAGCTTCATCAGCATGATATGCGAATGAGCACCGTTGCGTCCATGCGACTATCCGATTGATATCACTTCCGATACTCACCATGCTCCTCCAATGCCCAATGCCAGAGGAACCGTGCAGATGACCATCCATGCCCAATCAATGCCATGCATGCGGATTTCGGTATGACATGTATGAGGCCCGCGAATGCCGATTCCTTTGGTCAGTGCGGCTACGGACAAATCCTGGGCGACCCCCGTAGCGTTCATCAACAACGGCATCAGGATGTATTCCAAAGACTGAGCCGGATGACGGAGCAGGGCGAATGTCCCCTGGGCGATGCCACGTAATGCCATCGCGTCACGAATCTGATGGTAATCGTCATGGATTGTCGGGAAGAACCGGATGCACACCACACATGGAATCACAATCGTCTCCGGAATGCGCATGCGCCGCAGGGCACACACGAATTGACTGGCCGTAGTCGTGGTGAATGCGTATATGCCGGCAATCAGACAAGGCATCATCATCCGGATGCCGACACAAAGCAAACCAAGCATATGCAACCAGCTGCCGCCATCGTCAAGCGTCGATGCCCAAGTCCCCACTAGTAGCAATACATAGATGCAACCGAAGCGTACCGCAGCCGCCCATCGTCCCGCGCCGAGCAGTGGCAGAAGAAGCAGCAATACTGTAAGCGACTCCACAACCACGTCGACATGGAAGAACAGCAACAGGTTGGCCAATGCCACTAGGTACAGTTTGGTTCTTGGGTCCAGGGCCATCAGATGATGCCGGTCTTCGCAAAATGCTTCTTCAGCATACGCTGCCCAAACCAGCCTCCGAGCAACGCACATACCAGTACCACTATCATGGCAATGAAAAACGTGCCGGTATTGACATGTGCGAACACACCATCGATATAGGACGAGTCCTTGCCACGGGCCTGCAGACTGGCCACATAGGCATCCTTCATGAACCACAACGGCAGAATCGGACCGGTCAGCCCATAGCAGAACACGACATAACTCGCCAGGATACCTGTCTTGCTCCGATAGTCCCCGGCGCGAGCGATGGCATCAGCGATGACCGGAAACACGATGCTCGCAGCAAGGGAAAGGATGAAATGTCCGGATACGAACAAGAACAATCCGACGACGATGCCCATCACGCTAATCGCGCCGAATTTTCCGACCTTGGCAACCAGGAGCATATATACGCAACCACAGATCAATGCGGCGACCGCAGGCAGAAGAATCATGCCGAATCCCATCAAAGCCACGGAACTGAACAGCGTGGCCACGGCGACCAGCACGAAATACAAGGCAGTGAACACACCTATCGTGATGAGATCGGGAATGGTCAGATGCCTCGACTTGGTCGACATGCCCTGCTGCGTCATGGTCAGTCCTTTCGATTGTCATGGGCGGCCAGCCACCAATGTATCGAGGAAACACGGAAAAGACAATAGTTTTTCCTCGTTTTCATGGAAAACTATCCAATCCGCGTCGCGGTAATCCATAAACCATCCATACCCAGAGACAATGAAACGACGCCCCGAGTCAACGTCCTCGCTCCAGTCTCAGACGACAAGGCAATATCCCAATGCCGCGGCCATCACAGGAACCACCACCGACGTCAGCACATATCCCACGAACACGGTGATCCGCCCACCGCGCAACAACGTCACGGATTCGTTCATCATGGTGGAGAATGTGGAGAATCCACCAAGGAAGCCGGTCGCCAACATCACATGCGCGGGATCCGACAGAAACCGGCGTGAGTACAGACCTGCAATCACGCCTGCCAGGAATCCGGCAATACTGTTGATCACAAAGGTCGACAAAGGAAATGCCTTATGCCAAGAAGCTTTGATAACGGAATCACAAACATACCTTGCGGCGGCGCCGAGACCACCACACAGGCACACCGATACGGCGATGACCGCATTATTCATCAGTCCGCCTCCTTGCCCATGGCATGGCGATCACCATCGTTATGCTCAGTACCGGCAAACCGCAGCCCGACATGCGCGCCAACGTATGCCAGCAGACAGCCCACGATGAAGGTCGTGCAACAATACGCCGCACAATCCATGGCTTTGCCGTCATGCAGCATAGTGAATTCCTCGAGGGCGAGAGTGGACATGGTGGACAATCCTCCACACATGCCCATGCCACATCCACGGTTCACATATTCCTTCGCGCGTCCCACGGTTCTGCGGGTTCCTCCCAGCCATGCCGAAAGCGCCGCGTATACGAAGCAGGCGGCCATATTCGCCGCGAATGTGCCGATATGGAATGCGCCGCAGTCGGGAATGACCGAACAAGCGTAGCGTAATGCGGTTCCGATGCATCCCCCAAGGAACACCACGCATATGAGATCGACTCGAATGATATGTTGTCGTGCCATGTATCTTCTTTCCAGCGAGGTGCCGAACCAATATGACAGACATGGAAGAATGGCGATGCCACAACCGCTGAAAGCCATAAGGTACAGCACACCCTATGTCGTAGGAACCATCAGCGGGTTTGCGGTTCGAAGCCTGTAACGGCTTCAGGCGAGTCCCATCACCGCAGTCCAGTATATCCGGCACGCGAGGCCGTCCGTACCATCATTCACGATGCGGACAACTTCCCCGGACTACCGCAACGTACGATCCATAACCGTCGCCAATAGCGCGGCGACCCCCAAAACCGCAACTGTGATGCCAATGCCGTGGAGCCCTCCATCAGTGACCGTCTCACCGAAGAACACGCCACTCAATGAGGACGCACCGATAGACCCGATATAGATGGACGTGCGCAGCAGACCAGACGACGTGCCAATATGCTCGGATGCCGCTCGGCGATATAGCACGGTCTGACTGGTCGACATGCTGAGTCCCAACACCAGTCCCGCGACAGCGGAGGCGGTCAACGGCAATACGACCATGCCAGCGGATGACGTGCAAGCCAACAACATGCCCACCGCCACCATCGCCGAACAGCACACCATCAACGGCAGGCGCACTATCGGCTTCTTCGCGATGGATAACGAAGCCACTGTCGCCACCACCCCCATCGGAATGATGAACATGCCGGAAACACCGGCGTTCATATGGCAGGCATCCTCCAACCACTGGGGCAAGGCGTACATGACCACATAAGCGCCAAGCATGGTGAGCATCGCACGCAGAAAATTCAACGTCATCGCATTATCCGCCGCGAGTGAACGCACATCGACGAAAGGCGTTGCCGCATGCAACTCCCACGCGACAAAAGCCAACAAAGCGATGACAGTGACGCAACCGGACACCTTGTCGAAAGTAGGCAAACTCATAAGAACAATCAGCAGCGCGCTGATTGTGATGGAGAATAGCAACAGACCCATGACATCGAGATGCGCGATGAAGAAGGATACGGTCATGCGATGTTCATGCTTCGCATCGGGCTCGATGCTTGCCAATCCCAGCACAATCGTGATGATGCCGACCAACACGTTGACGAAGAAGGTGGAGCGCCATCCCAAAAAGGTGACCAACAGGCCGCCCAACGGTGGACCGACAGCGATGAGCACCAGTCCCACCATAGCGAGAATGGAAAGGACCAACGAAGGCGGTTCCGCCAATCCCATGCGATCAGCCCGTCTGCGAACCAGCAGCATGGCAGCAGGATAGCCACAGGATGTGCCCGCACCAATAAGCACACGCGACGTCAGCAGCACGCCGAGATTCGGGGCGAAACCACCCAGTAGTCCTCCAATCATGACCAATGCCGCACCGGCCATGAACACCGAGCGAGGACCAATGATCTCAGAAAGCTTGCCCGCCGTCGGCTGCGCGATGGCACATGTCAGGTACAGCGCAGATATCAGCAGGGTCGCCCTTCCGGCATCAATCCGCAAATCATGTGAAATCGGTGCGAGCGCCGTCGAGATAAGCGTGCTGTTGACAGGGTTGAGACCGACCCCAAATATCATCGCCATGATGAAGGTCTTGGGAAACGCGGGAGTTTCTCTTGTCTTATCAGCCGTCTTCATCGCGTGTCGCCTCCCGTCGGCAGCGATTCCGTGGCGGCGATGCGTTCGATCAATGTGGTCGCAGCGGCGAGGTCCCCGCGCTCGCCGTCATCCAATGCATATTCGATGGCATGCGCCAGCCAAGTTGTTTGGCTAGCGGTTACGTGGGCGAGGAACGCATGTCCTTCATCGGTCAAGCCGACCAGTCGACGACGACGATCTTTCGAATCGGCATGCTGTGTGACATACCCTGTGGACCTCAGTAGTTCAAGACGCTGGGTGATGGCCTGTTGCGATACGTGTTCGTACGCGGCCAAAGTCGATACCGACAGTTCTCCCTCGGTATCCAGCCGCTTCAACATGGCAAGCTGCGAAGCGGTGATGCCCCGTTCCGCGATGCCGGCCTCATGCTTCATCCGAGCTTGCAGCCTGCTGACCGCAATCGCCAATTCCATGGCGACATCCGATGTCGAATATTCGTCTTTCGTATCCATTTCGATTGCCTCCGGCTGGCCACCATAGCACTTACACAAGCTACTTGTGCAATCTGCTTGCGGATTTCCTCGCATGACGCCACTCGCCGCAAGGCTTCAAACCGTTATCGCCCTGAACAACAAAAAGGGCCATCCCACTTTTGCAGGATGGCCCTCCATATAAGAACAACAGACCTCAGGCAAGTTTGCCGTAGGCTTCGGCATCCACCGGCTCGAGCCATTCGTTGCTCATGGATGCCGGATCGCCCGCAGGGACCATGAAGGCTAGATGCGAGCATGATTCGCCGGGGGGCGGCGCCATGCCAGTGCTTCGTATCCGCGGGGATGCAGACGGCCTGCCCGGCCTTGAGCTCCTTTGGCTCCTGTCCCTCGATCTGGTAGTAGCCGCAACCGCCGACCGCGATGAGTACCTGCGCCGCGTTGTGATGGATGTGCCAGTTGTTGCGGCAACCCGGCTCGAAGGTCACGTTATGGATGGCAATCTGCGGAGTCTCGAGCACCGGAGCAAGGTAGCTCTGTCCCACGAAGTACTGCGCGAAGCCGTCGTTCGGTTCTCCCATCGGGAATGCGCTCGGATTTTCCATTGTCGACCCGTCCTTTCATTTATGCTCTGTACCGTTCCCTATTCAACGCCCGGCGAAAAAGAATGTCCAATGTGAGTATGGTATATCGTTCCATGCGTCGATTGCATATCAAACCATTCATGCGAGGTATTGGTTCTGCCAATCGAAACGGGATATGCTGACCTTCCGAACATCAACGGCAGAAGAGCTTCAGTATGACTGACATGAGCTACGCCCCACTGGGATGGTCCGGCATCCAAGTTTCCAAGGTCTGCCTTGGCGGTATGAGTTTCGGCAAGACCTCCCCGTAATTCCATCAGTGGACCATCGATGCCGACGCCACCGAACAGCCGTCAGTACAACATGGCGCTCACCCCATACTCCCCATGGCGTCCGGCCATCTGACCCATCCGTCCTGGGATTCCGATTCCAAACGCGGCACCACCGACGGCACCATGCGCAACAAGTACGATCAGGCACGTGCGCAGGATATGCCGATCATCGAACGCGTGCACGGGCTCGCGGAACGGCTCGGCGTGCCGATGGCGCGGATCGCCCTCGCCTAGCATTGGGCCAAGGACGTCACGGCACCGATCGTCGGCTGCTCGAAGACGGAGCGCGTGGATGATGTCATCGAAGCACTTGGAGTAAAACTCAGCGAATCCGACATCGCCTATCTTGAGGAGCCGTACACGGCGCATGAACTGGTCGGCCCATTGGCCAGGCCGGGCGAGCGCGCGCTGGCCGGCACCCTTGCGCCGACTCTGAAGGAGAAAGCCAAGTAGCGCCACACGTCGCCGGAAAGTGGCTAGCGCACCGGGATGCAGATCTCGGTCACGAACTGGGCGGGATCCGATGTCAACCCTTCATCGATCAACGCGATCTCACGTGAGAACCCGGTGATGTCGAGACCCTGCTCTGCGGTGTACCATATCAGCTCGCGATACCGGTCGGGGGCATCGCCATGACTCCCCCGGAACCGGATGCGCACGCAATCGGTCTCCGGCAATGCCACGGTGTCGCCCTCATATTCGTCCTCGTCGTCAAGCAATAGGAACACCAACCCGTAATCGGCATATCCGCCCTGTTCCAACGATTCCTTGTCAATGCCGACGCCGACCTTGCCGAGGAAGACCAGCGAATCCTTCTGATGCTGCTCCAGCTTGCGGATCGAATATTCCAGGCCGAGATACGAGTCGACCTTCGGTGAATCCCTGATCCAGACGATCCTGCAGGCGGGTTGCCGCACAACACGTATCACGTCGAATTCGGACTGCTCAGCGTCCCGCAGCCGCTCCAAGCGATGGTCGATCTTCCGCTGGACCATTTCCAGCTCATGCTGTTTGCGCTCGATCAGGGCTTTCTGTGCAACAAGCTTGTCCTCGATGACATGCACGTCGCGATTGTGCAGGAACTCGGCTATCTGCGTCAACGGCATATCCAGCACACGCAGGTACCGGATTGTGTTCAGCACCTCGAACTGCTTGGCACCGTAATACCGGTACCCGGTGCGCGGGTCGATATATTCGGGTTCCAGCAAGCCGCAACGCTCATAATGCCGAAGCGTGCCCAGCGACACATTGAACATATCTGCAACCTTGCCTATACGGAACAGTCTGCCGTCACCCGGCAAAGCGTCGCGCCCTCCATTTCGCTCACTCGCCGTCATGCACGCGCCTTCTCCGAAATTACGCCGTGACGCTTGAGCCACGCGTAGAAGCCAAGACAGATCAGCACGGAAAGCAGCGATCCGGCGGGCGCGGCGACGCCCATGGGGAACAAGGTGTTCGGGAACAGCTTGGATGCCAGATACGCCCCGGGCACACGGACCAGGGTGATGGCCACGATATTGTGGATGAATCCGATATAGGAGCGCCCGCATGCGGCGAAGAAGCCGCTGAAGCAGAAGTGGATGCCCGCGAAGATGCTGTCGACGATGTAGCTGCGGATGTACTGTGTTCCCAGCAGGATTACCGTCGCATCGGTGGTGAACAGGCCGACGATGGAGCCCGCCGTCAGTTCCACCACAATCGATATGACGATGCCGTAGACGACGGTGATCGCGGTGGCGTATCGCAGTGTCTTCGTCGCTCGCTCCATCCTGCCGGCACCGATGTTCTGCGCCGAGACGGCGGATACCGTGGCCAGCATGGACGACGGTACCAGGAACAACGCGCTGATCACCTTTTCGACGACGCCGACAGCTGCCGCATCGTTCAGGCCACGGTAGTTGGCGATGACCGTGATGATGATGAAGGCGATCTGGATGCAGCCGTCCTGAACCGCCGTCGGCACTCCGATGCCGAGAATGCCGCGGAGCATGGCCCTATCGGGGCGAAGATCGCCGAACTTCAGTCTGATGCCCGTACGCCGGCGGCGAATCGCCACCAATGTCACGGTCACACTGATGGCCTGCGCCAGTGTGGTGCCCAATGCCGCGCCCGAGGGACCAAGACGCAGCCAGCCCATAAACAGGTAGTCGAACACGATGTTGCAGAAGCATGCAACCGCAATGAAATACATGGGGCTTTTCGAATCGCCCATCCCACGGAACACCGAGCTGATAATGTTGTACGCGACGATGAACGGGATGCCGATATAGCAGATGGTCAGATACTGCGCGGTTCCCTCGACGGCTTCGACTGGCACGCCGATCAGCGAGATGATGTTGTGCACGTTCAACAGCAGAACGACCGTCAGCGCCAACGCGATTCCTGCGAACAGCGTGATGACGTTGCCGATGGCCTTGGCCGCACGGTCGAGCCTGTTCGCGCCGACCGCACGGCCGATGGTGACGGTCGCGCCCATGGCAAGACCCACGATGACCACGGTGAGCATGTACAGCACCTGGCTGCCGTTCGCCACCGCGGTGATGCCGTCGATGCCGATGAACTGTCCGGCGATGAACAGATCGGCCATGCCGTACAGCGTCTGCAGGAAATACGACAGCAGATACGGCAACGCGAAGGTGACGATCGTTCTGAACACGCTTCCCGTTGTCAGGTTCTTTCCCATGGGTTGTCTCTTATCCTCCCGTTTCGGCCTATGTCTTCCAGCAGGAAGGCTAAACCTTACAATGGTTGTAGAGTCAATCCCAAAGCATTGTCATGTCCAATATGCGGAAAACCGTCTTTCACCCCATGACCGGAGCGGTGGCTTCGTCTTCCCCGTCCGGCTCGTCGGCGAGACCCATGAGCTCTCCCATCTTGTCCGCGTACACGCCCGTCTCATGCATGAGCAGGGCCCGCACTGCCCGAAGCGATTCGCGATCCCGAGGAAGACGGTACAAGGCGATGGTCGCGGCCATTTCGCCAAGCTTTTCATAGTTGTCCAACATGCGTTTGCGATCCTTGTGCGAAGCGAGCATCGCATCCATGCGATCCTCCGGTTCGGCGAAAAAGATATATCCGGCAAGGGTAAGCAGCAGACCAGCCTTCCTCACATTGCGTGCCTGGCTGTCAAGTTCTTTGACACCATTCTCGAACATGGTTCGATCACGCAGTCTGAAGCCTTCCTGGAGAAGACCCGAAGCCGACGGCCCCATAAGGGAGATGGCAAGGTCATGCAGATAGAGCGGGTCTTTCCATATATCCTCCACTTCATATACGCCATTGTCCTCGATCTCGGCCAGTAGTTGGGCGACGGGCTTAGTGTTCTCATCCCACAGATTCCGATATGCCTCCACAATGTGTTCGGCGTCATACAGATATCTGGCATCGAGGCAAGCCGGATATTCCAATGAGCTGGTGACGCTCAGATCCACAGAACAGGCATATTCCAGATCCGCCTTGATCCGCATATCCTGCAACTGGGCGCATACATGCCTGTATCGGAAATCGGGATCACATCCCAATTCGACCACTTTCGGATCATCGCGGAGCATACACATACCCAATCCCCCATAAGCGAGAACCATCAGCGCCGCATCAGCGGCCCTAGGCTCGCCCCCTCCCCATCGCAACAGAGTGTATGCGGCCAGACGGTAGGTCTGTCGCAGGTATTCCATCATGCATTCGAGCCGTTTCCTCCTTCCGCCTCCGCTCTTCTTCCCCTTGGTCTTTTTCCTTCGGAACACCTCACGTGTATCGAACAGACCAAGCTGGAACGGCATCCTGTTGCTCGGCCGATGCGTCGCCACCGCGACGGAAGCATCATTAATCATTTCATACAGCCATGCGCTCATGCCGTATTTACGAACCACATTGCGGCATCCGGTCAGGAATTCGGCATCATAGCCTATTTGGAACCGATCCAATATGATCATATCCATGTCGAGGTTCACCGGCCATGACGTGCCGCCGAACAAGTCATCCGCAAGCTCGTGCACCACGTCATCGAACAGGGAAAGCGGACCTTCCATATCGTGTTCGAGACGTATCCGATCAAGGTCCGCGAAACAACGCCCCGAGCTGTACCGGTCGAAGCGCTCGATCAGCCGATCCATCGTTTGCAGGAAAGCCTGTTCGTCCATATTGAATGGCGTGGCCACGGCAACTGTCATATGCAACTCCTTCGTCGTAGAGATGCACCTACTGTCGCATATCCGTCCACCTCTCCGTCACAATCCTTTGAAAAAAGTGAATAAGTGGACAATTTCCACCTATCCACACCCCCATACCTGTCTGTGGACAACTTGCGCAATAACAAAAGGCCCTTCCTCCAAAAAGAGGAAGGGCCTGATCTTCGCGTAGGCGACGAGCCGGTCCGTCAGTTGATGAGTTCCTTGACCGCTGCGATGACGGCCTGCAGACTCGCCTTGGCGTCACCAAACAGCATCTGCGTGTTGTCTTCGAAGTACAGCTCGTTCTGGATGCCGGCATAACCGGTGCCACGGCCACGCTTCATGACCACCACGTTCTGCGCCTTGTCGACGTCGAGAATCGGCATGCCGGAAACCGGGGTGCCCGGCTTGCGGGCGGCCGGATTGGTCACGTCGTTGGCGCCGACCACCAGAGCCACGTTGGCCTGCGGGAACTGCGGATTGATGTCATCCAGGTCGACGAGCTCCTCATACGGGACGTTGGCCTCGGCGAGTAGCACGTTCATATGGCCAGGCATACGGCCTGCCACCGGATGGATGGCGTAGGAGACTTCGACACCATGGTCCTTGAGCAGGGTGCCAAGGTCAGCGAGCTCACGCTGGGCCTGGGCCTGGGCCAGACCGAAGCCCGGCACGAAGATGACCTTCTCTGCGTAGACGAGCTGGACGGCCAGATCGTCGGCGGAGGTTTCCTTCATGGTGCCCTCCAGCCCCTCTCCGGCGCCCGCCGCAGAATTGGAGCCGCCGAAGCCACCAGCCAAGACGGACAGCAGCGGACGGTTCATAGCCTTGGACATGGCGATGGACAGGGTCACGCCCGCCGCACCGACGAGCGCGCCGGCCACGATCAGGGCGATGTTGTTGATGGCCAGACCGGACATGGCCACTGCGGTGCCGGTGCAGGCGTTCAACACGGAGATGACGACCGGCATATCAGCGCCGCCGATCGGGATGACGAACACGAGGCCGTAGCACAGGGCGAACACGGTGGTCAGGATCGACCAGAGCAGACGCTGGTTCGGCTGCACGCACAACATCACGAAGGACACGATGGTGAGCACGACGAACAGGATGTTCCAGAAACCCTTGCCCGGCAGGCTCAGCTTCTTGACCCACTTGATGCCCTGCAGCTTGCCGGCTGCGATCAGCGAGCCGGAGAAGGTGACGGAGCCGATCATGATGCCCAGACCCGCGGTGATGAGCACCACGATGGATGGGGTTTCGGCGGAGGTCAGGATGTCGTTCAATGCCACGAGCGCGGCGGCGCCACCGCCCACGGTGTTGAACACGGAGACCAGCTGCGGCATGTCGGTCATCTTGACCTTCTTGGCGGAGACCACGCCCGCCACGGCGCCGATGACGATGCCGACAATCAGCACGATGACTGCGACGCCATGCTTGAAACCGTTGGAGGCCTCACCTGCGAACAGCACGATGAAGGCCATGGCCACGGCGAACACCATGCCGATGGCGGAGACCATGTTGCCCTTGCGGGCGGTCTTCGGGGAGTTCATCAGGTGCAGGCCGATGACGAACATCACTGCGGCCAGCAGATAGACGAACCATTCGATGACGCCGAGCGGCGTGCTCAGCATTTCAGCCATGGTACCCATTTACTTGGCCTCCTCTTCCTTCTTCTTGCCCTTGTCGGACTTGAACATTTCCAGCATGCGGTCGGTGACGACGTAACCGCCGACCACGTTCATCGTGCCCAGCACTGCGGCCAGGAAGATGAACACCCAGGCGAGCGGGCTGGTGGCATGCGCGGCGACGATGACGACACCGGCGATGACGATGCCGTGGATCGAGTTCGCGCCCGACATCAACGGAGTGTGCAAGGTGGCCGGCACCTTGCCGATAACCTCAACGCCGATGAGCAGCGCGAGGACGAACAGAGTGATCGCAACAACGATATCCATTGCTTACTCCCCTTCCTTCTTGGCTTCCTCGCCGCGGCCGGCCACGACCATGGCGTTGTCAAGCTCTTCGTTCAGATCGATGGCCAGCTTGCCGTCACGCACGAAATGCGCGAGCACGTCAGCCACATTGCGGCTCAGCAGGTTGGATGCGGTAGTGGAAACGCCGCTTGACAGGTACGGAGCGCCAATGATGGTCACACCGTTCTCGGTAACCTGAGTACCGACGGTGGAACCTTCGACGTTGCCGCCGAGGTCGCTTGCCGCGCAGTCGACGATCACAGCGCCACGGTGCAGTCCGGCCACGCCAGCCTTGGTCAGCAGAACCGGAGGCTTGCGGCCGGGAACCTTGGCGGTGGTGATGACGATGTCGAAACCGGCAGCCTTCTGGTCGACGGCAGCCTGCTGCTGGGCCTGCTCTTCGGCGCTCAGCGCGCGGGCATAGCCGCCCTCACCCTGCCCCTTGGAGAAATCAAGACCCAGATCCAGGAACTTGGCACCCAAGGATTCGACTTCACCCTTGGAGGCCGGGCGCACGTCGTATGCGGTGACGACCGCACCAAGACGCTTGGCAGTGCCGATGGCCTGCAGGCCGGCGATACCGGCGCCAAGAATGAGCACTTTGGCCGGGCGGATCGTGCCAGCGGCAGTGGTCATCATCGGCAGGAACGAACCATAAGCGTTGGCTGCCACAATGGCGGCCTTGTAACCCATCACGGAGTTCTGGGAGGTCATTTCATCCATGGACTGAGCAGAGCTCAACTGACGCGGCAGCTTCTCCATGGCGACACCGACCAAGCCGGCCTTCTCAATCGCAGCGATATAACCGGCATCGGTGAACGAGCCAAGCATACCGATAATCCAAGTACCCTGCTTGATGCGAGCGATCAACGCATCGCTCGGACGATCGACAAAACCAAGCGCATCAGCACGCGCAATCACTTCATCAGCGGAGACGACCTGCGCTCCGGCTTTAGTATAATCCTCATCAACATAATGCGACGCGACTCCCGCACCGGTTTCAATCAGGCAATTAACACCCGATTTACGCAACCTCGCTACGATATCCGGTGTCAGAGCAACGCGAGACTCGTGTTCGGAAGTCTCATTGAGAACTCCGAAGACCACAGTGGCTTCAGCTTTTTCAGCCATAGGTGCCCTTTCTTCCTCGTTAAAGAAATCAAAATGAACAGGTACAGCGCACCAGTGTAACGTAGGTCACACCTTCGCATGAAGAAAAGTTCACCTATTGAATCCTATTGAATGGCATTCCATGACGATTTCTTCATGCAGCGCTTTGTTAGCGCATACGCTTTCCCTACGCTACCGTAAGGTGACGTGTCGCGTTCAAGGGTCTATCATTCCTACAGATATTGGATTTAGATGTGTAGGAGAGTCACGTGTCCGTCATCACCTCTTTGAACAAGCGAGCTGCAAATCTCGCGCAGAAGGCACTGCGTCTGGGCGGTGACTTCGTTCACCCCGTCAGCGACGATTCCGGTAACAATCCGGACTACAACGATCCGAACAACATCATCTCCCCCGACGGTCATATCGATCTTCCGCACACCGTCGAGTGGGGCGAAGGATTCCCATCCACCACGTTCCTTGACCCGGAAACCGGTTTACTGACCACCAAAACCGAGGGACAGCCGCCGCTGGACGAGGGCACCACAATTTACGACATCTACGCCAATCGTGCCGAACGTATGGGTGACGAACCGCTCTACACCTATAAATCGGATAGCGAATGGGTAACCAAAACCGGCAATGAGGTGCTTGCCGATATTCGCCAGATCGCCAAGGGCCTGATGCATTACGGCCTGAAGAAGGGCGATGGCGTGGCGTTCATGTGCCGCACCTCTTACGCGTGGGATGTGTTCGACGCGGCCGTTATGGCGTGCGGCGGCGTGCTTGCCACGATCTATGACACGGATTCCGCGGAACAGATTCGCAACATCGTCAATAATTCCGATTCGCGTCTGCTGGTGGTCGAAACCACCGATATGCGCACCAAGGCCGACGGCGCCGAAAAGGAATGCCCGACGCTTGAACATATCATTTGCTTCGAAAACGGCGGTCTTGACGAAATCATGGCCTATGGTTCGGGCGTGAGCGACGAAGAGCTCGACGCACGCATTGATTCCATCAAGAAAACCGACCCGTGCTCCATCGTATACACGTCCGGTTCCACCGCCGCACCGAAGGGCGTGGAGATGACTCATGAGCATTACTGCACCACCGCGTTGAATCTTCCGGCATACATGCCGCAGCTGCTGCACGAGAAGAAGAACAGCGTGCTGTTGTTCCTTCCTCAGGCTCACTCCTTCGCGCGCGCCATCAACTACATCTGCGTGGCCAGCGAGCTGCATATTTACATCGCGCAGGGCATCAAGACGCTGATCGCCGATCTGCAGGTCGCCAAACCGTCCGTTATGATCGTTGTTCCGCGTGTGCTCGAGAAGGTATACAACGCGGCTTCGCAAAAAGCCGGACATGGCGCCAAAGGCGTGGCTTTCGCCGCGGCGGTTGTGGCAGCTCAGAATTATATGAAGGAAATCAGTGCAAAGGGCAAGGCTAGCGCTCTGGCCAAGGCTCGCCGTATGGCGTTCGATCCGATGGTCTACGCTTCGCTGCGTGAGGTACTCGGCGGACGTGCCCAGTGGATTGTGGCGGGCGGCGCTCCTCTCGATCCGGAACTGATGGCGTTCTTCCGTGGCGCCGGCGTGCCCGTGTATGAGGGCTATGGTTTGACCGAAACCACCGCTCCGTGCGCGTTCAACCCGCTTGGTGTGCCATATCATCAAGGTTCCGTTGGTGTCGCCTTCCCCGGTTTCGAGCTTCGTATTGCCGAGGACGAGGAGATTCAGGTCAAGGGTACGGCGGTGTTCCCGAAGTATCACAAGAACGAAGAGGCTACTGAAGATTCGTTCACCGAGGATGGCTGGTATCGTACCGGCGATTTGGGACGTATCGATGATGATGGCTTCCTGTACATTATCGGACGTAAGAAGGATCTGATCATCACCGCGGGCGGCAAGAACGTTTCTCCCGGCCCGATTGAAGAGGTTATCAAACGCTGCGAATTCGTTTCCCAGGCGCTGGTGCTCGGCGACAAGCGACCATTCATTTCCGCTCTGGTCACGCTTGATGAGGAATCCTTGCGTCCGTGGTTGGAAAGCAAGGGACTTGACCGCGATATGCCAATGGAGGATGCCGCCAATAATGCAGCGGTCCGCGCCGAAGTGCAGAAGTGGGTCGATCAGGCCAACGAAGGCGTTTCCCGTGCGGAATCCGTACGCAAGTTCATCATTCTGCCGGAGGAGTTCACCCAGGAGAATGGTTTAATGACCTCCTCCATGAAGGTGATTCGTCCGAAGGTCATTCAGCGTTATGCCACTTTGCTGAACACGCAGATGTACACCAAGAAGAAGTAACCTTCGAACAGCAATGAAATGAGGTCTGACTCCCACAGGAGTCAGACCTCATTTCATTGTAATAAACCCGCTGCGAAGCGGATCCTAAGCAGATCAGAAGCCTAGCTTCTCGAGCTGTTTAGGATCCGACTGCCATCCCTTGGCAACCTTGACATGCAAATCGAGTTTCGCTTTCTGACCGACGATGCGGTTGACCGGCGTGCGCAGCTTCTTTTTGACGCGCACAAGATGTTCCGCTCCCCTGCCGATGATGATCGGCTTTTGGGAATCTCGCTCCACATAAATCGATACAATCACTTGAGCTTTGCCATCGTATGATTCTCCGCTATCGTTGTCTTCTGGATATTCAATGGAGTCCACGACCACGGCCAGCGAGTGCGGCAGCTCATCATCCAACTCTTCCAGGAAGGCACCGCGTACCAGTTCCGCAATGGTTTCTTCCGGACGTTCTTCGGTGATCTGTTCGGCCGGATACATTTGCGGACCTTCAGGCATGTTTTCGATAAGCACGTTCTTGACCTCGGCAAGATTGTCGTGCTTGAGTGCGCTGACTGGCACGATATCGGTGAAATCGGCGAACTCGTTGATTTCGATAAGCTTGCTGATCAGTCCTTCACGGCTCAATTCGTCGATTTTAGTGACGATGGCAATCAGCGGCACTTTCCATTTGAACGTGCCGTCATCGCGCTTCACTGCAAAATCGGAACGCAGACGACTCAAAATGCGCTTGTCGCCTGGACCGATCTCCTGATCACCGGGCAGCAGGAAAGCAATGGCGTCCACGTCGGCAAGAGACTCATCCACAACATCATTCAGGCGCTGCCCCAACAATGTGCGCGGGCGATGGATACCGGGCGTGTCAACCAAAACGATCTGCGCATTATCTGTGGTAAGAATGCCACGAATGGCCTTACGTGTGGTTTCCGGTCGAGATGATGCGATGGCGATCTGCGTGCCGATCAACGCGTTGATCAACGTCGACTTACCTACGTTCGGACGTCCTACCACGGCAACGAAACCGGAACGATATGGAACGGGCGTGGTGGAATCGGAATGGTTGGAGGGCGTCTCAGTCATTGCTGCGTCAGTCATGCTCGTCTTTGGAATCCTTATCGTTGTCGGATGCCTCTTCGGTATCATCCGCATGTTCTTCGTTACGTGTTTCAGTTTCGTCCACGCCCTCGACGTGGACCGGTTCCACCACAATGGTCGACACCTTCTTGCGTCGTCCCGCGGAATCGACTGCGGTCATACGCAATCCTCGGGTGACTGCGGAAGAACCGACGATTGGCACGCGTCCCAACAATTTGGTCAACAATCCGTAAACGGTGTCGACGTCATCCTCGTCAATGTCGATTTCGAAAATCTCTTCCAGATCGGCGATCGGCGTGCGGGCTGGCATGCTCCATTTTTTGTCGCCGATTTGTTCTGGATCGGCATGTTGCGTGCGATCATGTTCGTCTTCCAGCTCGCCCACGATTTGTTCTATGGCGTCTTCAATAGTGACCATGCCTGCGATGCCGCCGTATTCGTCCACGACGATGGCGACATGTTGGCGTGTGCGTTGCATTTGATGGAACAGGTCGTCAACCGGTTTGGATTCGGGTACCAGCATCGGATCACGGACTATCGATTCGACTTCGCGCGTCATCGCCGCATGGTTGAAAGCCGTCGCGCGCACGGCGTCCTTCAGATAGGCCACGCCGACCAGATCGTCCACATCGTCGCCAATGACCGGCACGCGCGAGAATCCGGAACGGGAGCAAAGCTTCAACATGTTTTCCAACGTCTCGCCTCGCTCGATGCAGATCATGTCGGTGCGCGGCACCATGATCTCACGGGTCAGTGTTTCGGAAAGCGTGAGTACATTTCGTAGCATTTCGGAAACTTCGGGGTCGAAATCGTTGGCCTCAACCAAACGGTCGATGGTCGCGCGCCCCTGCTCGATCTGGATCTTCTCGAGTTCCTCGTCGTCGGAAAGATCGTTGCCACGACGCTTCGTGCCCTTTTGTCCGCCGATTTTCGCGAATGGGGTCAACAGCACCGCAATGGAGACGGTATCCGCATGCTGCAGCATGATGTCGACGGGCTTGGATGCTCCAGCACTACGCGGACGCACCAGCAGCGAAATCACCGCCACGACGATGGCAAAAACAAATCCGGCAAGCAATTCGGCCCATAGTGGAGCGTCCAGCATGCCTGCGATCACAGTTACAAGCACACCGTCAAGCACATTGCAGCAAATACGGAAGAACGCGCACGATCCTGCGGTGGCATACCGGTCGGCCACCAGCCGCTGGACCTTATGGATACGCTTGATCTTCTTGTCGCGAATGAACTGCGAAAGTTCCGCATCCGTCTGAACTTCAAGAATCAGGTTGTTCAGGCTCGCCCGGGTCACACGTCCCACAGCGCCTTCGGTGGCAGCCATCGAAAGAGACAGCCAGACCAGCAGCAACGCTACCACGGCAAGTACCGCGACCACCGCAATCATTGTCTCCTGCACCATAATTCAGCCCCCATCATGCCGGACGATATGTTGCCGGCAACGTAATCACTATTTGGCGATCTGTCGCCCGGTACCATGCTCCCGATCCCATTCGGCAAGCGCATCCGGCGCTCCTGACGGAAGAATCGCCTGCGCTCCCGATCCTTGGCGGAGAGCAAAGAAAGTGAGCAGCAGTTGACGCTGCAGACCGAACATCTGGCGCTCCTGTTCCGGTGTCGCATGATCGTATCCAAGCAGGTGGAGAATGCCGTGGATTGTCAGAAGCATCATTTCCTCCATGGTGCTGTGTCCGGCCGCAAGCGCCTGCTGGGCGGCCACCCATGGGCAGATCACGATGTCCCCAAGCACGCCTTCCATCACGGTTCTGCCGTCTCCTGGGCGTAACTCGTCCATGGGGAAGCTCATTACGTCAGTCGGTCCTTCAAGATTCATCCAACGCATGTGCAATTGGGCGATCGGATCGGGGTCGACAAACATGATGGTCAGGTCGGATTGCGTGCTGACGCGCATCTGGTCCATCACCCATATGCCGAGATCGGAGAACACCTTGCCGTCGATCTGCCAGACGGTTTCGTTGGTTACCTCGACGCTCATTCAGCGTTCCTTTCGATTTGCTCGTCCGTTTTCCTGGATGTGATTCTGCTTGCGACGCGACGGCTATGGTCGCCGGCGATGGCCGCGTGTCGATCATAGGCCGCGACGATTTTGCCGACCAGCGCGTGTCGCACCACGTCTTCCGGCTTGAGGTGGGCGAATGCTATGTCGTCGATGCCGTCAAGGATGCGTTCGATGGTGGCAAGGCCGGATTTCGGCACTGTCAGATCGACCTGCGTCACGTCACCCGTGATGATCATTTTCGTGTTGAAACCCAGTCGCGTCAGGAACATCTTCATCTGCTGTTCGGTGGTATTCTGCGCTTCGTCGAGAATCACGAACGCGTCGTTGAGCGTGCGTCCACGCATGTACGCAAGCGGCGCGACTTCAATGGTGCCGTCGTCCATGTAACGTTTGAGCTGGTCCGCTCCGAGCATGTCGGAAAGCGCATCGTACAGCGGGCGAAGATACGGATCGACTTTTTCGTTCAGTGTGCCCGGCAGGAAACCGAGGTTCTCTCCGGCCTCCACTGCAGGTCTGGTCAGAATGATGCGGCGCACCTGCCGATCTTGGAAGGCGCGAACCGCCTTGGCTACTGCAAGATACGTCTTGCCTGTACCGGCGGGGCCGATGGCAAACGTGATGGTATGTGACTCGATGGCATTGACATAGGCGACCTGACCAGCGGTTTTCGCGCGGACCGGCTTGCCAAGCGCAAAGGTGATCACTCCCGGCACATGCGGCTTGCGGCGGTCTGCGGCATGCTCACGTTGTGCGGCACGCCCCTGCTGCCTATCAGCCAAACGTAGTCCCTCCACTACACGCCCATGCCCCGGGCGCGCGGCGCGAACGGGGTTTTTCAACACATTCTGGTCGAGCATGCGTCGCACCGTGTCGGCATCCATCGGAGCCGTATATGCGGCTTGAATGATGTTTTCAATCACATGTTCGGCCTGCGCGGCTTGGGATTCGGATTTGTTGGAATGTGACATGATCGCGATACGGTTGCCTCTGACGATGATGGTCAGGTCAGGGAACGCTCGTTCCACTTCCCGGAGAACCTCGTCGACCGGACCAAGCACGGTTACCGGATCAAGCTGTTGGGGAATCGCGATGGTACGTGTAGTGGTGGCCACAAAACCTCTTCTAACGTTGATATATGGGGAAAAGAAAGTTACTCGTCGAGTTTTTCACCGGTCAGCACATGAGCATGCACATGGAATACGGTTTGCCCCGCATCAATCCCGGTGTTGAAGATCAGCCGGAAGGCGCCATGGAATTCCTTATCGGCGATGATCTGCGCAACTTGAGCCATGTGGGCAAGCTGCTGCGGATCGGCCGCCGCAAGCTCGGCCACGTTCGCATAATGCTCGCGAGGCACCACAAGCACGTGGACTTTGGCCTTCGGATTGATGTCCTTGAACGCGTAGGTGGTATCGTCCTCATACACCTTTTCGCTTGGAATCTCTCCTGTGATGATCTTGCAGAACAGGCAATCCTTGTCGCTCATAATGCTCCTTAATGCTGGGAAACCTCCATGACCATGCTATTGCGCAACCGGGATAATCCACGGCAAATCGCCGACGTGTGGCATCAAACGAAACGTCCCAACGCCCGTGCGAGCAACGATAATGCGACCGGACCGGCCGTGGACGCCCGCAGAATGTTGCTTCCGAGCACGCATACTTCGGCTCCGGCGTTGGTGAAAGACTCAATTTCCGCATCGCCGATACCGCCTTCCGGCCCGACCACCACGTACACGGTACGCTGGCGCCCGTCTTGCAGACACTTGTCGGAAAGCGCCGCGATCGACTCCTCCAACTGGCTCCAGGTCTTGGTGGCATCCTGGTGCAGCACGATTACCATATCGCCGTGCACGCAGGCACGTTTGCATATGGCGACCAGCTGCTTGCTGGTCACGCACTCACCCAATTCAGGCGTCCAGGAACGTCGCGATTGTTCGGTGGCCGCCTCAAGCACTTGCCTCCACTTCTTGTCGGTACGCCCCACCTTCCATTTGGCGATGGAACGATCGGCCTGCCATGGAATTACCTCGTCCACACCGATCTGCGTTGCCGTGTCGATGGCCTGTTCATCATGCCCTGTTTTGGCCAACGCCTGAATCAAAGCGAGTTTGGTGATGGGTTGCGGTTCCTTGCCGAAGCTCGACACTTGCGCGATTCCCTGCTGCGCGTCGCACAGCACTGCATGGATGCGCAATCCCCTACCATCGGAAAGTTGCAGCTCATCACCGTCTTTCAGGCGCATGGCCTGAATGGCGTGGCGACGCACCGATTGAGGCAACGTCAATTTCCATCCGGCGTTCAGCTCATCGCTGTTCACAGGCACATCATCATGTTCCGTATCAAGCAGAAAAAGGGCATCAGTCATAGTTTCAGAGACTACCAGCACCTCGGATACCAATGGCGGAATTCCGCGCGACACGCCGAGACTTGCATCACGCCAAGCATCTGCTATAGTTTTCTTTCGTTGCCGCTGAGCAACGCACCTGTCCGGGTGGCGGAATGGTAGACGCGCTAGCTTGAGGTGCTAGTGCCTATTTATACAGGCGTGCGGGTTCAAGTCCCGCTCCGGACACAATCAGGGCTGGTTTCCGATTCGTTGGAAACCAGCCTTTTTGCTATATGGCAGTAGCGTTTTGCCCTGTCTCTTCGGTTTACTTGAGATTACCTGATTTTCCTCTGTTTTCCCATCGGATGTGGGCACGGCGTGGGCACCATGCGGACTGCAGGACGGGAGCGTATGCCCTTGAAAAGGGTCGCCGAAAATCTCTTTTCGACTTGCGTAACTTTATTGATTGTATTAATATAGTTATGTAAACGGAAAGGAGGTGAACATGACACCATCGGAGATAATCACCAGCATCTCGCTCCTCGTCGCGAGCCTCGCGGCCCTCATCAAAGCCGTGACCGGACTCATCAAAGAGATGAGACGGAAACCGAAGAAGAGGAAGTGAGCAAGGGTTCCGGCCAGACTTGGGGGCCGGAACCCCATATCTCCGATTATGCCATGGGACATCATGAGAACGGAATCGATAGTCAGCGCGGTATTCGCGCTCGGAACCGCCGCCAGCGCATGGTTCGGCTGGCCGTTCGCGCTCACCGCCGGATGCGCCATCGTCAGCGCCGTCTTCGCGCTCATCGCAGGAAGGAAGGACTGACATGACCATCGAATACCTGAGCGTCACCGACGTGGCCAAGCGCCTCGACATCAGCACCGCCGCAGTCAGCGCATACAAGCTCCCACAACCGGACGCCCTAATCGGCCGCACGCGCGGCTGGCTGCCAGAGACCATCGACCGGTGGAACAAGGCGCGCCCAGGCCGCGGAGTCGGCGGCGGACGGCCACGCAAGAAAGCGTCCGAATAAACGAAAAGACGCCCCTCCCCCAGCCCTGAAAAGCCGGAAGAGGGGCGTCGTTTTCGTCAAAAAATGCCGAATTTTATTCGACACGCACTTTTGACATGCGAATGTTACACCTTGCCTAGCTTAGCGACGCTGGTGCCACCGTCCACTTCGGGCAGTCCCGCGACGCTGGTGACGACGCTCAGCAGGGTCGCCATGAGCGTGACGCTCAGGCAGTTGGCCCAGTCGACGTCGAGGATGCCGACCATGCCGGTGCCGACCACGGCAAGCATGGTCTGCGCCGCCGTCTTCACCGCGCGGACGGCGGTGGCCCTGCACCAGTCCATGACCGGATTGTCCGTCGCCGTCGCGGCCGCGTGCTTCGGCTGCGCGTTGTCATTGCTGTCCGCTCGTTCGTTGGTGAGATTGGACACCACGGCTTCGACCGTGGACTCATTAGATTCTGCCATGTTCCGCTCCTTTCAGGCCCTGACGAGATACCACGAGGACTTGTCCGCTGGAGCCAATGCGATGTAGCGCACCGCCCCGCCGTAGGACGTGTAGCGGCCCCAGATGTAGCCGTCCGCCACCGCGCCCCAACGGTTCAGATTGACGGTCTGGCCGGTGGAATACGTGGCAACCACGTTGCCGGAGAGGCTCGGCTGGTCGCGGACGTTGAGCTTGTCCACGTCCACACGGTACGTGCCCTGCAGCACGTCCACGGACGCCGTCGTGGTCTGTGTCGGCTGCGCGGTGGACGGCGGCTCGGCTCCGCCGCCTGTGGCGTACGCGTCCCACGCGGCCCCGTCACCGTAGAACTTGTCCAGGTCGAGATTCGAATATCCGCCGAGGGTGCCGACCGAAGTGTACTGGCGCATCGCGCAGGAGTACGCACCCTCGTTCCACGGCGTGGACTGGTATCCGGTCGGAGTATCGTCGGCGTACTGCGCTATCCACAGGCCGCAGTCATGCCTGTCGGCGACCGCCCTGACCTGCTCGAGGCGGGACGCCATCGTGTAGAGCATCGGCGGGATCCCGGTGCGCTTGACAACCTGAGCCACGAGCGCGTCCAGATAGGATTCGTCGCCCCATGCCGCGTTCTGCTCCCGCTCCCAGTCGATGACGAACAGATGCTTGCCGACCCAGTTCTCGCAGTTGTTGACGAAATAGTTGGCTTCGGCGGTCGCGTTGCCTCCGCCGACGTAGTGGTAGACGCCGATCTTCTTGCCCAGAGAGGCGGCCTGTTCGACCTGCCTCACGCAGTCCGGGCTCACATAGCTGGTGCCCTGCGTGGCTTTGGAGATCACGAAGTCGCATGGCACCTTGCTTAGGTCGATGCCATGCTGCCAATCGGAGATATCGATTCCGTTGAGAGTCATTCTTCCTTCTTTCGATAATCAAAAGGCCGCCGATGCGGCGGCCGTGGATGTCAGAGAAAAGCGAGCGTCCACACCATGATGGCCATCTCCAGCAGGCGCAGGAGCGGCAGCGTGAGCAGGACGCAGCAGACGAGCGCGAACGCGGCCAGAAGCAGCGTC
>OLSM01000730.1_pt1 | contig 29485 bp, 19 predicted proteins | sample 1672721 | NCBI WGS metagenome assembly OLSM01 (sample SAMEA3136717, study PRJEB25190) | human gut metagenome
AACATACAGATATAGGTTCCGCTCTTCAAAGATACTGTTAATAGTAGCCCGTGAATACTTCTTACCGAAAAATATAGCCTGGTTCCTCATGTTCTCCAATGCCTGTAGCTTTGTAATTGTCATGTGCCATTTATCAAATTGCTTATATTTTGGTTTCTCATACTCAAGATAATGGAACGGGAACTTAATCGGAATTCGTTCACGCCTTGCAAGCCCGAGCATCCTGTAGGAAATATAGTTATAGCTGCCAATAGATACATTCTTAATTCTGTCATAAACTGGCAGCGGATAGCATTCCCGGCACAGAAGCCCATCTCCATACAGATACAGCTTTGTACGCCTGCTGCCACACTTCGGGCAAACGAGAAACAGCTTTTCTCCATATCCTGTCTTCTGCTTCGTGAACTGTATGTTGTACTCTTTTCCGTTTATCTTTGCTATGGCAGCAGGCATACTCCTCGCACCCAGCTTTATGCAATCCTTTACATCAATATAGCTTCTCATTGCCTTCTCCTCTGTTTTGTAAATATACGAAATACTAAGTATACAACATTGCAGCGTTCCTTTTAAGGGATCTCGAATGTCTTGATTCCATCCCTGATTTACTATTGCAACAACTTTAATAGTATTAGTGTTTGTTCTTAGATTGGGCTGGAAAAAATATTTTCTGGAATCTGCACTATTGGAAACAGTTACCCACACCGGTTCCTATAGCATTTAAACTGTTGCTGGAAGGGTGGGGGGGCTTTTCTACGTCTTCAATACCACACCCCCATATATGCGGCCCGTACATTATCTGAATCCCCACAACCGGTCTACTATAGGCTTTCCTGCATTTTATTTTAGGGGGGATTCAGCACAATGTAGCCTGCTGCCAGATCCCAACAAATAAATACCGTTCGCATTCGTCGGTTTCCGAACGTTCGGAACGTCACCATATTCCAATGGCATCCCTCTCAACCTCACTTGTCCATGTACGCCGGAAAGATTCAAGCCCTATATGATGAATTGATGCAGCCGCAATATATTCTTCATAGTACCCTCTGAACTTCCGGCTCCTGCTGGGCTTTCTTAATTCCCGCATAGCTTTGTCCTGATAACTCCGTGCTACCTCCCGTGAAAGATTATACTTCTCTCCTATTTCCTGTAGAGTTTTGCTATCCAGGAACCGGCACCGTATTACATCCGATTGTATCCCTGGCAGGCTGTCCACTGCTTCCCATAACTGCTCTTTCATGCACTGGTAATCCAGTTGTCCGATTACGTCCTCTTCCAGCTCCTCACCTGATCCAACAAAGTCCTCTACAGTCAGTTCGCCTTCTTCATCTCCTAAAGGTTCATTCAGGCTGCGAATCTGCCCCATTCCTATACTTTCCTTGATGGACTTTAATTTCTCTTGGCTGATCCCCAGGAGCGCACACAATACTTGATCCGAAGGATCGGTGCCGTAATATTTCCGGTATTCTGTCTCCATCTTCTTATATTTGTGCATCCATTCCCGGGCATGTGTAGGTATACGCACTACATTGCCACAATTCTCAATATATCGTTGCATACCTTGTCTGATCCAGAACGCAGCATAAGTGATAAATGCAACTCCCTTCTCCGGGTCATAGTGTCGGACAGCTTCACACAAAGCAATATATCCCTCCTGCATAAGATCATCTAATTCAGCATGGCACGTAAACTTCACAGCCATCATTTTCACGAAACGATGGTTCTGCTGCCATAGCTGTAGCATATTGTCAGCTTCATCCATACCGGCCCGGATCAACGCAACAATCTGCTCATTAGAACGAAAAAGGGGAGCTTCCATCGTCTCCGCAGATGTACCATTTTTTTGTTCATATTCGGAATTTTGTGTGAGGATCGGGGGGACATGCGGTCTGATGAATTTTATCGGAACTTTTCAGACCGCCCCTCCCTGCCATTTCAGAAAATTCCTCATGGTTCGCTCGAGCTTCATCATGAAATTTCTCGCTGTTCCCCCGCGGTTCAATCTGTAATTTTGTGTTGTTCACCTGTGGTTCAACTGGAAAGTTCTCACTGCTTCCTCTTTGCTTATTTTGAAATTCCCCGTTGTTCCTCCGTTGTTCGTTTTGAAAATTGCCGGGGTTCACCCGGTGTTCATTTGACATATACGGCCCACTCCCTTACAATAAAATAAAAGTAAGGTTTGGTAAGGTTTTAACTTGCTCTATAGGTATTGGAGTGCCTATAGGGCATTCTGCATATTATCGCTGATCTCCTGCAACACATGCTCCATACATTCCTGCGACTCTTCTGTGGGGCAGAATGGATAGATCTGATTAACAATAGGCAACATAGGAAAGGCCTGTACCAGTAATGCCAGCCTGTACGCTTTAGATTTACAATAGCTCTGCATACTTTTCAGTATGGCAGATTCATCACATTCCGGATTTCCATAACAGAAACCTATTAAATATTCCTTCTTCGCCTTATTCGTTTCGTTTTGTACAACGTACCAATATTTATTCATTCTCATTATCCTTTCTTCTTTACAAGCAAAAAGCGGAGATTCCGGCGGAGGGTTAGCGGAGGGGACATTCCATGCACAAACCCTCTGTTTATAAAGAGTTGCGGCATTTTGCGGAGAAGCGGAGGTTTTTTTCAATTCTATAGGCATTTAATAAATTATTAAATAATACCCTCATTAACCTAATATTCGTAAAAAATAATCTCCGCTTCCATTGATTTTAGAGGGTTTCGCCCTCCGCTTTGGCCTAAAAAACCTCCGCTTTTACCAAAATGGAATCTCCTGCTGTATACAATCGTCTTCTGTAATGCGTTGGAATCCGTCATTTTTCTGTTTAAGATTACGATACACCATTATTCCGCGCCTACCATCTACATTTGCTTTTCCAACCGGGCAGCCGTTCGCTTCCATCCTGTCTTTTATGTTCTGCTTATTTACATTTGTAAAGTTATTGAACTGGCACCATGTAATGTATGCGCTCTCGAAGTCAGGCTTAGAAATCATATCCGTTTTATTCCCTGTGATGATATAGCACTCTGACAGATAGCGGTATACCGTATCTAACTTTTCGCGATACTCTTTTACTGCATCTTCGCAGGCCTGGCACTTTGTAACCTTATAATTGTTGCTGATCAGCCGGTGTAGCCCCTCCAAGAACCAGTTGAATATCGCATTACGTTCCATAAGCATCTTGTCTAATATTGCCCCATCCCTGCGATCCTGCTCTATCGTGTTTAGGCAAGGCACAATACACATCCGTTCAAATATATGCCCACCTTTATCATCTTGAAAACTGGGTAAATTATTGCAGGCAATCGTAATCCCACCAGGAAACGTATAATAATAAGGCTGTTTATTCTTTGGCTCTATTTTTACCGGATCACCGCCTGTTAACTGCTTAAATACAGCGCTGTCCTTTATTTCGCTGCCAGTCTGGTCACCAATGCTGATGACACGTTTACCAACTATACCGCCTAATAAAAACTTTGACCCTTCATTCATGTGCTGTAAGGGGATGTTCGCAATCTTATCTTCTCCCAATATATGGCTTGTCAGATTAAGAAGCTGAGTCTTCCCCGAATTCCCCAAAAGAGACCATAAGACCAAACACAGCTTAGCCCTATATACTTTCACATTCGAAAGAATCAGACCTATATATTCTTGCAGCACAGCTTTTTTCTCCTCGTCAATAATTCCTTCATTGTCACTACACAAATCATTCATATACCGGTCAAATACTGGTCTGTGCACATCCTCTGGGTGATACTCGCAATCCAACTGAATCGTACTATACAGTTTTGGTGTATGCGGCTTCAATGCTCTGCTCCTTATGTTATACAGCCCGTTCCTCATATTGATGTAGTCCTCGTTTGTATCCAGGTCACGGAAGGTGCATATATTTTCTTCTTTGCATAATAGCAGGTTATACACATTGTTAATCATATTGTCACTGGCAAGCCCAATAGGGACATAGCGACGAATAATGGACTTCACTTTATTTCGGTTGCACTTGTTGTATACACCATGTTCATATACGAAAAAATCGTCCTTGTCCTCTTCCGGTCTCCTGACAATCAGATAATGAAGTCCCCTGCTGATGCTATCGGCCAATATGTCACCGTTAATTTTTAGTTTAGAATTCTCCCCTTTACCATCATGATACAACCAGGGTGCCCCAATATTCTCTGCATCGGATACCAGCTTCTGAAGGTTTTCTTTCGAATGCCCTTCTTGGTGGATATAATCAGTTACATCCCCTTTATCTTCCTGAGAAGTGAGCGTCCACCGGATAGAATGAGCAAAATGCTTTAAATCTCTAATAATTTGGTCTTTCAGCTTTAGTCCCACTTCGTCATTATCAGGAAGAATAACCACTTTCGCTCCTGTAAAATAAGAAGCGTATTCTTTTTTCCAATCATTCGCACCGCCTGCTGTGGTGGCTGTATAACCTAGTTTCCTTAAAGTGTCAGCATCCTTCTCACCTTCTACAATATAGACCGGATAGCCGCCTTTCACTGCCCTTAACAGTTCTGGCAGACAGTACAATGTAGTACATTCTTTCTTTTTACAGCACCTATACGTATCATTACCCCTGTCTACTGTCACAAACCGGATGTCTTTTCCTTCAAAGCGTACTTTCGAATATAAATAGGTACCATTCGCATCTTTGTAATCATATACGGCTTCTATGTGTTTTCCCTGGCCATACTCCAGCCGTTCTTTCCACTTTGGCGGCTTATATCCGCCAATATCCTCAAATGACAGCCCAACCTCTGCCAGGATGTCTTTGGTCTCACATCCCGCATGACAATGGAGCAGCAGCTTCCCATCAATTTCAGATATAGTCAGGCTGGCTTGGTTATCGTAATGTACCGGACATTTACATTGGTAGGAGGTATTGCTAATCTTTCTGCTTATAGCAAAATGTGTCAATAATTCCTGTAATGTCATAAATCGGTGTCCTCCACTAAATTTTCCAGTGCCTGCTGCCCCTCCGGCTGCTTTAATGCCCGAAATATGTTGATAATGAGCCAGAAATTTTGTTTTGGGACTTATTCGAAAAGGACTGAGCAAACAATATAGCATTTTATAATTTTCCTGCTGCATATTCCAATTTTGTACTTTTTTTGTACTTTTCTTGATTTCAGCTTTCCCCCATGCTATACTACTATTCGTTCCCAGCCTCTAAAAATAAGGTCTAAAGGGCGATTCAAACCGAGTGTTCGAGACCTTCCACTCGTAAAACAAAACTAAAGGAGAATTTAATAATGAAAGATTTACAGAGCAAAAAAGTGCTGTTCACAGCACAGGCAGCGATGATCGCTGCGATCTATGTGGTGCTGACCATTGTGTTTGCGCCGTTCAGTTATGGTGAGGTGCAGGTTCGTATTTCCGAAGCACTGACGATTCTTCCAGTGTTTACCCCTGCTGCCATCCCGGGGCTGTTTATCGGATGCCTGATCAGCAACATCTTTGGAGGCTGTATTCTGCCGGACATTATTTTTGGCAGTCTTGCCACTTTGATTGGCGCCGTCTTTACATGGCAGCTGCGCCGCAAAAGCAGATTTCTTGCCCCACTGCCTCCGATTCTTGCTAATGTACTGATCGTACCGTTTGTCCTGCGCTACGGATACCAAGTACCGCTCCCAATTCCTTTTATGATGCTGACCGTAGGCATCGGAGAAGTCATATCATGCGGAGTCCTTGGAATGATCGTATATACCGCACTCAACAAGTACCGGCACACAATTTTCAGAACAGCGTAATATAAAATCTGATATTTTTCAAGATCAATCTGGAAAGGACCATCTTCGGAGATATATTTTCCGGAAAATGGTCCTTTTTCTAATTCTAATATTACATTTTTGTTTACTTCACATATCCTATAAATGTATTGCCGCTTCCCGCCGTCATTGCCTCCATATCATTTACGCTGACTGTATTCTCCTCGCCGCTGTCGGGATCAATGTACGTTACATCCGTCGTACTGTATCCGGTCAGAAGAATGGCGTGGCTGGAATCTGTCATGGCAATTACAGGGAGGCCTTTATTAATAACGTAGAGTACCTGGCTCAAAGTACAGCCGGTCAGATTCACCCTTTTTGCATGATACTGCTTCATCTGATCCTCACAAGCATCAAAAGAGGACTGATCATCCGCCCGCTTAAATACCTGTGCTTCTGTGTAATATACCAGATCCCGGTTACCCTTTTCCCAGATATATGACTGATCCGAAGATATCACTACGCCCGATACCTGTTCCGCCTTTTGAATTGCATACGCCGCCTTGTCGTAAATTTCAATCAGCTCTCCCATGCCATATACATAATATTTATCTGCTTTTACTTTCCCGTCAAACGCAATCCTCACCGCCTCATCCAGCATAACCTGTTTCGGTCTCAGAATCTTCGGCGACTGGTCTTCAATTCCATCCGCATATGTGAGCCTCATCTGCTTTTCTTTTAAATCTGTGGTATAGGATTCCAGTGTGATATTACTCTCTTTTCTTACTTCATTATTACTGATATAATCCTGTTTTGTTCCCGTATATGTGTCTCCTGATTTTGTGACCCGATTCAGCGTCACCAGGTTTTCTTCAATAATAATATCCGAAATATACGTTTCTTCCACAGAATAGGTTTTTACAACTTTATTTTTACTGTCCCGGATCTCCAGCTCATACATAGGAAGCAGATCCTCCCCGGCAACCGTTCTGCCCTTATCTGACGGCCTCTGATATCCATATATAAAGTCGCTGGACACAAACCCGAGCGGACGGATCGTTTCTCCGTCTTTTGCCTCCACAATATTTTCTTTCCCGTTTTTCAGATTGAGCACTCTGATCTCCGTAGCTTCTTCCAATGACCCATTCGTCTGATAAGCCAGCATGTGTCCGTCATCGGACGCCGTATACTGACCCTCAGCCAGATCCTCCGCAAGGACTTCCTGCTTATTGTTATCCAGATCAACCTGGTACAGCTTTCCGCCCGCGAGTACATAGAGCATCTGACGCTCATGGCTGTAGTACACCATCTTGCCCAGCTCGTCTTCTGCGATGGCAAAAGACTTGTTGCTTGGAATAAACGCCTTTTCCTCCACCGCATTTTTGTCGATGTCAAAGTAATACACATCAACACCGACTTCCCCCTCGTGCTCGCCCCTGTTCATATATCCATAAACTGCAAATGCCGTACTGCCGTTTTCATCCACACTGATGATCCGTACTTCATGCTGATCGTACCTGCTGCGAACGTCATGACCTTCTTTGTTTGCAAAGCTGAACACCAGTGAGAGCTCATCTGCATCCTGATTGTATGTCCAAAGATCCCTTTCCTGTACAAAAGAAACGATTGTGCCATTTTTGTTCGTCTCGTACGGCACATTAGATGAAGCTATACCAAGCAGGATACCATTTTCGTTTAAAACTTTTTTATTGCCATTAAATACCTGATTCATACTTCGGTTGTAATCCAGCAGGTATAATTCATCTCCACTGTATCTCACCCGAAAGAATTCCTTGATATTGTATGTTTCGACCTCTTCCCCATCCCCCACACACGTTACCTGATACTTCGCCAGAAGAGAGGTATATACACTGTTGCTCTCCTTGATGCTCCATTCAACATCACTGGAAATCTCAGGGGCCAGGTTTCCCCAGGTCAGCTGCGAACTGCTGGAGTGAATTGTTACCGTCTGAAAGGTTGTATTATCTCCTTCTTCGTTGGGTTCAAGGTATGTGCTAAGATCGGACGCATTTTTTTTGTCAAATGTCTTAGTATGAAAGTCTTCTGCAAAATTCAGGCATTCTCCGACAGCAAGATCATCTGGACGCTCAATTCTCGTATAGAAATAAATGTCTTGCTTTTCCACCTTTAGTGTGACCTTTAGAACAGCTTCCGATATTCCTTCCGCCAGAGCGCCGTTTAAATCCAGCTGTATTGCAGTGTCAGAAAGATCCTTAATCTCACCCTTTTTATAAATCTCTTCCCCATCCAGTGAGTATACCTCATAATGGATTTCCTGTATTACATTGCCATCCGTATCTACTGCCATCTGAAGCGTTCCGTTTTCTTCCAGCGGAGTTATCGTATCCCGCATAGCGGTGATATCCATTTCATTAACATAGCCGGCCAGCGCATTTACATTTTTCCCCTGTACCGAAAAAGAAATCCGCGGCAGAGAAGGCTCGCTCAGGTCAACCGTCAAATCGGCCGTTCCTCTGTTTGTCAGCAGACTGCTTATGACAATTGCGATAAGAAACACGCCCGTCAGAATGCCTGCTTTTATCCACCTCTTTTTTTTCATTTGTCTGTCCCCTTTATTAAAAAGATTATCCCAACTCCCATTCTCATTCCCCATCCGGATACAACAGTCTTCCCAGGATCGGATTTACATGAAGCAATGTCTCACATTCTTTGATTTTTTGTTCTGCATCAGTACTGTTTTTACCGGTTTTCACCGCACGCAGCAGTATATTCTTCGGCGTATGCTCCATATCAATAAATTCCAAGACTTGTGTGGCATATCCGAAAGCCTCCAGATACTTTGCCCGCAGCCCGTCGGTCACCAGAGCGGCAAACCGTTCCTTTAAAAGGCCATAGTCCATGACCGGAGCCAGATCCCTGTTTTCTATCTGCCCATTTAATTCATGCTGACAACAGGGGACTGAAAGAATCACCTTTGCATTCCAGCCAATGGCTTTGCTCAGCGCATAATCTGTCGCCATATCGCAGGCATGGAGCGTTACCACCATATCGACAGATTGTACGCCTTCATAGTCCGCAATATCCCCCTCCAGAAATTGCAGTTTGTCATAACCGTACTTTTCCGCCAGCCGATTGCAATTCTCAATCACATCCCGCTTTAAATCAAGGCCGATGATGCGTATATCATACTGCTGTATTTCGTGCAGGTAATGATACATCGCAAACGTCAGATAAGACTTCCCGCAGCCAAAATCCAGAATAGTAAGCTCACGCCCCCGGTCAAGCTGAGGCAGAATATCCTCAATAAACTCCAGAAAACGGTTAATCTGCCGAAACTTATCAAACCGGGCTTTGACAACGCTCCCATCGCCGGTCATCACCCCCAGATCCTGAAGAAACGGAACCACCGTCCCCTCCTGCAGAATATACTTCTTACTTCGGTTATGCGATAATTCCGGCGCCTTCACCTCCGCAGCCTGTCTCTTCCTCTGAATCGTAACTTTTCCCTTCTTACTCACAAGAACCGTATAATTCATTGACCTCGTCGTCATCTGCATCTGCCGGAACGCCGACATATACTCCACGATCCGCCTGCCCGCATCCTCCGCCGTCAGATTTTCATGAAATGCCTGCGTCGCCGTGAAAGATTCAAATTGAAAATAAAGGCTTCCCTTCTTTTCCACCGGCCTCACCTTAATCTTCAGCACCCCATCCTTCGTACGAGGATTACTAAGAATCCCCTGAATAAAATCTATATTTAAAATATCAACCAGTAATTCCTGTAAAGATTCCATAAGCACCTCTTAAATCAACCATCATTCGTTCCTACCTAATTGTAAAGCAAAACACCGGATGGTGCAAGAAACACTTCCTGATTGGGTACACTTTATATTATCAGTATCCTCAAAAAGCCAAAACATATTAGAAAAAATGAGAATATTCTGAAAAAGGAACGCAAAGGGGTCAGACCCCTTTGCAGCAGGGTCTGACCCCTTTGAACACTTCCCCGATTTACTTCACCCGAGGAAACTCTATCGTTACTTTAAACAAATCGCCGTCCAGATAAAGTCTGAAATCTCCTTCCTGCATTGTTGTCAAGCTCTTAGCAATTGACAGGCCCAGTCCGCTGCCTTCCGTGCTTCTTGAGATATCACCTCTGATAAAACGTTCTGTTAGTTCATCCGCAGAGATATTAAGAGGCTGTTCGGAAATATTCTTCAGAGAGAAGCCTACATTCTCCTCCGTCACCCACAGATCCGCATATACACGTGTTCCGGGCATTGCGTACTTGGCGGCATTGTTATAGATATTCTCCAGTACACGCCACATCCGCCTTCCATCCACGTGAATCATTGCCGGCCCGTCCGGCAGGTTCTGTATCATTTCCAGGTTCTTTGCTGCGAATTTTTCTGCAAACTCCCCGGCAGTCTGATTGATCATCTCCACCAAATTGACGTCCATGAATTCCAGGACAATATTCCCGCTGCTCACTTTGGATGCTTCCACAACATCTTCCGTTAATGTTTTCAGGCGCTGCGCCTTTGCCTCCAGTATATCGAGATAGCCCTTTATCTTTGGATCATTAAAATTCTCCCGCTTTAACAAATCTACATAGTTGATGATGGATGTCAGCGGGGTCTTAATATCATGGGACACATTTGTGATCAGATCGGTCTTCAGACGTTCACTCTTCATGCCCTCTTCCACAGCCCGCTGCAAGCCGTTGCCGATATTATTCACCATCTCGGCCATCTTCAAGCCCCCGCCGTTAAGGCGGTCCAGCGGGATCTGATAATCCACGTTGCCTGATGCAATCTCCCGGATTCCTCTTTTTATCCTGCTCTTCGAAACAGCCCCTCTTACTACCAAAAATACGGCGGCCGCCTCTGTCAGCAGCATGAGGATAAAAAAGCCGGAAAAACCTCTAACCCCAATTGCCAGCCAGTGTATTACCATAAAGACACCCAATGAGAATACTGCCCGGAATGTTACATTACGGTTCAGCCAAAACTCTTTTAAAAACAGACAAACACTCCTCAGCAGGCTATTCTTCCAGACGGTCCCTGCCTTAATTCTGCGCACAAGGCTCAGGTAACCAAACAGGAAACACGCCGTAGTGAATGCCGCAAGTATTCCCATTAATATTAAATCAGATAATCTCAAATAACTGCCATACCCTCTGTATGCCATATTCGTAAATAATTCCCACGAATAGCTGCCATCCGGATAAACCGATGTATTAGAAAGTGATCCGATACCGCCCCACATGCTTCCTAAAAAGGTGACAGGTATCAGCCATAACAGGATAACAAACGCCGCACCCAGTTCCGTCTTCCACCTGTCAAACAGATTCAGGTGGACTTCACCGTCCTTGCCGCTCCTTCCCGCTATCAGTGTCATCCATATCAGGATTACAAGGAATAAGATGGAGCAGATTGTACTTCCAGCCGCCGCCAATCTCATATGAGGCGCATAGGTATCATAATCCTGTGCATCCGCATAAAATACGTCCTGTATTGGAAAGTTTGTATCCACAGCCGCCGCAAAAATGCAGTCTGCCTTTTGTCTGTAATTGTAGGACTTCACCATAGAACGCCATTCATTGGCAGAAATATCCATATTCGTCTCAAACTCTGCCAGTTTCGGCCTTACAATCAAATACTTATTGCTGCCGCCGGCCTTCATCTGTTCCAGATTTTCTTTTACAGAATCGTAATCCCGGAGATGGCTGTTATTTGTATATACTTTTTTCGCACTTTCATCTACAAACATGTAAATGAAATTCGTGTTCCCTTCTTCCCATGTATCTCCTGAATAAAGGTATCTGTCAACCTGGGATGACAGCGTACTCAGAATGTTCTGCAGATAGCCGTATACCCGGGACAGTTTCCCATTGAGCTCCGGCGATTTGTTTACCACCTCTAGAATATTGGCAGCCCCTGCCGGCGTATACTTTTCCCGCAATGCCTCGCTGAATGTCCAGCAGTCCGTATACACCGTGATACCATCGGTATTCTTAATTGCCATACTATTATAATAACCCGATGTATAATATCCGTTTTCCAGCTGATTCATAAAATCTTCAGATGTAATTCCTTCGACTTCCAGCCTCAGTTTATTATCCTCAATCAGAGACTTAAACTCTCCCGTATAATAATAATGATAAGTTCCGTCAGGCTTCTCGCAGACAACCACACCATTGTCATCGTAGCTGGCCCCTTCCTCCGTGTACTCGCTGCTCCAGTTCACGAGGTCCTCCAGGGTGTATGCCAGACCGCTTTCATTCTCCCCGTCTATTACTCCGTTCTTCGCAAAATTTATAATATCAACCAGCTTTTCGGGATTATATTTGCCGTCTGTCTCAAAATTATTCTTCATAGCAATGCCTTCCATGACATCCCATGTGGCACTGGATACTAAATTCTTAAAACTCGCGGATTCTTCATATGGCTTGCTCGCAGACTTCAGAAAACTATCGCTCCCTCTGCTTCCGAAAAAAGCCAGCATGATTACCATGCCAAGAACGGCTGTAACTACCGTAAGGTGGGCAAGCAGCAGCAGAATCCCTTTCGTCACCGGCTTTTTATACCAGTTTTTCATATCGCTCCTTCCTAGAGTTTTTCTATCTTATACCCAACGCCCCAGACGACCTTCAGGTATCTGGGCTCCTTCGGGTTGATCTCAATCTTTTCCCGAATATGCCGGATATGCACGGCAACCGTATTGTCCGCTCCGATTGCATCTTCATTCCAGATCGATTCATAAATCTGGTCTATAGAAAAAACTCTCCCCTGATTTTTCATTAATAATAATAAAATGTTATACTCGATAGGTGTCAGCTTCACAACCTCTCCGTCCACGGTAACTTCTTTCAGATCATCATTAATAGCAAGGCCGCCAACCTCATACACCCGCTCGGACTTTTCCTTAACACTGCCTCCGAGCTGGGTATATCTGCGCAGTTGAGATTTGACCCTCGCTACCAGTTCCAATGGATTAAATGGTTTTGTTACATAATCGTCGGCGCCGACGTTCAGTCCCAGAATCTTATCCGCGTCCTCAGATTTAGCGGACAGGATAATAATCGGGATGCTGTTGTTCTCTCGAATTTTAAGGGTGGCTCTGATTCCGTCCAGTCTGGGCATCATGACATCCAGTACAAGCAGATGCACTTCCTGCGATTCAAGCATCTTCAATGCCTCTGCCCCGTCATAGGCTTTCAGTACATGATAGCCTTCCTGGGATAAATATATCTCGATTGCTTCTACGATTTCCTTATCATCATCACAAACTAAAATATTATACATTTTTCATCACCTCCCTTACAGTATACATGATATCTGTGATTTTTTAAGACCCATTGGGGAAAATCTTATATTTTTCTTAAATTATTATTCATCTTCTTCCGCTTCCGGCCGCCCCGGCCCTTATCTCAAAGCCTCCCTCTCCACCTCACTCGTCCAGGTCCTGTTAAAAGCCTCAAGCCCCACATGGTGATAACAGGATGCCGCCAGGTACTCTTCATAATATCCCCGGTACTTTCTGCATCTGCTGGGCTGTCCAAGCAGATGCAGGGCGTTATTCTGCTGATTGGCCGCGGCATCCTTTGTGATGCCGATTGCCTCTCCCGTTTCCCTAAGCGTTTTCTGGTCCAGAAATCTGCAGCGAATCACTGCAGCCTGCTTTTCCTCAAGGCATTCCACTGCCTCCCAGAGCATTCTTTTCATATTCTGATAATCCAGCCGCCGTACAGCTTCCTCCTCCAGATCCTCTTCGGAGGCGATGGTCTCCTCCATATCCAGACCGCTGTCCTCCTGCCCCAGAGGTTCACTCAGACTGTATATCTTCTCCATATCCGCACTTTTTCTGACCGCCTTCAGCTTTTCCCGGCTGATCTGAAGCAGAGCGCATAAAGTATCATCCTCCGGTTCTGAGCCATAATATTTACAGTACTCTGCTGCCATCTTCCTGTATCTGCGGACCCAGTCCCTCGCGTGCGTGGGAATACGGACGGTCCCGCAGCAATTTTCTATGTAGCGCTTCATTCCCTGTTTAATCCAAAAGGCGGCGTAACTGATAAATGGCACCTCCTGGTCAATGTCATAGTGCCTGACCGCTTCACAAAGAGCAAGATAGCCCTCCTGCATCAGATCCTCTAATTCCGCCCTGCCCGGCCCCGCAAAGCGCCGGCCCATCATTCTGATAAACGGTTCATTCTGCTGCCAGAGCAGGAGCATATTATCCGCCTCATCTACCCCTGCCTGTATTCGTGCTGCTAACTGCTCATTTAACATAATCCCATCCGCCTCCTGTCATATTTGCTCCTCTTACACCGCATTTTTGTTAATACCCCGGACAATCATAAAATTTGAAAGTCCGGGATACTCTCACAAATAATATCCTATCCACGGCTCCACGTATTTTATAGATTCATTTCGAATCCATAAAAATCATATCATATTCGATTTGAATCGTCAATATATTTTTATTATTCATTTTGAATCTATTCAAACACCACTTAATATGTTATAGTTTTGAAATAGATAGAAAAAAGGTGGGATAAAATGTCTGTTGGAGATCATATTAAAAATGCAAGAAAGAGCGCCGGGCTGACCCAGAAAGAGCTTGCGGAAAAATGCGGAGCAGCCGAGATCACAATACGCCAGTACGAGTCGAACAAACGGGAGCCGCGCAATGAACAGCTTATGAAGATCGCCCGGATACTGAATGTGGAACTTTATGACTTACTAGGTTATACTGCACCGGAACAAAAAGAACACGTGAAAAAAGCCAGAATCCAGGTTCTGCAGGATAGGTTGGAAGAACGGGAAAAGAAAACAGTTTCTTTAGAAACACAAATCACACGGAGCCAGGAGACCGTGCTCCAATATATGGAGTCACTCAATGGGAACGGACAGGCTGAAGCCATCCGTCTGGTCGAACTGCTGACTAAGATACCTGAGTATAAAAAAGAGAGAAGATAGGCCGCTGTCCCAGAGCGTATCTGAAAATTCATTATCGCAATATACCTCCCCGCTTCACGGTCTATGGTCCGTGAATAGTAACCAATTTTGCTCCTGAGACATATAATAAAATGATAAGTATAGCCACTTTTTATATGGCAAAGGAGTTTTTTTATGAGCACACGAGGACTAGATGTCAGTGAATTTCAAGGTACTGTAGACTGGGAGCAGGTAAAAGCTGCCGGATATCAGTTTGCCATGCTCCGTGCCGGATACGGTTTCGGCACTTTAGATCAGCAGTTTCAGAGAAACGCCGCAGAATGTAACCGAATTGGACTCCCTATCGGCGTATACTGGTTCTGCTATGCCATCAGCCCTGAAACGGCCCGCCAGGAGGCTGACGGCTGTATAAATGCAATCTCTTCCTATCGTCTGGATTATCCGATATGCTACGATATAGAACAGGCAACGGTAAACTACGCCGCTCAGAACGGAGTGACACTTACCCCATCCCTTGCGACGCAGATTGTCCGGAGCTTTTGTGACAGAGTGGAAGAACGCGGCTATTATGCCATGTTTTATAGTAACCGTAACTTTCTGAATACCTATTTCCCGGCCGATCTGTCTGACCGCTACGCATTGTGGTATGCCTATTATAACAGCCAGTTCGACGGCACCAACTGCGGAATATGGCAGTTTACGGACCAGGGCAGTGTTCCCGGGATCAGCGGCAATGTAGACCTAGATACAGGCTTTATCGATTATCCTGCCGTCATCCGCAAAGCCGGCCTGAATCATCTTGACGGAGGAAGCAATCCTGCACCGCCGCCCGTTCAGGACTACATTACGTATGTGGTACAGCCCGGCGACACATTAAGCGGCATAGCAGCACGCTACGGCACTACCTATCAGACGCTCGCCGCACTGAACGGCATTACCAATCCAAACCTGATTTATGCCGGCCAGACGATCCGTATTCCGGAGGACGGCAGCTCCACCGCACGCTACTACACCATACAGCCAGGGGATACACTGAGCGGAATCGCACAGAAATTCGGTACTACGGTCAGCGAACTGCAAAGGCTCAACGGCATAAGCAACCCAAATCTGATCTACGCCGGGAATACGATTAGAATCTCATAAGAATGTTTTTAGAATTTGGTAATAATTTTTCCACTTCTTTTATAGAAACGACATACTTTATGCACATTTATCTCTTATAATAATACTCAGATAGTTGATAAACAACTATCTCCCCCCTCATAAAGTAAAGGTATTCTGAAATGCACAGAATGCCAACTTTACTCTCATTCCTTTAGATAACTATAAAAACAACGAAACCCCTGTAGCCGATACTGCAGGGGTTTTCGCTGTCTATTGTGCTTTTTACGCGTGTCTTTTCTCACGCCTTGCAGATCCTGCAGGACAGGTTTTTGCCGTATATTGTGCTTTTTCTGCCGGCTCCCTGCCCATTGTTTATACTTTTAAATCTGCACATTCCAAAAAGAACTCCCTTAAGATAGAAAAGACATATCAGCCTCCAAAACTTCTAACTACTGCCCCGCTGATTACATCCCCGATCAGTTCATAACCTTTATCCGAGCAATGAACCATATCTTCTCCCGGAACCGCTCCATAAACGCACCATGTTCTCCTGTTAATCCCCGATGTTTTCCACAGGTTACATACCGGAATACTGTTATCTGCGGCTACTGCTTCCATAATCTCCGTCATTTTTTTCAGGGATCTTCCTGACCCAGGCGGATACTCCTCATACCCATCCGCATTAATATATGAATATTTCCCTACACAGTGCGGTGTGACAATCAGAATTCTGCAATCCAAATTGCCGGCCTCCTCCAGGCGGTCGTAAATGATATCAATGCAATATTGCAGTGCCGCTGCTGCGTCATTATCCACCCTGTCATTATATCCCGCAAAAAAAATAACCAGATCCATTTCCGCCAGAACTGAGGCAGACAACGGGGGGAGTACGCCCTCCGCACCGACTCCGCCGTCCACAATCTCCCGCATTTTAAGGCCGCCTTTGCAGTGTCTGTACACCCTGCAGCCCAGATTTTGCCTTAACCGCTCCGTCCATACGCCTGCCTGCGTCAGGCTGTCTCCCATGCAGCATACCCTTTTATTCTTCCATTTTTCTGTCATCAGCATATTTTGTACCTCCTGCACGCTTTTCTATCTTTCAGAAATTCCAATTAGATCAATCATTCATCATCGGTCCCGTTTGTTACTCTAGTCTGATCTCAACCATCTGATGCCCTTCTATCTTTTCGACTTCAAATTCTACATATCCATCCTTTTCTTCATAAGCAATCGGTTTATTCTCCGGGACAAGCCGCATTCCCTTCATATGGCGCCCACCCAAATGTACTCTGAACTCCGTATGGTATAAAGGAATCACATCTTCAATCGTATAAATTTCCTCCGACCTTTTTTCCGGAATATAGTGGAGCAGATGCAGTATTTTACAACTCTCTTCTGTTTGATCCGGCCTATCCTGTGTCTGTTGACTCAATATACACAGCAGGCTGGACGGACCGTTATGGGAAACCATTTTATTTCCACATAATCTCTGTATCGCATCACCCACCATAACTTTACACCATTTCGGCGCATTTTTCCTATAAATCCCAAACACAGGATGTGCACAATAAATCACATTTCCCTTCTGAAACAGTTCCCCTTTTCTCTCATAATCCGGGGTAGGTGCGTGTTGATGGCTGCAAAAGCGAAGCCCCTCATGGCCGGTCAAACCCTCACTGGACGCATTTCCAGTTCCCCCTGACCATGTGCCCCTGCTGCCCCGTTCAAACCACGGACGAATTTTCTCCATGATTACATTCGCAGAATCAGCCTCCGCATCCATTCCTCTCTCATACATTACAAAGGGCTCTTTCGGAAGCTCCTTCCCAATCGTCTCGTTCGGCAGTACAAATTCCCGGCTGTACTCTGATTTGTTAATATCACGGATCCCATACAGCTCACTTTCGTCCCCCTTGATACACGCGTTAAAAGAGGCAAAAACCGCTCCCCCCTTCTCCACATACGCGTTAAGTTTCCTCTCCAGTTCCTCTGAATAGGGGAGCTCATCCGGCAAAAGAAGCAGCGGATACGCTTCAAAGCATTCCTCAGGATCAATCAGCGTGAATTGATACGCCATCTCCTGCAGCATATGCACTGCGCCGATCAGTGATTTGGGCAGCTCTCTCCCATCCAGAATCGGATTCAAAAACACATGCGGTGTAAGCACCGCTATCTCCGCCTCCGGGTATGCACCGCGGCAGTACTGCTCCTTCTGTTCCACACTTTCATAGACGCTGCCGATCAAATCATAGGTCGCTTCCGACAATTGCCCCCACGGATGAAGCTGGTCTCCCACGGAGCAGCCCGCTCCCATGGCAAGCATATGGAAACATTCGAATTCCAGCGCCGCTTTATTTTTCAGCGAATGGAAATCCCCCCACGAAGTGTGGAACTTCCCTGTCATCCCGATCATTTCTTTTCCAAAATGCCCAGCATACCTTGCCATAATTGGGAAATGGTCATATCCCCAGTCCCCGCTCGGCAGTGATTCCAGTTCCAGGTGGCTGTAGGTGTCAACGGAGCGCTTCATGACCAGATCCACGCCCGGATCATTATAGAAGATCGTGGCATTCGGCGCACTTTCCCGAATCAAAGCCGATATCTCGCTCCGGAAACGATTCAGCGTTAGCTCTGCAAAATAAACCCGGTCTGTCCGAAGCTTGGGATTCAGCCCTTCCTCCAGCATTAACCGCCGGCAGTCCTTACAGCAGCATTCTGTCTGGGACATGATATCCATAAATATTCCATCCAGATTCTCTCTTCCAACCACCTCAATGATATCCCTCAGATGCTCTTTAAAAAACTCCCGGTAGCCACTATTCAAACATATGTCATAGTAAAAATGCGGTTCTGGCACATTTCCTTTATCCACCGGACTACCATGCTCATCGCGGCACAGCCACTCTGGTTTCTCACGGATAATCCGCTCGTCCCATCTTACGGTCGTATAGACTGGCACGCGGATCCCACGTTTATGGCATGCTTCGATCTGTTTCTGCAAAAGATTCCTGTTTACGAGATTCGGATGTATCAGCTCCGGATGATTCACGGACGGATAATACAGCCACCCATGATGGCACCTGGCAAAACACGTTACAGAATCCACGTGCGCTCTTTCCAGCCTTTCTGCAAACCTCTCCGCATCAAAATCTTTTCCAATCTCTGTTATATACTGACTTGTATGAAAATCCATATGTACCTGTCTGTATCTTAATTTTTCCATTTTACATCTCCTTCTGCTCTGTATGTTTTTAGCCGCCTTTCTAGTCTGTTTCCTTTATTTTGCAGCTTGCTGCAAATCCGCCCTTCCGGGGCATGGTTTTTGGTGTTTTCTTTGGCATACCTACTCCTTCACCGCCCCTGCGGCAAGCCCGCCCTCTACCTTTTCCTGGAACAGCATATAAATGAACATCGGCAGGGCTACCGTAATGACGATTGCCGCCATCATCAGCCCATATTCGGTGCCTCTCTCCCCATTGAAATTAAGAATCCCAAGAGCCACCGGCTTCAAATCATTATCCTTAATAAAAATCAGCGGAAAAATAACATTATTCCACGCGTTCAGAAAATTAAAGATAGATACCGTAGCAATCGCCGGCTTTGTCATCGGCAGCATCACCTTCCAGTAGATCTGGACATAATTTGCCCCATCCACCAGCGCCGCCTCTTCCAGGGAACGGTTCACCCCCCGCATAAAATTGGTCAGGACCAAAATACTAAATGGCAGCCCAAAGGCAACATATACCAAGATCAGTGCCGGTATATTATCGGAAAGATTCAGCTTCCCAATCATATAGGATATCGGTACCAGCACCGTATGCATCGGAACCATCATCCCGATCAGGAAAAAAAGCATGACCCCTTTACTGATGCGAAGCCGGAATCTGGATAATACAAATGCAGCCATAGAGGACAGGATCCCCAAAACAATCACCGTGATTCCCGACTGTATGATACTGTTCAAAAAATACCGGCTCATCCGGGCTCCCTGCCACGCATCTATATAATTTGACCACATTGGCGTTTTGGGAAGTGCAAATGGAGCGGCGAAGATCTCCACCTTTGTCTTCAGTGAAGACATCAGCGTAAAAAGCATCGGCGCTGCGAACATCACTGCCATGACCGACAGAAAAATATATACTCCAACCCGTTTTTTCTTCATCGTTCTCCCTTTCTCCTAATCGTTTTTCTTCATCTTTGCCTGAATCAGATTCGTTGCCAGGGTTCCTGCAAGACAGATCAAAAGGATCACAATCCCGATGGCGCTGCCCTGACCATAATGTTTATATTTGAAAGCTTCATTGTACAAAAGCGTAGTGGGCAGATTAGTCAGCCCGTTCGGCCCTCCGCCTGTCATCGCATACACCAAATCAAAGACCTTTACCGATCCCATGATATCAATTAAGATGCAGACAAAAATCACATCCTTCAGCATCGGTACCGTAATGCAAAAAAACTTTTTGACTGGACCGGCGCCATCAATTGCAGCCGCTTCATACACATCCTCCGGGATCGACGTCAGTCCGGCCAGTAAAATCACCATATAATAGCCAATACCAGCCCAGATATTCACAAAGATGATCGAATTCATAGCCGTGCTTTCATTGACCAGCCATGGAGCCATCATATCCGAAAGTCCGATCACATCTAAAAACGCGTTGATTGCACCCGTAGGCATGAATATGAAATACCACATCAGGCCGACAGCCGATAACGGAAATACCGTAGGCACAAAATACATGGCTTTAAATATGCGAAACCCTCTGCACCTCGTGTTCAGAGCCACTGCCAGGAGCAGAGCAGCCGGAGTGTGGAACACGACACTGAAAACAACCATCTTAAACATGTTCTTCAGCGCAAGCAAAAAATCCGGGCTTTTAAATATAGTTTTAAAATTTTCCAATCCGGCAAACTCGATTGCAGAACCGGCAATCCCGTTCCAGTTCGTTACCGAAAAATCCCCCGCCTGCACCAACGGAATAATCTGGAACGCGGTATATATCAACACTGCCGGAAGCAGAAAAACTAAAACCGTCAGTATATCCTTCTTATTTTTAATTTTGAGCATTTTCCTCTCCTTCCTCATCCAGTGGGCGCCCGCGCACCCTGCCTTAGGGTATGCCCAGAGGTATAAAACGAGCCACCCTCCGGGAACGCGGGCCCAAGCCGCATCTCCCGGACAGATGGCTTTCATTTATTGTGCCGCATCCACTTCTGCCTGAATTTCTTTTGCCGCATCTTCCGCCGATGCATTGATAAACATACTCACAATAGAATTCCTTGTCCGGTCCATCATAGAAGGGATCGGGTCAAAATCAAACACATCTACTCCGATACCGGTATTATTCTCACAGAGTTTGATATTGTCCGCCAGAAGCCTTGGAACCTTTGACTCATCCAGATCGATGTCATTTCTCGGGATCAGAACGCCTGCCTCCTCGGAAAATCTCTTGGCCGCATCTTTATCAGTCAGCATCTGGATCAGCTCCATTGTCAGATCCAGCTCTTTTCCTTCAAGCTGACCGCTGACCATATAGGAACCAATTGTCTGCATATTTTCATTTTTAAACTCTGGCTTTTCCTCAAAATACGGGAAATTTGCAGTCTCAATCTGATCAGAAACCGGGGTCAGCGTCTCATCCAAAAAGCTGTCACTGTTCCAAAGCCCGGTCAGAACCATGGCTGCCTGTCCCTCCCGGAACTGGGTGAGCGCCATCTCATCGGTAAGACCAGCCGCATTGGGGTCAAACGCACCTGCATCGATCAGATCTTTCACAAACTGCAGAGTCTCTACCACCCCCTGATCCGTCCAGTTCATTTCTCTGCTTCCAAGCTCTTTTGCAGCATCCGTTCCCAGCCATTTGTAAAAAATGGAATCATGCAGATGACCAGCCATATAAGTGGACTGCGCGCCCATTGCAATCGGAATTACGCCCGTCTCTTTGAGTTTTGCAACAGCGTCCAGCAGCTCGTTCCAGGTCTCTGGAAATTTATCGATCCCGGCCTTGCTCAGAAGCTCCTTATTATAGTAAAAACTAATCGTACCGGATTCCATTGGAATTGCATATACCCCATCGTGACCCGGAACTTTAAAGTAATTCAGCGCGCCCTCTGTGAAACCTCCGCCCCATTCCTGGTCTTTTTCCAGATAATCTGATACGTCCTTAATCAGGCCGTTATCAATATAATCCGCCAGATTGGCAACACCCTGAATCCGGAAGATATTTGCCATATCGCCGGAGGCAATATCAGAAGCAATCAAATTATTAAACGCACTTTCCTCACTTTGAGAGTTATCCACAATCTCAACCTCTGGATGTGCTTCCTTGAATTCGTCCAGTATCTCATTGTAGATCTGCGTCTGTTTGGAGGTTCCTGCAATTCTTGTTAAGATACGGATTGTCACCTTATCCTCCGTTTCTTTCCCCTTATCCGCAGCTTCCTTACTACCGCTTGTGCATCCTGCTAACATTGTCGCCCCAAGCGCTGCCGCCAGCAGCATGGATATGACTTTCTTCTTTACATGTCTTTGTCTTGCCATCATAATTCTCCTTTTCTCTCCTATGTTTTGTCATAACTATTAACCCGCCGGGATGTACCCCGGCTGCTTTATGCTGTTATTCTAACCGCAAACCAGGCATATTAAAATGGACAAAATCTAGGCGGCATGTACATTTCCACGGTAAAAAAATAAACCTCGTCCGATATTCTTGACATATGAAAAAGATACATATTATAGTAATTTTACCACTACAGAAAGCAGGGGTATATATGAAGATTCAAAAACGGGAGGCCCCCCTCAAAACCAAATTTTTTCTCTCTATGTGCAGCCTGACCACCTCCGTGACCGTCCTGCTCCTTATTATCATGTCCCTTATTTTTTACGGCCATTTTTTCTCTGTACAGGCGGAATCCTCCGCCCTGCAGCTGAACGCAGTGAACAAGCAGCTGAATTTTTATCTGGATTCTCTGGACAATTATTCCAGAATGATGATCAGTGATACCATCATACAAAAAAATGTCATCAAGTATGAAAATTCCAGGCGGAAATACGCGAAGGCTGCAAAGGGGTCAGACCCCTTTGAACTATACACGGAGGCGGACCGGACCCTCCTGCGCTCCGAGATGCGGAAGTTTCTTCAGACAATTCCCTATATTCACTCCGCAACCATTTATGCGGATGATTATACTTGTATTGCTTCAACCGCAACCGCTTTATATCCCGCGCCTCTCAAGGCCATCGGCACGGAGAGGCAGAGCGTTTATGCCATTACCCAGAAGTTTTCCAATTTCAACCTGAAGACCGAGATACAGACTTTGTCTCTGCTGCGCCCTTTTTATGAGATTGCAACCGGAAAAAGACTTGGCTATATTGAGATCTCCATTTCCGAACAGGATATCGCGGCGCTATACTCGGCCAATACCTCAGAAACCAGTAAACTTCTGATCACAGACCGGTCGGGGAAAATTGTAAGTACAGACGGCACCTATGCGTTAAATAAAACCTTTGCTCCCATCACGAATCAGGGGGGCAGCATTCCAAAGCAGTTTTACACGGGAAATGGGTCTATCTGTTTTGTCTCATACATCCATGATTTGGACTGGTTTATTGTAAATGAAGTGAAACTCTCCGCCTTTTTCCAGCCGCTGTACCGCATTCTTATGATAACAGTACTGATTTATCTGCTGTTCCTGGTATTTTCCATGGTGATATCCAGAAAGGTCAGCGAAACGATTACAAAACCGCTGTATCTCCTGATAGCACATATCCAAAAGGTAAAGCAGGGAAACTGGAGTCCGCTGAACAATGCTCCCAAAGACGTGGATTTTCATCTTTTATTCCAGGAATTTGACAGTATGCTTTTGTCTCAGGAACAGCTCACCCAGGATCTGATTGTAGCCCAGAAGACCAAAGACAAATTATCCCTGGATCTTCTGCAGCAGCAGGTGAATCCACATTTCCTTTATAACACACTAGACAATATTGAGTCACTGGCCGAACTGGATGAAACGGCGCTTCTTATCCGGCTTGTCTCAAACCTGTCCGAATTCTATCGGCACAGCTTAAGCGGCGGTAATCTAATCGTCTCCATCGCAGATGAGCTGGAACTGACACAGGCATATGTCAATATCATGCAGATCCGCTATGTGGACAAATTCTCCTTTACTGTGGACTGTCCCGGGGAGATCCGGGCTCGCCGCTGCCTGAAGCTGCTTTTGCAGCCAGTCATTGAAAACAGCATTTATCACGGCATAAAAGAGTTGGACGGCTTTGGCCATATCACAGTGCAGGTGCTGATGTATCATTCCGACATTAAATTCGTGATTGAAGATAATGGCCCGGGCATACTTGAAGAAGCTTTCAATCTTCAAAATATTTCCGGGGAAGGGCATTTTGGTATCCAAAGCATACAAAAACGGATTCAGATGTATTATGGTGATAACTATGGACTTACCATGCAGAACAGGGAACAGGGTGGTCTTAGAACTATTATCATAATACCGGGAGAGGATAGGGCAGAACATGAGCTATAAGATTATTGTTGCAGACGACGAATTTTATATTCGCAAAAAACTACTAAAGATTATTGATTACGTCGGGCTCCAACTGGAACTGGCTGGTGATTTTGAAAATGGCCAGGGCGTTTTGGATTATCTGTCCGGGCATCACGCCGACATCGTCCTTCTGGACATCCGTATGCCAAAGGTTTCCGGCCTGGATGTAGCACGGTTTATACACGAAAATCACCCGGAAATTAAGGTCATCATCCTCTCCGGGTTCAGCGATTTTGAATATGCCCAGACGACGCTTCGCTATCAGGTATTTGATTATCTTTTAAAACCCGTAGAAGCGGATACTTTAAACACCACTCTCGAAAACTGCATCCACAGAATAGAGGAACGCAGGCAGGAGCAAAACCGCCTGGACAGCCTTTCCCACTATGAAAAAAACATACGGCTCAACGCGGTTCTGCGTGGAAAAGATACGTTCCATTCCATGCAGGCCCTGTACCGTGAATTTGAAAAGATCCGTTACTCTGCATTCTACGCCTTTTATGTGGACACAGACAGTGCCCCCGCTGCGGGAGAACTGATTTCTGCCCTGCGTGACGAGGAAATAGAGTGCGAATATTTTATTGAGAGCGACCACATTTTTTATATCCAGCTTTTTCTGGAAGATGATGTGCCAGAACCTCTCTGCCGGTATCATTGCAAAAAGTTTTTCCGTGCACTTGCTCAACCTCATTTTTATTATTTTGGAGAACTTTTTAAGGCAGACACAGACTGGCTGCCTTACAGGAAACAGGCACTAAATCGGCTGGACGATCGTTTTTTCTCTGCTGCAGGTGAACTTTCTTCTTCTGCTGTGAACCAGGTTTTTGATGAGACGGCCTCCCCCTCAGACGGCACTGTCGGCATCGATTCCATCCGGCAGTCCCTGACACGCTTTCTCAACGCCGGGGACACGGCCGGATTCCTGAATTATATGGAAACCTTATTTGGCTCGATTGTAATGACAAAATCCTCTGATTACCTCCATCTGGCTGTAATGGAAATATGCAGTGTTTTCTCGATTTTGTCCTCTTCCCGGAAAAACTGCCGCCCTCTCCCGCGGGATTATGCACAGTCTATCATAGCGGAGGAATACCAATTAGAAGAAATTCTGGCTACCTTAAGCGGCTATGGAATGAATTATATGCAAAGCGCCGACGCGGTTCCGTCGGACATTCGTCTCAGCCAGGGTATCATCAATTATCTGTTGGAGCACTACCAGGAACCGTCATTAAGCGTCGCAAATCTGGCAGAGCATTTTAACCTGACGGTTTCTTATATGGGCAGCGTATTTAAAAAGGTAAATCATACTTCTATCCTGCAGTTTCTCACGACCTTGCGCATAACAGAGGCGAAGAACCTGCTGAAAACCAGGCAGTATAAGGTTGCCGAGGTTGCAGAAATGGTCGGCTATACGGATGTCTTCTACTTTAGTAAGCGGTTTAAAGCATTGTGCGGGCATTCACCGAAAGAATTTATGCACCTTTCGCATTAGGAGAGCCATAATAAAATCAAGCTGCCTCCTGCTCAAACAACAGCAGATCAAAACCCCCGCAGCCAATCCTGCGGGGGTTTTCATTGATATACATTCCGAATTCTCTCAATACCTGAACTATCCGAAATAATTTACTTTCTGTTAATACATATTACCTTTTTTTACGTCTCCTCATCAGGAATACTGCCGCTGCACCCAGAAGCATACTGCCGCCCAGCACGCCGAGCCAGATTCCAACCATTGCCGTATCACCGGTCTTCGCAGATTTTACCTTCCCGGTTCCCTGGCTAGCTGTTGCGCCGTTTCCGGATGTTCCGGTATTTCCGCTGCTTCCGTTATTTTCATTGCTGCCAGAATTTCCGTTATTTCCATTATTACCGGAGTTTCCATTATTCCCCTCTTTTTCCTTCAGGTCAGCCTTAGCCTGTTTCAACTCCTTAACCGCATTATCCACAGTTTTCTGATCATCTACAGACAACGAATCATCCTCCATTACTCCATTTGCCTTTGCCAAAGCTGTCATATAGACTTCCACGGATGCCTCAGTATAGATATTCAAATCCAGATCTTTCAGGCTTTCCAACAGTTCCTGCAATACAGCTTTATTTGCCTTCAGTCTGAGATTGTCCATCGCTTCGACCAGAGCACTCCAGGCAGCATCTACATCTTCCTGCATTGCATCGCCATTGGCCATGACTGCCTCTGCCCCGGACTTAGCAGCAAGATATTCTGCCTGACCGGCCTCAACATATTTGTTCAGATCAATTAACTGAGTCAGTTCCAGAGCCATCTCCAGATCGGTTTTGTCTCCGGCCAAGAAATCCAATGCATTGATTGCCTTCATCAGTTGTACTGTTGCCTTTGTAACATCCTCTTTCGTAGCCGCATCATTCTCCATGACAGCATCGCCTTCTTCAATTGCTTCCCTGAATAAATTCTGAATGGTTTCGATCAGATCTGCCGTATCTCCATTAGCCACATGTTCTTTTGCTTTATTCAGGAAATATTCCAGCGTCTTCTTGCTAACCGGCTCCGTAACCGCTGTCTCTTCCCACTGTGCATATACAGTTTGAGCTGCGGTAAAGTCTGTCACCTTCTCGCCGCCGGTCTCGGCCGTAAACCAGCCCTTAAAAGTATATCCGTCTTTTACCGGATCAGCCGGCATCTGAATCTGCTCTCCTGCGTTTGTAACAACCGTTGTCTCAACTCCGTCTACTATAAATGTGGTTGTAAATGTTTCTGTTTCTGCCGGTCTTTCAACCTCGCCAAGCACCTTGAAGAAATCAACTGCAAGCTTGCTGCCGTTTTTCTTCACGCCCTTGATTGTATGAATTCCTTCGTTAAGTCCGGATACTTCATAGACTTTTTGCTGGAATTGTGCATTGCCGGACTGCAGGTTAATTGTATCGCACAATTCACCGTCAATATAGATATCCACTTCGCCCATTTCTGCTGTTTTTGCTGTATAGAACTCCACGCCTGTGCCGCAGAATTCGAACTCAAAATAGGATCCGTCATTGGTGGTATAGGTATAATCAGAGTGATAGTAATTTCCGTCATTATTTACATAAGTCCAATCAGCAGTATCGTTATCATTCTGGTCGTAATATTTGGTAAAATACCAATGATCATTGTATGTTTCCATTGGTTTCAGATGGTCGCCGCCCTTTACTACCGCTTTAATGCGCTTCCACTGTTCCATCTGGTCAGGATCAATGCGTCCGAATCTGTTCACTCTTGAATCAGATACAAGAACAGCATTTTTCTCTACATTATTCTTAAACCATCCTGTCACCTGCTCGGTATCTACCGCTGCGCCTTTTTGTCCCCAATATCCATAGAAAGGTACGGGAACACCCATGCTGGACATGAAGAACCACTGGATGCCAAGCTCCTGGCTCGCCCAGCCGTCCATTTGTGAGAGTGCCGGATTCCGCGGGCAGACAGAGTTAAAGTTGGTTGGAGGATGCGCTTCACCGCCTACATAATCTTCATAAGGTACGTTAATCTCATCGCTTCCGCCAAGGCTCAGGGAAAGGATACGATTTGAATTTCCCTTTTTCAGTGCGTCAACCCATGTGTGCCAGTTGTACTCCTTCGTGGGAGCATAAGCTGCATTCGGGTTCGCATTTGCATTCGGAGTCAAATCCGGATTCACTTCATAAGTATTTCCACGCATAGAGTTTTCTGAAGTCCACATTCCGTCGATCCACCATCCGGCCAGATATTCCCCATAGTGTTCAGACCAGTATCCCAGGACTTCCTGCCATTTTTTGAGTGTTTCCTGGGTAGGCGGTGTGTCCGTATTTCTTGTCTGGCCAAATGCATCTGTAATTCCATAGTCCCCGTCATGCGGATTGGTTGCAGCATCAAAGTTCGGTCCAAAGTTTCTGTGTGCCCGGAACGGAGGGCAGCCTACCGCATAAAACATCATCTTAATCCCATGAGGTTCCAGTGCCTTTGCAATCTCCATCGCCAGGTCTCTGGCCGTGCTGGACGGCGTTCTCTCACCCTCTTCCACCTGCGCATACTTGTCATAAACCGGATTATGCGCATTGAAAAATCCATCGTGCTGTCCGATTGTAAAGATCACAAAGGAAGCTCCGGTTTCCAGAATATCTTCTACATAAGCATCTACATCAAAGCTGTCGAGGTAAGCATCCCAATTCTCTTCAGGTTTTAATTTTTCATCTTCATTTGCTGCCGCCAGAGTGATATAATCGTGCAGGAAATGATGCATGATTCCGTATTTTCCGTCTCTGAACCATTTTACTTCCTGATTGCCTTTATTCTCAATAGGCCCTACAGGCTCTGACATGACAGGCTCACCTTCCGCATACTTTTCATTGACCGGCGTAACCATTGCCTTTAGATATCTGTCCGTATAATAGCTGATTAAGTAGATATCCTTTGTCCGGATTCCTTCCAGCTTTGTATATTCCCCGTCCTTGTCTCCTGCAGGGGAAATCCACCATTCTATTTTTGAACGGCTTTCCACTTCTCCGTCGGTATCCTCATAATCATAATTCACTGTCAGACCTGCTTTTACATCCGGAGTTCCTTCAACTGTAACATTTGAGACTGACGGCGGGTTAGGGTCATCGTATTTGGCTACCACATACTGCCCGTCCCTGGTCACTCGATTGTAGGTCACCGCCATGTCAATCGTCTGATCAGAGCCCACGGCTGTGACCGGATCAAACTCCAGAGTAACCTGAAGCCCGTCCACCGTACAGTTGATTAATTCCACCGGTTTCGTCTGAGTAGGGTCTACCACCGAGTTGTGCATGGTTACAGCAAAATCTTCTATGACCGGCTCTTCTGTAAAATCCTTCTCAAAGTCAAGAACTAGTTTTCCATTCTCCGCAGTCAGGGTAAATGGATTCATATTGTACTCGTACTGTGCCTTAATCTCTTCCGAGCTCAGAGTAGAATTATACATTTTCAATTCATCCATGGCTCCCTTAAAGGGCCTTCTCTGTGAAGCCACCTTATCTCCGATCAGCAGAGACTTGCCCTCTGTCTGAAGATTACCGGTACGACCATTCACGGTATCCTGCCCTACTTCTTCCCCATTAATATAGAACTTTAAGACATCTCCGTCTGCCGTCACCGCAACATGCTGCCATTCTCCGCCCTGCAGGGATCCGTACATATTCTCGCGACC
>OLSM01000752.1_pt1 | contig 28814 bp, 24 predicted proteins | sample 1672721 | NCBI WGS metagenome assembly OLSM01 (sample SAMEA3136717, study PRJEB25190) | human gut metagenome
CCGTCAGCGTCTCGGCAAGGCCGATGAAGCCGATTGAGAGCGTGCCGTGCTTGAGCACCTCGCGCACCTCATCGTTGGGGCCCAGCTTGTCGGAATCCAGCCATACGCCCTGCCCCATCAGGAACGGGTAATTGTACACGCGTTTGGACGCCTGAATTTCAAAGCGGTCCAGCAGCTGCTGGGCCACAAGCTCCAGCATATCGTCCAGCTTTTTATAGAACAGGGCCTCGTCGCCATGGCTTTCAATGGCAAGGCGCGGCATGTTGATGGACGTAAAAGAGAGGTTGCCACGGGAATAGGCAATCTGGCGCTGCGGGTCGTACACATTGCCCATCACGCGCGTGCGGCAGCCCATGGTGGCAACCTCGGTTTCCGGGTGGCCGGGCTTGTAATACTGCAGGTTGAACGGGCTGTCCAGGAACACATAGTTCGGGAACAGGCGCTTGGCAGACACCTTGCACGACAGCTCGAACAAGTCGTAGTTCGGGTCGCCGGGATTGTAGTTGACACCCTCTTTCACCTTGAAGATGTGGATGGGGAAAATGGGCGTCTCGCCGTGGCCCAGGCCCGCATCCTGCTCGGCAAATAGCCGTACAAAACCGGTTTCATCCGTGACGGGGCGGCCCGACCGCTCCGCCTGCCGTTATAACCCCTCAAAAAGCGCAATATGAACGACATCCTCGAAATTGCGGCCGCCAACCAGCAGCGCGCCCGCGACATCATCCGCGACGCCCGGAGGCACCGTAGGTAGCATGTGCCATTGGACGCGGCGTGCCGCGTTGTCCTTACCTTCCGCGACATCTATGTCGCCGCAATTGCGCATAGATGTCGCAAATCTTCAGCTCGTCATGAATCGAAAGTGACTATGGTCACGAATTCATGCGAACCGCGAAGAATTCAAACGAAAGCGCTAGAAACCGCTAGAATTCAGACGAAAAGAGCGACAAGGATAGAAATCCAACGTATTGATGGAGAATCTATCGCCAGTCGACGTCAACAACCTCAGATTGGAGCGTCATGCGCAACCCATTCAAGCCAACTGCGGGAGCGAAGCCGCCTATCCTCATCGGACGCGATGACGTCGTCCTTGCCTTTGAGGAGGGCCTCGACAATGGATGCGGCGCGCCGGGGCGTCTGATGCGAATCAGTGGCCCAAGAGGCTCTGGCAAGACGGTTCTGCTCAATGATTTGGGTGACCGTGCACGCGACGCAGGGTGGAAGGTCATTGACGTCTCTGCGGGCTCAGACTTTCTATCCGACCTTTTCCACGAGCTTGCTCCCCAGCGGGAACTTTCAGGGGCAAAGGTCAGCCTCAACCTGCCGTTTGCCTCGGGGGAGGTCTCTCTTGTACAAGACGAGCCCAGTCTGCGTGACCTCATCCGCAAAGCAAGCGAGTCCTCTGCCGGCCTCTTGGTGACCGTTGACGAGGTGCAGGATGCCGAGCTTGGACAGATGCAGACGGTGGCCCATGCTGTTCAGCACCTCATCAGGGAGGGGAAGGACGTCGCCTTCGTCTTCGCCGGGCTGCCCATGGGCGTGGCGGACCTCATCAACGGCAAGGCGATGACATTCCTGAGGCGCGCCCTGAGCGAGGAACTGGGAGCAATCAATATCCAAGAGGTTTCTCTCTCCCTCGGCGACAGTTTCAGAGGTACTGGAATGGACGTCTCAAAGGACGTGCTGTCGGAGCTTGCCGAGGCAACGGGAGGATATCCCTACCTGATTCAGCTTGTCGGCTACTATGTGTGGCAACGAGCCCGCATTCACCATGACGACAACCCTGTCGTCACCAGCCAAGACGTCTCCGAAGGCGTCTCCATTGCAATGAGTCGATTTCATGAGGCGGTCCACGAGCCAGCGATCAGCGGCCTCAGTCCCACAGCGGTTGATTATCTCCTTGCCATGGCTAGGGACCCTGGCCCCTCCTCGGCCAAGGACCTTGCGGCAAGGCTCGGGAGGTCTACGAAGTCGCTTTCTTCGGTCAGGAGGCAACTTATCCAGCGGCAGGTTATAGAACCCGTTCGCCGTGGCTATGTGGACTTTGCCATTCCCCTCATGAGGAAATATCTGGTGGAGAACGAGGAAGAGATAAGAGAGCGGTTCTGACGAAAGCCCCGACCTTACCCTTTGCGACACCTATGACGCCTCTAGCGCCCATACGTGTCGCAAAGGGCAAGGTCGTCCTCGCCAATGCCCTTGGGCCGGCGTCTCTCGACTTGCCTTCTGCGAAAAGCTCAAGTCCCCAGATTTGCCATAATGGAACTCGTAACCACCAAGGGAGGGACCTCTTGCTCACAATCCACTACGGAGACATGGACGGCGTCGTCTACAACACGTCGACGTACTTCAACAACACGTACTCGCCCAAGTGGCTTGAGGACCCGTTTGCCCAGAGAATCATCAAGTCCGTCGACAAGGGCGTGGTGATGGGTCCCAACGCCATACAGACTAAGATTCTGGGCGTCATTCCGCCCGAGAGGCTCTCCAGTGGCACAAAGACCCTCCTGCTCATGAACTTCGAGCCCACGCGCGTCTTCAACGCCACCAACTGCGGGGACAACTGCGCCTACTGGATCTTGCGCATCGCCGCCAAGAAGGACGTGACCATCAACCTGTACCACCTCATGGACTTTGGCGGCGGCAGATTCACTGCCAAGGTGGCCAATACGGGCCAGCTCGTCCACACCATGGACGAGCTGGCCCTCATTGGCGCCAACTGCCTGAGGGAGGACTGGGCATGAGGGGCGAACACCTGGTCACTGTCAGAAACAACAAGGTGCAGATCAAGCTGCCCATTCGTCGCAATCTCACCATCCTGAAGGGGAGAAGCGCAACCGGAAAGTCCACGCTCATCGACCTCGTGGGCCAGTTCGACGAGCTTGGTCCAGACAGTGGAGTGGTCGTCAGCTGCGATGTGCCTTGCAAGGTCCTTTCCGGCAAACACTGGCAGCGCGACCTCGATTCTGGCCATCGCTGACGGCGCGGCGTTTGGTCCTGAGATTGAGACGGTCCTTGCGCTTGGTCGCTACAAGACCCTGCAGCTCTTTCTTCCCGAGTCCTTCGAGTGGCTGGTACTGAGCTCCGGCCTCTTCAAGGACAAGAAGACCCAAGACATGCTCCTGCATCCAGCGGACTACATCGAGAGCTCGGAGTTTTTCAGCTGGGAGCGCTTTTTCACCAGGCAGCTCATTGAGCTGACCGCGGGAAGCTATCTTGCCTACGAGAAGTCCAGCCTCAATCCAGTGTACCTGGAGGCAAAGCAGCGCTCGGTTCTTGAGGCCTCACTGCCAAAGCTGGGACTTGAGTAGTTCCAATCGTTCGGATCCAGACGATAAGGGCTCGATTTCACCAAAACTCGGCTACGTTTGTGTTTTGTTCCGACCGCGCCGGATAGAAGCCCAACTGGCACCTTAATCAACTGGGCAAATGCCGCCAATTTTCGGCCGATACTCAACAGTCTTGAATTAAGACGCAAACGTAACCGAACGCTGAGCGGAACATCACCTAGGCGTGGCGGGGAGTCGAAGACTGTTGCTCCACGTGACACGGATAGCAACGGAAAGTGTTGCTAAAGGCAAATAGCAACACTTTCTGTTGCTATTGGGGCAGCCATGCGGAGCGCGTAGGAAGTCGGCAGGAATGCAGATGTGCGGCACAAATGCCGTTACTAGTTGCGCCAACAGTTCAGGTCAAGCCCGACTGTCAGCTCGTTGCCTTCCTAATAAAAATGCCGGGGGATAAGCCCCCGGCGCTTGGAGGAACCTCTCATCCGTGCCTCCTGAGATGTCTCTTATAACACGTTTGATCACTTTTCGTCACGCCAGGATGAACACCGCGCCCCTTCTTGGGTGCTAATCCGCGACAAAAAACTAGGCGGAACCACTTTCGCAGCTCCGCCTTACAAAACCCGTAGGTTTTTCTGTCTGTGTCCATTATGCCTCATCAGAACCAACTGTGTGGCGGAGCCTCGCCTAATAGAAAAGCGACTAGAAACGCCCTTACCTCCCGTGGTCCTTCAGCGCCTCGGTCTGCGTCAGGGTGGTGAGCTTGCGCTTGAGGGTAGCCACCTTGAGGTCCTGGGTAAACAGGCGGGCCAGAAGCACCAGAATGCCGCAGAAGAAGACGAAGTTGGACGACGAGTCAAACCCAAAGACGCCCGTCACCCAGAACACCAGCTGCGGGAACGCCGCCACCACGATGAGCAGCACGGCAAGAAACACCCAGAAGATGGAGTCGATGATCTCCAGCGCAGACTTCCTTAGCTTGCGCACAACAAACAGCAGCGTGAATACCGCAACAAGAAGCAAGAAGATTCGCAAAGTGATGTTCACGCAGATCACCTGAACCACTGGACGAAGAGGATGGACATGCATGTGCGCGCCATGTAGGAGATGGACTTCCACGCGTTGAGGTAGCTTTCGCCGGCCTGGCGCTCGCGCATCTGAACCTGCACCTCGGAGACCTTTGCGCCCTTGCGCAGAAGAAAAGCGACGGAATCCGGCTCGGGGCCAAAGTCAAAGCGAGAAACAAACTCTCCAACCATCTTGCGGTTGAAGAGCCTCATCCCGCTTGTGGGATCGTTGATGGTCTGCCCGCAGGTTAGCTTGATGATGGACGTAATGAGTCGGGACCCAATCATGCGCGCCGAGACGGGCTTCTCCTCGTCAACAAAGCGGGAGCCGATGACAATGTCGGCCCCATCGCGTTCCATGCGCTCAATCATCGGCGTGACATACTTGGGCATGTGCTGCCCGTCCGCGTCAAACTGAATGACAGCATCGTAACCATGCTCAAGCGCATAACGGCATCCAGTCTGGAATCCGCCCGTGAGCCCAAGGTTGACGGGGTGACTCACGTAGTTGAAGCCACGGCGTTTGCAGATTGCCTCAGTCTGGTCAGAGGAGCCGTCATTAACAACGAGGTAGTCGCATTCCGGCACGACGGACGTGAACTCGTCCACCGTAGCCTCAATGCACCCCTCTTCGTTGTATGCGGGGATTATTGCAAGTACCCTCAAGTTGGTTTCCGCCCTACTGCTCGGTAATTGGCACACCAGATAGTACCTGATTGGTGGTGTGGCTCTGGCACTGAGAGCTATTGTTCACTGTCAAAGCATGCATGGCATAAATCTCGGATGAGCGCTGTGATTGCGGGCTGAGGAGAACAATGGAAAAGCGCTGCTGTCCTGCGTTCAGCTTAAGCAATCGCTTTGGGTTTTACCAGCCGAACTAATCTAAATAACAAAATGATTGAAACAACGATATAGCTGATAGATATGGAGTAGCTTGTCCCGTTCATTCCAAATTGGCTCACCAGTATATGGGTCGCTGGAAATGAGACGAGGCAGCCGATAAGGTTTCCAATAAAGCAACCGTTCATGTCCCGGAGAGATATCAATAAATCGCTCAGAAAGGCGACGAGCGCTGTCAGCATTGAGCAAAGAAGGCCCGCGTAAATAAGATTACCGTTGGCGGCGATGGTTGGGCCGAAGATAAAGCCCAGAAGCTGGTCTCCAACCATTACAAACCCCACTGCACATACTGCGAAAATGACTACAAGCGCGAAAAGCGTCTTCATCAGGAGCGATATAAAGTCACTCGTTCTTCCTGTATCGTAGCTCTCGGCAAAAATACCCAGAAGAGGTGCATATACATAGTTGGCACATGCTTGGATAATCACTACGGGTGTGCAAACAGTCGCATAGATTCCAAGAGCTGAGCTTCCGCAGGCTTCTCCCAGGTATTGTCTTGCGTAAGTTACTACCACGGAGCATAAAGACATTCCGATAACTGCGGGAAGACAGGTCAGGAGAAGACGCTTCGATTTCTCCAAGGTGATTGACGGCCTGATGTCCGAGAGCCCTCTTGTTTTCGTGATGTCATAAATTATTGCGAGGTACGTGCTAAGAACCATTCCTGAGATTGCAACGTTCAAGCTATTGAAAAAGGCTAGGCCTATCGTAAAAGAGACGAGAAATAGCGTTGCCCTAATAAGCATCGATTTGCCGCAATAATCCATCCTAAAGTGCTGTTGGTCCACTCCGTGCAGCACGTCGACAAATGTGTCACCAGCCCTGAATAACAGATAGAGGAGTATCGGAACGAGCATTTCTAGTGAGCAAGATATCAATGCGTAGACAATGGTGATTAAAAAGCCCACCGCTATCGTTTCTAGGCGAAAACCTACGTACTCTCTCGAGGAGTACTCTTCGTGGATATCTGAGACCTGATATGACCTTATTCGATACAGACCAATTTGAGAAAAGATATTTGATACTGACATGGCGATTGACAGAATACCTGCCGCATCGAATCCCGAAGAAAGTCGAGCCACTAATACGGTAATCAGCCACTGGCATGTTGAGTAATAGAGGGAACCGACGGAGTTCCAAAGCATGTTTGATTTAAGCGACTTGCTTTCCAAGTGCAGTCAGCCCTTTCAATGGGTTGTTGTCCCTTTTTCATACGAGTCTACTTGGGTTTGAAACAAATTGAGGGTTGTTTTCTAGAAAGGTGATGCATCTGCAAGCCCCTTATACATGGCAAAACTGCAAAGCTATATCCTTGCTTATGCGTAACGTTTACGGAGGGATTAAAGATGCTTAACTTTACGGTTGGTCCTGTGATGAGTTTTGAAGATACTCTCCGTATTTCTTCGGAGAACTCGCCCTACTTTCGTACACAGGATTTCTCAGACGTTGTTTTGGGCTGTGAATCACGCATGCTAGCGCTTCTCAACGCCCCGGCTGGATCGCGGTGCGTTTTTTTGACTGCCTCCGGAACCGGTGCTATGGAGGCAACTGTTATGGGTGTTCTCAAGCCGCGCGAACACGTTGCCGTTGTTAATGGAGGTAGCTTCGGACAGCGCTTTGTGGATTTGTGCCGGCTTCATGGCCATGAAGTTAATGAAATTGCACTTGCGTTTGGTACTCAGATAACTCTCGACAGGCTTGAGTCATGCGTGGGTGCTGAATGTGGGGCTCTTCTCGTTAATATGCACGAGACCTCTTCGGGGTTGCTGTATGACATGGATTTAATCTCCTCGTTCTGTAGAGAGAGAGGCATTCTGCTGATTGTCGATGCGGTCAGCGCTTTTATTGCTGACGAGCTGGATATGAGCCGGCTCTCCGCTGATGTTGTTCTGACGGGGTCCCAGAAAGCACTTGCTTGCCACCCTGGCATCTCCATCATTGCGCTTTCCCCAAAGGCGCAGAACCGAGTTCGTTCGATTCCTGAGCGTTGCAAGTATCTGAGCCTTAAAGAGGCCCTGTCAAACGGCGAGCGAGGTCAGACTCCATGGACTCCTGCGGTTACGACCATTCTCGAAATCGCTGACAGACTGAAGAACATTGAGAGAACGGGAATTGAGGGTGAACGCAATCGTATCTCGGAGCGTGCCAAAGCCGTTCGCCTTGCTTTGGCTGAGACATCTTTGCGGATGGTCCCGCAACATCCTTCCAATGCCGTAAGTGCTTTCTATTGTCCTTCCCACAATGCAAAGGCAGTGATTGACAAGGCCAGAGAGTCCTACGGGATTTGGCTATGTCCGAATGGCGGAGCTTACGCGAACGATGTATTTAGGATTGGACACATCGGAAACATCAGTGATGAGAACAACAGGTATCTGACGAAGGTCCTAATCTCTATGATGGAAGATGGGCTGTACTAGGACTTAATATGAAAAAAGTAATCACCTACGGTACCTTTGACCTAATTCATCGTGGGCACATCAGGCTTCTTGAGCGAGCAAAGGAACTTGGTGACTATCTCATTGTTGGTGTGACGGCTGATGGTTTTGACCAAGCACGGGGCAAAATCAACGTGAGTCAATCCGTAAATGAGCGAATCGAGGGCGTTAGAGCGACTGGCCTTGCTGATGAGATTATCGTCGAGGAGTACGAGGGTCAGAAAATCGATGACATCCGACGTCTCGGAATTGACGTTTTCACCGTGGGGTCCGATTGGCAAGGTCATTTCGACTATTTGTCTGAGTACTGCGATGTTGTCTATCTAGATCGAACTCAAGGAATCTCTTCGACTGAGATTAGGTCTGATAGAAAACCTATTGCGATTGGATTTGTCGGTGCGGCTCAAGAAACGGTTAAGCATCCTGCGGAAGTCAAATATGTCAACGGAATGAGCGTGAGCGGTCTCTTTGACCCCTACGCTGCCTCCAACGGATTCAAGACAGGCTACTCGAGCTATCAGGAGCTGCTTGCAAAATCGGATGCGGTATTTGTCCTCTCTAAAGCTGCTGACCACTACGGACATGTTAAAGCAGCTCTTGAACAAGGCAAGCATGTAATCTGTGAGTCTCCGCTTGCCTTGCTGCCTCACGATGTGGAAGAGCTCTTCTGCCTCGCCGACTCCAAAGGTCTTGTTTTGATGGAGGGGATAAAGACCGCCTACTCTACGGCTTACCATCGTCTCTCTCTGCTGGTTCAGAGTGGAACGATAGGTCGAGTTGCTTCGGTGCAGTCGACTTGCACTAGCTTGGCTGACCTTAGTCATGGCGCTTTATCTGTGAATTCAAAGCTACCTTCAGCTGACACGTGGCTTCCAACTGCGCTACTACCCATTCTTCAATTTCTTGGATGCGACTATCGCGACAAATTGATGGTTCGTTCTGATCTTTCTGGTCACAAGAACTTTGATGTTTTTGGGAAAGTTGACTTGGTTTATGAAGAGGCGGTTGGGTCGGCCGTAATTGGCAAAGCCGTTAAGTCGGAAGGATCGCTTTGCATTGCAGGGACCGACGGTTACATCTGGGTTCCGTCGCCATGGTGGAAGACTGACTATTTTGAGGTGAGGCGAGAGAACCCATCTGAAAATAGAAGATACTTTTACCAATTAGAGGGCGAAGGAATCAGGAATGAACTTGCCTCTTTTGCTCGTTCGATTCAGACCGGTCATAACCTGCCCTTGGTAGACAGAAGCGTCTCGATTGCGTTGTCGAGACTCGTCGGTGAATTCAAAGCCGGAACTGGCACGTATCGATTAAAAGACATCGATGTGCCTCAGCATCGTTGATTTCGAGAAAGCTGTTCTAGGAGGAAGAATGAAAAGGCTGCTCATCCTTGGCGGTCCCGTGTTTCAGAAGCGAGTTGTTGAGAAGGCGCACGAGATGGGTCTCTACATTGGTCTCATGGATATTAACGACGATGCTCCTGCAGCAGAATTAGCTGACGAGTTTTTTGTGGGCAGTATTCTGGATAAAGCCGCGGCGCTTGAAGTTGCACATGAGTTTAAGCCCGATGCAATTATGAGTGGCGCTTGTGACACCTCAGTGAGGACTGTAGCTTGGCTTTGCGCAAAGCTGGGTTTGCCGGGCAACAGCGAGGAATGCGCTTATCGGGCTACAGATAAGGTTGCGATGCTCGAGGCGTTCGCCCATAGCGGAGTTTCGCACCCTGCGTTTGAAGTTGTTCCGAAAAATTCCTTGGAGGGTTATGACACCTCGCTTGAGTATCCCGTCATCGTGAAGCCTACGGATAGCGCGGGCGGGAGAGGCATCAACCTTGTTGAATCTGAAGACAAACTTATTCCGGCATTACTCTCCAGCTCAAGAGCCGGCAGGTCTGGTGATGTTCTTGTTGAGGAATGCATGCATGGCCCTGAGGTCAGTGTCGAAGTTCTGGTCGTTGATGGAGCCCCACATGTTCTTCAGATTACGGACAAAATTACATCAGGTGCTCCTCACTTTTATGAAGTGGGACACGTGCAGCCGTCTTCGTTGCCATCTGCATCTAAAGAGGCAATCGCCAGCCTTGCTTCTCGGGCGGTCTTGTCTGTAGGTGTAGACAATGGGCCTGCTCATGTCGAAATCATGCTTACCGCTGATGGTCCAAAGATGGTCGAGCTCGGTGCGAGGCTGGGCGGAGACTGTATTACTAGCTACTTGATTGACGGATCGATTACGGGGATAGACATGACCAAGGCGGCGATTAAGCTTGCACTTGGAGAGAAGCTCCAGTCTCTTAGCTATTCGAACAGCGGACGTTTTTTTGCCGTAAAGTTTATTCCTTCCTCTAAGGGAACCATTAAAAGTATTGATGGCATTGATGAGGCGAGAAAAACCGCTGGCGTGATTCATGTAGAGTCCACCGGAGTCGCTGGGAAGGATTATAAAGCTGCCGTTGACGATTCTTCGAGGTTTGCGTTTGTGGTTGCTTCGGGCGACAACAGAGACGATGCGCTCAGCTGCTGCGACGGGGCCATCGAGAAGATTTCGATCGACGTTAGGTAGCCATCTTTCAAATTACATGATGGGATGCTGAAATGGATAGTTCAACTGCCCTAAAGAAACTGCAGAAGGCAGAACTAGATATCGTTTTGATGCTTAATGAGTTTTGCGCAAAGCACTCTATCTGCTGGGCGTTGGATTCGGGCTCGGCATTAGGTGCTGCTCGCCACGGAGGTTTTATTCCGTGGGATGACGACATAGACATCTCTATGCCAAGAGATCATTATGAGAAATTTTCCGCCTTGGCTGGTGAATACTTGCCTGACGGGTATGTATTCAAGCGTTTTGATAACTCTGATGCGATTGCTGGCTTTTTCGGTAAGGTTTATAAACAGGGAACTAAGTTCGAAACTGCAGAGACGCGGAGCGCAGGGTGCGAGCAGGGGATATTTGTTGACATTATTCCCTTTGATGCGATTTCCAATGACCCCAAGGAACAGAAAAGACAGCTTCTAAATGCCGCTAAATGGCAGAAACTGTCCTATCTCTATCACTCTTCGACCATTAATGTCCCGCATGGAGGCGCTCTTGGCTCTTTTGAAAAATTCGGGGCGGCACTTGCGCATGGTTTAATCAAAACAGTAATTTCAGATCGTGTGCAACTTGAGCGGAATTTCAACAAATCAATTCTAAAATCAAGTCCATGTGCGGGTGATTTGCTAACGAATATGACCTACTATCCAAACGGGCTTGTTCCGTATGAGCATATGTATCCCGCTCGCTTCGTTAAGTTCGAGGGTGTAAATCTGCCTGCTCCACGAGACCTGGATGCCTATCTGACAATCATGTATGGTGACTGGCACAAGATTCCCGCTCCCAAAGATCGCCACACCCACTTGCCTCTGCTGCTTGATTTTGGCGACGGAGAAGTATGGATGGCTGAGGAATAGCATGGCAAAGAACCTTGCTATATTTTCTGCTCAATTCCCTCCTCACATGGGTGGAATCGAGAACTTTACCCGGAATCTCGCGCGTGCCTTGGCAAATCGGGGCAACGCTGTGACGGTCGTAACCAATGATACAAATTCCATTGGAATCGGTTGGGACCGCGAGGATAACTTTGATGTGCTTCGCCTGCCCTGCGTTCCTTTGGTGGATGGCAGGCTGCCGCTCCCTAAGCCTTCTGCGGTGAGAAGGGAGCTTCTGAAGGAGCTCGATGCCCGCGAGTTCGATGGAGTGCTTGTCAATGCGCGGTTCTATCCGCATTCGCTCCTGGGCATGAAGACTGCCCGCGCCAAGGGCCTAGCTCCGTTGGTGCTGGACCACGGCTCGGCATACCTCTCCTTCAGCAATCCGGTGCTTGATCCCTGCGTGCGGGTGTATGAGCACGTTATGACGACGCTGGGTAAGCGATATAAGCCGAGATACTTCGGCATTTCTCACAAGAGCGTCGAATGGCTTCGTACGTTTGGGATAGAGGCTGAAGGAGTCATATCAAATTCAATTGATGCCGCCGAGTTCCGCGAGTGCGCCTCCAAGCGAGACTTTCGTGCAGAACTTGAGCTCGATGAGGACGACTTTCTCGTGGCGTTTGTCGGGCGTTTTATCCCTGAGAAGGGTCTTTCCGCCATTATTGAGGCCTCTCGAACTAGCGAGCTCTCCAATCGCCACGTGGTGTTTGCCCTGGCGGGTGATGGCCCGCTGGCCGATGAGGTTAAGGCGGCAGAAGGCCCCAACCTGTGCTGGATGGGTCGCTTGGGCAAAGATGACGTCTCTGCCCTCTTGCAGCAATCCGATGCTCTCTGTCTTCCTTCGAGGTCTGAGGGCTTCTCTACGACTCTGCTTGAGGCGGGAGCTTGCGGATGCCCGGCCGTTGTCACGGATATAGGTGGAGCGCGTGAGCTGATTCCAGACGAACATTACGGGACAATCATCCAGTCGAGAGAAGCTGCTGCAGTAATTAGCGCACTTGCTTTCGTTGTGGACAATCGCTCCGTTCTTCTCGAGCAGTCTCAAAACTGCCGTAGACAGGTTGATGGAAAGTTTTCTTGGGATAAAAGTGCTTTGCAAGTTGAGGAATATCTGACTAAGTAATGGGCAAAGCCGCCTTCAGTTGGAGGGATTTTGAACTCTTTGATATCGATAAAAAAGCATGCTGGCAAGACTCTCTATCCGCTTGCTATCTTAGTCGCAATAGGGATTGCGGTTCTAGGCTTTTTTGTATCAAAGAATGCATCTAATCTGTTGAGCCTTTATCTGGTTTTGATGCCTTTGGCTCTTGTTGAGCTGTTTTACTGCATAAACACGTTTTTTCTTACTCCAAAAGAGTCTAGCTTTGGGAAAACGGATTGGAGGCTTTTTGCAAAGCTGCTGCTTGTGGTGTTTTGTGACCCCCTCTGATTTGAAGAGAATTTTATAAACCTCGGAGCGCGGATAGTCCTATTCTTGGTTACTATCAAGGATGCTTACCTTGGTTATCGTTTCGATTGAACTTGGCTGCCCGCACGTCCGAAATGGCGTCCTTGCTTGTCGAGCTCGCTTTTCTTGAATTGCTAGGGGATTACTCATGAGACGACCCGTGGCTGGTTTTGTAGCCTTCGCACTCACACTGTGCCTTACTCCCACTGCGCTATATGCTGACCAGCTTCAGCCGTCTGCGGAGGGGGCGGTGGATACGTCAGGCTCTACTCCCGTGATTTCATCCGATGACGTGTCCTCTACTTCCAAAGAGTTGGGGGCTACCGAGGATAGCTCTCCTGAATCCCAGGAGGGCAGCGATGGCGCCCTTGACTCCGTTCCTGATTCGGATGGCTTGAATACAGACCCCGCGGACGGGGGCTCCCTGAGCAAGTTGAGCGGCTCGCAGTCCAGCGAGGTGTTCTCCATTTCTTCCAACGAGGGAACGTGGGGCATCTCGGGCGCCTGGGCGTCTGACGGTTGCCGTGAGCTACGACGTCTGCTCTCTGGGGTGAGATGCGCGTGAGACTTAGGAATGACGGGCGTCTTGCCCGTGCCAAGAACAAGCTCCGACGCGAGGTCACGCTTGCCTTGAGGCCCCGTGACCGGCAGAGGGTCATCGTCAGCCTGACCTCGTATCCTCAGAGGATTGACTACGTGGCGGACGTTGTTCGTTCGCTGTTTGCACAGCTGCAGCTGCCCGACCTCACGGTGCTCTACCTTTCCGAGGACCAGTTCCCTGATGGCGTGAAGTCTCTTCCCCCGAGCCTGACTTCCTGCCTGGGCAGGGATTTCCAAATCCGCTGGGTCAGGGGAGACATGCGGTCTCACAAGAAGTACCTCTACGCCGTTAGGGACTTCCCGGAGGATCTGGTAATCACCGTCGACGATGACATCGTCTGCAGGAACACGCTTGTGGGAGATCTCTTGGATGCCCATGTGCGCCATCCGCATGCGGTTGCTGCCATTCGAACGCACCTTATGGAGTTTGACTCCGGGGGCGCCTTGCTCCCGTACTCTGACTGGCAGATGGAAGTGGGTAACCCAAGGCCCGAACTCTGCGATCGCCCGAGCATGAGGCTGTTTGGAACCTCTGGGGCGGGCATGCTCCTTCCGCCGGGAAGCCTTCCCGCGGCGGCCTTTGACACAGGGACGATAGGGGAGACCTGCCCCAATGCGGACGATGTCTGGCTCAAGGCAATGACTGCCATTGCTGGATGGCCCACGGTCTCTGTTGCCGGCTGGCAGGGCGTCGACTGCATAGAGGGCTCCCAAGAGACCTCGCTGTGGGCGACCAACCAATGCGGCGGAAACGACGACGCAATCTGCAAGGTACGTGCATATTGCGAGAAGGACCTGGGCGTCGCGTGCCTTGACTCCCTGTTTCATGATGACGCGCTGGTAGACTAGCACTGCTAAGACCTATGATTTGAAGCTCAAACGTAGATTGGATGTATCACATAATGAACTTTACGAGACGAGAGTGCTTTGCGATAGCGTCGTCTGCTGTGGTTGCCGGACTCGGCCTGCCCCAGCTTGCCCTTGCAGAGCAGTCCGACGGCTCCGACGCCGAGGCCCTTCCGCTCAACGCCAACGATGACCTTGAGTTCTCTTTTACCCCCGACGATGCCGACCTGAGCGTTGATAGCCAGGACTACGGCATTGCCACGCTGGCGGCCACCCCCTCGACCAAAGTCGTGGAGCTTTGGGGCCAGACCCGCTACGAGACCTCCAGGGAGGAGGCCCTCTACAGCTATTCCTCCAACAGGCGGGTCGTCGTTGCCTCTGGCGAGGACTTCCCGGACTCCCTCGCGGGCTCCTCCCTCGCAGGCGGCCTTGACTGCCCCATTGTGATGACCTCCTCCGGAAGCCTCTCTTCCGTGGCAAGCGAGGCCATCGACAGGCTGGGGGCTACGGAGTTCTATCTTCTTGGCGGAACGGCCGCGGTCTCCCAGGCTGCCGAGAGCTCCCTTGCTAGTCGCGGCACCGTTCATAGGATTGCCGGTCCCACGCGCTTTGAGACCCAGCTGGCCGTCTACAAGTACGGTAAGGACAACGGCCTCTGGGCCGGCGACTACGCCATCGTGGCCTCGGGCATGAACTTCCCGGACGCGCTCTCCGCCTCTCCGCTTGCGTTTGCCCTCAAGGCACCGCTCTTCTTCGTCAACGGAAACGGGGACCTTTCCTCTGAGGAGCTTGCGGCGCTCAAGGCGTTCTCGCCTAAGAAGATCCTTGTACTGGGTGGAACTGCCGTTGTCTCTGACGGCGCCTTCTCCGCTGCAAAGGGTGCGCTTGCATCTGGCGGCTCCATCGTGCGCCTCTGGGGCCAGACCCGCTATGAGACGAGTGCCGCCATCGCGCGCTATGCGGTGGAGAACTGCGGGTTTACCTGGGATGGCGTGGCCTTTGCCTCTGGCAACGCCCCGTATGACGCCCTTGGTGGCGGCGTGGTCCAAGGAAAGACAAAGTCCGTCCTGCTGCTTGCCGACGAGGGGTCCATGGGCAACGTCAACGCCTGCCCGAGCAACGCGCAGATTGGCATCATCAAGTTCTTTGGCGGCGAGGCGGTCTTCACGGCTACGACCCGAGCCGAGGCTTGCAAGAGCCTTGGGGCTACCTATACCGGCCGCTTTGTTCCCTATACCACCTACAAGAGGTATAACCTCACGCTTGAGCACATGCTCCAGCTGCAGGCCGCCCGCGGCGACCACTCCTACTCCGAGTACAAGGACTACGTCGATCCGAGTGACTACGATTGGCGAGACAACTCCTTCTTTGCCTTTGCCGTCCTGGACAACGGCTACAGCGGCCTGACCGCAAAGCAGATTGATGACTACGTTGCGGCTAACTGCACCTACTGGGAGGGCCAGTACGGCTGGAAGAGCACGTTCAGGGGTATGGGCCAGGCCTTTATCAACGCCGCCAAGCAGTCTGGCCTGAACGAGGCCTATCTGCTTGCGCACGCAAAGCTCGAGTCCGCCTGGGGATGCTCCTACTTTGCGCACGGCTGGTCTCCCGAGGAGGACGGCCAGTACGAGGTTAGGGGACAGGTCTTCAAGTATTACAAGGGAACGACTTACTACAACTTCTTTGGCATTGGCGCCTACGACAACAATCCGTCGACGGGTGCGCACATCATGTCTATCAAGGAGGGGTGGACCACCCCCGAGAAGGCCATTATTGGTTCTGCTAAGTGGCTTTCTGACAACTACGTGAGGCGCCGCTACAAGCAGAACACGCCCTACCTGCAGCGCTTTGATTGCGCCGGCTGCGAGGCTTACAACGACGCCTGGCACGAGTACTGCACTGGCCTGACTGAGTTCCAGTACATTGGCTATGCAATGTACTGGATGTACCACGACAATGGGATTGATCCGTTTGGTGGCGTAGTGCAGTTCGAGGTGCCGGTGTACGCGGGGTAAGCAGTTGCGATAGGGCGCCTTTAAGCCGAGAAAGCCTAGGGGTGCTTCAGGCCTAATGTGACGGTGGCCTGGCGCGCCCAAGATGACTTAGACCCTTTAAGGGGATTAAGATGGATAAACCGATCGAGCCAAATGCTGTACAGTGTGAAACAACCCTTAGTGCCCAACAGATTGTTGAGTCCGTAAGCTCTATTGTTGAATACCTATGGGACTGCGTGTCAGCGAGCCTGAGGGGAGAAAGTGTCCCAGGGGTGACGCTCAGCGGTGCAACTATCAAATTTATAAAGACGGTAATGTCGATTCCTGACATGCTATTTATGCGAAAAATCGAACGATTTTGTAGGGGGCTTCAATCTTTAACCAAAGAGGAATCAGAGAAATATGTGAAGAATATCGAGAAGTTAACTTCCCAGAGAGAGCACGTGTTTCTTCTGAACGTTCTTAATAAAATCGAGGAAGAAGAGAAGCTTGACATTCTCGCAAGTGTTTTTGCTGCCTGTGCGTCGGGTGTCCTTGATCACAAGAGCTACAGGCGTCTTGCTCTTATGATTGAGTCAAGCATGTACGATGATTTGAATTTTCTTATTAAGTGGCACGGAGTTGGCTCTGTGAAATTAGAGGATGCCGAAGCAATTGGTCTCCTATCAGAGGGGTGGCTCAAGTATGGTGGTCAGACATGGGGGACATGTGAAAACGAAGGAACCCATGTTTATGATTTTACTGAAATGGCAGCCCTGTTATATTCGTGTGTTAAAGCCCCTAGGGAGACCTCTTAGTAATTTGGGGAAAGCGACTAATTTCCTTGGCAGATGATGACATCTGACCTGAGGCTGTTCAAGATACGGTCTGAGATTGCGATACGCCAACGGTAGCCACTGAAGTTAAAGATTCAGACGTTGCTTTATGAATGACAGAGGAGCCAGCAACGTGTTGCCAAGTTTGTAGGAATGTGAGTTCCTGACGGCTTTGACCTCGGCTGTCAGGTCTTCGACCGTCGCTGCGCTCTTGCTGTTTTGGTCCTCTGCTATCCTTAGACTGTCAGCCAAAGTAGTCTTCTCGGATTCGAGCCTGTTGATATGCTCGATGAGCTCTGCGATCTTGTGCTCTTCTTCTGCCCACAACTTTACATAGGCTGTTTGGATTTCGCTATTGGTTGCGTGAGCAAGTGCAGTAAAGTCGGCGTCAGCGGGGTTGTAGTAGTCGGATGCGGGAAGAGTATTCCTCCCGACCAACTCAAAGAATGCATCTGCCACATCAGGTGATAGAGCATCTGAATCTAGCGAAGCCATATTCCAACGCGAGAAATGGGCGACCCAGTTGCAGTAGGACTTCCAGACTGACGGAGACGACTCGTTGTTCTTGAGATAGGAACCGATGGCTTCCATGGCAGACAGAGCACAACGCCAGCTCTTGGAGCGCGTGTGCTCAAGAGATGCAACATTGTTTGTCCTGTGAGTGACCAGATCGTCGCTCGTACAGTAGAGCCTTGCGGCCTTGGCTAGCGCCACAAATACGAATAGTGCATCGTTAGAAGTACGCTGCTCTTGGAAGGCTATGCCAAGTCCTTCGACGAAATCTCTCCTAAACAGCTTGTCCCACGGCCAGCCAACAAATGACTGAAAGGGCTTATGGGGGAGTGCATCACCAGCTAGGACCTTATTAGTCTCGACGTCAATCATAGAAAAGGGCAGCGGACTGGTTTCCTTCGTTTTGTCGTCAAGGTAATGTGACTTGCAAATGACGACATCGGCATTTGTCTCTTCAGCACATTCCGTGAACTTAAGCAAGCAGTCTTCGCTAATGAAGTCATCCGCATCAAGGAAATAGAGATAGTTTCCAGTTGCCTTGGACATTCCGAGATTGCGGGCCCTGCCAGCATTTGAGTGAGGAGCCTCAATGAGGCTCAGCCTATTGTCTTGGAATGTCTTTACCAAGTTGACCGTGGAGTCTGTTGATCCGTCATCGACAACGATCAGCTCAAAGTCTTTAAGGCTTTGACTCAGGACGCTGTTGACGCACTCTTCGATGTAGCTTTCGGCGTTGTACGAGGGAATGATGACAGACACCAGGGGCATGGGTCCTCCAATTCAGCCAAAGGCCGCAATCGGCTAGAATTCTTATTGGAAAGTGTAATGGCTTAGGCTATTGATTGGGACCCAATGTCTACAAAACGTGTTGTGTATTTTGACTTGTTAAACGTTGCCGCCTGTATCGCGGTTGTCGCTCTTCACTGCAATCAAATGGTGCATACATGGCAGCCTGGTAAGAACTGGCTGCTCGCTATGGCGATAGAGACTGTCTTCTACTGGGCTGTCCCCATCTTCTTTATGCTGACTGGCGCTACTCTTATGCGCTACCGAGAGAGATACGACACCCGCACCTTTATTGAGAAACGAGTTAAGAGGACTGTCATTCCCTTTGTTGCCTGGAGCCTGATTCTGTTCCTGGTCGTATCTGTCCCTCTTGGTGGAGCCCACCTGGGCATTCGTACCTTCTTAAATATGATGCTTAACAACCAGATTGAACAGGTGTACTGGTTCTTCTTCCCGCTCTTTTCCCTTTACCTCGCGCTTCCGATGATTTCCCTCTTGGCCGACAATAAGAAAGTCATCCTCTATGGTGTTATGGTCTCGTTTGCATTGGTGAGCGTTCTGCCCTATCTTTGCCAACTAGGGGGGGTTAATTGGAATGGGACAATCTCCATTCCCTCCTTTGGGGGCATGCTTCTGTATGTCGGGCTGGGGTACCTGCTCTCTTCGACTGATTTAGACGACAAGATTACAAGGACGTTCTACGCGTTGGGCATACTGGGAACCATCTTCAGGTTTGTCTACACGGCCGTCATGTCTGAGTCCACTGGTGCCGTAGACAGGCTCTTCTTTAACTATTCTGCCTTCCCGGCGGTTCTTCAGGCCGTAGCTGTCTTTCTATTGTTTAAGAGCCTGAATCTATCGCGGCTTCAAGGACGTGTAATAACGGTCTTGTCCGAGCTATCTGCATGCAGCTTCGGGGTTTACCTTATTCACAAGCCCGTTCTTGATCATGTCGTATTGGGACTAATGAACGTCCCCATGCAGTCCGTTGCGCTAAGAACAGTGGGGGTATTGGTTCTCTATGCTGCCTGCGTGTTGGCTGTGTTTCTGCTTAAGAAGGTGCCTCTTGTTAAGGCTATTATTCCCTAACTCTCTGGAGCTTCTCTGATATGAAAATTCAATTCATGATTTCAATCGCGCTGTTATTGACCATTATGGTCATTCCGGGCTACTCCGTGGGCCGACTCCTTAGCCTTCCGCCATTGGATTCTGTCTGTATTGCCCCTGGACTTTCTATATTTCTTCTGTCTGTCATGGCGATTCTTTATTCCAGGCTGTCAATCCCGGCGTCTTTTTTTACGCTATGCCTTCCGATCATATTAATGGCAATACTGATTATTGTTACGACTCGGCCACTAAGGCGCTTTACAAGTGAGCCTGACTCTTTCCGGGTGAGTGACTTACTCTGCTTTGCAATCCCCGTCCTGGTGCTAGCCACTTACGTGTTTTACACAGGGTTGGATGGCCTTGACTCGTATTACCAGGCCTGGGATAACGTTTCTCATATGGCGACTATTCGGACCTTTATTAATTCTGGCGACTGGTCTCCACTTGCAAATAGCTACTACGCCTCTTCTGACGTTGCTCCCATCTTATCTTCTGGTTCCTTTTATCCCTCCGCTTGGCACCTGCTATGTGCATCGACTGTTTCTGCCCTCAACATCCCGGTATCAATGTCAGAGAATGTAGTGAACTTCTTTGTAATAGGACTGGTGTATTCGCTTGGCTTCTTCTCGCTCATTAGGGCTCTTGGGGTAAGGGGAAAGCTGCCTTGCGCCACGGCTGGCGTTATATGCGTTGGAGTTCCAGCGGCCACCTGGGGACTTCTGACATTTGGTCCCTTGTATCCGAACCTGTTGGGCTTTTCTTTGATACCTGCGGGGATAACTCTATTCCTGGGCTCTTTTAGATCTGAGGACGGTAACTCAGCTAAAGTGGTTTGGCTGCGACTTCCGCTTGTGGTCATTTACATTGTTGGAATGGCTCTCGCTCATCCCAATGCTGTATTCTCCTACGGAGTAATTCTTGCTCCCTACATTGTCGTGTTTGCCAGTCGTTATGCATCAGTCATGGGTGCTTCGAGAAATGTGGCAAAATGGATTGTTCCGCTCATTTCAGTCGCCTTGATTGTCGGAGTATGGCTTGCTATTTACAACATGCCCTTTGTTAGCGGAGTCGTTGCAACGGGGTGGTCAGCAATCTCTTCACCCCTTTCTGCGCTGGGGCACGCCGCATTTCTCGGCGTTGCGAATCATCCAATTCAGGTGTTAATTCCCCTGTTCACATTTTTCGGTCTTGCTTGGATACTTGGTCGAGGAGAACATCGCTGGGTCGCAATTAGCTATGTAATTGTCATCGCAATTTACGTGGCTGACGCGGGGTCTGACGGTCTTCTGAAGCACTTGCTTTCAGGTTTTTGGTATACGGACTACAACCGCACCGGCGCGATGGTCGCCTTTATGGCTTCGGTGCTTGCCTGCTTGGGTGTTAAAGCGTGCGTCTGTATGTTCAATGCCTCGCGGATCGACGCCATGTCTCCTTGGGCGAAGACGCTAGCGATTGGAATGTCGACTTTGCTGTTTGGTCTCGCAGTATTTGTCCCCTCTATTCCATTTGGTCACGGTCGCTCTCTGACGACCGCTTTTGGGTACGAGATTACCGAACTTGCCAATCAAAATGATAAAGACTTAATCTATTATGATGTTCTGAGTCCAATTGAAGAGGTGTTTTGCCGAGAAACGGTTGCCGGCGAGTGCGGCGACAGCTTGATACTGAACAATCCAGAAGACGGAAGCATCTTCGGCTACTCGGTCTATGGCTTGAACATGTACTACCGAAACTGCTATACGCCTTCCCCTGAAACAGAAACCGAAGCGAGCTATCTGGTCCGCACCAAGTTGAACGAGTATTCGTCGAATCCTGAGGTACAAAGCGCTGTTCGCTCAATTGGAGCTAAGTACGTCTTGCAGTTGGACAGCGGTGACTCTTCGGCTGAATATCGGATTGCCTACGTCACTAATAACTTTGATGAATGGGGTGGTATCAATGCCATTGACGAGGATACTCCTGGGTTTGAGCTGATCACCAGCGTTGATGATATCAGGTTGTATAAGATTCTCGATATTGAGTAAGGTCGGAAGGTAAAACCGAGGGGGCATCCGATTAATCGGATGCCCCCTTTGGTTGGTTCTATCTAGTGAAGTGCTTCAGGGTCCGCTTCAGCGCCCCGCCAATGCCATCGTTCTTTGCGTGGAAGGCGAAGAGAGCCAACGTGCCCCTAGACTTGGCGGCTTGGTATCCGGCCTCCCATGTGTCCCGCTTTCGGCACTCGTCAAGATACTCCTTGGGGTCAGCGACGATGCTGTTCAGGGTGTCTAGCTCATCGGGGAAGAAAAGGGTCTCGTCGACCTGCTTCTTCTGGAAAGCCTCGCGATACTCCTTGGCGTACCTCTCGAGGAAGGGTAGCTGGTACTCAGCCGCGAGCCTGCTGTAGGCAAACATGCAGTTGTGAATCTTCTTGTACTCAAAGATGCCGATGAACTTCTCGTAGAGAGTCGGCTGGCCCTCAAGCCAAGCCTGAATCCATTTGTACTCATCCAGCATGGTGAAGACCTTGTTGGGCTGGTTGATCGAGGAAGCAGCGTTGTCAACTCTGTAGCAGTAGAAGGGGCGATCAATGAGCGCAATTCTGGTTGCCCAGCAATAAGACTGGAACCAGAACCCGTTGTCCTGGAACGCAGCTCCGGGACTCTCGTTGAACTTAATGTTGTTGGAACGGACAAAGTCGGCATTATAGATACCAGTCCAGTTCTCCATGCGGACATTAAAGAGGTCGAGGTTGTCTTGCGGGTTGAGCACCGTGTCGTAGTACTCCGATTTGGAGGCAATCTTGACCTCCTCGAGTGACTCGACTCCGTTCTGGTCGGTCGTAAGCCTGTTGTAGTTTGACCTTACGAAATCTAGATCGTTCTCCTTGGCCTTGGCGTAAAGGGTCTCGTACATATCGGAAATCAGGTAGTCGTCGGGCTCGAGAATGCCAATGTACTCGCCAGTTGCGGAGGCCATGCCAGTGTTCATCGCGTGGCCGTAGCCACCGTTCGGACCGTCGATAATCTTGATGCGGCTATCCTTTGCCGCATACTCCTCCAAGATGGACAGAGATGAATCCTTGGAGCCATCGTTAACGCATACAATCTCAATATCTTTGAGGGTTTGCCCCACAACGCTGTCAAGTGCTTGCCTGAGGAAGGGCTCGGCGTTGTATATGGGCATGACTACGGAAACCTTGGGCTGATCTATCACTTGGACTCTCCATTCATCTGATCAAGGTGGCGCAAGAGGGCTTGCCGGTCTGAAATCAAATAGTCGCTTGAACGTACGATTTTTGGTTTGGAACTCTCATTTTGGTCTGCGTTGTCGCTACCTAGTTTATTGCCAAGGAAGACTTTAATGGCCTTGCCAAAACCGAGCTCGTCCACCCTGAGCAGGAACCAGCCAAGTCGATTGAGGAACGACTGTCGTTCCGCCTTGTTCTTGGGCAGGTCGTTTGCCTCGCATAGGAGGTCCAGATACTCGCCGTATAGGACGGGATTGAGCGCAAAGAACGCTCCGGCATGGTGGTCTAGCTCTAGCTCGGCGAAGTCGCCATTGCCCAGAGCCTTTAACTGCGTCCCGCGCGCCGCCGCGTCCGTCATGGTGTTGATGTTCCAGATCATGTACTCAAAGGCCCAGTTGAAGAAGGACCAAGAGAACTTGGAGTAAAGGATCGGATCTTCTTTGAGAGCCTTCTTTAGGAGACAGCTGCTCTTGTAGAAGTCCAGGGGAGCCTTTGACCTGGAAGTGGAGACGGAATTGCTCCGGTTCATTCGATGTTTTACGAGCCGCTGGTCAACGATGCTGATCAGATTTGCCTTAGCGTTTGCGAGGAAGACGAAGTAAAGGTCCTCGCTGTTCTGGAGCGAGGGGTAACGTAGGGCGTTCTTTTCGACGAATGAGCGCTTGTACAGCTTGTCCCAGGGCCATCCCATGAATGCCGTGAAAATGAAATCCTGGATGTCCGTGGGCGTGAACGTGTCCTCTGCGGGCAGCTGATTGTCCTTAACCGTCCACTCAGCATCAAGACTTTCCCCGGTCTGGTCGTCGAACATCTCACACCTGCAGATAACGACGTCGGCATTGGTCTTCAGAGAGCGAGCGTGCATCACCTCAAGCATGCGCTCGTCATAGAGGTCGTCTGCATCAAGCATGCATACGTAGGTACCCCTTGCGTTATCGAGACCCATGTTGCGGGCTGCGCCGGGGCCCATGTTGTCCTGCCGAAGGACAATTACCCTCGGGTCCTTCTTGGCATAGGTCTCAAGGATTTGTGGGGTCTCGTCGGATGACCCGTCATCGACGCAGATGAGCTCGAAGTCCGAGAAGGACTGGTTGATCAGACTGTCCAAGGTCTCGGAAATGAAGTCCGAGGCATTGTAGACGGGGATGATTATGCTGACTTCCGGCATTAAAAACTCCTATTAGCTGCTGGGCTTGGTTTTGCGGCGCGAGTGACTAGTCTCGTTGCCACAAATCCCTTGTATAGACCTTCTGCTTAACGTCCAAGAGCTCGGGGGACATGCGATTGGCAAGGATAAGATCGCAGGACTCTTTGAGTGCGTCTATGTCCTGCGTCACCGAGACTCCTAGATACTCAGAGTCCTTGCATCGGGGCTCATAGATAAGCATCTCAACGTCTTGCCTTGCCAGCCGGGTGATAATTCCCTGAATGGAGCTCTCTCGGAAGTTGTCGCTTCCGCTCTTCATGACCAGGCGATATATGCCGACCCTCCTCGGGCGTGCGTCTTCCACCGTCTGCGCGATGAAATCCTTTCTCGTCTCATTAGAGTCCACAATGGCCTTAATTAGGTTCTGAGGAACATTGCCATAGTTGGCAAGCAGCTGCTTCGAATCCTTCGGTAGACAGTAGCCACCGTAACCAAAGCTCGGGTTGTTGTAGAAGTCTCCAATGCGACTGTCCAATGACACGCCGCGAATGATTTCGCTGGTATTGAGCCCGTTTGCCTGTGCATACGTGTCGAGCTCATTGAAGAAGGAGACCCTGAGCGCGAGATAGGTATTGGAGAACAGCTTGATTGCCTCGGCTTCCGTCGACCCCATTACCAAAACGGGAACAGAATCGCGGAACTTCTCGTCTGCCCCTTCAACAAGCGCCTCGGCAAATTCTCTGGCTCTGACATTAAGACGGGCCCGCTTTTTGGCCGTTACGGGAGGAACTCCGACAATCACCCTTGAAGGCTTCAGGTTGTCCTCAAGAGCGTGGCCCTCGCGGAGGAACTCGGGTGAGAAAATGATGTCAAGTTCCGCATATTGCTCAGAGATTCTACTGGTGTAACCAACGGGAACGGTCGACTTAATAACAACGCATGCTGAGGACCCAAGATTCACAAGGTTCTGGAGGACGGCCTCGATGGAAGACGTATCAAAGGTGTTCTTCTCGGGGTCGTAGTTTGTTGGCGTGGCGATGATGACGTAGTCGCAGTCCTTATAGGCCTCTTCTGAGCTAAGCGTTGCGGTCAACGAGCCAGGCTTAAGGGAGAGGACCTCCGAGATCTTCTCGTCACCAATCGGGGAAACGCCGCGGTTGATTGCGTCTACCTTCTCTGGGACGATGTCCAGCGCCCTGACTTCGCCAACGGCGCTGAGGAGACAGGCGAGGGAAAGGCCTACGTAGCCCGTTCCCGACACAGCGAAGACGGGGTGCTTTGACGAAGAAGAGACCATGCACGCTCCTTGAGACTCATTTATTGCAATAATGAGTTTAGCAGGGTTGGTTCTTGCGATAATTGCCGCCCCCAACGCTACCAGAACTATAGATGCGCTTGCGCTTCTCTAGCTTGCCTGGCGCCATGCTATGTATCCGGAGGTACTTGTACATGTCCAGCGATCCCACCACCCTCGTATCCGTCATTGTTCCCATCTGCAACGTGCAGAAGTACCTTGCGGAGTGCCTGGAGAGCATCCTGGCGCAGACGCATCGGGAGCTTGAGGTCATCTGCATCAACGATGGCAGCAAGGACGCCTCTCTGGCCATCATGCAGACGTTTGCGGCCAAGGACCCCCGCGTCATCGTGGTGGACAAGGCCAACGAGGGCTATGGCGCCACGTGCAACCGCGGGCTTGAGATGGCCCATGGCCAGTGGGTCTCAATCATCGAGCCGGACGACTGGATCGCGCCCACCATGTACGAGGACATGCTGGCCTTTGCCGGGCGCTTCTCGCAGCCGGTGGACATCGTCAAGACGCCCTGGATAGACATCTGCGAGTGGAACTGCCCCTCCACGCAGTACGCCCGCAAGAGTGACATGTGCGGCCGCGTGAAGACCTCGGCCGCGCCCTTCTCCATTGCGCAGAACCCCGTGCTCATGGAGCTGCATCCGTCCATCTGGTCTGCCATCTACCGCACGGACTTCCTGCGCGAGAACGCCATCAGGTTCATTCCGTTTCCCGGTGCCGGCTGGGCGGACAACCCCTTCCTGGTGGAGACGCTCTGCCAGGCCAAGGCCATCGTCTACCTGGACAAGCCCTACTACAACTACCGCTGCGACCTTCCGGGGTCCACGCTCCACCACGCCACGGACGAGGCGGTGGCCCGCCCCTTTGACCGCTGGATTGACATGATGCACGTCCTGGAGCGCCTGAACGTCACCGACGAGCGCATCATCGCGGCCCATTATGTGCGCGCCTTCAACTACACCTTTGGCGCCATCCATGACGACGGGTGGGACAACCCCGTGGTCAAGGCCAAGACGCGCGAGGTCTTTGCCATGATGGACCCCGAGCTGGTCAAGTCCATGCGCAACGTGGCCCCGCACCGCAAGCGCTTCTTCTTTGAGGAGCGCGGTCTTGAGGTGCCGAGGTTCCCGCTGGGCCCGTGGGTCAGGCACCTCTCCGGCGAGACGGTGCGCACGCTCAAGAACGACGGCCTTGGTCGCGTGGCCAAGCGGGCCGGCCGCGTGCTGAGACCCACCGAGCGCAAGGACATCTAGTGGGGGAGAGGTCCGAGCATATGCGTTCCTCCAAGCTGGGCGCCCTGATCTTCTGGGGCGCCTGGTTTGTTGTGCCCATCGCCATGCTGTGCGTTGTGGCCGCCGTGCGTGGGGTGTATCCGTTTGGTGCGCAGTCCTTCCTTGCGGAGGATCTGGTCTTCCAGTACGTCGACTTCTTTGCCTGGTTCAAGCGGGTGCTTGCCGGACAGGAGTCCGTGTTCTACTCAACCGCCTGTGGACTGGGCGCCAATACGTGGGGACTCTACAGCTATTACCTGGCGAGCCCCTTCAACCTGCTGCTGCCCTTCTTTGACGAGGCGCACCTCACGCTCTTCGTCTTTGTGGCAGATGCGCTCAAGCTGGGGTGCATGCAACTAGCCGCCATGTTCTACCTGCGGCGGCGCTTTGGCGTGGGCCGTGGGTGGTCGGGTGTGCTGGCTCTGGGGTACACCTGGTGCCTGTGGACGGCCACCAACCTGCGAAACCCCATGTGGCTGGATGCGCTCATCCTGCTGCCGCTGCTCATGTGGGCGGTGTGGGAGCTGGTGCGCCGTGGGCGCTGGCTGCCGCTGTGCCTGCTCACGGCTGCGGACGTTGTCTGCTGCTGGTACACGGCGTACATGGCGGTGCTCTTCCTCATCCTGGTTGCCATCCTGGAATGGTGGTGCGCGGAATGCCGTGACGAATCTGGCGAGCACGTACCGCTCTGGAGGCTTGCCCTGAGGTTTGCCCGCCCCATGCTTTTGGCGCTGGTTCTCTGCGCCTGGACCTTTGTGCCCACGGTCATGGCCATGCTGGAGAGCGGCGGCGTGGAGGAGACGAGCCTTCTGGGCATCATCCAGGGCATCTTGGGCGCGGGGTCTCCGCTCGGGATGGCCATGAAGCTCTTCACGACCAAGCCCGGCTGCTTTGTGCGTGGCTTCGTGCCGGCGCTCTACGACCGTCTGAGGCCGGTTCCGCAGTTCTACTCCGGCGTTGTTCTCATGGGGTGCTTTGCGGGGTTCTTTGTCTCTCGCCACGTGACCGGGCGCGTCAAGGGCGGGCTTGGGGTGCTTGTGGCCGTCATGCTGGCGAGCATCCTGCTCACGCCGCTGCAGGCCATCTGGTGCGGCTTCCGCGCGCCCACGGGGTTCTACTCGCGCGTGTGCGTCTTTGTGGCCCCGGTGCTGATGTGGGCGGCGGGGTGGCTGTGGCAGGCGGAGTCTGGAGCGCCTTCGGGGGCTTCTCGCCTGGCGGGGATTCTGGGGTCTCGTGTGGTGCTGGGGACTGTCTGCGCCTTTGTGGTCGCCGATATGACCTTGGGCGCGGCCCTTGCGTGGCGGACGCTTTATTGCGGGTATTCGCAGGAGTACCACGACGGGTATGTGGCCCAGTCGGCGCAGCAGATTTCTGACCTTGAGGAGCTTGGCGGCGGCACTTGGCGTGCGGACCGCACGTTCACCCGCGCGGGCTTTGCGGCCCTCAACGACGAGATGGGCCGCGGTTACATGGGCATCTCGTCCTACTCCTCAGCGCACAACCAGGACGCGCTGGACTTCCTGAGTGCGCTGGGATACAGCAAGCCGGGGCAGATTTCCGTGAGGTATGCGGCGCCCGTTCTTTCTTCTGACGCGCTGCTGGGCGTGAGGTACGTGTGCTCCCAGCAGCCTGTTGCGGGGGAAACGCTGCTTGAGGACGTTTCCCAGGTCAGTGGCGGATCTGCCTACGAGAACCCCTATGCGCTGGGGCTGGGGTACCTGGTTTCCGGTGATGCGACGAGTGCCGCCCTTGAGGGGGGCAACCCCTTCGAGAGGCAGAACGAGCTTGCGAGTGCGCTGGTGGGGCATGAGGTCAAGCTGTTCCGCTCAGCCGCGGCGACCGAGGCCGTGGCCGACGAGGGGACGCACGCGTGGGACGTCACGGTTCCCGCGGGTTGCCTTGGCTACGCCTACGTGGACGTGCCCTCTGGTTACGTTGACGGCGTCATGCTGGACGTGGACGGCGTGAGCCAGCAGGAGGGGTGGCGCTTCCAGCAGACGCTGAGGCCGTTCTCCACGGTTGAGGGGGGCGAGCCGGGGGTCCACCGCGTCGTCATGTCTGGGATTGACAACAAGAAGGCGGTGCCTCTGGAAGACGCGTCTTGCACCTTCTACTACCTTGACCTCAACGCCCTGCAGGCGCTAACGGACGAGCTTGGCGCGTACCAGGCCACGTTTGACTCCTTTGCGGGCTCCGGCATCAGCGGCACCGTGACGGCGGACTCCGACGGATGGCTCATGGTCTCCGTGCCGCACGAGGCCGGATGGACCGTGACGGTCAACGGGGCGCAGGTGGAGACCCGCGGCGCCTTTGGGGACGCCCTCACGCTGGTTCCCGTCGCGGCGGGGGAGAACAACTTTGAGATGACGTTTGTCTCGCCTGGGTTTGTGCCGGGGTGCGTGGTGAGTGCGGCGGGCGCTCTTGGACTTGCGGCCTGGGCGCTCTGGCGGCGGCGCAGGGCTGGCGCATAGCTGAGCGTTAGGGGGAGTTTGGAGTTTGCACCCCGGGGGCCGTCTTGTGGTAGCGTTCATATAGTTTTTATCGAACGTGAGGAGCGCTGATGGCCAAGCACTTCAAGACCCCCGAGGGGGATGCCG
>OLSM01000759.1_pt1 | contig 28528 bp, 26 predicted proteins | sample 1672721 | NCBI WGS metagenome assembly OLSM01 (sample SAMEA3136717, study PRJEB25190) | human gut metagenome
ACGCCCATCGCGTCCTCCACCGCATGCCGGTCGGCGCGACGGAACGCATGCGCGGGCATCGGCCCGGGCTCCACGCCCGCCGTCAGACAACACTGCATCCACATCGCCTCACGCAGCGTCAACCCCGTCGCCACCGGCACCAGACCCAGACAGAACACGCCGCGACGCATGCCCTCGCCCAACCGGTGTTCTCCCTCCAACACCGGAGCATCCCCAGTCGAACCAGACATCACACCAACCTCCGACGATCAGGCCCACACACAAGACGAAAGCCCGCCGGACACGCCGACGGGCCGGAAGCGAAACGACGACGGACGGTCACACCGAGCCGCCCATGCCGCCCACCAGCACGCCGACCAACACCATCGCGGCCACGCACAACACGCACAGCAGCACATTGCCCCAGAACGCGCGACGACGCTGGCGACGGCTCATCGCCACCACCTCGTCACGGAAACGGCTCCCCACATACCGGGACGACGGACGGGCCCGCAGCATCCAGAACGCGCGATACGCGAACGACGCCGCGGCCACCACCAGCAGCAACACCAGAACCGACAGCATGACACACTCTCCCAATCAGCCCGCCGACACCTGAACCGGAAAACGGAAGACGCGACGGACGGGCAAGCGGCCACGCCTCCACGGACACCACCAGCCCGACCGCCGATAACGGCCGGCGGCCACGGTGGCAGCCACGAGGACTCGGGCATGAACAGGAACGTGCCCGAGCCGGGAAACCCGGTTATCGTCAGAAAACGGAACAAGAAAAACGATCCGGGAACCGGATCCGGGAAAACCGGCATGGGAACGACGAACGGAAGGAGCAAGGGCATGGAGCAGGAACATGGCACCGATGCCGCGGCGATATGCAAGGGAGTGCTGCTGCGCGTCGGGATGGCCGCCGCCATGTCGACGGCCGTGCTGGGATTCCTCTCCTACCAAGTACTGCCGCGCCTGAGGAAAACGGACTACCTGAGAATGGTCTCCGACGCGGACGCGCAAACCGCGCTGACCCTGGCACCGCTCGTCCTGCTGGCCATCTGCTGCCTATGCGTATACCCGCTGATCGGACACGGGAAAAGAAGCCGCGCGGATGCGGCGGCCGTGGCCTGCACCGTCGCCTCGTTCGTCCTTCTGGGGGCGGGAATGGTGAATATGGCGGTCGAGAAAACGGTGACCCCGCTGCTCGCGGTCTCCGTGTTCCTGTTCTGCCTCATGCTCGCCCACACGATGCTCGCCGGCATGAAGACGGCGCTCGAATGGGTCGGCCACGGCGACAAGGCGGACCCCGCACGACTCACGTTCATCTGGGGCGTGATCGTCTTCGCGGCGGGACTGATCGTTCACTAGAATCAGGAACGTGATCAGACAAATCCCCGTAGGAGAGAAAGCCACCGTCCTCGCATCCCTGGCCTACATCATCGCGCTGGCATTCTACAAGCACTGGCTGCGTTCCCAATATGATGTCATGAACGGATCTCTGATCGAACGGGCCTTCGCCACCGCCGGAAAACCCTGGTACTGGTTTTTCCTGCTGACCGGATTCGCGTTCATAATCCTGCTGGTCTGCATGGGAGTGCATCTTTTCAGAAAGGACAAGTCCGTGCTGGGAAACCTTGTCGGCTTGATCTTGAACATCGTGCTGATCGTCATCCTCGTGACCGTCTTCTGGGACCCCATCTTCACCACATTCGTCGTGCTCGCGTTCGTGGCCGGCACAAGCGCCGCCGCGATGTCCTAATAAATTCAACAAAACACGTGAAAACGGATCATCACGGATATACGGTGGTTGAGACGGCAGGTGGAAGGAAGGGAAGCCAATCATGAACTCAAACACATCGAATCCCGATGAAGCCGAAAACAGCACAGGCAAGAGCATGAAGAAGAATATTCCGGGATTGGCATTGCTGCTGCTGGACCTGGCCGTGGCTCTGGTGGGTTTCTACATAGGAACGCATGTTTTCTGGAAAGATCAGAATGAAGAAAGCGTCATAGTCGCTGGAGCCATGTCGGCAGCATGGGCGACCTTTTCATGGGCGGTATTCGGTCCCATGCTCGGCCGTGATAGGTCAACGAAATTCGAAAAGGGCATCTTTCTCATGTCCATGCTGGCGTCCTGGGATGCGGGGGTGGCAATGGCCTGCGTCAACTACGGTGGAAAGGGGACGTCCCTTTCGTGGTCAGGAACGTCGCTGTGGCTGCTTTCCGTGGGCTTCGTCTACTGCTGGTATGTGGCCTGTGCCATCATCGTAAGAGATGTCATGCCGTCAAAGTTTCGTCTGAAGATTGTCCCAATACCCTTGTTGATCGGGATGGGGCTATCCGGTCTCCTTTACTACGTAGAAGGGCCTATCCATACATTTATCAGGCTGATGTGCGTGGTCATGTTCTGGCTGTCCGCGCTATCCCTCGCATATTGCTGGCCCGATGGAAAAATCGGTTCCGGTCTTGCCGACTCCGCATCCCTGCTGGAATGGCGGTACGTGATTTCCTCGACCTTGTTTCTGAAGAACGAAATAACCGAATCGATCACATTCGACAACATCAAGGACTGGGATCCCCGCGTCAAACGATATCTTCCCGAATTCATCAGGAAAAACGACACCAAAGCCAAAGCAACAAATGCGGTGCTTGATCTAGGAGGAATCGTCCCCACTGCTGTGGCTGTATTTGGGTTCGGCCCATTGAAAGATATGAAGGGTGTAAATGGCGTCGTGTTATGGCTATGCACGTTTGTGCTGTCATTGGTGGCGGGACTGTTCGCAGCCTGGCGAAAGCGTTATTGGAACCGGCTCAGGAACTGCCAGCGAATCCTGTCAGAGAAAGCCGAGTCGACCGAAAACGTCGATAAGGTGGTACAGGCCGTTCCGCCCCATGTCATTCAGTAGTGGTCCTTCGCGGAGAGGATGCAGAGCCTGTCGTCGGCGACGGTGTAGATGATGCGGTTGGCTGAGTCGATGCGCCGCGACCATGCGCCGGACAGGCCCCATTTGAGGGGTTCGGGCTTGCCGATGCCTTCGAACGGGGTACGCTGCATATCCCGGATGAGCGTGTTGACGCGTTTGAGGGTCCTGCGGTCCTGGGATTGCCAGTACAGGTAGTCGGCCCAGGCGTCATCGGTCCAGCAGAGCAGCATCACGCGCCCGCTTCGACAAGGTCGTGGGCCATCGTCTGGCCCTGCCGGACCTGCGCCATGCCGCGCATCACCTTATCGCTCAGATACGGGTTCTGGTAGACGCGCAGCGTCTCCATGAGCGAATCGTAGTCGTCGGCGCTCATGACGACCACGTTGTCCTCCGGGTCCGCGTTGGTCACGAGAAGGGTGTCGGCGTCCTCGTTGACCCTGCGCATGTAGGTCTTGAGATTCGCCCTGAAATTGCTGTAGGCCACGGCCTGTGTCATCATGCACCTCCTGTTTGTACAGGAAATTGTACCATGATGTCTCCCGAATGCTGGTCGGGGCCGCGGCGCGCTCCGTGTCGGTCGCAGTGTTCTTGTCGGCTGGTGCGGGGCATATGTCCCCACCTTAATAGAACATCTGTTCGAATATTGGTTCGGTTTTGTTCCGGGAAGGCGGTAGGTCATGGCTTGGAGATTCGTCACGCACGCATGCGGGCACCAGGAGCGGATCAACGTGGACGGCCCGTACGTGGTCGTCGAACAGCGCGTGAGGAACGCGGAACGGGTGTCATGTCCCGCCTGCATCGGCATCGCGTCCCGGCAGCGCAACAGGCTCGACGGGTTCTGCGAACTGTGGGGCTCGAAATCCCAGTGCGACCGGGCGGAGCCGATACGACGCCGCACCCTCAGCCAGGTCGACGTGCTCGCCCGCCACGCGCGCATCGAGGACCGTGACGCGTTCGCCGAACTACGCAAACAGGTGCTGAGGATGAACGACGCGGCATGGTGGATCGAACACAAAAACGACGCGGCCACCACGCTCGCCCAGGACATCGAGCTCTAGGATTGCGGAAGAGGAGACGGTCATGTACGAGGAGCATGAGGACGGGTCGTTCACGCTGCACATGTGCGAATGGTACGAGCAAGGCAGAAGGCTCGTGGGCGAATACGAGACGCTGGGCGACGGATCCGGGTTCGCCGTCACCGACGAGTGGCCGGCCGGTCTCAAGGTCGTCGTCAACCATCCGTTGACACGTCCGGACGGCACCGTCATGCCCGGCATCAGCCGGCTGCGACGCTTCGACTGGAAGGTCGGGCCCGACGAGGGGCTGCACGCCGACGACTACGAGATCTGGGAGCGGGAACTGCGCGAACAAGCCGAACGCGACCGGTTCGACGGCGAGCTGCGATCCCTGGGAGCGTTGGGCGACGGGGAATCCATCTTCGGCCGACAGCCAAGACAGGGCCGTTGCCTCCCCGGGACAATGCCGGCCTACATGATGTCGCAGGAGGTCAAGCATTCCACGCAGGGAAACGAGATCGTTCGCTGACGGGGGATGACCGTTGTCGAACGATCCCTATGACGCCAACGATTCATTCCGGCCATGCCGGGGCGGTGTCCGTCCTATGAGGGAATCAAAGAATGTCATTCAACGCCTTGATGTCCGTCAACGCGCCTTGAATGATATGGCCCATGTAATTGTCCATGTATGCCCAGTCGACGGTCCCATCAGCGGAAACGGGGAGCTTGATTTCGTCGTTCCGCATATATTCCAGTTTCCACTTGTCCGCGAACCCGTATTTGTCTCGACCCACCCGTTCGATGGCGGTGGCGATGAACAGGGCGATATTCCTTGTCATGACAAACCTTGGGTACAGAATATGAACATCATCGGATGCCCAGAATGATTCGTTCTGATAGAACGTCTTGCCGGTGCCCCCATTGCCGTTGTAGGCCACTGTGAGTGTTCCGCTTGGGTGAAGATGTTCGTTGTTTGCGATGTAGGATGTAATACCGTTGTTGATGTTGGCGGCGCCGATAAAGGGGATATCGCCGATTTTCATATTTGCTCTGGTCAGACGCGTGCCTTTCTTGATGTCGAACAATTCGTCCAGCTTGAACGCTTTCCACGCAGTCACGTCCACCGCAGTGTGTGAAGTGCTGATGCCTTTTAACGCGTAAAGCTTCGCTGTTGTTGAATCGAATATCTTCCTCATGAAAGCTCCCATGAGGTGCCAATCCGGTGTTCCGTCCTCCAGTGCGGGCAAATGTATGACAAGATTCTCATATTTACTGATTCCGGGCTTATCGTCATAAGTAAATCGAGTTACGTACCGGCCAAGCACTGCGGCTATGAAGATGCCTGAGTACTCGTTCATACGGGGATTTCTCGCCGTGATTACCTGGCTGGCGCCAAACTCATCCCGTTGATACGACACGGCTGGAAGAGTAACGCCTAGGGCAATGGCATTGCCGGGAACGGGCGGTTCATCGTGATCGATCAACCACTGACGGCTCACTCTGCGGACAACCATATTGTTCCTGATGGATTGGATCACGTATGGTATACCGTTCTCGTCATCCGGGATTGCAAGTTGCGTACGCGCCTGCTTGATGCCTTCGAACTCAAACACGTCACCGAGACGAATTGGCGACCAAGAGGAAATGTCTAGACGCGTCATCGTTTATCGTCTTTCGGAATGGATATGGTGACGTTTTCACCGTCATCCGATACCTCGCCTGCATAGACTCCTGCGAGAACGCTCTCATCAAACTCCTTGGCATCGATACCCTGTTGAAACATGAGATAGTCCATTGCCGTCCTGCGGAAGTCCTCCTCTGTGATCTCAAATGGTTTCACCGGCATCTGATACGACAGGTGTTTCTTGGGGCTTTCCCATTTACAGGTACTATCGCCGGACTGTTTCTTGACGGTATTCACCCATGTGTCCTCTATCTCGGGCCATCTGCCGTACACGTCGTGCCGGCCTTTGTTCTTCACCGTCACCAATCCGTCATCCTTCATCCAGCAGGTGAAGAACTCCTCGTCGTTCTGGGGCACTCCCGCCTTGAAGACGAATATGCTTGTGGTGACGCCGATGCCGAAGAACAAATCCTCCGGAAGTTTGATGACCTTCAGAAGACGATGATGTTTGAGAATGCGTTGTTTCTGTGCTTTGCCGGTCTTCTCCAGTTTCTTGTCCGGCAGAATGAACCCGCACAACGTGTTTGGCGGAACGTTGTCCATCACGTTCTCCACTATCGTCATGCATCCGTACTTGTTCTCGTAAGGTGGGTTCATCATCACCTTGGTGACACCGCCGGAGCGGTATACGTACCGGCCGGCTTCGTCCTTCTCCCACACGCCTCCCGCGATACGCCGTATCCAGGCGCACGCCGTCTCCTCACGCGTGTCCATCTGTTCGAGGTTGGTCTTGCCGTCCTTGTGGATGAGCATGTTGGCGCAGGCGAGGGCGTATATCTCCCTGTCGTATTCGATGCCGAACAGCTGGCCGTCCTTGATCTCCCTAGCCTTCTCGGTTCTCACGCCGCCGGCCTCGCGTATCATGTTCGCCATCGCCTTCACCAGGAACCCGCCCGAGCCGCAGGTGGCGTCCAGTATCCTGTCGTCCTTGTTGACTTCGAGTATCCGGTACATGAAGTCCGTGATGTGTTCGGGCGTGAACACCTGGCCCGCTTCGGATTTCGTCTTGTATCGGTTGAACTCGTTGAAGAAGATGCCCATGACATCCTCGCCGCGCCATGCATCCGAATTGATGCAATCGCTGATCTCGGTCACCCATTCGATGAACTGCTTGATGAGCTCCCTGACATGAGCCTGCTCCTTCTCGTCCTCGCTGTTCACGTTTAGGTTCATCTTGATCTCCGCGAACACATCACCCAACAAGTTGAGTTTGAAATTCTGCCTTTTGTCGCGCAGCATCTCCTTGTTGATGGTGCTGAGGATGACCTGATGGAACTCGGAGTAGTCGACTTTCCCGTCGGCTACGAAGTGCGCGTCATAGCGTTTCGCTACCAGGGCGCAGGCGGTGAATATCATGCGATGGTACAGGTTCTTTATGCCGAACTCGAAATGCAGGCAGTTGTTGATCCTGGCCGTCAGCTCGTAGATATGGTCCTTGTCGATGCCGTTCTCGTTGAACAATCCGAGATAGTAGCCGACCGCCTGCAACGCGGCGGGTGCTTCGACCTCTTCGAGGTTCTTGAACACGCGCAGATCGTCGCCGTTGTATAGCAGGCCGACCGTCTTATGGTACTGTTCGTTGACGATTCGGATGTTCTTCAGCAGCTCTTCCGCCTGCGGCCTGTCCAACGGTATCGTGGATGCCTTGGCCTCCAGCACCAATGCCACGTCATTCCGGTTCGAGGGAAGATACCAGCCGTCCGGTTTGTCCTGAACGCCTTGGAATCCAAGCTGATTGAATGTGGTTATCTGGCCCGTGCCGGATCTGGCTCCGTCCTTGCCGTCCAGGGCGGACAGCCCCAAAACGGCATCGGCCTCCGTGCGGACCTTGTCCTCCGTGAGTCTCACGACCATCGTTCGCCGCCTTCCTTGGCGGTGAAACGGATTACGGGGAGGCTTCTATGCAGCCCCCCCCCAATGTTATTCCGGGGGTCATGATGTATCTGCTCCTTGCTGTCGTTCCTCATGCCGGGCACCAGAACGTCTCTGCGGATCACCGTCTTGAGAAAGACGGCGGCGACCACGGTCATGCCCGGCACCGGAAGCCCGATCGCCCTTATGCACCGGTTCCCCAGACTCTGGGCCGAACCGTATGATCATGGCCGGTGGGATCCCGCCGTTCCGGTATCGCCGACATACGTACAGTGTACGCGCGGCCGGCGCGACGGACGTCGTCTTGTGCAACCGTCGTGTTTCCCGGTTTCCCCGAGAATTAAGGCAAGCGGGTTTCTGGGTCTGATGGCGTCGGTAGGCATCGGTGATCCGTCTGCGAGTTCATCGAGCTTTGAAAGAGCCGCCGCGCGTATCATGCCCGGGGCCGGTGATTCGAGACCGATGTGTATCGGGTTATTATGCATGTTGAGGAATTTTGTTCGGTGTTCGCAAGAAAGAAGGCAAGAGAGATGCTGCATTTCGTGAATGTGCTCGATTACGCGGACGCGGGAAAGGTCGATCCCCACTCTCCCGAAGATGGATCGTTCGACAATCTCGATTTGAGACACATCCGCCGATTCGTGCAGCTGGACATACGGCTGAGGACTCAGGTAAAAAAGACCGTCGGCTACGCGGCCGGCTGGGATGCCATCCCCCGTCCGCATCACGCTCCTCGGATACTTCGGGCAGGTTTCGGGAAAGAAGGCCTTCATAATCGAAGCGTTCCTCTTCCATCAATTCGCCGAATTGGTCGGAGGTGAAGCATAGACTGAATACGTCATTAGAAAGGAGGGAAATCAAGGATATGAGCATACCGGTTCTTGACAAAACCCTAGAGTCAGAAAGCATTACGGAAGACCAGCTCATGCGGATGATGGAAAATGCTATGCGCAATAGTCTGGAACATGGAATCGATCCGCGTGACAACGATTTGATTCCCGCCGAGGAATCCTTCAAGGGACTGTTTTTCTGACATTTGGATATGGCACAGGGGCTTACCGTCGTTTTTGACTGTAATATATACGTAACTGCAGCGCAGGCAATAGGCTATTCAGGTTCCTTGGCTGATCTTGAACACATTGCACCTACACTCCCGTTTTATCGGCGTAAACGTGCTGAATCCCTGTTGTGGGCGCTAAAAGGCGGGGCGGGACCTGTCAAATTCCACGTCGGATGGAGCAATCACATTTGGAAAACCGTACAGCATGTTTTGCAACATAAATATCGTTGGGAGATCGATGATGCTGTGCGTTTTACGGATTGTGTCCAGATGGACCTCATTGACGGCACGGACGGCTATGTGGTTGACCCTGTAGCCGAGGGATTCATTCGCATGGACGATCACGAAGACAGTTCCGTATACGAAACAGCGCGCGTCCTCACGGATCATCCTCCTGTGCTATTGGTGGCGGACGATATGTCGTTCATTCAAAAAGTGGCTTATTATCACGATCATCCACAAGGAGCCACTGCATTAATAACGGCCTCGACATCCCGTGATTTCTGCACATTCTGCGAATCCTTGCAGGCGACACAATCTTGTTGCTAAACAGGTTTTATCCATATTCGCAAGTCTCTATGCCAAGGCACGCCACCAGCTCGACGACTACCAGAACAAGCAGGCGCTCCGGATCGTACGCGAAACCCAAGCGATCGGCCTGGAAACCCTCAACGTGCATGGCATGAGCCGGATACACGGGCGCAGCGTGCTCACCGTCGCCCCGTCACGGTTCGTGATGAAACTCGAACATAAGGCGCAGCAGTACGGCAGGCAGATTCGGCATATCGGAAGATTCCAGCCGTCCACGCGCCTCTGCTCGCAATGCGGGCACCACGTGAAAGGCGGAGTACCCGAGAACGTCCGCGTATGGGAATGCGCGGAATGCCACACCATCCTCGACCGCGACTACAACGCGGCCCTGAACATACTCGACGCGGCAGGGCTTGCCGAGTCGCTAAACGCGCGCGGAGACAGTGTAAGACTCCATCTCGCCACGGCGGGACGAAGCAACAGTCAAGGAAACGCGAACCACCGGCACCACAACGATGCCGGAATCCCGATGCTTTAGCACCGGGAGGAAGTCAACCTGCCATCCGTTGGTTTCCCGGGGGACGCATACCGTGGGGTGATTGAAGCCGGGGCAAGCGCCAGGATTGGATGAATCCCCGGGATGTGAGGAAACCGACCGGAACAAGCCACGCATGATGCTACCATCGTGCGCGAAGCGGAAACATGAAAGAGGAGCATAACATGAGCGGATTGGATCCCGTGCCCCGGCCCCCGGTGGAACCATCGGGAGCCGGCCGCGCCGTCCCGGAGCCGAAGCGTCCGAAGTGGCTGGTCCCAGTGATCGCGGGGGGTACTGCCGTCGTTGTCTTGGCGGCGGGCGGTATCGGCGGCTACCTGTACTGGAACCACAATAGGCTGACCGAGGCGTCCGGGGAATGCGCCACCTCATACGGGAAGGCGGTGAAGGCGCGGAAGAAGTTGACGGAGTATCTGGAGTCGGATGCCTTGAAGGCCGCGATTTCGGTCAAGGGGTCGGAGGTCAGGGACGCGGAGACGGTCGCCGTATTGGCCTCGACCGTGAAGACGGCGGAACAGGCGAAGACCGATATCCCCGGATGCCCGTCCGGGAACCTGAAGGGCATCCGGGCGGCGGCCGCGCGGCTCGACAGGGCCGCGGCCGCGTACGCGAAGACCATGGACGAGGTCAGGGGCAAGGCGGATGCGGTCAACGCCTCGAAACTCGACAAGACCGTTGCCGACGCGACCAAGATCCTGAATGATTCGAAGGGCAGGGTGGAGGACGACAAGGTTCGCGCCGCATTGGAGCACGCCATCAGATCGAGGGACGGGAAGGCGATCTCGGATGCGGTGAAGGCGGTCAACGACTCCATCAAAGCCAAGTCGGACGCGGACGCGAAGGCCGCGGCCGAAAAGGAGGCGCAGGCGGCCGGGAACACGGCCCAGGCGCCGGACAACGGCTCCCCCTACACGGGCGATACGACCGGAGGCCACACCGGATACACGGGCGGCGGCTACACGCAATCCCAGGGCGGCGGCTACACGTACACCCCACAGCAGCCCGCCGGCAACGGAGGCGGGTACACTCCCGCACCGCAGCCGGCGCCACAACCGACCCCGCAACCCCCACAAGGCAACAACGGGGGAGGTTCCGGCGGAGATGACGGCTATGAAGACATGTGTTTTGTATACCCCACGGACGGTTCACCGTCCTATCAGGTTCCCTGCAGCTGATTCTCTCCCTTCCATCCCAAAAGGGGTGGCGCTTCCCGTTCTCGCGGAATGCGCCACCCCTTTCACTTTCCCATGACCCGGCCATGCCACCCTCGTCTTTCAGTAGGAGCCGGATATGGCGGTGTATCCCGTTATGGGATGCGCCGCCCCTTCGCGTTGCCGACGGCGTCAAGCTTTGTTCGGAGGATCATTGGCGGCGGGACTGTTCGCGGCCTGCGAAGGCGTCGATGAGGCACACGAGCCGTTCCGCCCCATGTCATTCAGTAGTGGTCCTTCGCGGAGAGGATGCAGAGCCTGTCGTCGGCGACGGTGTAGATGATGCGGTTGGCTGAGTCGATGCGCCGCGACCATGCGCCGGACAGGCCCCATTTGAGGGGTTCGGGCTTGCCGATGCCTTCGAACGGGGTACGCTGCATATCCCGGATGAGCGTGTTGACGCGTTTGAGGGTCCTGCGGTCCTGGGATTGCCAGTACAGGTAGTCGGCCCAGGCGTCATCGGTCCAGCAGAGCAGCATCACGCGCCCGCTTCGACAAGGTCGTGGGCCATCGTCTGGCCCTGCCGGACCTGCGCCATGCCGCGCATCACCTTATCGCTCAGATACGGGTTCTGGTAGACGCGCAGCGTCTCCATGAGCGAATCGTAGTCGTCGGCGCTCATGACGACCACGTTGTCCTCCGGGTCCGCGTTGGTCACGAGAAGGGTGTCGGCGTCCTCGTTGACCCTGCGCATGTAGGTCTTGAGATTCGCCCTGAAATTGCTGTAGGCCACGGCCTGTGTCATCATGCACCTCCTGTTTGTACAGGAAATTGTACCATGATGTCTCCCGAATGCTGGTCGGGGCCGCGGCGCGCTCCGTGTCGGTCGCAGTGTTCTTGTCGGCTGGTGCGGGGCATATGTCCCCACCTTAATAGAACATCTGTTCGAATATTGGTTCGGTTTTGTTCCGGGAAGGCGGTAGGTCATGGCTTGGAGATTCGTCACGCACGCATGCGGGCACCAGGAGCGGATCAACGTGGACGGCCCGTACGTGGTCGTCGAACAGCGCGTGAGGAACGCGGAACGGGTGTCATGTCCCGCCTGCATCGGCATCGCGTCCCGGCAGCGCAACAGGCTCGACGGGTTCTGCGAACTGTGGGGCTCGAAATCCCAGTGCGACCGGGCGGAGCCGATACGACGCCGCACCCTCAGCCAGGTCGACGTGCTCGCCCGCCACGCGCGCATCGAGGACCGTGACGCGTTCGCCGAACTACGCAAACAGGTGCTGAGGATGAACGACGCGGCATGGTGGATCGAACACAAAAACGACGCGGCCACCACGCTCGCCCAGGACATCGAGCTCTAGGATTGCGGAAGAGGAGACGGTCATGTACGAGGAGCATGAGGACGGGTCGTTCACGCTGCACATGTGCGAATGGTACGAGCAAGGCAGAAGGCTCGTGGGCGAATACGAGACGCTGGGCGACGGATCCGGGTTCGCCGTCACCGACGAGTGGCCGGCCGGTCTCAAGGTCGTCGTCAACCATCCGTTGACACGTCCGGACGGCACCGTCATGCCCGGCATCAGCCGGCTGCGACGCTTCGACTGGAAGGTCGGGCCCGACGAGGGGCTGCACGCCGACGACTACGAGATCTGGGAGCGGGAACTGCGCGAACAAGCCGAACGCGACCGGTTCGACGGCGAGCTGCGATCCCTGGGAGCGTTGGGCGACGGGGAATCCATCTTCGGCCGACAGCCGGGCAACGGGCCGTCGTCTCCGGATGGCGATGATGGCGTGTCTGATTCATGAACGGACGAAAGGAAGTAGCATGATGACGGGATATGCCGGGCATCCGGCATGATTGGGGGATCAATGGATGGGCAGGGGCTGCGCATGTGCAGATTCACACGCGACGGGATCCCCGAACTGGGCGAATACCTGGAATCGGTGGACGGCACCGGCATCTGCAAGCTGACCGAGCTCGATGGCGGGGGAGAGGAGGTCGTCGTATGTCTGCCGGACGGGACCATGCCCGAGGGGATATCCGATCTGGAACTCGTCCGCGTCCCCACGCGCATCGAGGAAGGCGATGCGAAAACGGAAACCATGTCGGACGAGACGGCGGAACGGATGGCGAGGACCCGGTTCATCGTCGACGAATACACGATGGGCGTGCTCGACGAGCAGGAGGCCGGCGAGAGGCTCTTCCGCCACCTGTTCCCGCATTGGGGATGAGAAGGCCGGATCAGGTCACTCCTCGGACGGATCGTCATCCTCGCCCGTGCTGATCTGGCTGCTTCCTCCCAAAGCCGCCAGAACCGCGCCGGTCAGGAAACAGCCGAGGACCGCCACGGCACCGATGACGGCGAACTTGAACCTCTTGGTCTCGGTGTCCTTGTCCGATTTCATCTTCAGCACGGCCATCATCCTGTCGATGAGCTCGTTCTTCTGCTCGAATGAAAGATCGTCGTTCTGCGACAGGGTCTCCAACAATCCGAGAACCATGTCGCAGGAGGCATTGAACGACTGCACGTTCTCCTGGTCCTCGGCCAGCGTCTGGGAGACCGTCTCCTTGTAGATTCGCATGATCTCCAGTGACGTGTCCGCGAAATGCGGCACCTGCTGCAATGCGGCAATGGCGACCTGAGGTTCCATCTGGGGCAACGCGGAGGTGAAGGACATGATCCTGTCCTTCGACAGATGCCTGAAATCAGGGATGCCAAGCATCTCCAAAACCTGTTTCTCGGACAATTGACGGCTCATCACGCACGCTCCTAATCGATGTCAGGGTCCTCGTCGGCCCGTTTCCGCCAGACTACACCTTTCAGTCTGTTTATGTGGTCCACGAGCGAGGCGGTGTCCGCCTATCAGTGTGGCGTTCTCGCCGGCCGATCCGATATGCGCCAGAACAGGTAGATGGCCGCCCATGCGACCATGACAAATACGGATAGCCCGGACATCGCATACACGATGGTTACCATGATTCGTTCGAATGATCCCACGCCTGAATCTATCGACAGGGTCTTGGCGGTTGCGTCCGTATCGATCAATGTGACGGTCAACAGCACGCAGTGCAGGATGGACGCCAGTATCATGGTGGTCCTCGGCGTCTTCAACGCGTTCGTCAGGAACGGGGATTCATTGATGTCGCCCGCGAGGAACGCGGCACCCAGCTGGGTGATACCCACCGTCAGGAACAGGGACGCCGGCACGTGCGCGGACACGCCGGACCATGGGATGAAACCCCAGATGAGCGCAACGAGCGTCAGGAACATGATTTCCAGCAGCTCCGGAACGAGGAACCGGACCGTGGCCCGGAACTTCGGTATCACATAGCAGCGCAGATACGCGTCGCTACCGTCCGGCGAGCCATGCTCGCGGTGGACGGAAGAGAACAGCACGCCGTCGCTGAACTCCGCGTCGCTGCTTTCCAGCATGCCGCCAACGGTGCAGGCGTGCGCCGTTGGCAGTCCTTCGGGAACACGATCTTCAGGAACGTGGAATCCCTCAGCCACTGATACGAGTATTCGACGAGCGTGGCCCCGCAGAACGCGAGGAGCGCACGCTTGTACCATGATGAGCTGGGAGTATTGACCTCCCTGCCATACTCGGACCGCGCGACGCGCGTCTGGTAACGGCATATGCGGAACCGGAGGATCGTGCACCCCTCGGTCTTCGCCCGGACGTATGTGAGTACCGGGTAGTTCTCCTTCAAACGGTACAGGTCGTCCAGATATCGTTTACGCAGGCGCATCTGTTCATCGTCCTCGACATACTGCAGGAATTTGCTCGTCTCGCCGGATACGGCCTCGTATATTTCCTGTTGTTCGCCTATCAGATGTGTTGTCTCATCCTCCCGGTAATTCCCGCCGAAACGAAAAACAGGCATCCATCTTGCCTCGTACCAGGTCTTCAGTTCCTCTTGGTTTAGGGACTTGTTCCAGGCGGTCAATCCATATGTGGCCAGCATCGCCGCGAGACGCTGGTTGAAGGTGCGATGGCTGAAAAAAACTGTGGGATCGCTGGAACATTCGAATTCGGTCTGAACGAACCGACGGAACCTGAACAACGGCAAGGGAACGATGTCTCCCTCTTTGATGGTGATGCCGCAATCCAGTGCGATGCGCCCCAAGGCGTGCCAGTCGACCTCGATATCATAGGTCTCGACTTGCTGGGACAGCTGAGTGATGTCGATCTGGCGCTTGTACTCGCGCTGCCAACGCATATCGGATGACAGGGAGTCGCCGGACGTGTGGATATGCATGCCGGAGAACAGTCGGTATATGAATTCGAGCTGGGGGTCGCATCGCCGGATCATCGATATGTTCCTGTCCGTGTCGGCGAGGGCGTCCTCGTCAACGAATTCGGCGAACGGGGTCCTTCCGCACGGTTGGTCCTTATCACATGGCAATGCGCGGCGAAGTTTCTTCAATATTCTCTTCTGCTCTGAATTAGGTGCATCTTCCCGATATAAATCGCAGTGGATATCAGTGGGGGATGTGGACGGAACGGTAGGGGGAGAAGCCGAACTTCAGTTCCTTGGTGCGTCTGCGGGTCTCCTCCTGATAGGCCTCGAGGTACTCCCGCCATTCCTTGGCGCTGGTGATGGGCCGGTTGGCCCATTCCCTCACCGGGGGCGGTTCAGATGCGGTGCATCCGTTTCCGGTCATTTCGCAATTCCTCTTTCGATTGGTTCTTGATGCAACTATACGACAAGAAGTGGTCGACCGGCAGCAAGGTCGTCGTCAACCATCCGTTGACGCGTCCGGACGGCACCGTCATCCTCAACTAGTACGGCAACCTGTACGACGAGATCGTCGACGTGAACCTCGTCGGGTTGTTCGGGCTTGATACGGAGCGTCGCGTCGACCGGCGTTATGCGCGGCTGTTCAACACGAAACAAAGAAAGGAATCGAATCTGGACGTCATCGGCACCGTACGCCTGTGGGACAGTCAGGGCGGCGGTGATTGGAAGGACGGCACGGCCCTGATGCTCAGCATCACCGTGTCCATATCGATGTCAGGCATCCATTTGACTGCTGAAGACGAGACATTCTCAATCTCAATCAGACCTTGTTTGTTTTGTTCAATGTGTCCTTCGTCCAGGTGACGGCCGTCCCGCCCTTGGAGGCGGTGAACACGAGCTTCGAACCGGATTCGGTCTTGTCGAGCTTCCAGTCGGATGGAACGTCGGAGATCCTGACCTTGGCGCCGGCGGCGACCTTGTAGGCGCCGTCCCTGGTCGGGTCGAACCCGGCGATCGGCTTGCCGTCCGCCGTCGCGGCCACGTTCTTCAACGCGTCCGTGCCGGGGTCCGCCGGCTTGTCCGGATCGGTCGCGGAATCGTTCTTGAACGTCCAGGTGACGACGGGCGTGCCGTACTTCGACGCGGTGAACACGACCGTGCCGGCCGGCTGCTCCGCCTTGCCGTCGAGCTTCCAGTCGTCGGGCATGTCGACGATATTCACTTGGGTGCCGGCGGGAATGGTCCATGTGCCGGTCTTCGTCGGGTCGAACCCCTGGACCGGTTTGCCGTCGGCCGTGGCGGTCACGTTCTTCAGCTCGGCCGCGTACGCGCCGGCGTCCGGCAGGCCGGATCCGTCGTCGTACGCGAACGCCCATTCGAGTAACCGGTACATGAAGTCCGTGAATATGCTCGGGCGTGAACACCTGGCCCGATTCGGATTTCGTCTTGTAATGGTTGAACTCGTTGAAGAAGATGCCCATGACCGCAAACCAATGGAAACAAGCCCTATTCAGCCACTCCGAGGGAGAGAACACAAGGACAAGCGCCAGCACAGAATATCCTCAGCAGTACAATGCGCGGCAGCGGAAAACGAATTGGAGGAATCGAGGCCGTCAAAGTGGGCATGGACGAAACTGGCGTTAGCGGATTCTTCTGCTCGTCATCGTTCTGATTGGACAGTGTCGCCGACCGTATTATCAATGAGGACCGTCAGTCCGCTTTCGTTGAATTTGTCGTAGTTTTCAATGTCGTAATTCATCTGCAATTCCAGCCAGTATTCCGGTGATGTGCCCAACACGTAGGCGAGATGGTATGCGAGGCTTGTGGTGATGCGTCTTTTCCCGCGTATCAGGCCACTGATGGTGGTTTGTGGCAGGTTCATGGCTTTCGCCAGACGGTACATGGTGATGTTGTTTGGTTGCAGGTATTGGTGTAGCAGCACGTCGCCTGGGAGTGGCGCATGGCCCACATCGTTCATAGCCAGACCCTTTCACGCAATTCACTGACTTTTTTCTGATAGTAACAAAAGAAGCTACCGTTTTGCTTCGGTATGTGGGAATACGGTTTTGCCCGCCTCTCCCCTGTTTCGGGTCGAAGGCGGGCAAAACACGTTTGGTGCGGTGAGAATCAGTCCTCGACTGCATGCCATCCATCGGCATGCTTGGCGGAACGTACACGCACGAGCACGCAGCCAGCACCGGCGATGGTCATGATCGCCGCCAGCGTGGCGATTGCGGTGGTGTCCGATCCGGTGGAGGCCAGACCATTGTTCGTCACACCTGCAGCCTGCTTCTTGGCCTGTTCGGCCTTCTGCTTCTTGGCTTCGGCATCCTTCTTGGCTTGGTCGGCCTTCTTCTGGGCTTCCTGCTGCTTCTTGGCTTCCTCCTCGGCCTTCTTCTGGGCTTCGGCTTCGGCCTGCTTGGCGGCGGCGAGCTCCTTGTCGGACGCCTGCTTGTCGGCTAGCTTGGCATCATAGTCGGCCTTGGCTTTCTCGTATGCCTTGCCGGCCTCATCCTTGGCCTTGTTCGCCTCGTCGAGCTTCGCCTGGGCGTCGGCCAGCTTCGCGTTCGCCTTCTTGAGGTTCTCCTCGGCGTTCTGCAGACGCTTGATGGTGTTCTGGGCGTCGTTGAGCTTGCCGGTGGCCGTGTTGAGGTCGTCCTTCGCCTTCGCGTATGCGGCCTTGGCATCGGCGATGGCCTCGTCGGCGGCCTTGACCTGCTTGGCGGCGGCTTCAACCTTCGCGTCGGAAACGGTCTTGGCGTCGAGCGCGGCCTGCTTGGCCTTCTCGGCCTCGGCCTTGGCTGCCTTGGCGGCGGCCAGGTCGGCCAAGGCCTTCGTCTTGTCCGTGTTGGCCTGCTTGATCGTGGCTTCCGCATCCGTCTTGTTCTTGGCGGCGGCCTTGACCTGCTTGTCGGCGGTATCGATCTTCGCCTGTGCGGCGGCGACTGCCGTGTTCGCCTTGTCCACTGCCGTCTGGGCTGCGGTCTGGGCGTCGGTGGCGGCGTCGGCTTCGGACTGGGCTTCCTTGGTGGCCTGCTGGGCGGCGGAATAAGCCGCGTTCTTATCGGCTTGATCCTTCCTGGCTTCCTCCAACGCCTTGGCCTTGTCCTCGTTCGCCTTCACGGCCTCGTCATATGCTTTCTGCGCCTCGTCGGCGGCAGCCTGCAAATCCCTGGCCTTCTGCGCGGCCTGCCGGGCTTCCTCAGCGGCCTTCCGTGCGGACTGCTGGGCGGCGGCCAGCGCCTTGGCCGCATCGGAAGCGTCCTGTGCGGCCTGCTTGCTCTTGGACAATGCGGTCTGGTATGCGGCGTCGGCTCCGGTCAGGGAGTCACGGTAGGCAGTCAAATCAGCCAGGTATGCGTCAACGTCCATGATGCGGCCCGCGTCGGAGCCGATTCCGTTAGCGTTTTCGGTGAACAGCTGACTATGGGTGTTCCCGCCGATACCCGTGATGTTGCCGTTCTGGCTGACGCCGAAACCGGTGAGGGTCAAATCGGGGTTGACCAGCGTGGTGTAATGGCCATAATCGCAGGGGTTGAAGGGCTTGCCGTCCGAGGCCTTGCAATCCAGGACACCGTCGGACATGTCCTTCTCATACATGGGCTTCTCCGTGTCGTACCAGCCGTTAAAGGGATCAGTGTAACCCCAGGCGAGGTTTTCGCTGGCGGGGAATTGAAGTGGATGGTTCACGTTGTTGTTGGCATAATCCGCATCCGCCATGGCCTGTGCCATCAGGGTGTCACTGACCTTGAGGGGCTGCAGGCCTTCCTTCGCGCGAAGCTGATTGGCTTCCTGGATGAACTTCAGGGCCTCGATCATGTTGTCCAACGTGGTCGCATCACCCTTGGCACCATTATGAATGGCGTCAAGATACTCGGTGACGGTCGGATCGGTGAGAACCTTGACTGCCTGAGAGGCACCCTTGTCGCCGAAGTAGGCCACTGCGCCCTGAGACAGCTTGTCCTGAGCCTCGTCTGCCGCTTCCTTCTTGGCGTCGGCCTCGCTCTTGGCATCGGCGGCGGCCTGCTGCTTCGCCTCGGCGTTGGAAGAGGAGTCGGACACCGCCTTATCGGCATCCTTCTGCGCCTGTTCCGCCTTCTGCTGGGCGGCTGCGGCGTCGGCTGCGGCCTTCTTCGCCGCTTCGAGCTTCGCGGCCAGGTCGGAAAGACCTCCATCATCCTTGGACAATTGCTCGACCTTGGCATCGGCCTTCCGCTTGGCTTCAAGCGCCTTGGCCTCGGCCTGCCTGGCCGCATCCAGCTTGGCTTGCGCGGCGTTCACCGCCTCGTCGGCCTTCGTCTTGTCGCCGGTCGCCGTGGCCTGCTGCCTCCTGGCTTCCGTCAGCTCCTTCTCGGCGGCGGCCTTGTCGGCCGCGGCCTGCTTCGCGTCCGCGTCGGCCCGGTCGGCCTTCTTCTGCGCATCACTGATGGCGGTATCTGCGTCATCGGCCTTCTTCTGCGCGTCCGTGGCCTGCTTGTCGGCCGCATCAATATCGGTCTGGGCCTTGTCGGCAGCCTGCTGATGGGAGACGGATTCGGCCGTGGCCTCATCCTTCGCGGTCTGTGCGGCCTGCTTGTCGGTTTCGGCCTTCGACTGGTCATCGGAGGTCTGCTGCATGGCCTTGTTGGCGTCGTTGATGGCGTTGGACGCGTCGTTCGCGGCCTGCTGGGCGGCGGCGATCTTGTCGGCCGTGCCGGTCGCATCCTGTGCGGCCTGCTGCTGGGCCTTGTTGGCGTCGTCGTAGTTCGCCTGCGCCTGCTGCTGGTTGTTTGCGGCTGTCTGCTGCTGGGCGGCGGCGTCGTCGAGGTTCTGCTTGGCGGTGTCCAGTGCGGCTGCGGCGGCGTCGGCCTTGGCCTGTGCTTCGGTCACGCCGGTCGGGGATGCCTGCGCGATGGCCTGATTGGCTTCCACTGTGCTCTGCTGGGCCTGTGCGACGCTGTCCTGCGCCTGTGCGATGGCCTGCTTGGTCTGGTTGTCTGTGGTTGTGGCTTCGTCGGCCATGGCGATTGCAGGCGAGGCGAGGGTGGCCATTACGGCTGTGCTTGCCACTGCGATCTTGGTGAGGTTGCTGCGTTTCATGAAAGATCTCTTCTTTCCCTGGTCGTGTCTCTTTCGGGGTTTGTGTTCCCTGGGGGCGTTGTATGTTTTTCACCTACAGATAGTAGCACAAATTTTTACTAATGCAAATTGTTACCTCCTTTTGTGTCAGCAAGACATGTGCCTGCCCGAAACACGCCGACTGCGACAAAGCGAAAAACCAATAGCCAACACCCCCGTCACAGTGACACCGGAAACAAGAGCAGCCTGTTTCGTGTCGCCCGGCGATGCGCCGGGCAATGGGGCCTGGTCGGGCATGCTGTTGCGTTCCCCGGTGACGAGGAGGCGGAGCGTGTTGCCCTGCCCGGTGCAGGTCAATAATGTGACCTCGTCCCGTCCTTTCCGGATCTTCAGCGCCTTCGTGTCCGTGGGGCTGACGATGCGGATGTCGTTGACCCGGTAGGCGAGCGTGTTGCCCATGACCTTGATGTAGAACGGGTCGCCCTTCTCGAGTTCGCCCAAACGGGTGAACAGGGTGGCGCCCTTCAGGTTCGAATGGCCGGTGATCACCGCCCTCGTGTTTTTCCCTCCGACGGGCAGGCTGGTGCCGGCGAGATGGCCGGCGGCGTGTTCGAGCACGTCCTGGCCGGCGCCGTGCATGATGGGCATGTCGACGCTGATCTTCGGGACCAGGAGCTCGCCCATCGCATCCAGTCCGTTGACGGACAGTTGGCGCCGGTATTCGTCGTCGCCCTCGAAGTCGCCCTTGGTCTTGCCGTCGAACACGGGTTCGCCGATCTGCGGCTGGCCCGACTCGTAAAGTCGCTGGTTGTATTCGACCGCTGATCTGATCGCGCTCTGACGGCTACCCTCGGGAAACAGCGATGCGGCCTGGCTGACGGAACGCGCCTGAGCGTCGGTCGCCCTATCTCCGATGAGCTGCTGGATTCGGGGCATGCCAATGAGTATCAGCCCCAATGCCAGGCAGACGAGAGCGGCGGCGGTGTATATGCGGGAACGGCGGATGAGCAGGCGGGTCCGGTTGTCACGGGCCCGCCTGTCATCGACGGCGAGACGCATGGACTCCCACACGTCTCGCGATGTCGCTACGGCCATGCTCACCGGGAATGCCTTCCAATGGTCGGCGTTCCGGCGTGACGGCCTTTGCTGCCGGCTCCCATGCGCATGCGTAGCATCGGCATCATCACGCCGAGCGCGATCAGCATGAGCGCGAATCCGGCGTACAGCCAGATGGTCGGCACCTGGGCCTGTCCGCCCGTGAACGGCAGGGTGGTCAGGCTCGGCTCCCACTGGGCGTACACGGTGGTGCTGCCTTCGGCGGGCAGTGTGACCTTGCCTTCGCCCGGCTGCAGGAAAGTGCTCCCTGCGGGCGGGTTCTTCTCCGTGCTCCATCCGACGAACCGGTAGCCGGGTCGGGTGATCTTCGGCTCCTTCGCGTCACCGGGGATGGTGACGGTGGAGAAGGCGTCGCCGGTCACGTCATCGACATGGCCGATGCCGCCGTTCGGGTTGAACTTCAGGCTGGCACCGTTGATTTTCCACTGCGCGTAGAGCACGGAGGTGTTCTTCGGCGTGGACTTGTCGTTGGCCGTCAGCACGTAGTCGGCTCCCGTGGCGTATGCCTTGCCCTTGCCGTCGGCCTGCGTGTTCCAGCCGGAGAATGTGTAACCAGGACGGTCGAACGGGTTCGTGATGGTCTTCACGGTCTGGTCGACAACACCGTCCACCGTCTTGGTTTCCGAGCCGACGGTTCCGATGTTGCTGTTGTACACCAGGTGTGCGGGGTCGGCCTTCCATTGGGCCCACACGGTGGTGGTTCTCGGTTCAAGCGTGTGTTTGTCGCCCGGTTGCAGGCTTGGGTCGCCGCGTTTGCTGGTGCTCCAGCCGGTGAACGTGTAGCCTGGACGGTCGAAGCTGTTCTGGCTGATGGTCACCGTGTCGCCGGTGTTGCCGGTGGTGTCGGGTGTGCTGCCTGTGGTGTTCGGCCAGTCGTTGCGGTACTGGATGGTTGCCGGGTTTGCCTTCCAGATGGCGTACAGGTCGTTGCCTGCTGGCTTCATCACGTACTGGCTGACGCCGTTCTTGCCTTCGCCGTATGCGGTGCCGGAACCGTCCTTGGCGGTGTCCCAACGAACGAACGTGTATCCGTCGCGGGTGAAACCATTGGCGTTTGTGGTCAGTTCGTCACCGGTCTTGCCGGATTGTGCCGCCGTGTTGCCTCCGGTTGCGCCGTTGCCGTGATAGGTGAGGGTTTGTGCGTTACCGGCCCAGCAGGCATATAGGGTGCTGGAACCACGCAACGTCCACTCGCTGTTAGGTTTCACTGCATTGCCCTTGCAGTCGGCCTGAGTGTTCCACGTGACGAACGTGTAGCCGTCGCGGGTGAATCCGTTGTCGCGCACGTTGATCTTCTCGTCGGTCTTGCCAGTCTGCGGGTCGGTCTTGCCGCCGGTCGCCCCGTTGCCGTCGTAGGTGAGGCTGGCCTGGCCGGGCGTCCACTGCGCGTACAGGGTGAGCGTGCCGTTCGCCGTCCACCTGGCTCCCGGCGCGTACCTGGCGCCGCTCCCGTCCGGGCTGGTGGCCCAGCCGGCGAACGTGTACCCGTCGATCGTCCAGCCGTTCTGGCCGATGGTCGGCGTGTCTCCGGTGTGGCCATCCCAGTTGGGGGTGCCCTGGCCTCCCGTGGTCTTGCCCGCGGGCGGGTTCGGATTGTAGCGGATGTGGGCCTCGTTGGCCGACCATTGGGCGACCAAGGTGACGATCCCGTTCGGCTGCGTGGTCAGGTTCGTGACCCACTGGCCGTCGCCGTACGCCTGCTGGTTGTCGGCGCGCTTCCACCCGGTGAACGTGTATCCGTCGCGGACGAACCCGTTCCGGTGCAGGTTCTGGCCGATGTTGTATTGGAACGCCTGATCCGGGGTGCCGCCGCCGGTCGCCCCGTTGCCGGCGAATCTGACTGTGTACCCGTTGCCGACCCAGTGCGCGTACACGGTCACGTTGCCGGTGAGCGGCGTGTTGAAATCGTATTTGTTTCCGCCGTTCGGGGCCGTGTACCAGCCGTCGAACCGGTAGCCGGGAATCTTGCCCGTGTCGCCGGCCGCCCAACCGGATTTGTCGGCGGCGGCCGTGTTGTAGGGCACGGTCTGCGATGCGGGCGTGCCGGGCGCGTTGCTGCCGGCGGGCGCGTTCACGTTGTAGGAGAGCGTGGGGTTGATGGCCCACAACGCGTATACGGTCTTCGCCCTGGCGGGCATGACGATTTCCGTCCTGACGTTCGCGTTCAGCGTGTTCCGGTCCATGGTGTCGCCGACGGGCACGTCCCTGTCGTTGGCGTCCGTGTTCGCGCTCCAACCGTAGAACGTGCGGTTGGTCTTGCCGATCTGGCTGGAATCCCAGCAGTCGGAGTCGGCCTTCGCGGTCGCCAATGTGATCCTGGTGCCGGCCGGATAATAGACCTGGCAGCCGGATACGGCGCCCGTCGTGGCGATGGTCTCCACGCGCACGCTGCCGTCGGATCGGGTGATCGTCCGCTGGCTGGTCCCGTCATCCTGTCTGGCGGTCGTGTCGGTCAGCACCCTGCGGTCGTCCGCGATGGTTCCGGATTCCGGTCCGGCGCTCTTGTCGGCCGCAAGCCTGACCGTGCCATCCGTCCCGGATGCGGCGGTTTCGGTCCTGCCCGTCTCGGTGCGCGAGGGCACTTGGCCGGTTCCGCCGTTCCCGTCGTAGCCGAGCCTGTAGGCCTTGGTGAAGCTCAGATCGTCGAGGATGTTGCCGTAGACGTTGTTGCTGGAGCTTACCGACTTGAAGGTGAAGCGGGTGACCGTCCCGGTGGCGATGTACGTGCCGGTGTAGGTCTCCCACTGCCCGTCATGGTTACGGCTGGAATGGTTCAACTCGGCGTCGTTGCTCACCTTCGTGGAGATGACCTTGCCGACGTCGCCCGGCTGGTCGCCGTTGCCGTTGACGGTGGTTCGCCTCGCGTCCTGGGCGGATTCCTTGCCGGGTTCGCCGATCATGACGCTCATCCCGTCGAGGTGGTTCCTGTCGAGGCTGGCGTGCTTCAACGTCCAGCGGTAGGACACGCCCGGGATGGTGGCGATGTCCTGGTAGATGGCGGTGCCCGCCTGTCCCGCGACGAGTTCCGCGTACTGGTTGCCGGTCTTGGAGTCCTTCTGCAGTTCGACTCCCTGTGCGATCTGCTGCCAGTCGGTTCCCTTGGTCTGGGTCGACTTCCATGCGAATTTGGAGGCGTCCCATCCCGGGATTGGCGCCCAGGGGTCCTTATCGATGCCGATGTGCCGCGCGTATCTGCCGTTGATCGGGTCGACGACGGTCCAGTCGTCCCACGGGTATTTGGTGGAGACACCGGCGATCAGGCCGGCCGGATAGTCGAACGAGCCGTTGACCAGTTCGGTCGGCAGACTGTCGGTCTTGCCGGCGATGGTCTTCACCTTGCCATCGGTGGAGGCCTTGATCTGCGACGTGCTCTTCTTGGCCCCGCCGTTCGCGTCGTAGCTGAGCTTGTAGGCGAGGCGGAAGCTCAGGTCGTCGATGATGCTGTCATTGGCGGAGGCAGTAAGAGTACCGTCCTTGGCGACGCCCCTGTAGGCGATCATGGTCTTGGTCTGGCCGGCTGGGATGACGACCGTGCCCTCGTAGGATTCCCAATCGTCGGAATGATCCCACGGATCGTGGCCGCCTTCCGTGGCGTCGGTGGAGTCGGAGTGCGTGTAGGCTACGGTCCCCACGTCGCCGGTCCTGTCACCGTATTTCGCTCCGGTCTTGGAGACCGTGGTGCGGGTCAGCCTGACCGGTGTGAGGTGATCCTTGTCGGGGCCGGTGAGCAGGGTCACGCCGCCCGCGTTGCCTTTGGAGCGGCCGGAGTGGCGGATGCTGAACGTGTAGCTGGCGCCGGGCGTCGTGTTCACGGTCTGGGCGACGGTACGGCCCGCATGCACGTCGGCGGCCGTGTTCCCGTCCTTCTCGCGATGCAGTTCGAAGTTCTGGTTGCCGCCGGTGGCGTCCACGTCCTGCCAAGCGAACGTGGCGGCGGTCAGGCCGCCGGCCTTCACGCCCGTCTGTCCGGCCATGGCCTGCGCGTAGGAGCGGATCGTGCCCGCATTGGGCTTCACATACACCCAGGGCAGGCCCTGCCCCTCCTTCGCGATGCTCCACTTCGGGGTGTCGAACCCGCCGTTCACGGCCAGCTCGTCGCCCGCGGACCTGGAGGCGATGGTCTCCACCTTGGCGTCCGGAGCCTTGAACGCGGCCGGCTGCGTGGAATCCGCCTTCGAATTGGAGGGCACCTTGCCCTTGTCGTTCTTCTTCAGATCATGCACCGTCAGGCCGGAAGCGGTTTTGTCAGCCGCGAGTCCGACACTGCCCGTGGTCTTGGACTTGGCGGGCTGGACGGTGTTCTCCTTGCCGTATTGACTGGAGGGCACGCTGCCGGTCGCGTCCGAAGAATTCTTGTCGTAAGAGAGCTTGTACGCCTTGTCGAAGCTTAGGTCGTCGACGCAGTTGCCCTCGGCGGTGAAGTCGAGGCCCTGGCCGTTGGAGTCCCTGACGCTCCTGAACGTGAAGCGGGTCGTGGTCGAGGTGGCGAGGTAGTCGCCGGTATAGGTCTCCCACTTGCCGTCCTGCGCGGTGCCGTGCGTGGTGATCGTGGTGCCGACGCTGCCGGTCTTGTCCGACCCGTTGGATGTGGTGCGGGTCGCCTGCTGTGCGACGGTCTTGCCGGGTTCGCCGATCATGACCTGCATGCTGTCGTCCTGGTCCGCGTTGCGGGACGCGTGCTTGAGGCTCCACTTGTACACGACGCCGGGCGTGGTGGCGATGTCCTGGTAGATGTACTTGCCTCGCTTGGCTGCGGCGATCTCGCCCCACACGTTGCCCGCGTTGGTCGGATACGGGGTGTGGTTGCGGCGCTGCACCTCGACGGTGTCGACGCCGGCGGTGGCGTCGTTGGATCTCCAGCCGAACTTGCCGGAATCCCAGTTGTCGAGCTTGCTGTGCAGCGGGTTGCCGATGACGCCGGTCTTCGCGCTGATTATGGCGAGGTCGGTTGTGTCGCCGTAGACCCTCTGGTTCTCGTTGATGATCTCGTTGCCGCGATAATCGAACGTGCCGTTCACCAGATGGTCCGGCAGATTCGACGTATTATCCGCCACCGTCTTCACGTTTCCGGTAGTCTTCGATTCGGCGGGCTCGACGGCGTTCTCCTTGCCACGCTGATTCGACGGGACCTTGCCGGTCGCGTCGGATGCGTTCTTGTCATAGGTCAACTTGTAGGAACGGGAGAATTCGATGTCGTCCACGAGATTGCCGACGTTGTTGCCGGGCCGGGTCTCATCATCTTTGAACCCTTCGAGGCTCTTGAACATGAATACCGTGTTCTTCTGTCCTTCGGGCACCTGGTAATAGCCTTCGTACGTCTCCCACTGGCTGCCATGGTCTCGGGGATCGGTGTTGGATACCTTTGTGGTGATGGTCGTGGACTTCCCGCCCACCTTGTCGCCATGGCCGTTAGAGGTGACGCGGGTCATCTCCACAGGCGTCGCGTGGGCCGTGTCGGAGCCCACGAGGACCTGCATCCTGTCGGCATGGGAGGATTGGCGGCTGGCGTGCTTCAACCGGATCTTGTACAGTACTCCGCCGTTGCCGGTGGACACGTTCTGGTAGATGCTGGTGTTGTCCTGTTGGGCGACGATCTCCGCATACGTGTTCTTGGTGTTGCGATCCTGCTGCAATTCGACCCTTGAACCGTTCTCGGTACTGGACCATGCGAACCTGGAAGAGTCGAAACCGGGGATCTGCCCGATCTTTCCGTACTTGGAAAGATCGGTGACGGACATGTTGTACCAAAGCGTGCCGTCATCCGATTTGAGGAACGTGCGCAGATCGGCATAGGTTCCCTGCTCGTTCTCCTGAATGTCGGAGAACGAGGGGTAGGAGAAATCGCCATTAGCGAGGGAACCGTACCGGACGTTCTCGTCCGCGACTGTCTTCACGGTTCCCGTGGTCCTGACCTTGGTCTGCCTGACGGTGTCGGCGGTCTCGTCGGACGGGACCTTGCCGGTCGCATCCGACGCGTTCTTGTCGTAGGACAGCTTGTAGGCGCGGGCGAAGGTCACATCATCCAGAAGATTGCCCTTGGTGGGGTCGAGATAGTTGACGGCCTTGAAACCGAACCGGGTAGTGGTCTGCCCGTCCGGGATGACGTAGTAGCCCTCATAGGTCTCCCACTGGTCGGAATGATGCCAGCGGTTCTCGTTCGTGACCCTCGTGCCGATGGTCTTGGACTTCTCGCCGACCTTGTCGCCGGCCTTGCCGTTCGCGGCCACTCGGGTCATCTCGATGGGTGTGCCGTTGATGACGACCTGCATCTGGTCGACGTGGTCCTTGCACAGGCTGGTGTGCTTCAACCGGATCTTGTACAGTGTGCCGGGGATGGTGGCGAGGTTCTGGTAGATGGTGCGTCCGGGTTCGGAGGCGACCATTTCCGCGTAGGTGTTGCCGTCCATGCTGTCCTGTTGGAGTTCGACCGCTTCCGCGCGGTCCTTCAATCCGCCTTGGTCGTGGCCGCCTTTCTGGTCGGTCTTCCATGCAAATTTGGACTGGTCGAAACCGGGCCAGTCCACCCAGGAGGCGAGATCGGCGTCGGAGTGTTTCGCGTTCCTCATGTACTGGCCGTTGTTCGGGTCGACGCTTGTGTATGCGTTCGTCATGTAGCTTGGCGCGTCAACGGTCTTCCATCCGCCGTCGGGCAGGTAGTCGAATCCGCCGTTGACGAGCTCCCTTGGATACGTCGTGGCGGCCGATGCCGTCAGGCTCGTGATGGTCTTGCCGATGTCGGGCATGCGGATCTCGTCCGCGTTCGCGGTGCCCGCCGTCAGGAGCCCGCCGCCCAGGAGGGTGCCCGCGGACAACAGTCCCGCGACCGCCCGTTTCAACCATGCGTGCATGTGTGTTTTTCCTTTCCCGCCCCTTGACTGTCCGTGACGGATGGGCCAGGACCCGCACGAACCCCTTGCGGCGAGCCAAAAGAACCATGAATGAAAACGAGAGGGGAGGGGCGCGGGACACGGCATGATCCGGATTGTTCCGCGCCCCCGTATGTCAGACGGCCGGGGTGTCTCCGTCGTGCGTGAGCATCAGCGCGTCGCGGCGGTTGCGCGCGCCGCGGTCAACACGACGGATGTAGATACGGAAGATATGGACCTGCGCGTAAAGAAGCTTGAGGCGCGGGTGGAAAAACTCGCCGCAGACTTTGCTTCGGGTAAGCTGGCCGCGGCGGCGCCGGGACAGAAGCAGGCGCCCGCTCCGCGGGGGGGCGTGCCCGTGCAGGCAGAGATTCCCGGCACACAGGATCTTGCCGGAAACGCGATCAGGGCAGTAGAGCAGGAAGAAAAAGCACAGCAGGAGGAGCAAGAGGAAGAGATG
>OLSM01000763.1_pt1 | contig 28500 bp, 22 predicted proteins | sample 1672721 | NCBI WGS metagenome assembly OLSM01 (sample SAMEA3136717, study PRJEB25190) | human gut metagenome
CTGCAAAAATCCGTATGACTGAGAACAGAATCAGAGAATGGATAAACGAGTATGGTTCCGACGGTGTATACGTGAGTTTCTCCGGAGGAAAGGATTCAACCGTTTTGCTCCACATCGTTCGAAGCATTGACCCAGATATTCCAGCGCTGTTTGTAGACACTGGGCTCGAATATCCGGAGATCCGGCAGCACGTTCGGCGGTTGAAAGATGACTGGGGTAACATTGAGATTGTTCGACCCGAAATGCGATTCGATGAAGTTGTCGGAAAGTACGGCTATCCGCTTCCGACTAAGTCAATCGCGGACAAGGTCGAAGGGGCAAAACGAAACCCGAACGGTGCAAGGGCTAGACAACTTCGCGGAGAGTACGGTGGCAGAAAAGACGGCAAACCATCTCGATACGACTGCCCGCAATGGGCGTACTTGCTCGACGCTCCGTTTGATGTTTCCGCCAAATGCTGCGATGTGATGAAGAAAAAGCCGCTCAAAAAGTATCAGAAAGTGACCGGCAGACATCCATTTATCGGAACAATGGCTGCGGAATCGCAGCTGAGGCAAAAATCGTGGTTGCAAAACGGCTGTAACGCATTTAACTCTTCGGAACCAACGTCTCGCCCGTTGTCGTTCTGGACTGAAAACGATGTGCTCGAATACATCGTCGAAAACGATCTACCGTATGCGAGCGTATACGGCGAAATCGTGGAAGACGAGGAGGGCTATCACACGACCGGATGCGACAGAACCGGCTGCATTTTCTGCATGTTCGGCTGCCATCTCGAAAAAGCGCCGAATAGATTCCAGCGCTTGAAAGAAACGCACCCGCGTCAATGGGAGTATTGCATGCGACCAATTGAAGAAAATGGACTCGGCCTCCGGGAAGTTCTCGACTATATCGGGGTGAGGTGTGAATGAATGTTTACATAGCCGACCTCGAAATATTCAAAGGCGATTGGGTGTTCGTATGCCGTCGAGTGGATTCAGATCATCATACGGTGATTCACAACGACAACTATCGTCTCAAAGAGTTCATGCGGCAGCATCAAGAGGACATTTTCGGGTTTTTCAACGGGAAGCATTATGACCAATGGATTCTCCAAAGTCTGCTTAACGGAGCCGATAACGCGACGGTCAAGGCACACAATGATTTCATCATCGTTGAGGGGCGAAACGGCTGGGAGTTCCCGTTCATCCAGTATCAGCGAAAGCTCTTCAAGAGTTTCGACCTACGTGACGACCTGCCCAAGGGGTTGAGCCTCAAAGCAATCGAAGGAAACATGTATCTCCCCATCGTTGAAAGCTCTGTTCCGTTTGATCTTGATCGACCATTGACCGAAGCGGAACTCGCCGAGACGATCCACTATTGCAAAAACGACGTGGACGCGACAGTCGCCCTCTATGAGCGCCGGAAAGAGTACATTAAGAGCAAACTCACCGTCGCAAAGCTGAAAGGCATCGATCCGGCGGTCGCGCTGGCACAGACGAATGCAAAGCTCGCGGCGATGTATCTTGACGCGAAACCGGCTGAACGTGAGGACAGTCGGGAGTATGCAATCCCGGAGAATCTGGATCAAACGATGATTCCGAGCGAAGTGCTTGATTTCTTCAATCAGATTCGAGACGAAAGCATTCCGGATGAGGAATTGTTTGAAAAGAATTTGGTTGTTACGATTGCCGGGTGTGAATGTGCCGGTGGTGGAAAAGCAAATACTCTGGTCAAAGCGATGCAAAGATCCGGCGCTGGTAGGCACGGTGAAAGAGACCATCATGCAGGTTAGCCGGAGCAAAAAGTGGGCTTCTCTTCCGGCGTTGGATGAACAAGGAAAGCCAATCCTTCAGAAAAATGGCAAGCCGGTTTTAAGAAAGTCCTACAGCGTTCTGCAGGATGATTTCTTCAATGCGATGCAGGCGGCAGGTTACACAGATGTGCTGCGAGGTGAACGCGGAAGCACGGAAGAACATCTGACCGTGACTCAGTTCAAAGTACAGCAGGAGAAACAAAGGTTAGTTGATATTCAAAATGAAAAGGCGTCCATAGCGGGTGAAGTTGAAAAGCTCATTACTGATAAACAGGAAGCGGAGCAAGCGGCTCAGGATGCCAAAGAAAAACTCAAGGAACTCGCCCCAAGGTTGGCAAAAATAGAGACACTGGCACAGAAGTATTCTGCCAACCCTGATGAGTTGCTGCCGGAAACCGTAGCTTTGGAATCTGCCCGTACATATCGCGATAAGAAGGCGATGCCGCTGGTGAAACGATTGGTGGGCGTGCTGAGAGATTTGTATAACCGGTATCTGGATGCTGTACAAAGTCTCAATAAGCTGCAGCAGAAGTATGACCGGGAAACGGGCGTACTCAACGAATATATCCTGCGGCTGAAAAGTGAAAATGAACAGTTACAGCCAAAGGCAAAACAGTATGATACGCTGTGTAAATCACTTGGTCAGCAGCATATGGATGCCTTATTTGCTGCAATCAAAATGAAAACCCATGACATAGGGAAACAGAAAGGAGCAAATAGAGAACATGGAACATATTACTTATAAGGAGAATAATGGGTATTTTTCCCTGTGCTGACAGTACCTGAAAGAAACTATTCGCTAGACTGCTGGTGAAGGATGCTGCTGAACTATCTGAAAGAACATCGTACGATTGATTCTTTTCTCGCAGTTGCTGATTTCTGGCAAGTTGCAAGAACACTTGGTTATGGTCGATGAACAAGCAAATTCAAGAGAACGCCTGTTAATTGCGCAGATGAAGAGGAGTGAAAGGATTACAGAAGAAATGAAAGCGCAGGATCCGATGGAATGGGTTCGTAGAATGAATTCTATTTCGGTTCGTGTGAGAGAGTGTATTATGGCAGAGATGATTTGCAACTAAACAAATATTTCTCCATTCGTTATTCAGTATTCCATACTGAGTAACGAATGGGGTGCAGCGCTAATAAAGACGGTGGTTTTGGTTTTGAACGCTGGAATGAAAAAGCAGTGATGCTGCAAAGGCGAAGGCAGCAAGACCAAGCCGTTCAAGTGTGATTACAGTACGGCAGCCTTCAGGCAAAATTGGGTAGCCGATGTTACACAGCTGGCTCTTTTTGATGAGATAATTGATCTTTGCGATACTGTAAAGGTGTAAAGCCAGTGATTTTTCGGAATAACTTGGTAAAATAATTCTGATTGGAAAACCCTACTGTTTGAGATACAGATTTTATGCTCTCGTTTGTAGATGTTATCAGCTCTTTAGCTGCTTCAATGCGTGTGAGAGTGACCATCTGCATTGGAGTCACGCGGAAGCGTTTTTCACAAACGGCATAGAGCTTCGTTTTGCCCACATGTAATGCATCTGCCAGGATATTGGTGGTGAGGGGTTCTGCATAGTGCGTGTCAATATATAACTTGAGCTGCAATGCATCATCACGTTTTTCAAGGGATTTCAAACCATGAAGGCGCACCTCGCTTACGCAGGCACGGGCTATCTCCATGCAGGCTTCCATTTGCTCTTCCGAAATGCGTCGCAGATGCAAAAAAGCTTGATGAAGTTCTTCGGGATATGGATGCCAATGGCATAAATGTTTTACGCGGTGCCATTGCTCTTCGCGTGGTGTATCGTCCAGAATCTGCCCAAACAGGATAATAGCCGCTACTTTACCATTGTCAATGACGGGCATGGCAGCCTCGTATAGTCCTGCGTGGCATAAATATCGCCGCGGTTGATGTGTACGCAGGACTTCTTCGACACATTGACGGTCACAGGCATAGCATTTTTCACTGGATTCATTAATAATAGCTGAGCAGAATGCTGCGCGGTCGCTGGAAGAGTATACTTCATGACCATTTTCATCCATGAGTGCAAATTTGATTCCCGTGCAAAGGCGTAGATTATTTAAGAGCCGGGCCAGTCGTCTAAATTCATCCTGACTTAACATGTTATCGCCCTCCTTTTTTGCTAATTATAGCGTAATTTTATTAATTGCGAAAGATTTTGCTAAATTTACGAAATTATAGATATCCATTTTTTCTTCCTATGATGATACCATGTATTTATAAAAGACAACTCCTGAGGGAGAGATCGTATCATGGAAAAGCCTATCCTTGTCATTATGGCGGCGGGGCTCGGCAGCCGCTTTGGAGGACTGAAACAAATTACACCAGTGGATACGAACGGCCACCTACTCATTGACTATTCCATATATGATGCTATTCAAGCAGGCTTTGACCGTGTGGTTTGCATCATTAAACCCGAAATGGAGAAAGCCTTCAATGAAGTCATCACCAAGCGTCTCAATGGAAAAGTGGAAGTGACCTATGCCTTTCAGACCATCGATAGGCTGCCAAAGGGCTTCGCTGTGCCTGAAGGTCGCACCAAGCCATGGGGCACTGCTCATGCTGTGCTCTGCGCCAAGGATGCGATTGACGCGCCCTTCTGTGTGATCAACGCCGATGATTTCTATGGTCGCAGCGCTTTCGAGACCATAGCAAACTTTCTTATCAAAGAGGTCGATAAACAGAGTCATGCCATGGTAGGCTACCGCGTGGAAAACACCCTTACCGAAAACGGCAGTGTAGCCCGCGGTATCTGCGAGGTGGATGCAAACGGAATGCTCACCGGCGTGAACGAGCGTACTCATATTGAGCCCAGAGAAGGTGGAGCAGCTTATACGGAGGATGGCGTACTATTCAATTTTGTGCCAGCGGGAACCAATGTGAGCATGAACATGTGGGGGTTCCATCCCAGCCTGCTTGAAGAGATCGACAATCGCTTTGCGCCATGGCTTGCTGAGAATGTGCCCCTCAACCCAATGAAGTGCGAGTATTTTCTGCCCTTGATTCCCAATCTGCTTATTAAGGAACACAAAGCTACTGTTCGTGTTCTGCCCACGCAGGAAAAGTGGTACGGTGTGACCTATTCAAACGATATGCCCAAGGTACAGGCTGCGCTTCAAGGCATGCGCGCGAGCGGCATCTATCCCGAACAACTATGGAGGTAAAGCAAATGGAAAAAATCTATTCGAAATTTCAGCTTGATGGCCTGGTCATTAGCTGCACGCGTTATGGCAACGGCCACATCAACGAGACCTATCTGCTGGTTACAAGCCGCCCGCATCTCTATATTTTGCAAAAACTCTCTACACAGGCATTCAAGAACATACCCGGACTGATGGAAAACGTAATTGCTGTTACCCAGTATTTAAGCGAAAAAGACAGCGATCCTCGCCATGCCTTAAGACTGATTCCTACTTTGGGGGGCGATCTCTACCTTGCTACTGCTGATGGGGAATACTGGCGTACCTACGACTTTGTACTGGACAGTCTGTGCCTTGACAAACCCGAAACTGCTGAAGATCTTCATCAAAGCGGCGTGGCGTTCGGGGTGTTCCAGAACCAGCTGGCTGATTTTCCTGCTGAGACTCTTTATGAAACCATTCCCCATTTTCATGACACGCCCGATCGCTTCCGTCTGTTTCATGAAGCAATTCAAAATAACAAGGCGGGCCGTCTGGGCAGTGTGAAGGCTGAGGTGGACCGCTATCTAAGTCATGAATACGAAGCGGGTGTGTTGATGGAGTTGTGTCAAAACAACGAGCTTCCCCTAAGGGTTACTCACAACGACACCAAGCTCAACAATGTCATGCTCGATTCTGCCACACGTGCTCCGCTTTGTATAATTGATCTCGATACGGTCATGCCTGGTCTTGCTGCCAATGATTTTGGCGATTCTATCCGTTTCGGAGCCTCTACAGCCTCCGAGGACGAAACTGACTTGAGTAAAGTGAGTATGTCTCTTGAATTGTTTCGCGCGTATGCCTCTGGCTTCCTGAAGGCCTGCGGCAAGAGGCTTACCCATAAGGAGATCGAAACTCTTCCATGGGGTGCCAAGCTGATGACTTTGGAATGTGGAGTGCGCTTCCTGACTGATTATCTCAACGGTGATGTTTACTTCCATGTGAAGTATCCGGAGCATAACCTCATTCGTTGCCGCACCCAGATCACTCTTGTAGAGGATATGGAGAGGAAATGGAATGAGATGAATGCAATCATTACAGAGCTGAGCAAATGATGCAGGATGTTGTTTTATGTCCAATTAATTGCATGGAGACGGTTTCAAGACAAGCATTAGTGAATAAAAAGTATGAATGTAGAAATTGTTCAACTGAAGGCAATTGATTATGACGAGTGGCTTGAGTACACCTATTTACCAGCTATAAAAACTTGATCGAGATTCAAGGAGACGGCAAAGTACTGATTTGTACGGGCGGTGCTGAGGCAAACGATATTCGTGCAGACGATACTGCGCGGACAGCAGACAGCTCTCTGACATGGAGCAGGGCGGATCGTCTGGGTTGTGCGGATGCTCTGCCGCTGCTGCTTTCCTGGAATCTGCAGGATAGAACTTAAGAAAACACAAGGCAGAAGCTGGTGGAAGTATAAAACGAAAAAGAAAGGTGGATGCAAATGACTGAGATACGAGTAGAACCTTTTGTAATGCCTGCGGCTGCCGTTGGACCATGCAGTCCACTGCCGGATTTAAAGACGGTGCAGTATGTGCATAGTACGGTCACCACAGCGCCCAATGTTTCTGCCGAGGAAGCCAGATATATTGGCTATGGTATGGTGCAGAGTATTCTGCCCTACCAGATTCAGGATGGATATGACCGCAGAAAGAAGATGACCTCCTTTCGTTCGGTCGTGCTGGAGAACGAGCATCTTAAAGCGGTTTTTCTGCCGGAGGTAGGCGGCAGGCTTTGGTCACTCTATCAGAAAGATGAGCAAAGGGAACTCCTGCATGTCAACCCTGTTTTTCAGCCCTGCCATCTGGCACTGCGAAATGCATGGTTTTCCGGCGGCGTGGAGTGGAATGTAGGCATCAAGGGGCATACGCCCTATACCTGCGGCAGCCTGCATACGCAGATCGTTGAGCACGAGGGCATGCAGGTGCTGCGGATGTTTGAATATGAAAGGATACGCCGGGTCGTCTACTGTATTGAGGCCTGCCTGCCGACGGATTCAAAAGCATTGTTTGCGCATCCATAACACGGCAGGGGAAAAGGTTCCTATGTATTGGTGGAGCAATATCGCCGTCAACGAAACGCCCAGAACGCGTGTGCTGGCCCCCGCCGATGAGGCGCTGGAATGCCACTATACTGGCACCAGCTATTGGCTGGGCAAGGTTGGCGTACCTGAAACGAAAGAGGAAGGCGACTGTACCTATCCGGTCAACCTCAAAATATCCAAGGACTTCTTCTACTGTGTTCCGGATGAGCAGCGCAAATGGGTGGCTGCCGTGGAGGCGGATGGCAAGGGCCTGTTTGAAGCATCCACGCATCATCTGCGGGGCCGGAAGATTTTTCAGTGGGGAATGGGGACAGGCGGCCGCCATTGGCAGGAGTTCCTTTCTCAGAAAGGGAGCGCATATATTGAAATTCAAGCTGGTATGGCCCGTACGCAGCTGGAACATATTCCTATGGAGGCAGGCGAAACATGGGAGTTCATGGAAGCCTACGGCCAGATTAGCTGTGTGCCGGAGATTGCGCACAGCAGCGACTGGAGGGCTGTACGGTCTGAAGCGGAACGCGCCATTGATGCAGCGCTGAATGGCCGCACGCCTGAAAGCATGCTGGCGGATGAAACCTGGCGCGCTATTTCCCGGAAGGCCGGTACACCGATCATGCTCGGTTCCGGCTGGGGCGCACTGGAAAACCTGCGCAGGAGCCGGAATGGGCAGCCCGCGCTGAGTGAAGTATATGATTTTTCGCAGGCTTCTCTGACAGATGAGCAGACAGACTGGCTGCTGCTTCTGACGAACGGTCAGTTTGCTGAAAAGCCGGTGCAGGATGCACCCGCAAGTTTTATGGGGGATGCTGCATGGCTGCCGCTTATGGAAAAGGCGGATGGTTGGTATGCCTGCCTGCAAAGGGGTGTTACACGATATGCTCAGGGCGATTTGGACGGGGCATGGGAGGAATTTGTGCACTCTGTTCAGCTGCAGCCCAATGGCTGGGGCATGCGCAATCTTGCACAGCTGTCGCGTCAAAAAAACGATCCGAAAGCTGCCGTGGAATGGATTCTTGGCGCGCAGAAATTTCTGCCGTGGGATTGGCGTGTGGCTAACGAATGCGGCGCTATCCTGAACGAATATGGCCAAAGTAAACGGTTTATGGAACTGCTGAACCATATGCCGCAGGATGTGCGCAGTCATCCGCGGCTTGTTTTCCAGAAGTGCGTTGCGCTGGTAAAACTGGGCAGTTACGAGCAGGCAGAGACCATTCTTGCGGATGGATTTGTACTGCCGGATATTCGTGAAGGTGAAGTGTCGCTGGCAGCCGTATGGATGGAAATTCAGGAGAAGCGAGTGGCTGATGGAGGAGAAGCGCATCCGCTGCCCTATGAACTGGATTTCAGAATGCATTGATCGTGCAAAGCAGCAAAAAGGAGGGAAAGTCTGTTGGCTTCCTCTCCTTTTTACGTAAAATTAGGAATCACTGGCATTTGTAACCGCTTTTTTGATGCCTTCGTTTGGAATGGTGTCAATGGAAGGCATGCAAGCCGGCGGCTGGTTGATCATGGGCAAACGAATGGAAACAGAAAGTCCGTTATCAGGACTGCGCTCAATCATCAGACCGTATTCCTTGCCATAATACAACTGCATGCGTTGATGCAGATTTTTGAGACCGTAACTGGCACCTTCGTTAATAACAGGATCCGATAACTGACAGCGCAGTGCGAAAATTTTTTCATCGCTGATGCCGCGGCCGTTATCCTGTACTGTCAAACGAATTTCGTTTTCGTTTACAATGGCCCCGCTTATTTGCAGATAGTTGTCTGTACGACTGCCGTCAAAACCATGTTCAAAGTAGTTTTCAATCAGCGGCTGCAGGATATTGCGCATAATCAGGCAGTTTAAAACGTCAGAATCAAAATCATACAGGATACTGGTTTGATCACCATATCGTCCGCGGAAAAGCCGCAGATGATGCTCGTTGAAGGTAAGCTCCTCCTGGACTGTAACAATTCTCTTGGGACTTAACAATCCGCGAAAAAGCAAAGCAGCATGAGAAATAAGCTCCGCTGTGGTTTCATCTCCGCTGCGCAGACAGCGTGACCGGAACAGTTCCAGCGTATTATACAGAAAATGCGGATCAAACTTGGCTACCAGTTCGGCCATTTCAGCTTCGCGCTGGCGCAGTTCAAACTGATAGGAACGTTCCACTGTATTCTGCAGTTCTTCTGCCATGGCATTAATTGCCTGCGCAATCTCATTGAAGCCATCATTGTGAAAATGAAGCGTAAAGCGATGATCCAAATGGTTATCGCCAATACGTTTGAGACCGCGGCGAATGGCTGAAACTTCACGGTTGACAAGCCATGAAAAAAGCAGCAGCATACTGATGCTCAGCACCAGAAGAGCAAACAGCACGATCAGGTTGTGATAGACTTCGGAACAGGTTTTCCAGAACAGTTCATGATAGCTGATAGTAAAATAGCATATGGACTGCCGGGGCGAAGCATCGACAGGCCATATAATCAGACGGCCTGTATCTGTCCGAACAGTTTGATATTTTCTGCTCGTGGCCATATAGGTTTCAGAAGCAGTTAGGGAAGAATAAATCAACTCGCCTTCTTCTGCAATGGCATAGCACAGACTATCAAACGAACTATCGGCATTGGCGACAATCTGATCCAGCTTTTGCACGGAAAAGCCAAAAATCATTTTATCCTGCTGTCCCTGTGAAGGAGCACCGCCCACAACGGCAAAGCAGGTATCATTCAGGTATTCACGGCTTCCCAGTACCTTCATGAATGCATTGCGATCAGAAAAGGCGTCTGGAAACGCAAAGTCGTCAGGAATAGGCTTGAGGACTGCATCATCGCCCGAATGATGAAACAGATAGTTGATTTCGCGCCCGGAGGCTTGCAAAGCAATCCATTGAAGGGGTTCAAAATAAACGCCAAAGTGCTTCAGAGCATCTGTCAACTGCTGTTTTTCAATGGGCGTAAGAGTCATATTTGTTTGTCCGGAAAAATAGTGATCCAGTTTATCCCGAACGTTGCCTTCAGGCGCCACCAGAGGCAGATAATAACGCCAAAAATTCCCTGTCATGCTTTCGTACTCGTTTGACAGGCTGATCAGCACCTTGCCGGCGTCCTCCAGGTGAGCAGTCCAGCGAATATCAAAGTTCCGTTTTAATACAATGGCACCTGCAATCAGAATAACGATTGTATAACCGATCAATACTGCCTTGAGCAGACTGCTTTTAGGCCATTTCACTGCATTTATTCCTCACTAATTGTCATTAAGCATAATATGGAAACGGTCGATTCGGTATTTGGCAGGGGACATGCCGGTTAAGGCCTTAAAACATTTGATAAAGTAACTGGCGGAGGAAAAACCGGTCTGCACAGTGATGTCATTGATTTTGAGTTCCGGTTTTCGCAAAAGCACAATAGAATGAGCGATTCGTACGCGCATCAGATATTCATTAAAGAAAACGCCGCATTCGCGTTTAAACAGATAGCCCAGATAAGCTGGATTTATATTGCAGCGGTTGCAAAAATCGCGGATGGAGATGCCATTCGCATACTCATTGCGGATATAGCTCAGTGCAAGGCGCACTGTGGGGCTCAAAGCCAAAAATTGCTTATCGAACACTTGCCACGTTGTGTTGAGCAGAGAGACAAGAGCAGCAGAAAAACCTTGCTGGGTCAGAACGTCTTCCAGTTCCTCGTTCAGTCCATGCAGGCTTTCACGCACCTGTTCCTCAGCGGTTGGGTATTCAAGCAGCAGCAAACGGGTACACGCCTTCAAATAGCCTTGAAGAGTTGTCTTTTCGCCTTCGTGGCACTGGACGGCAAAGTTCTGAATAACAGCTGAAGCATTGCTGGTATTCAGTTCGTAAAGCAACAATTGAAGGTCTTCTTCCTGAATGTTTTCTTCATCGTCAGGCGTTTCGGTTGACAGAAGCACTTCATCACCGTCAAAAGCGGCGTTCAGTTCAACAACCCTGCTGGCACTTAAATAGCTCTGAACCAAATCGGCAGCCTGTGTAACAATATTGCCGATGGCGATGGAAACTTTCTGTTCTATGCCGTTTTCACAGGCTAGCTGGTGCAGCTTTTCGGCAATTTCCTCAGAATACAGATGTCTGCCGCCGAGTACCATAAAGTGACAGCCCGCTTCATCCTGACAATAATGCACTGCATATTGTCCATTCAGTGCTGATATGCACTTCTCGCAAAAGCTGCTCAGCGGGATCTGTTCCTTTTTGGTTAAACACACAACAGCATACTGTGGAAGAAACAGATTGATCCTGTGATGAAGCGAACGTTCGGCCAGTTCACTCTGCTCAATGGTTCCTGTCATCCAGCGCAGAATGGTATTGCTATAATGCAGCCAGTGACCATTGCGGCTGGCATAGATGTTGATAATGGCTCGCCGAACGGACTGTTCCACCTCGGCCATAATTAGCGGTTTGAGCAGATAGTTTTCCACGCCGAGGGAAATAGCTGCCCGTGCGTATTCAAATTCATTGTAGGCACTCAGCAGGATAGAATGGGTTCTGGGACTGCGAATCTTCAGCTCTCGCACCAGTGTCAGCCCGTCCATAACAGGCATGCGGATATCTGCAATGACCAGCGCTACGGGCTGCTGGCAGGCTAGCTCCAGCGCCTGCTGACCATTTTCGGCTGTCAAAACAGTATCAACACCCATCTCCTGCCACGGGATTTCGCTTTTCAGTGTTGATAAAATCATTTCTTCGTCATCGACGAGAAGGACAGTAAACATGTCTCATCACGAACTTTCTATATTATATAATTCTATTCTAGATACTGTCGACAATAGTCAAATCAACGTACTTACCCAGAGAACAATGCATCGAATTTGCACTGCTGCGACGAATGAAGAGGTGAGTTTTGCGTACCGCGTCGCGATACCGCGCCAGCGTTTCAGGTGGAGAAACGCATTTTCTACGAGATGGCGAAGTTTATAGAGATACCGGTCGTAATCACGCTGCTCTTTTCGGTTCTTTCGAGGAGGAATCACTACGTTCGTCCCCGCCCTCAACGCTTTTTCGATGACCCTGCGACTGTCATAGCCTCGATCTGCCAGCAAATACTCGGCCGAAACTCCGTCGATCAGGGCACAAGCCTGTGTACAATCAGCAATGGTACCTGCTGTGACAAAAAATCGGATCGGCATACCATGCGCATCCACGGCCAAATGTATTTTGGTGTTGAGCCCCCTTTTGTGCGTGCCATGTCCTGATTTCCACCAGGCGCGCCGCTCGCGTGGGGATGTACTTTGATATGACTGGCATCAATCATCAGCCACTCGAAATCAGGCTCCTGTATCACCGCTTCCAGCATTTTTTCCCAGATGCCCTTGTCTCTCCAGCGACAGAAACGCCGCTGGACAGTATTCCACTTACCATATTCCGGCGGCAGGTCTCTCCAGGGTGCTCCCGTTCTCAAAATCCAGAACACGCCATTCAGAAATTGACGGGTATCCTTTGCGTTCCCTCCCCACGTTCCCTTGTTTCCTATTGTGTACGGCTTGAGAATTTCCCACATCGCATCGGACATATCGTGCCGTCGATAGCTGTTCTCCATGAAAAAACACCCCTGTGCGTTTTTCTTCATTATACCACAAAACAACACTTTTGTCGACAGTGTCTAGTAAAAAGTTTTTGGCTTTGTCAAGCAAGGAGAAAAAGGGGTGGAATTTTTGATGCAATCTATAATAATTGATATTTTAACATTTCTTTCACCACAACAGACATCTAAAAAATAAAAAATCAAATGAAATTAGTGTTATTTAGTGAAATTGTTCTTATTTACACCACTTTATACATTGATATATACTTAATTTACAAGAAAGTGATGAACAAACATGATAACGCTGGAGGTGAATGGGGTGCAGGTCACAAACAGGAGAAATGCGCTGAATAGACATTCCTCTAAAAAGTGGGAGTCTTATAAGCTGTTTCTATTTGTACTTCCTGGCATTTTGTTTATTATTCTGTTCAAGTATCTGCCGCTTTGGGGATGGAGTTTTTCTTTCTTTCAGTACAAGCCGGGTTTGGAGCTGTCGCAGTGCAAGTTTGTCGGTTTTGATAATTTTACCTTGCTGTTTACCAATCCAATTATGCGCAGGAATTTATTCCGCGTTTTGCGCAATACCTTCGGCATTCACATGCTGGGCTATGTTTTTTCACCGCTGCCCATGCTGTTTGCGATTTTCCTCAGCGAGCTGCCCAGCAAACGCTACCAGAAGATTGTGCAGGTGGTTACCACGTTGCCCAACTTCATCAGCTGGGTCATCATGTTTTCTCTGTCTACGGCGCTGTTTGGTGCAAACGGTCTGGTGAACACGCTGCTTCACAATTTTGGTTCGGATGTAACGATTAATGTGCTCAACAGCAACAAACATGTATGGCTCACGCAGGTAATTCTGCAACAGTGGAAGGGCCTTGGCTGGTCTTCGATCATCTACTTTGCCGCGCTGGCGAGCATCGACCCCACCATGTACGAGGCGGCCGTTGTGGACGGTGCAGGCCGCATGCAGCGTATCTGGTACATCACGCTGCCCAGCCTGATCCCCACCTACTTCGTACTGCTCATCATCAGCATCGGCAATTTCCTCAACACCGGCGTGGACCAGTATCTGGCATTCGGCAATGCGCTCAATAAGCAGTTCATCGAGGTGCTGGATCTGTACACCTACAACCTGGGCATTGGCAGCGGCCAGATCTCCTTCAGCGTTGCGGTCGGTATTATGAAGTCCTTCGTCGCGTTGGTACTGTTCTCCATGGCGAACTTCGCCTCCAAAAAAGTGCGCGGAACCAGCGTGTTCTGATCGCGGAAAGGAGCATTGCATGGCAAAGGCCATCTTCTGGAAAAAAAACAGCAATACAATCCGCTATCCAACAGAAGACAAAATTTTCTTCACCGTTGCAGTAATCGTCTTCACCATCATTCTCCTGATCTGCGCTTACCCGTTCTACTATCTGCTGATCGCCTCTGTGAGCGACACGCATCTGGTAGATACCGGCAAGGTACTGTTCTATCCCAAGGGCTTTACGCTGGATAACTACGCAAAGGTTTTCAAGATGGATACGCTGGCCAGATCCGCAGGCGTCAGTCTGGTCCGTACACTGCTTGGCACGCTGCTAACCGTTATGTGCAACACCTACATGGCCTACTTCTTTACGAAGGAAAACATGTGGGGCCGCAAGTTCTGGTACCGTTTGGTCATCATCACCATGTACTTCTCCGCAGGTCTGATTCCAGGCTACCTGAACAACAAGATGCTGGGCCTGCTCAACACCTTCTGGATCTACATCATCCCCGGCTTGATCGGCGTATACAACATGATTCTGGTCAAAACATCGATCGAATCTTTGCCGGCTGAGCTGGAAGAATCCGCCTATCTGGACGGCGCAGGCTACATGCGCAGGCTGATGTCCATCGTTCTGCCCCTGCAGAAGCCCATCATCGCCACCATCGCGCTGTTCATTGCCGTAGGCCACTGGAACGACTTCTTCACCACCAAGCTCAACGTAACCAATCCCCGTCTGTATACGCTGCAGTTCCAGTTGTACGAACTGATGCAGCAGGTGGTATCCGCCTCTGCTCAGATGGATGTCTCACTGGATCAGCAAATGACCGTCTCGCCCACCGGCTTCCGCCTGACGATGACAGCCGTGGTCGTTATTCCCATCATGCTGGTATATCCCTTCATTCAGAAGTACTACGTGAAGGGCGTTATGATCGGCGCGATCAAGGGATAATCAATCTGGTACTTGGACGTCTGGCATGGCGTCTTAGGATAAATAAAAGGAGGGTAAACCATGAAAAAGAACCTCAACCGTTTCCTCGGATTGCTGATGGCAATCATGATGGTGCTGCCCATGTTCTCTTTCGCTGCTGCGGAAGAACTGACTACCATCACCATCTACCCCAAGAACGGCGATCTTCTCAGCGGCGTGCTGGATGGCTACAAGGGCCGTTTCTTCGCAGAGCATGGCCTGCGGATTGAAGTTTGGGCTTATTCCGATGATAAGACCAACGCCATCCTGGCCAGCGGCGACCTGCCGGACATCATGTATCTGAACGATACCATCCTGCCCACCATGATCCAGGCCGAAATGCTGCTGCCCCTGGACGAGCATCTGGAAAAGATGCCCAACGTGATGGCTCGCGAAAACCTGGTTCCCGCTCTGAACTACGCCCGCGAGTACAAGAGCAATGACACCGGCAAGCTGTGGTATATGCCTGTAAACGTTGGTGTTGCTGACGGCTCCGGCGACGAGACCGAGCGTTACGCCATCCGCCTCAACTGGGAATTCTACGAAGGCATCGGTGCTCCCGAAGTTACCAACATCTGGGATCTGATCCCCGTTGTGAAGCAGATGCTGGAAGCCTATCCCGAGGGTAACCCCGACGGCTCCAACAAGAGCAAGAACTATGGCACTGTGCTGAACTCTGGTTCCGATACCACCTACTGGGGCAACATTCAGATGCCCTTCTACTGGAGCGGCTATCAGGTAACCGAGCTGCCCTACATGCTGGAAGCCGACATGATCGAAGGCACCTACACCTCCATTCTGAATACCGAAAGCAAGTACTATGAGTCCCTCAAGTGGTACAACGCCATGTACCGCGAAGGCCTCATCGATCCCGACTCTATCAACCTGGATCGTCCCACTCAGAAGGCCAAGGTTGACGGTGGCAATGTCATGCTGCCTACCGGCACCAACCCTGGCTGGCGCCCCACCTACTACCAGATCCTGCTGGATGACACCCGTTCCTACTATCCCGACTACTCCACCTACGGCGCTGTTGGTATCGGCATCAACGCCAAGACCGACAAACTGGACGCCTGCCTCAAGTTCCTTGATCTGATCGCCAATGCTGACAACTACATGCCTTTCCGCCAGGGCCCCGAAGGCTGGAAGTGGGAATTCGACGAGAACGGCAACGTTGTCCTGACCGACGCTTTCATCGAGACCATCAAGGCCGGCACTACTATGGGCCCCATGGCTGACGGCGAAGAATTCATGCTGTGGAACACTCCCTGGATCACCCACTATGGCGAGCCCACCACCCTCACCGATCCCAATGGCAATCCCATTCCCTGCAACATCAACGGCTGGAAGGAATACCAGGAAATCAGCGGCACGAATCCCACCTACCTGAAGTGGAAGGATCGTGTTGGCTACGCCACCTACAACGAGTGGGCCGCTTCTCAGGGCAAGTACTTCAACACTTCTCCCATCCAGGACGTATCCAGCTTCACCAGTCAGCCTGACGACATGACCAAGCTGGTTATGGATGCCCTGCGCGACGTGGTTGTTACCGCCAGCTGGCAGATGGTCTATGCTGAGACCGACGAAGCCTTCCAGGCGATCTGGGATCAGATGGTTGCCGACTGCGAAGGCTTGGGCGCTCAGGATATCATCGACTGGCGTCTGGAAGACCTGGCTGCTGCCAAGGCTAAGCAGGATGCTCTGGCCGGCAACTAATGGTTGACTGTCCGCATCTTTGACAAAAAACAGTTCTTACCTGACGGAAGTCTGGAGTAAGCAACTCAAAGACACCGTTGGGGCGTCCCATGCAAATGGGACGCCCCAACCTTATCCCATCCGGTATCTGAAGGAGTGAATCATTTGTATACGCCCTTTACATCCAAACATTTCACCACGCATATTGATCCCGAAAGCAAAATGAAATATGCGGTTCTCTCCACCCGCGTAGCTCCTATCCAGCAGGGTTTCTACTTCGTCAATTCCGGCTATTCGGATGATGGCCGCTATTTATGGTTCTACTGTGCCTTCCCGCCTTCTGCAGGCCACAGCCTTGGCGTTATTGACTTCCTGACGGATGAGATCCATCATTATCCCGAAACGGCCGGCAGCGGCTGGATGGTAGACCCGAAAACCGGCAACTTGTACTGGGGCTGCGGACAGGGCATCTTTATGCGCACCCCGCATCCCACCGATAAACCTGTGCAGATCGCCAAGCTGCCAGAATTCTGCCGCAAGGCAGGCGTGCGCGGTGCAGGCACTCACCTGACCTTTACGCCAGACCGTAAGGAGATTGTGGCTGATCTGCAAACACCCTTTGGCAGCAGCATCGGATCCTTTGACATCGTAACCGGCGAATATACCGAGTGGTACCGCACGGTGCCCGGTATTCCCTACAACCACGTGCAGCACAACCCCGTAGTGCCGGATGTTCTGATGGCTGCGCATGAATACACATTTGATCCGAAGGTCGGCGATTATGTGGCTCCGCCGCTGGATAACGGCGTGTATCCCCGCCTGCAGATCATCACCCGCGACGGCAGCAGAAAGATGCTCCCGCCTCTCAACAATTACGCCACCCATGAATGGTGGGCACATGACGGCAAGAGCGTGTTCTACTGCTCCAATCATCACATTGCCCGCAGCTGGTTCGATGACCGGGAGCCAGAAGTCATCTGTCACGTTCCCATTGAGGGCGGCAACGGCACATGGCACGGCCATTCCACGGAAGACGACAAGTACTTTATCATCGATGGTTCCTGGCCCTGCATGGGTCTTACCTGGTGGCGTGGATGCGAATCGTTGGTTCGCTTCTACAACACCGAAACCGGCAAGATGGTGTTCCTGGTTACTCACAACCCTGTGGTCAATGGTTGGACCCCCGACAACCCCAGCATTTATCATATCGATCCCCATCCGCGTTTTGTACTGCACGACAAGTATGTTACCTTTACAGCCACTACGCAGGGCCATGTAGACCTGGCCATTGCTGAAGTGGACCAGCTGATCGAAGCAACCAAGTAAGTATTTTTCTCCCCAAAAGGAGGCTGAAGCCATGTATACTCCGTTTACTTCACGACATTTTACCCAGCACATCGACCCTCAGAGCGGCATGAAATATGCTGTGCTTTCCACCCATGTAGCGCCCATTCAGCAGGGTTTCTACTTCGTAAACTCCGGCTATTCGGATGACGGACGTTACCTGTGGTTCTACTGTGCCTTCCCGCCGGCAGCCGGCCATTCACTGGGTGTGGTAGACTTCTTGACTGATGAAGTGCGCCATTTTCCGGATACCAAAGGCAGCGGCTGGTTCATTGATCCCCAAACAGGCAATGCTTACTGGGGCTGCAGTCAGGGTATTTTCATGCGTACGCCTCATCCCGAAGATAAGCCCGTGCAGATTGCCAAACTGCCGGAGTTCTGCCGAAAGGCCGGCGTAAGCGGCGCCGGTACTCATCTTACCTTTACGCCGGATCGCAAGGAAATCGTAGCTGATTTGCAAACTCCCTTCGGCAGCAGCATTGGCTCCTTTGATATTGCCACCGGCGAATACACCGAGTGGTATCGCACAAAGCCGGGTGTTCCCTACAACCATGTGCAGGTTTGTCCCACCAACAAGGATTTGTGCATGGCTGCCAATGAGTATACCTTTGATCCCAAAATCGGCGATTATGTGCCGCCACCCCGTGAAAACGGCATTTATCCGCGCCTGCAGCTCATTGGACGCGACGGCAGCCGCACGATGCTGCCTCCCGTTCGTGACTACGCTACTCATGAGTGGTGGGCTCCCAATGGCAAGAGCGTCTACTACTGCAACAACCAGATCATCGCCCGTAATCCGCTGGACGGCAGCGAAGGCGAATTGATTTGCGATGTGCCCATTGAAGGCGGCGCTGGCGTATGGCATGCTTTCTGTACGCAGGATGAAAAGTATTTCATTCTGGACGGCTCCTGGCCGTATGGCGAGCTGAGCTGGTGGCGCGGCTGCGAGAGCATGGTTCGTTTCTACAATGCCGAAACCAAAAAGATCGTTTCGCTCATCACTCGTAACCCCATTGTTAATGGCTGGTCTCCGGAAAATCCCAGCACCTACCACATTGACTCTCACCCCCGTTTCGTGCTGAATGATACGCTGGTTACCTTTACTACTACCATGCAGGGACGTGTAGACCTGGGCGTTGCCGAGGTCCAGCAGCTGATCGACGCAACCAAGTAACTTTTCATACGTCCGGCGGGAAGGAGGCAGGACATGTATACTCCGTTTACATCCAGACATTTTACTACGCATATTGATCCTCAAAGCGGTATGAAGTACGCTGTGCTCTCCACTCATATCGCTCCTGTTCAGCAGGGTTTCTATTTCGTAAATTCCGGCTTTTCGGATGATGGACGTTATCTGTGGTTCTACTGCGCCTTCCCGCCGGCTTCCGGACACTCGATGGGAGTGGTGGACTTTTTGACCGATGAAGTCCGTCACTTTCCGGATACGCTGGCAGACGACGCTACATGGCTGATCGACCCGCAAACCGGCAATGTGTACTGGGGCTGCTCGCAGGGTATTTTTATGCGCACACCTCATCCGGCTGATAAGCCCACACAGATCGCCCGAATCCCCGAAGCGTTCCGCAAATGCGGCGTAAGAAATTTTGGTACCCATCTTACCTTTACGCCGGATCGCAAGGAGATCGTTACTGATTTGCAAACGCCTATTGGCAGCAGCGTTGGTTCATTTGACATCGTTACCGGTGAATATACTGAATGGTATCGCACTAAACCAGGCGTTCCATATAACCATGTGCAGTGCTCCCCTGTGGATGTGGATATGTGCATGGCGGCTCATGAGTATACGTTTGATCCCGCGATTGGCGACTATGTTGCTCCGCCTATGGATAATGGCATTTATCCTCGCCTGCAGATCATTACCCGCGATGGCACGCGCAGGATGCTGCCGCCTTACCGCAACGGTGCGACCCACGAATGGTGGGCGCCGGATGGCAAAAGCGTGTTCTACTGCAACATGCATGTAATCGCACGCAATCGACTGGACGGCAATGAGCCTGAGCTGGTTTGTGAGGTGCCCATCGAAGGCGGAGCAGGCGTTTGGCACGCGCATTGCACTCAAGATGAAAAGTATTTCATTCTGGATGGCTCATGGCCCTATGGCGATTTGAGCTGGTGGCGCGGCTGTGAAAGCATGGTGCGCTTCTACAATGCAGAAACCGGAAAAATCGTTCCGCTCATTACCCGCAATCCTATCGTCAACGGCTATTCACCGGAGAACCAGTGTACGTATCACATTGATTGTCATCCGCGCTTTGTTCTCAACGACACCATGGTTACCTTTACAACCACCATGCAGGGCCGTGTGGACGTTGGTGTAGCCGAGATACAGCAGCTGATTGACGCAAGCAGATAAGCTTTATGAAAGGAGGATCCTATGTATACGCCTTTCACTTCCAGACATTTTACCACGCACATCGACCCTGAAAGCCATGTCAAGTATGCAATCCTTTCCACCCGTGTTGCGCCCATCCAGCAGGGATTCTATTTTGTCAACTCCGGCTATTCGGATGACGGCCGTTATCTGTGGTTCTACTGCGCGTTTCCTCCTTCCGCAGGGCACAGTCTGGCCGTCATCGACTTCCTGACGGATGAGATACACCACTATCCCGAAACGGCCGGCAGCGGCTGGATGGTGGATCCTCAAACGGGCAATGTGTACTGGGGCTGCGGACAGGGCATCTTTATGCGTACCCCGCATCCCACAGACAAGCCCATCCAGATTGCCAGGCTGCCGGAATTCTGCCGCCGGTCCGGCGTAAAAGGCGCCGGCACCCATCTGAGCTTTACACCGGATCGCAAGGAGATTGTTGCCGACCTGCAGACGCCGTTTGGCAGCAGCATCGGATCTTTTGACATCGTCACCGGTGAATACACTGAGTGGTATCGCACCAAGCCAGGCATCCCCTACAATCATGTGCATGTCTGTCCCACCAATGGAAACGTATGTATGGCTGCCCATGAATACTCCTTCGATCCTGCTGTCGGGGCCAGTGTACCGCCGCCCAAGGATAACGGCATCTATCCGCGTCTGCAGATCATCGGTCGCGACGGAAGCCGAAAAATGCTCCCGCCGTACGGTAACTATGCCACACATGAATGGTGGGGACCTACAGGGAAAAACGTTTACTACTGTGCCACTATATGTGAGGGCGGTCAGCAGGCGGTCGTCGCCCGTGACGATCTGGACGGCACGCCTGCCAAGCGTATTTGGGAAATGCCCATCGAAGGCGGCGTAGGCGCATGGCATGCCCACTGTTCCGAGAATGAAAAGTATTTCGTTATCGATGGTTCATGGCCGACCATGGGCTCCGACTGGTGGCGCGGCATTGCATCTACCGTACGTTTCTTTAATTCTGAAAGCGGCAAGACTGTTTACATCACCAAGTATAACCCTGTGATTAACGGCTGGTCGCCGGATAATCAGTGCACCTACCACATTGATCCTCATCCGCGCTTTGTGCTTCATGACACGTTGATCACATTTACTGCTACCGTTAGCGGCCATGTGGACCTGGCTGTGGCGGATGTTGCCCAGCTGCTGGAGATGAGCCGTTAAGACACCGAAAGGAGATTTTCTCTTATGTTTTCCCGTGAAGATCTGCATACACCGCTTGATTTTGCCAAAGCTGCGTGCGACACGCTGATGCACAAATTTGCTGCTCCGGATTTGCCTCCCAAGGGCTGTTTCCATTATCACGCCGGCGTTTTCCTGTCTGGTATGCAGAAAACCTGGCACCTTTGCAAAGAGCAAAAGTACTTTGATTATGCCAAAGAATGGGTGGATTCCGTCATCAGCGAAGAAGGCGTGCCCAACCATTACGATCATCAGTCGATGGATGATTTCATGGCCGGTTTCCTTCTGTTTGATCTCTACGAAGCCACCGGCGATGAAAAGTACCTGAAATGTCTGAATCTGCTGATGAAGAATATGCGCGAGTATCCCCGTACGGCGGAAGGCGGGCACTGGCACAAAGGACATTTTCCCAATCAGATGTGGCTTGACGGCTTGTACATGGGCGGTCCTATCTGCGTGCGCTATGGTGCTGTCTTTCAGCAGCCCTGTTATTTTGATACAGCCATCAATCAGGCGCAGCTTATGGAGAAGAACACCATTGACGAGAAAACCGGCTTGCTCTATCATGCCTTCGATTACAGCCGTGAAGCAGAATGGGCCGATCCTGTTACCGGAAAATCTCCGGAATTCTGGGGCCGTTCCATTGGCTGGGTGCCTGTCGCGCTGCTGGATGAGCTTGACTACATCCCCAAAACCTATTTCCAGCGCGAAAAGGTTGAAAAAATGGTCAAGTCGCTGTTGATGGCCCTGATCCCATTTCAGGATGACGAAACCGGCCTGTGGTATCAGGTGGTCAACAAGGGCGGCGAAGAAGGAAACTGGCTGGAAACTTCCTGCAGCTGTTTGTATGTAGCGGGTCTGTGTAAAGCAGTCCGTACAGGTCTGCTTGACCGAAAATATTTGAAGTATGCGCTGAAAGGCTACGAAGGCGTGATCAGCCGCCTGAAGTATAACGATGCAGGTCTGATCATCGATAACGTATGCATTGGCACGGGCGTAGGCGATTATAAACATTATTGTGAACGTCCGACCAGCGAAAACGATCTCCACGGAGCGGGCGCATTTATCCTGATGTGCCAGGAGGTACAGCAGGTCATCTGATCTCTTCATACCAGGAAAGCGCCTGCGAAACAAGCAGGCGCTTTTTTGCCATTTCATGTCGCACACAGCTGCTTGTGAGGCGGCGAAACAGCAGAGGGATATTCATTATGACACTTTATGTATTGGGACTGGATGGAGGAGGGACCAAAACAGATGTTTTGATTTGCACGGTGGATGGACAGGTGACCGGACAATTCACCGGCTCGGCTTCCAGTATATCCGGCCAGAGCATCGAACATGCGCTGGAAAATCTCGGCGTCATCCTTCAAAAAACACTGAGGAGCTGCGGTCTGTCAAGCCATCAAATAGCCGGTTATTATGCCGGCATCTCCGGAGCCGGCCTCCCTCAAAACCAGCAGATGTTTCAGCAGTTTTTTGATGAGTTTTTCCCTGGTGTGCCGGGCCGGGCAGGCAGCGACGCAGCAAACGCCCTTGCCGCCGGGATCGGCTTGCGGGATGGCTGCATTGCCATCGCAGGAACTGGCTCCTGTGTGCAGTACCGCACAAACGGCATCATGAAACGTATCGGTGGCTGGGGCTATCTGCTGGGTGATGAAGGCAGCGGTTACGACCTTGGCAAAAGAGCCATCACTGTCCCCCTGCAGACCGAAGACGGGCGTATGCAGCCGTGCAGACTTTCTGCACTTTGCAGGGAACAAATGCAGCTCTCGCTAGAGCATTTTACAGCGTGGCTGTACCGGCAGGATGCAAAACAGGTCATTTCCGGCTATGCGCCGCTGCTTATGAGGGCGGCAGCGGAAAACGATCCTGTTGCAGTTCAGCATATGCAGGAAGCGACTGCAGAAATGGCACATGCGATCAAAACTGCGGCAAAGGCTGCGCAAAGTCCTTGGGTGGTGTTGGGCGGAAGCCTCTGGAAAAATCATCTGTACCGCTTTTTCGTTAGGCAGCATTTGCCGGATCATATTTCCTTTGTCATTCCTCAAACGGCGCCGGTCTATGGCGCTGCTGTGCTGGCCGGACAAGCTGTATCCGAAAAAGCATCACAGGATTTGTTCGAAGCACTTTGCAAGCATTCTGATACAGCGCAGGAGGGTATACTATGCTAACCATATGTGAATTGTTCCAAAAGCACGAAGCAGCTGCACAAGCGAGCTACGATCCTTCATTGATCACAGAAGCGCATGTACTTACATTGGCAAATGAAGCGCAGCTGTGCGAAGAAAACAAGCAGTATATCAAAGCCTTTTTGGATGAAGCCGACGAAACGGTCCTGAGATTCATCTGGCGATTTTATCACTTTCTTTTTTGCACAGAGGAAGATTTTTCTGCGGATATCTGGCAGCTGGATATCATCCAAATGCCTGAACCGATCGAAACAAAATATCCGGGATGCCTCAAATCCGTCGTTTATCTGCTTGCAGCAGATCATTTGAGAGCCTGGCAGCAGAGCCGCGGACTGCCCGCTGCAATGATTGACGAATACTATGATCGTTACCGCAACTTTGTACGGCTTAATCTCATCAGTCCGGAAACTTATGGTCTTTGCAGGCTTTCTCCCTTCCTTTATGGATATGCAAAACCGTTTATGCTCCGGGTGGGCAGACTTAATTTTCAGCGCTACTGCTACAAGGACTATTGTGAAATGTATGAAGATGCGCAGGGAAACCGTCTGTTTGCAGCTTTGCCCAACTATGGCTATAACGCTGAAGGCTTGCGCGATGATGCCGGCGTAAAGCCTCAATATCAAAAAACGCAGGACACGCTGCTGGCGCATGTTTTTGATGGTAACGGGCGTTTGAAGCCGAAAGCCGAGGAAATTGACCTGAAAAAATGGACGCTTGTGCTGCAGCCCGGCGACGCTGTGTGGACGATTCACATTCCCGGCGGGCGTAAGCTGAACATCGACGAGGTACTGCAATCAATTGCGGATGCCGCCAAGCTGTTTGAGCAGCATTTCCCACCCTACAAAGCATTTGTTTGCCATACCTGGTTTATCGATCCGGGTTTGCGCGGCGAAATTATCCGCGAAGGCAGCAACATGGCCGCCTTTGCCGACCTGTTCGATATCATAAGCGGGCCGGACAATGAAAATCATTCCATTTACGAGCATGTATTTCAGGTCAAAAAACAGCCGCTGGAAAATCTTGTGCCTCAAAACGAGTTTCAGGCGCGTATTCTCAAACGTGCGCTTGAAGGCAAGAAGATTTATTGGAGCTACGGCGTGCTCAAAAAGGATGTTGCGGCCCATGTTCTCCGGCTGGAAGCCAAAAGCTGAACGGGACATATTCATCAGAAATCAGAGTCGATCCCCGTGGATCACTTTGTGAGTATGTGTTTTTCGTTTGGCAAATACAGAACAAGCAGAAATTGAGGATAAAAGGAGAAATCTCAAGACGGAGCAGCCAAAAGGATGACTGGATAAAGCAGAAAAACTTCCCTTCCATTCAAGGTTTATCGACAGTCTGAGGGGACTGCTGTTCAGCAGTCCCCTCAGGTTTTTGAAAAAACGACGATGATGTGCAAAGCGTATCGTCTCCCCTCCGCAGAGGGGGCAAAAATCGTTTCTTTTGTCAGCAATCCACTTTGAGTTGCTTATTTGCGAACCATCCACAGGTTGCGCATTTCTACCTTGGGAATCGGAGAGCCTTCGCGCTTCATTTCGATGATATCCTTCTTACTGCCGTTGTCTTCCTGCGTATAGAAGCGTAGCTCACGTCCGCTTCGCAGGACGATTTCATCACGGCTGTCGCCGGTTAAATCACACAATGCAGCGGTAGTATACGTTTTGTTGGGATCAAGATCATCAAAGCTGCGCAGCTCGTCAAGATCGAAGTCGAAGAATGCAGGTTTTTTGGAGGCTTTGCTGCGGATCAGCAGCGTTGCCAAACCATCGCCGTTCCAGTTGACCAGCGAACAGGTAGCATAATGTCCTTTCTGCAGCGTATGGATGATGCGGCCATCATGATCCATAGCATAGACGATACCCTGATCGCCCCAGAGCGTGGTAACGATGAACTGCGTACCCGGCAGATCATAGGTGAGGTGACCGCCGACAAAGGTCTGCACATGGCCAAGGAACTGCTGGGAAATGTGCTTGCCCTGCAAGCTGGCCAGCACAAAGCCTTCTTCGCCGGTAGCATAGGCAATTTGCGGTTCCTTTCCGGGCTCTTCGCTGAAGTTGTAAGCGTAAACGAAGTCCACATGGTCACAGGCAGAGGGGAGGATCCACACATACTGGCCATCCTTGTCAATGGCGCGGTGCCCCATGAGCAGTTCGTCCTTGCCGTCACCGTTAACATCAAAAGCATACGGATAGTGGCCGGTGATAAAGCAGCAGCGCCACAACTGATTCAGGTCGCGGTCATAACACCATACGTTGTTGTAACGATCCTTGATGGCAAAAGAGTTGCAGGTTCCATCGCCAAGCCTGTCGTACACGTAGATGGAATCACCCAAAATGTGGGGGAAGAAGTCTTCCGGACCATCCGTGGCAGGGATGGGCATCTTGGGTGCAACAGGAGTGGGACAGCGCTTTTTGATCTCGCCTGTTTCAAAATTCATGACCAGAATTTCAAAATCAAAGGCGATAATCAGCTCATATTCGCCATCGCAGTCCAAATCAGCAATATGGTAACAGTCGCCGCCACGGTCACCCGTGCCGGGACGGCCGTGCTGCCAGAGGATGTTCGCCGCTTCATCCAGTACGGTGATGGCAGTGTTTTTGTAATATACACTGCCGTAGCCTGGCATGGGCATAAGGGATTCGCCTTCAATCATGATATATCGGATTCCGTGAGGCGTTTTCACCAGACGGAATGAACTGCGTTCACAGATTTCAGGCAGGGTGATCGTTTTGTACAGCTTGGGTTGAATGAGAGAGTGGTTCTTTTGGGCGATGCGTGTGTCTACTGCTGCCCGGCGGGCATCCGATGCAGCAAGGGATTCAGCGGTAAATTCCAGCTTCATATTGCTGAATTCCATCGGTGAATGCACAGAGACACCGATAGAACCGGTGGGGTACAGATCATCGCACACACGGTAGACTTCACAGCCATTCAGGAAGCAGGTGATTTCGCTGCCGCTGACCGCAACAGCTACATCAAAGGTTTCTGTCTGGGTACACAATACAATGCTGTCAGCCAGCGTAATGTACTGGTCCTGATAGCGTTTCACAAGACTCAACCTGCCATTGCGTCCGATAAACAGGGCATAGTAACAACGGCTGTTCTGATAGCGGAACAGCAGGCCACTCCATTCAATACGGGAGAGCGGCTTCAGAGTGGCGCAAAGTTTATAATCCCCCCAGAGAATGTCACCATATTCCATTACAGCAGCACAGCGACGCATTTCAATGGGGTAGAACAACGTGGGGACACCATTGCGCTCTTCAACCGTCCAGGGAAAGCCACCGCCGTCATCAATATTGTAGCCGCCCTGCAGGTAGTATTCTACAGGGTTGCGCCATTTGCCGAGGACAAACGGGTCGTCTTCGGTAAGAGCCTTTCGGCCGCCATCGCCATTGCTGAAACCATGAGCACGGTCAAACAAAACACCAAGTGGAAGTTCATTGATTGGTTGAAAAACAGTAGACATCAATACTTCTCTCCTTTTGCATATTAGACAAGTCGCTGGTGGAAAAGACAGATAATACGGCCTCATATACGTTCGGAAAATCTATTGTTTCTTTGATTTTTATTGTTATTTATATTGTAGCTGATATATTTTTATGTTGTCAACAAAACCCAAACCGTTTTTGAAATTATTGATACAAACCAAAATAAGTGGTATTGAGGAGCGGGAATGATAGGACAAAACCCGGAACCCCTGTATTTTCAAGGAGTTCCGGGCTTTTTGATGCCCTTTTGAGCCTAACTTGAGTACATTTGTGTTATCAGGGCAGTATCTGAGGAATGGACAGTTCCTTTTTTCTTATTTATCCACATACCAAATATCCCTCGTTTTTTTGCCATTTTGTGCTGCGAGCGTGTATAATATCTGTATTCTCAAATATGGAGAGTTATTCTTATGACAAATGAGCAGTTGGACAAGATTGCAATGGATTTTGATGAAGCAATCGAGTCGCATGATCCTTCAAAGATTGTCAATCAGATAAAATCAGCAAAAAAGAAACTTCGCTCATGCTCCGGCTTATCCGCTGCACGATTGCACTACTATATCGCAACTGCATATGCGGAATTGGATTTCCGTGATACTGCAGTCCGAATTGATAAGATACAGAAACAACTACGCCACTATCGTGAGTCTCTGGATGCGTTATCTACTGTTGAAGAGAAAGACCAATCGAATGTATACATTATGACATACGCGCAGGTTCTAACAAATTACGGCAACCTTCTGAAAAAGTGCGGGCGTTTTGTTGCAGCTATTGATTCTTATCAGAGAGCAATACAGATTTGTCCTCTGCACGCTATGACGCATGGCGTATTGGGTCTTCTGTACCATAGTTATGGAAGTGTAGCTGTATATCATGACGATAAAGCGCATTTCTATAAGAGTGCATATGATCATCTTCACGCTGCACTCAACTTACAAGATCCTAATGTATACTTCTGCCGTTGGAAACATCGACCCCTACTGCGAACATGTGGAATCCTCCCGATGTGTTGCTTCAATGGCTTTCAGCTTTTCCCATCGCCGATTCTAACTGTTCGCTTACTCGAGTGACCTCTATGGGTTCTCAACCTGCACAAATCGAACGTTGCACAATGGGGAGGCTGGCTGGCTGACTCAATAGCGAGCGCGATGCTCTTGCGGTTACCCGCCAGGCCATTGCCTTCCCATTATACAACTTGGGCAATGAGATGTCCCTCGCCTGTGACTGGCTGCCACGAACACGGGGCATTCATATAGTAACAGCGGTTACTTTCTTTCTTTGGCTGCCCACATAGCTGTGCAGCCGTAAGCTGCTTTATGCAGCCTACGGCTGCTCAGGCTGTCAAAGAAGCCACTTTGCATCGTAGCAAAGTGGCTTTTTGCAGTAGGA
>OLSM01000767.1_pt1 | contig 28455 bp, 28 predicted proteins | sample 1672721 | NCBI WGS metagenome assembly OLSM01 (sample SAMEA3136717, study PRJEB25190) | human gut metagenome
ATTCTGTTGTTAGCTGACTTGTGCGTAACCTTTTCAGTTACGAACGTGTCGCACTTTTTCCCGCACCTACCTTGTGGGCAAGGAGCGTATTGCCGCCATATAGGATATGAGCGATAGCGTTTACTTGGTGCGGTCTTAGTGTGATTTCTGGACTGATGCCACCGAAAGTAATATGACTTCCATCGTACTCACGGGGACGAACAGAGTTAAAAGTATCATTATAATACCTGACAAGGCGGTTTCTCCGTTCTGGGTCTTTCCATATCCAATCCTGAAACGCCTGTTTGATTGCTTCCTGTTTTGCCTGTGCCGCCGTGGTTTCCTTTGCGTTGAATACGGCTTTTTTGTTTCCGTTCTCGTCATAGACATAATCAAAAATACGGGTATCACGGAGATTTAGAGTATCCTCAATAATATATTCGTCAAGTTCCTCTAACAAACTATCCTGCGTACAGGATTTGAGCTGCGGCATATAATCCTGCAAATTATCCTCAACTGCGTTTTTTGCCGTTTCCATCAGCACCGAAGCAAGGTCGGTGCTTTCCACATCGCCAAATCTGTCGGAAAGCCGTTCAATAACTGCCTGCTCGTATCGCTCACTCATCTGCCATATCGGAACAGGGCGGCTGCCGTAATAACCCTCGTGCGTATCGGATATATCAAAATAGTATTTCAGCGTGTTCCTGCGACCTTTTGGGTCGAACACCGCAATGCCTTTGCTGTCTTTGTTTACCCAACGCTTAAACTGCTTGTTCCAAGTTTCAAGCTGTGCTACCGCAACAGCGTCAGGGCGTTGAGCGTAAATCAAGAGCTGTTCATCAAATCGGCATTTATAGTTACGGCAAGCGGCAGACAAAAAACTCTGCCACGCCTGCGGATTTTTAGCAACCGCCACGCCTGTGCGCCGATACAGCTCTGTAATTAGCTGATACTTCGCAGCCATTCTTTGCACACCTCCTTATCGCTGATTGTCATAGTCATTCTTTCATTTCACCGCTAAAAAAGGAAATGACCTTATTTGCCTTGATACTCTTTTGCAGCTCATTGATAATACCGATGTCGGCTATGGTGATACCCTGTACCGCCATCATCACCCAGGGCACGGCGGGCAAGCTTTACATCGCGCGCCTGGCCGTGACCGAGGCGAACATGGTCTCCCTGACGGTCGGCGAGCTGGTGGTCAAAGGCACGGACGGCCATTTTTATTCGGTGTCCGTGGACGAAGGCGGGCAGGTCGTCACGACGCTCAAGCAGATTGCCAACGACGACGTGGCGGACCAGAGCATCGACGGCGGAGAGAAGATCATCGAGGGCACCATCACCGCCGGGACGCTGAACGTGCAGGACATCTTCGCCAACAATGCCGTCATCCGAAGCCTCATCGCCGCCAACCTCGATGTGGACACGCTCTTCGCCCGCGAGGCGACCGTCTCCGCCCTGAACGCCATGGACATCACCTCCAACACCTATCTGAAGCTCATGGTCTCGGGTAAGGCGGACAAGGAGGATCTGGACGCGCTGAATGAACGGGTCAGCGCAGCGGAACTGAAGCTCACGGAGGACGCGATTGTGTCCACCGTCACGGGCAGCGATCAATACAAGGAGGATCTTGCCGCCATCGCAGTGACTGGTTCCGGTCCGGAGTTTGTGGTGGGCACACAGACCTCGTACACCGCAGCGTGGACGGGAAACGTCAGCTTTTCGGAACTTCACGATGGACAGCAAATTACCTATTGGCTGCCTGTCGGCTCCGGGAGCAACGTAACGCTCGATCTTACGCTCGCAGACGGCAGCACTACCGGTGCGATTCCATGCTACTTTGGCGGCAGTACACGGTTGGGCACGCAGTACACCTCCGGAAACGTCGTGCGATTGACCTACCGGGAAAATGTCGTCATCTATTCCACATCCATTCCAAAAGGCTGGTGGGCAGACGCCAACTACAACACCGATACCTACGACCGTATTCGCATCGGAACGACCCTCAAGGCCAAGTCCGCCATCAGTGCCGGAAGGCTTGCCGTCGGGGATGAAGAAGGCTGTTTTCAGGTGGCAAACTCGGTGCCTTTCGATGTAACCCGGCCGATACTCTACTGTGCCTCTGCGGTATCTGCCGGAGCGTACGGCTCTGGTTTCTATCTTACTTATCCCTTCTGCTACCTGCGTAATGCCGATCCCGATTTCTCCGGAGCCGTCGGTACAACCTGCTATCTGGTGGGTACCCTGGCGGGAACGACGTTCACCCCGGTGGAAAACTACCTGACCAGTACCGTTCCTACGGAGGAAGACGGGTTGACCTACATGGCTCTGGGCACGCTCACCGGCGAATACCAGTCCACACTGTTTCCGGAGCACCCGCTCTACCGCTTCGTGGACGGCGCGTTCAAGCCACTGTCTCAAGTGGCCTATGAGGCTTCCGTTGCCATCGACGAAACGCGCCGGGAGATGGCCACCCGCTTTGAGCAGACCGATGCGGCCATCGCGCTCAAGGCGGATCAGACGGAGGTCAATTCCCTTTCCACACGCGTGCAGTCTGCCGAGCAGAAAATCACCCCGCAGGCCATCACGGCGACGGTGGCGGCGTCCGCGCTCTACGCCTTTGAAAAATACGAAGGTCGGAATTACTGCCTGGAAAGCGACGGGCCTTTCCTTTTTACCGACAACCGCTATTACGATGAAGATGGAAGCGCAACCTATCTGGTTCAAAAGACATTGCCCGTGTCGGATGATCTTTTTTCTCATAGCAACAGCGGATCCGCCATTCGCATTTCTCTGGACATCCAAAGGCAGAACGTCGATGCCTCGGAAGCCACGACGCCCGGCATCTACTCAGGGTTCTGGGTGTATTACCAGTACATGGATGCGGGCGTGCTGAAGACCTCTGGCCTGGGCTGGTATCTGCGTACAACAGACGCCAGCTTTGTGGCGTCGGATGAGGACTGGGTGCGCTTGCGGTATGGGCCGCTGAATCTGACTTCATACAGCCCTGTCGCAATCGCGTACTTTGCGCTGGGCACAGCTTCGGCAAACGGAACAACCGGCACGGTTCGCTTCCGCAACGTCAAGCTGGAGGTACTGAGTAACTGGACGGACTGGAGCGCCGCGCCCGAGGACATCTATGGCATGGCGAGGCGTATGACCGACGCGGAGTCCCGCATCACGCAAAACGCCAACAACATCGCGCTTAAGGTCAGCACTTCGCTCTACAACACCGAGAAGGTCTATCGCAGCAACACCGCGCCCACCACCCTCTACACCAACATGCTCTGGCTGGACACATCCCTTTCTCCGCCCATTCTCAAGCGGTATACGGGCTCGGCATGGATAGCCGTCGGCGCGCAGGAGCTCAAGACCAGCGGCATCACCATTGGGGGAAACAACGTCGCCATCACCACGGAAAACTTTCTGCTCCAGCTCCTTGACCCTGCGAACAACGAAAACGTCCTCATGGAGATGAGCGCTAACGGCAACGTGGGTTTTCGGGAACTGTACGCGGATGAGATCATCTCCGACTCCGTGGCCAAGGCGTATGCCGGGCCAACCACACTGATTGTGAATCCTTCCTATAACGGAACCAGCACCACCTACTTCCGCTCTCTGAGCGAGGCGGTCAAGGCGGTAAACGGAAAGTACCTGACCCAGAATGTCAATATCTATCTGCCCAGCAGCGGGACGGACGTCTATGATCCTTCCGGCGTGCTCATTCAGGGGGTCACCGGCCCCGGCAGACTGATGATCTACGGCTACAGCACTTGCCGGCTGAACAGCTATATTAAGGTCTATGGCTGTTCAGCACACATTTACTTTCAAAGTGTGTCTCTGAGAGAGTGTCGTGCTCTCTCCGGCAGCAATCGCAATCCCTATCTGCTGGAATGTGTGACCAGCACGTATGTGGAGCTTTTGGGTTGCACGCTGGACGCCAACGGGACGACATATGACGCCATCTACTGCCGGGCTTCCACCGTGCATTTGCAGACCGTGGGCATGTACAACGCCATTCAGGGCCTGGAGGTCTATCTGGCGCACGCGGTCGTACACAACTGCAAAGGCTCCTGCACCTGGGCCATGGTCACCTACGCGGGATACATCATCGCCACCGGAACAGTCCCAAATGGCAGCCGCGTCGCCGGTAACAATGGACAGCTGTTCGATGCCAATGTGACCGTGGACTACGGCACGGCCATTCCGGTGGTTGTTCCCGACAGCACGACAGTGCAGTACGCCACCCTCACCAAGTCCTATCGCGGCGGCTGGCGCTCGGACACCGTGGACGTGGTGCAGGGCGTGTATTCGGATTATGGCTATTCCAGTGGTCTGAGCTGGAACTACGGCTGCATGTGGTTTGGCAATCTGCGCAGCGTGCTCTCCGGCATGTCGGTTAAATCCGCGACGCTGACCCTGTACCGCAAGACGGGCAGCGGCTCCAGCTCGGCCAAGACGCTCTACCTGTGCGCCATCACCAACACCACGGCCAGCGGCGTGCCCTCTATCGCGGCAAACTACGGGGCCATCGGCACCATTGGCCGCGCGCAGCAGGCGACGTTCGCCATTCCGCTTGCCGCGGTGCAGGGGCTGGCGAACGGAACGTACGGTGGTCTGTGCCTGTATGAGTCGCCCTACAACTTCAGTTCCGCCAACTGGTCGAACTGCTATATGCGCATGGCCGGAACGGACAATACCTACAAGCCCTGTCTGCAAGTGGTCTACAACAGCGGCGGCACTGCCGTCGGGTAAGGAGGTCTTCAAATGTATATCGCAATCCCCTTCGAGGGGCGGGTGAGAATGCTCATCCGCTCCTCTTTCGTCGTGGCCAAACGGCTGTCGGAAACGACCTACAACCTTTCCGGGGACGCCTTTCGGATGACGCAGGTGACAGCGGAGCAGGTGCTGGTGTTCCCGGACGAGGTGTCGCTTGAGGAAGGGACAGTGCTCACCGACGAGCTACTGATGCAGGCTTTGCCGCTGGAGAGCTTCGTCTCGGTATCGGCGGACGAGGCGCTCCCGAATGTACTGGGGCTGCTGCTTCGGACCGCCGTAGCGGATGGGCGCATCTCGGATGAGGAGCTGCTCTCCGTTCAGCCCGCGTTGGAGGGACGCAACTGGCACGCGAATATCGAGGTGCAGGTGGGCGACGTGTTCACCTACAAGGGTGCGCTCTGGCGCTGCATCCAGGCGCACGCCACGCAGGGCGGCTGGCAACCGGACAAAACCCCGGCCCTCTGGCACAGGGTGGAGGTCGTCGCCGAAGGCACGGTTCGCGTCTGGGCAGCGGGGATTGACTACGTTGCGGGGGACGAGGTCGCATACCCGGATGCGGAAGACGAGCTGTATGTCTGCCAGCAGGCACACACCTCACAGGCAGGCTGGGAGCCACCTGGTGTACCGGCATTGTGGTCACCGGCAAGTGAAAGCAGACAGGAAAATCCACCGGTGGAGGAAGCGGGAGTATAACGTCCGGACTGGAACCTGAAAAAAACGGAAGGAGGAAGATCATGCCTGAATGGATCGCACGATATTGGATGGAGTGGTTGTTTGGCATCGTGGCGGCGCTGGCAGCTGCGAGCTACCGGCGGATCAGCAAGCATATGCGGCATACGCAGAAGAAAGATCGGGCGTTGGATGATGGAATGCGCGCACTGCTGCGCGACCGGATCATCAGCGCCTGCGACCATTACCTCGAAAAGGGGTTCGCCCCTGTGTATGCCCGGGAAAACATCACCAGCATGTATGATGCCTACCACAGTCTGGGTGGGGATGGAATTGTCACAGACATGGTTCAGCAGACCATGAAGCTGCCCTACATGAACGGCGGCGAAACACGCTCGAATCCTTCGCGGTAAGGCCGCGTTGAGATCTACAAATTTCAAGGAGGAACACGGTATGAACATCAACTGGAAGGTACGTTTTCAGAACAAGGCTTTTCTGACCGGCCTGATCTCGCTGGTGGTGGTCTTCATCTATGACCTGCTGCAGCTGCTGGGCATCGCGCCTGTGGTGACCCAGAGCGTGGTCATGCAGGTGGCCGAAGGCATTCTCACCATTCTGGGCATGGTAGGCGTCATTGCCGATCCTACCACGGCGGGTCTGACCGACAGCAGGCAGGCGCTGACCTATACTTCTCCCAGGCAGGACTAACGCTGATTCATCGACCACGGGGCGACGGGCGACCGCCGCCCTTTTCATTGTTCAAGGAGGGACAGACATGCAAGACAGAATCAACACCCCGTTTACCCGTGAACACTTTGTGGCTTTCTGCCTGTCCATGGTGGGCCAACCCTACTGGTATGGAACCTGCGTGCGACTCGAAGTCGCGTAAATCATTGTTCGGCAAGAGACCGAACCCGTCATTCCGTTGACGGTAGCCTACCGCCACTTGCATAGATGGTAACGTTTATGTGAGGAGCTGGCGGGACAAATGTAGCCCTTCCCATGAGGGAGAAGCCAAGCCCGCGAGGGCAAAGCAACGCTGCAAGCACAATGTGGCTGGGCGCATGGCTCGGATAGTATGGCTAGCATAATATGAACCGCAATTACACGTCGTCACGTACAACAGGCCAAAGTTGCTGACAGGCCTGAACCAAAATGGTGTGTGGCTGGTTGACCTTCGGGCAAGTTGGGGTCACACGGACATCAAAGCCACCGGCGGAACAGCGGAGCCTAACCTATCCATTGTCCCAACGAGGACACAGATGAATTACGCGAAACGAGGTAAGCCCGTATTCTCCCCGCAAGGGAAAGCTGACTGCAAGGAAAGCCGATGGGAATGCGGGTAAGGACAGCGCCAAAAGCGAATGCCGCATTGTAATGATGCGGATAGGGGTTTCAACGTCACCCCACGCGAAAGCGGGCAGACTGGCGCATGGGTCTCCTATTTGCAAGAGAATTTGAGAAACTTCTGAAGGAGGGAAAGCAGATGAACGTGAAAGCCGGAGTCCGGCGGACAGCGTGTGCGCCATCCAACGCGCCGAAGAACTGGGACAGCATCGACTGGAAAAAGGCTGCGGCGTATGTTAAGAAGCTGCAAATGCGTATTGCAAAGGCTCAAAAGGAAGGTCGGCATAACAAGGTGAAAGCCTTGCAATGGACGCTGACCCACTCGTTTTATGCCAAAGCACTGGCAATAAAGCGGGTAACAGAGAACCGAGGCAGGAAAACACCCGGCGTTGACAAAATCCTTTGGACGACCAAGAAAGAGAAGTGGGAAGCGATTACGACCCTGAAACGGCATGGGTATCACCCGCTGCCGCTGAGAAGGGTGTATCTCCGTAAACCCAACGGGAAATTGAGACCGCTCGGCATCCCGACGATGACTGACAGGGCAATGCAGACTCTATACAAATTCGCACTGGAGCCTGTCGCTGAAACCACAGGAGATCCCAATTCCTATGGCTTCCGCATGGGACGATGCACACAGGATGCAGCGGTACAATGCGCGGCTATATTGGCGCGCAAAGACCGCGCACAATGGGTGCTGGAAGGCGATATAAAGGGTTGCTTCGACAACATCAGCCACGACTGGATTGAAAAGCACATTCCCATGGACAAGGAGATATTGCACAAGTTTCTGAAATGCGGGTACATCGACACGGGAAAGTTGTTTCCGACACAGGCGGGAACGCCACAGGGCGGAAGCATTTCTCCGACGATTGCCAATATGGTTCTGGACGGTCTGGAATTCATGCTGAACAAACGGTTCCGCAAGCACTACGAGAACGGAGTTTATGTGAATCCCAAAGTGAATCTGGTTCGTTATGCAGATGATTTTATCATTACTGGCGAAAGCAGAGAGCTTTTGGAGAGTCAGGTAAAACCATTGGTGGAAGCGTTTATGACCGAACGCGGCCTGACACTTTCTCCGGAAAAGACGGTTATAACCAACATTTGCGATGGCTTCGATTTCCTTGGATTCAATATTCGAAGATATTCCAATGGGAAATTCCTTATCAAGCCCTCTCAAAAGAATGTAAAGACGTTCTTGGATAAAGTGCGCAGAATTATCAAGCACAGCAAAGCATCTACCCAACAGGAGCTGATTGGCAAGCTCAATCCCATTATCCGGGGATGGGCACTGTACCACGCGCATAACGCTTCAAAGCAGACTTTCTCAATGGTAGACAACCAGATTTGGCAATGCCTATGGCGTTGGGCAAGACGACGGCACCCGAAGAAGGGCGGAGAATGGATATACAACCGCTACTTCCATTTGGTGGAACAACGCGTATGGACGTTTGCAGTCCCGAGATACTCACCGGAATCAACGAGTGAATATGACTACATTCTGCTGGAGAGGGCATCCAATCGGGAAATAAAGCGATTTGTGAAAATCAAGTCCGAAGCAAATCCCTTTGCCCTCGAATGGCAAATGTACTTTGAGGAACGCGAGACGGACAAGCTGCGCGACACTCTGAATGGGCGTGTTAAGCTGTTGAACATTTTTCAGCGACAGAAGGGGCTGTGCGCGGTCTGCGGCAAAAGGATGACGGTTGAAACCGGATGCAAGATTCATTATCTCCGATGCGGAAATATCCGAACGAAGCAGATGGTTCATCCGTTCTGTCACAAAATGCTGCATGCTCAGGATTCTGAAACTTTTGAACCGGCTCCGCAGAGAAGCGGAGTTTCATTGGAGGCTTGAGCCGTATGCGGGGAAACTCGCACGTACGGTTTTTAGAGGGGAGGATGGCAGTAATGTCATCTTCCTACTCGACGGCTACAAGGCCACGAGCAGCCTCTTGTCCCGCAAGGCGAAGCAGTACCCGTCCCACTACGGCTCTAGCCGAACCAATCGCTACAAGCAGGACATCGCCAACAGGGAGGTGGTCTGCGACTGCATCGGCGGCGCGAAGGGCTATGCCTGGACGGGCGGCGGTCAGGCCATGCTGGATGCCATCGGCACGGACAAGTCCGTTCCCAGCACCTACGGCGCACACGGCTGCCCGGACAAGGGCGCGAACTCCATGTTCAGCTACGCCAAGAGCAAGGGCTGCGCCTGGGGCACGATGGCCACACTGCCCGAGGTGCCCGGCTTGGCGCTGACCAAGGACGGGCATGTGGGCTATTACATCGGCAACGGCTGGGCGGTCGAATGGCAGGGCTTCGCCTACGGCTGTGTCAGGACGCAGGTCAGCAAACGTCCGTGGACGCACTGGTATGCACTGCCGTTCATCGACTACGGCGACGCGATTCAGAGCGCACCCGTGCACACGCCCGATACGCCCGCGACCGAGTACACCCTCGGCTCCCGTTCGCTGGAGAAGGGCGCGAAGGGCAAGGATGTCAAGACCCTGCAGGAGCTGCTCCTGCAGCTGGGCTTCTCTCTGCCCAAGTACGGCGCGGACGGCAGCTTTGGCACGGAAACGCTCTCTGCCCTGAAGGCCTTCCAGAACAGGGCGGGCATCAAGGCGGACGGCATCTACGGCACTGAGACCCATGCCGCGCTAATGGCGGCAACCGCTGGCCGGGACGAGGCGCTGAAGCCCTCCGAGCCGGAGAATGGTGAGGAAACGCCTGACACCACCGGCAGGAAGGTCACAATCTCCTGCGTCAGCGGCACGGTCAACATCCGCACCGGTAACGGCACGCAGTACAGCCGCATCACCGCCGCCAAGAACGGCGACACCTTTGAATGGGTGGCTACTGCAGAGAATTGCTGGCATGCGGTTGTGGTCAACGGCTGCGTGGGGTGGGTGTCTGGAAAGTATAGCAAAATAATCTAACCCCAACACGAAAGGTGGTATTCTCGGAGTTATTCCCTGAATGCTGCCTTATTTTTATTTATTGAGGTGGTCTGCGCCCCAAATATAGGCGCAGACCACTTTTTATTCATCGCCGAAAGAATCGTCATCATCTTCGAGATCGTCCTCATCGCTATTGAGTCCATATAGCTTCTTCATGGATAGACGATACTTGCACTTTTTGTTATAGAACACAAGCATATGGTTGACATGGTAACGCCGATTTTTTATAATTGGTGTAGTCCAATACATGAAGTGACCATAATGACTGCAAGGATGTGAGAACATGAAAGCTTTGATTATATCAGATATACATGCAAATATTCATGCTCTGAGAGCGATTGAAAAGGTGGAAACATGGGATAAGGTATACTGCTGTGGAGATTTGACAGATTATGGCCCTTTCCCGATGGAGGTCATAGCATGGATGAAGGAGCATGATGCTCATGTGGTATGCGGCAATCACGATATCCACGTAATGACGATGAGCGATGAGGCTTGTGCGGAAGCGCGAAGAGGTCATGTGTGGAAATGGTGTCATGATAATTGGGAGAAGATGGATCAATCTGCCAAAGCATATCTATCTGCTCTGCCAACTGTACTGCAATTTGAAATGGATGGAATTGAGTATCAGATGCAGCATCAGTATGATCAGAGATATGGTACTGTTGAGAGCGAAGCGCAGTTTAACGCTTTCTGGAAAAACGCCAAAGATGATCATCAACAGCGCCGACTACTATTTGGTCATTCTCATCGTCGGTGCATTCACATGCTTCGAGAAGATATGATGTGGATTAATCCGGGGAGCGTTTCGTATAGACGACCAGATGATCCTGATAAGCGAGCACATTATATGATTATTGAAGACGGTGATATCCGCTTTGGTGCGGTTAGTTATGATCGGTTGCCTCTACTGAACGTTGCGAAGCAGTATCAGCTACGAGGATATATGCTCGAAACAGAGCTGCAGGATGCCTACTTCTTCTTTGGTGACGCGCCAACTTCACGTTCGCCGCTTCCGATGATTACAGAGATAGGATGAGAAGATGAATCTGAGAATTCTGATTATTGAAGATGATCCGGAAAACCGTGAAGGATTGCGCATCCTTATCAGCCGGCATTCTCCTCGAAGCCAGTTGTTTCTTGCCGGAAGTGTGGAAGAGGCCTATGATCTTCTCGGGCAAAATGCTATAGACATCATGTTTCTGGATATCAGGTTGCCCGGGCAGGATGGTCTCAGCTTTCTGAAACAACTTCGGGAAACTGAACCCGATATGTGTGTGGTGATCATCAGCGCATATGATAGCTTTGGATATGCACAGCAAGCCATTCGCCTGAATGTACATGAGTATTTGCTCAAACCATACGCGCCGGAAGAGATATACCGGATTCTCGATAATGCGCAAAAAGACGATCCAGGGACGAACGAAACCCATCTACAGGGAGTTCTGGCCAGATGGCTGACAGGTGCCTATGAGTTGGGGGATTCGCTTGCAGAACAATTGGGTATTCCACAAATTAAGGAATGCGACGGATGGCTGTTTGTGCTTCGTCCGCAATTCGAAAATGAATATCAGATGCCTTATTATAAGCAGGCGCAGGAAGAAAGATTGCTTGTTGCACTGAGATCGCTTTGGCGCGAAAGACCGCAGGAGCATCTTGTTACATGTGAGATCGATAAGGAAATCATCGGACTGGTGTTTTGTGAATCCGGCTATGAATCTGACTGTCTGCTTGAAAAGTCCATGCAAACACTCTCGGATACTGTGGGTGTCAAACTTTCTGGTGCCAAGAGCATAAAAACCTCAAAGCTGTTCATTAGGGCGCAGGGCGTGTATCAGCGGGTTCATTTACTGGCGGATAATCTCTTCTATACAGAACCTTATACACTTCTTGATGCAGCGCTGCCGACAGCTGTCCATATACTGAGTCTAAGCAGCATACACTTGTCTACACTCCAGAGAATGGTCAATCAGGGAAATGCTAATGAAGCAGCTGCTTATACGGAGAGTGTTTTTTCGAAGCTTCTGCTTCCGCCGTATCTTCCCTACCAAAGGCTATTGTTTGAACTGCACACACTACTGCAGAAATTGATCGACGGTACAAATGCTTGCTTGCGGGAGCAAACCAGCCGTCGATATGAGCAGCGGCTGCAAATGATGATGAATGATCCGGTTCACATAACACAGCTGAAAAATGAAATACGGACTTTCATTACAGAGCTTGCCAGAGAGATCCACTTGTACCGCACAGAGCCGGACTATATCGGAACAGAGCAGTATTTGGAATATGTGGCGGAAAACTGTACAAACAGTGCGTTTAGTAAAGACATTGCAGCAGCACACTTCGGGTTTCATCCAGACTATTTTGGTGCTTTGTTCAAAAAAGCTACCGGAAAGACATTCGTCACTGTTCTGAATGAACTGCGAATGGAAAAAGCCAGGGTTCTGCTCACGACAACCCATCTGAAAGTATATGAGATCGCAGAGCAAGTTGGGATCGAAGATGTAAAATACTTCCTGCGCTTGTTTAAAAAAGTATACGGCTCATCTCCGAAAGAGTATCGATATATCCACAGAAGAGAATAAGAGGGGTTGAAGCATGAAACTGGGAAGAAAGTTAATTCTTGGTTTGATCGCTTTGCTGATTCTTTATGCATCTTTGTTTGCTGGTTTTTCGATGCAGGCACAGGAGAACATCATTGTCGAAAACATTGTGACACAGACAAGCAATACGCTTCGTCAGAGCGTATTGCTTACGGATATGAAGCTTAACAAGCTGTTATCCGGTATCAGCCTGCTGAGTACAAATCAGGAATTATACACGCTGTTTACACGGCATTCTGCTGATGGCTTTGGCGATAATTCGCGTGAAAGCATTCTTCGAAGGTTAATTTATACATATCTAACCGATCAGGAGTACCTGATTGATCTTCATATTCTGTCCAAGAAGATTGATTTTGCTTATAAAGGTATTACCGATTATGCATATGAGTCTTTTTTCAAAGAGGGGCGGTTTGCAACCCAAAGTGTAGGAAATCATCTTCGCTGGTATGCAACCGAGCCGATCGGCGAGTATGTGAATAAGAGATTCAGACCAGTATCAAAGGTTGCTCAGTACAGGGAAATTCCTGTATTTCGCCTTGTGAAGAAGTTGCTTGTTTCTACAGTTATGGATAACCAGATTATTCTTCTGCAGGATGATGTGGATATTCCGTTTATCGTATTGGACCTTGATCCGTGTTTGTTTGATGATATATTCAAGAATACTCTGCCGACATCTGACTCAAGCTATATGATCGTGGATGCTGAGGGCAGGATTATTAGTTCCAGCCAGGCTGGGCAGCTGGGCGGTAATGTTGATGATGCCGAAGTGCTCCAATTGCTTTCCGGCGACTTGTCTGACGAGATTCATATTGAGCGCATACGCGGCAAGGACTGCATGGTGTTCCAGACTGCGCTGAGCATCAGTGACTGGCGTTGCCTTGTGTTTGTCCCCATGGATCAGCTGCATCGACAGACGGCCTCTGCTCAGTATTCCCTTCTGGCTTTGGCGGTTGGGCAGACACTGCTTATTCTTGCCCTTATGGCGCTTTACGTCCGTAAATCTGTAGAGCCGGTGGAGAATGTTGCCAAACTGACGGAACAGCTTGCTCATGAATATTCGCACATTCCGGTTAAGGAGCAGGTTGGGGATGAAGCGAAGCGGATTACGTATTCCATCGGGAATCTGAACAGTTATATCGAAGAATTAATGAAACGGAATTCGGAAATCGCCCGGCAGGAACAGGAAGCGACAATCCTTTCGTTGGAAACACAGATCGTTCCCCACTTTTTGTATAACGCATTGAATAAGCTACATCTTTCTGCGCTGGAGGCGAACCAGGGAGACTTGGCGTCTCGGATACTCCGGCTTGCTTCGATTTTCCGATATCAGATTGACAGCAAAATGCATGTTGTTTTCTTTTACCAGGATTTGCAGCAACTCAAGCAGTTTGTTATGGCAATGCAGGAGAATAAGCCGCAGAGCTTCTCTGTGTATTATGATATCGATTTGCAATTGTACGACAGCATTGTTCCTAAGATGTTTTTGCAGCCTTTTGTGGAGAATTCGATTGTACACGGTTTCCGTGATCAGGAGTCTGGTGGATTGATTCAGATCCGGGGCGTTATTGAGGGCGAGGATGCTGTTTACTATGTTGAGGACAATGGATGTGGTATGGATGCGCAGATGCTCAGCAGCATTACGGATGACAAGAATAGGATATCCGGATGCGGCAATGTACATCGCAGAATTACTTTGCTTTATGGGCAGAGGTACGGTGTATCTTTCTTCTCGGAGAAGGGGAGAACTGTTGCAACTGTCAGGATACCGCTTGTATATGAGCAAGATGGGCGGAACGAATAAATGAGCATTCCAATGTTTGTATACCTATGAATAATCCACCTTTTTAGGAAATGTTGAATTTACTTCTTTCCCCTGATTCCCTATAATTGAAACAGATCGGTAAGGGAGGGAAAAGCATGAAAATGGAATCAGCAAAAACCTTGCAGAAGAACGAGGGCTTCGGTACTCGTGTTCGCCAGGTTTTTTTGAACAATTGGCGTTTGTATCTTCTTTTGCTTCCTGGGTTGATATGGCTGATTGTGTTTTGCTATATTCCGATGTACGGACTAACCATTGCTTTCAAGGATTTTGATTCCCGTTTGGGCATTATTGGAAGCCCGTTTGTTGGGCTTAAGTATTTCCGTCAGTTCTTCTCAACCAGTATTGCCTCAAAAACCATCGTGAACACCATGATGTTGGGGCTTGCGCAGCTGATCTTTGCGTTTCCCGTTCCGGTGGTGTTTGCGCTTCTTCTGAATCAGCTTCCGGGCAAGTACTTCAAAAAAGCAGTTCAGACGATTTCTTTTGCTCCGCATTTTATTTCCGTGGTTGTTCTGGTCAGCATGCTCAACATCATGCTTGCTCCCAAAAGCGGCTTTGTGAATCAGTTGATTGTTGCATTTGGGGGAAAGCCGGTATTCTTTACATCCCGTTCAGAATATTTCCGACCACTGTATGTACTTTCTGGCATCTGGCAGTCCATGGGATACAGCGCGATTGTCTATATTTCCGCGCTGACTGGCGTGAGTCCGGATCTTCATGAGGCGGCAGTTGTGGACGGAGCCTCCAAGATGCAGCGCATATGGAATATTGACATTCCGAGTATTATGCCTACGGTGATCATTATGCTGATTCTGCAGGTTGGCAAGCTGTTCAGCACCAGTTATGAGAAGGCGCTGCTGATGCAGAATGCACTCAACACAGATGTAAGCGAGCTGATTTCCACTTATGTATATAAAGTGGGTCTGGTGAATGCACAGTATAGCTTCTCCACGGCGGTTGGATTATTCAATTCTCTGGTGAACTTTGTCCTACTGCTGACAACGAACTTGATCAGCCGTAAGGTCCTCGACGTTGGTCTATTCTGATGACGTAAGGGGGATAGATGATGCAACTCAAAAAGAAATGCAAAGTGCAGGCAAGCATGAGCGACAAGATTTTCGATTTCCTGAACATCGCGCTGATGCTGGTCATTATGGTCATCATTCTGTATCCGCTCTATTTTGTGGTAATGGCGTCCTTTACAGAGCCGAGAATCGTAAATACTGGCAAACTGATCCTCATCCCCTCTGAGATTTACACAGGCGGTTATCAGAGCACATTCCGCTATGATCCGCTGTGGACAGGATACCTGAACTCCATCCTGTATACATTGGTGGGTACGCTTATCTCCATAGCTGTTACGGTGACGAGTGCATATGCCTTGTCCAGAAAGGATATGTTCGGTCAGTCAACGCTGATGCTGCTCTTCTCATTTACGATGTTCTTCTCCGGCGGTTTGATTCCGAATTATATCCTGATGAAGAACCTCAATATCTATAACACCTTCTGGGTTATGGTACTTCCCGGCAGCATTAATGTGATGAATCTGATCGTTTGCCGGACATTCTTTCAAACAACGATTCCGAAAGAATTGTGGGAAGCGGCCAGCATTGATGGCTGTAATGACCTTGTTTTCTTCTTCAAGGTTGTTCTTCCCCTGTCGTCGACGATTATCGCTGTTCTTGCGTTGTTCTACGGCTCCGCAAAGTGGAACAGCTATTTCGATGCGCTGATTTATCTGATTGACAGCAAAAAGATGCCGCTGCAGATGGTGCTAAGAAATCTGCTGCTGATTGGACAGTCGACAGATATGGTCGGTGATGCAGAGTCGATGGCAGAGCGTCAGCGTCAGGCAGAACAGCTCAAGTACTGCATTATCGTGGTTTCTGCAGCGCCGCTGCTTTGCCTGTATCCATTCCTTCAGAAGTACTTTGCAAAGGGCGTTATGATTGGTTCTTTGAAAGGATAATCTGAAAGGTTGGCTTTTGATTGCATTCCGCATACGAGGAGAGTTACTCTGATTCGGCCGGTCAGGTAACTGACTCGTGTGTTGAAAAATGGTTTCCCTAAACAAATTTTCGGACAGGAGGTATATCTGATGAAAAAGTTGTTGGCTCTCATTCTCTGCGCAATGCTCGTGATCCCGTCTCTTGCTCTGGCGGTCGAGTATGATCCGCAGAATGTTAAGCTCGACGGCACGCTTCCCATTGTGATCGACAACAGCGAGATGGAAGCGCTGGATATCGTTGTTCCGCAGGACGCGCTTTGTGTGGTGGATGCCGCGGAGATGAAGTCCCTTAAGATGCTTGCTGAGGATACCGGTGTGAAGATCAATTTCATCGGCATTCCGAAGGCGAACTTCACTGAGCAGGTCAACCTGATGCTGGCCAGCCGTGATCTGCCTGACGTTTTCTGGGGCAACATCGACTATTCCGTCGTTACCCAGTACATGGATCAGGATATCTTTATGCCGACGGAAGAACTGATCGATAAGTATTGCCCGATCATTTCTGATGTCATCAACAGCAATCCGGAATACGCTGCGCTGACCACCTATCCGGACGGTCACCGTTACGGCTTCCCGACGATTATTGAAAGCTATGGTCTCGTTCTGACGCAGGGACCGTTCCTGATCAACAAGGCGTGGCTCGATCAGCTCGGTCTGAGCGTACCGACGAACCTTGATGAGTTCAAGCAGGTGCTTATTGCGTTCCGTGATGCGGGCGATCTGAACGGCAACGGCGAAGCGGACGAGATTCCCTATGCGGTCAACTTCGTTGACAGCAACGGTTATGCGACGAATAACTCCCTGTTCTATCTGATGTCTTGCTTCGGAGAGACCGGTACCTATGGCGACTGGTATCCCTACACCAAGATCGGCGAGGACAAGAAGGTTGAATTCAGCGTGCTGGATGATGCGTTCCGCAAGGTTCTGAATTTCTACCATGAGCTTTACGAAGAGAATCTGCTGGATCTGGACGGCTTTGCTGGTGATGGCAAGTATCAGTATAAGCTCCAGCAGGATGTGGCGACTATCGGTGTGTTTGCGACCTGGGCACCCTCCAATGATATTCCGGTCAAGGACGTTTATAACCAGTACGTTGCGCTGCCCCGCCTCACTGGTCCTGAAGGCTCCATGGGTTCTGTGAACAACCGCAGCGAAGTCCAGCAGCCCAGCGGCTTCCTGATTACGACCGAGTGTAAGTATCCGGAAATTGCGGCTGCGATCGCGAACTACATGTCCATTCCGCATATTGCTCCGCAGATAAACTACGGCGTGATCGGCGACATGTTTGTTGTGGATGAGAACGGTGTTCTGCGCTATCCGATCGATGAAGAAGGTCACTTCATTCTACCGGAAGGCTATGAGACCTTTGCTGAGGTTCGTGCGAACAACACCCCGGCTAAGAACGTAATCATTCTTTCCGAATACTTTGATACGGTTGTCGACTATGCCTGGGATGCTGTCGACCTGCTTGAGTTCCAGAAGCAGAACGGTAAGGAAGCGATTCTGGCTGAAGGCAACCCGACCCCGCCTGTGATCATGACGGTTGAAGAGCAGGCTATCTACTCTCAGATTCGTCCGCAGATTGAGAACGTCGTGAAGAACTTTATGGTCAGCTCTGTTCTCGATGGAAGTGCTGATGCGAACTGGGAAAGCTTTGAGAAGCAGCTTAAGGACGCCGGTCTTGATCAGATGATGGAAGTCATCCAGTCTGCGTATGATCGCTATCTTGTGACTTACGATGCTTATGCGGAAATGATGAAGTAATTCAGGCAAAGATAGAGATTCATATAGAATCGGGCTTTGTCAAGAGCGCTGAGGCTTTCAGTACGAAACAACTCTGAGAGCATAAACGAATGACATAATGTATAGCGCGTCTCATAGAGGCGCGCTATACGAGTTTTTGAATAAGGTGGTCAAGTATGTCAGAAATGTTGATAAAAGCGCAGGAGAAACTGAATAGCTGGCAGGGACATGTAAACACGGAATACAAGCCGAAGTATCACCTGAGTGTGCCGGCGGGTTGGCTGAATGACCCGAATGGATTTGGCTTCTTTCAAGGGAAGTGCCATTTGTTTTATCAGTATCATCCTTATGATACGGTTTGGGGACCAATGCACTGGGGGCACTGGACTTCGGAAAACTTGATAGACTGGGAACAGGAGCCGGTGGCTATGGCTCCAGACCGAGAATACGACACAGCAGGGTGTTTTTCAGGGACCGCGATTGAAGACGACGGCAGGTACTGGATCATGTATACCGGTGTAATCGATGAACCATCCACCGGAAGAACACCTCAGCATCAGTGTTTGGCATGGACTGATGATGGAATTCATGTTGAAAAAGCAGGGGAGAATCCGGTTGTTGGACTTGATATGACGCCTGAAGGCACTTGTCCGTACGACTTCCGAGATCCTAAGCTTGAAAAAAACGGTGACCATTATAGGATTGTTGTGGCGGCAAAGATCAATAACGAGGGGAAAGTGCTGAGCTACTCTTCAGCGGATCTGAAGAAATGGACATACGACGGTGTTTATGCTGAGGGGTTTGGCGAGATGTCGGAATGTCCGGATTGCTTCGAGATAGATGGACGCCGCGTTGTGATTTCATCAATTATGGCTTGCAAGGACAAAGACCTCGTGTTACCTCAGCCGGTTGTTTACATGATCGGCCAGGAAGAAAATGGAGTGTTTTGTGCACAAACGCCCATGCGTGATCTCGATCGAGGGCTTGACTTCTATGCACCGCAGACTTGTCTTGCACCGGATGGACGTAGGCTGATGATTGGTTGGGCGCATGCATGGGGATGTGAAACACCGATGCATAGGCTTGGCCATGGCTGGACGGGTACAATGACGCTCATACGAGAATGCTGGATCGAGAATGATAAGCTATATCAGTGCCCAATCAGAGAACTTGAAAACAGGCGTAGAAATGGGATCGCGCGCGAAAACTTGCTAGTTGGTGAGAAGACACAGCTTTCCGAATGCATTGGTGCGTGCAGAGAAATGATGCTTGATATCAATATGCGCGAGGCAGAGAAGATTGAGATTCATCTGATGGAGACTGGGGATGAATGCGTTGTGCTTACTTATCATAAGAAAGATCAGAGGCTGATGATAGATCGAAGCGCATCGGGGTATTCACTTACAAAGGAAGGTGTGAACGAACCCAGAAACCAAGCTACGGCGGATGTGTCTTTGAATGATGGTATGCTGTCATTGCATATATTTGTTGATGTCTCGATTGTTGAGGTATATGCTAATCGCGGGGAAAAGGTATTGACCTGTCAAGCATTCCCTAAGGGTAAGGAATATGGAGTCTCGGTGGATGTGTGTGGTAAAGCAATAATTGAGCAGCTAGTGAGTTATGAGATAGAATAAAGCAAAGAACAATTCGTAATAAATCAAGACCTTGAAGGATACAACTCCCTCAAGGCCTTTTTTATATCGATTAGAATTCCCAGTTTACATCCGATTTCCGGTATGCATGTGGAACTCGGCGCTAGTGGTTTGTTCAATCTGCGTGTGACCGATGCGCGCCGCTTGCTACTGCGTCTTGTCGGAACGACGGGCGGGTTGGTGCAGGAGCAGGTATTCTCCGGTACAGCAGGATATTTCCGCACGATGATCATGACGAAGGTCAAGTCGAACCTTGCCCGGATCATCAAGGAAAACCGCATTCTATGCTGAATATGTTCGCAGATGCATATGCAAATAACGAGAAGGCTGTCGCGGATAATGCCCAAGCCGAAACACAAAATTTCGATGACCCGGAATATGGACTTGTGCCAAACAAACCTGTCTATACACAAGGCGTGGGAGGCTCGAAACAGTATTTATCCGGTCTCAAGTCGTCACTTGGAGAAGAGTTGGCTTGGAACAGACGCGGTTCAACCTCTGTTTCTGGCGTAAATGGCATGATAGACATTTACGATAACCCTACAACGATACACGTTAGCCTCACAACGTTACACGATTGCCTCTTCCTAACGTGTATCGTTGTGAAGGAAACGTGTAACGTTGTACATTGCACCCTGGAACAGCAGCACAAAACAAGGACTCTTCGAAGGTGGAAAACCTCGAAAAGTCCTTGTTTTATTGGGTTTTTCAGCGGCCGGGGTCCATAAATCCTTGTATCATTTTCGTAGTCTAGATAGATAAGGGCATTACCGGTACCAACAGAAAGAAGCGCGATGGATTTAACAAGATGATCAAGGACGCGCTGGACGGAAAAATTGATATGATCATCACGAAATCAGTAAGTCGCTTTGCTAGAAACACTGTTGATACGCTTACGACGATACGAGAGCTCAAGAGCCATGGGATCGCAGTTTACTTTGAAGAGCAAAACATGTGCTGATTGGAGATTGCTATGGGGTGGATTCATCACTACGATGCTCAAGGGCTACAAAAATATGGCGACCAGCGGCGAGGAGACCACGGTTTACAATGCTGCTCAGCTTGCGGTGAACGTGAACGGCAAGCGTTTTATCGATGACAAGCCTGCCAGCGGCCCTGCTGCTGCTGTGCGCTATGCGCTTAACGATCAGCCGGAAGCGATTATGTACGCCATCGGTGATCAGAAGATGATCGATGCGATTAACGCCAACACTGAGGGCCTGGCGGAGAAGCTAATGGAGCGCGGAATTGCATGGAAAGCCAATTCTGTTGAAGAGGCTGCGCAGGCTGCCGGTCTGGATGCCGCCGTTCTGGCCGAGACTGTCAAGACCTTCAATGGTTATGTCGATGCGGGCGTCGATGCGGACTTTGGCAGAACTGCCTTTAACGGCAAGGTGGAAGATGGCGCCGTTTACATTGTCAAGATCCAGAGCGCGTATCACCTGACCTTTGGCGGTCTGACCATTGATGCGCAGACTCGCGTGCTGAATACTGAAGGCAATGTGATTCCGGGTCTCTATGCTGCCGGTGATGCTGTCGGTAACTTCGAAGGTGATATCCATCAGTCTGGTTTCTGCATCACTCAGGTGCTTTGGATGGGCAGAACGGCTGGTCAGGTTGCTGCTGAGTAAAGCAATAATCACGATACAATATTCTCCTTCTTCTTTCTTAGGGACGCTGGATTTCTAGCGTCCCGCTTTTTATATGTGGAGTGTAGCTGAAGAGGAGGATGATCAAGAGTGAAAGCAGTTTGGTATAAAACGAAGCTATAAATCACAGGTTTGTTGTCCTTGAAAAGAAACAGGTAATGAAGTAGAATACATATAAGAAAGATGCATTTAGGCGAGTATATGGGTTTAACCCTGAATGAATGGACGGGGTGTAAAGAATGAGCGATCAGTTCAGCCAATATGAACGGCTTCCTGTTTTGCTAAAACGGTTTTCTTTTGAAGAAAAAAATGAGCATTGCATCTAAGTATTCTGGCAATGTAATTGTATTCACGAAGGAAATGCGAAACTCTGATAAACATCCAACGGTGTTTCCTTGGTGCCTTGAGACTTTTGTTATGCTGGCTATGGAAGCAGAAGAGTATAAAGAGGGTAGCTTTAGCGGAAAAAACGAAAAGAAATTTTTAGAGATGTGCAATGCGATCTGGGATGCAACAAGTGTTGCGACACAAACACCGTGTGGACGACTAGGTTTTCTCGATACATTTTTGGCTGTGACAGGATTAACACAGTTTCGATGTCAGGAAATACGTACGATTCAGCAATATAGATATTGGAAGGTATTCAGGGAAAAGACAGACTCTGTACAAATGGATACAGTTTTTAGGCAGAGAATGGGGACAGATTATGAAGATTTTCTATTACTGGGGAATATTCTTCAAATACTGTTTTTGGCGCAGAGTAAAAATAAAAACATTGTGATTTCCCAAAAAGCTCTATATTATTTGCTGCATATTCGTTTTCCTGAAGCGGCTAAAAAGTTGAAGATTGATCGAAAGGAATATGTCGCTCTTCAACGGAGATTCAGTTTTGAGTCAGATGATCCCTACAAGTATGTTTACTCATTATGCCCTTCGTATCAGTATGCTTTCGTAGAAGAACAAGGGGCTGTATATTTTCCGTTACCGCATTTATTCAATCAATGTGTAACATCGTCTTTGTTGTATCGGCTGACTGAAGGAGACAATGTATTAAGAGAAATAATAGGAAAAAAATTTTGGAAAGATGTGTATTTCGATTGATAAAAGAATCGGGGGTCTATCAGGAAGTATTTCCAGAAAGAGAGTATAGTTTTTGTGGCAGTAAGTCTTTTAGCCCTGATGTGCTTGCACGTCAAGGAAAGAGCGTATTGTTCGTTAATAGTAAATCAACAGTTCCCAAGATTGGAATAAGACTATTTGATCTGCAATCCTATGAGGACAACATTCATATAGTTGCTGAGAATATAAATAAACTGTATAAACAAATGCATCGTTTTGAACAATATAATCCTTTTTTGGACGATACGTCTTCGGAAGTAAACGATTTCTGGGGTATTGTCATCGTTTTAGAGGATGCATATATCCGAAGGGTTCTATACTACGAAGAAGCCGGAAGACTATTGAAGATCAAAGAGAAGTCAGATGAATGGGAATGGATGATTACACATATTAAAGTAATGAGTCTTTATGAAATAGAACGACTCTGTCTTTATGGTAAAAGCATCATTGATGCTTGCGGTATCTTGAATAAAGATGATCCTTTAGGTTTTTCTTTTGTAAATGGGATGTCCAACGATAGTAACTATATAAATGGAGACTATAATGCTTTTTGTGAAAGGGTCGATAACGAAGCGATGTGTATTATCAAGGAGATGCTCAACGCGGGGTTGTTGCAATAGAATCATTATAGGCAGAGTTAATTAGTTTTTTGAATGTTCGTATTTTCAAGTTCATCTTCCGAGTGTTCATCAAAATGCAGCCCCTTCTGCCGGATATCCTGCAGAAAAGAAAAAACATTGGACAAATTGTATTGTGCCAGTTATCCTAATAAACAAGATGAAAACGAAAGCTCTGTGTTGCACCCACCGAGCCTCAGTTTGCACCCGGCTACACCCATTTTGCACCCAAATGCACCCAATGCAAAACGAAAGGGTTATTGCAAAACGATAGCCGGGAATTGTATTAGTTTTTGAGTCATTTCACAAATAAGGACTGAAACTTTGATACAAGGTTTCAGTCCTTTTCTTTATGTTCCTGCAAAATCCAAATGCAAAACGACTTTTGCACCCGGAAATTTGCAGGTTTTCAGCTTACCGCAGCCTCAGAAATTTCCAGAGCAATTTCTCCCACAAAAACCGCATAGAGAAAATGCACCCACTGTCCCCGGTGGGTGCATAACAAAACGATTGCCTGGCTTTCGTTTTGCTATTGGGGGCTTTCGTTTTGCGAATAGTCCTTTCGTTTTGCTTTGGGTGCAAATTGTAGGATTCATACCTCTCTGAAGAGGCCGTCATTGAGGCGGCAAACGCGGCAGGATATCAGGACATCTTCAAGAAGACCCTCCTCCCCATTACTGAAATGGAGAAGCTCATGGGTAAAAAGCATTTTGCTGACATCCTTGGCACACTGGTTATCAAACCAGCCGGAAAGCCCACACTCGTGCCCATATCCGATAAACGTCCAGCCATTACACCTGTAAACAATGAATTCAAACAACTTTAAGGAGGAACAAGAATCATGGCAAAGCAGAACAACACCAAAGTCGTCACCGGTCTCGTGCGTCTTTCCTATGCGAATGTCTGGGAACCCAAAGCCATCAACGGCGGCGAACCCAAATATAGCTGTTCCGTTATCATCCCCAAGTCCGACAAGGAAACGATTGACGCCATCCACGCCGCCATCGACTGTGCGCTGAAAGAGGGTATTGGCAAGTTCGGCGGTAAGATCCCGCCGAAGGGTGCGCTCAAGATGCCGCTTCGTGACGGCGATACGGAGCGTGATGACGAGGCCTACATGGGCTGCTACTTCGTCAATGCAAACAGCAAGACCGCGCCGCAGATTGTGGACAAGCACGTTCGTCCGATCCTCGACCGCAGCGAGGTGTACTCCGGCGTGTATGCGCACGTGTCGCTCAGTTTCTATGCCTTTAATACGAACGGGAACAAAGGCATCGCCTGCGGCCTTGGCAACATTCAGAAGGTACGTGACGGAGAGCCGTTGGGCGGTCGAACCAATGCCTCCGCCGAGTTTGAAACGCTGGATGACGACGACTTCCTCTCCTGATCAAGATAAGCGACTATCAGAACGGGCGGCGGACTCAACCGTCGCCTGTTTCTTCATGAGGTGCATATGAAACATCTTTCCATTGATCTGGAAACCTTCAGCGGTGCGGATATCAGCAAGACCGGAGTATATCGCTATTGCGAAGCTCCGGATTTTGAAGTGCTTCTCTTTGGATATAGCATAGATGCCGGACCAGTCAAGGTTGTCGATTTGGCTTGCGGCGAGGTCCTCCCTGACGAGATACAGACCGCGCTCAACGACCCTGCTGTCACCAAGTGGGCATTTAATGCAAGTTTTGAGCGAATCTGCCTCTCGCGATACCTGGGATTGCCTTTAGGAACATGTCTGGATCCGAAGCAATGGCGCTGTTCCATGATCTGGGCTGCGTATCTGGGGTTGCCACTGTCGCTCGCTGGTGTCGGCTCTGTACTGCAGCTTGACAAGCAGAAGCTGGAAACCGGCAAAGACCTGATCCGCTACTTTTGCCAGCCATGTGCGCCAACGAAAGCAAACGGCGGCAGAACACGCAATCACCCTTCGGATGCTCCAGAAAAATGGGATATGTTCAGAACATATAATCGGCGTGACGTAGAGACCGAGCTGGAGATCCAATCACGCCTGGCATGCTTTCCCGTGCCGGAATCTGTGTGGGACGAGTATCATCTTGATCAGGAGGTCAACGACAGAGGCATCCGACTGGACACAGCGCTCGTAGACAGCGCCTTACAAATTGATTCCCGCGTCCGGAAGGAACTGAGCGGGAAAATGCAGTCACTAACTGCGCTTGAGAATCCAAACTCCGTTGCGCAAATGAAGGCATGGCTGGCAAAACACGGCATGGAAATCGACTCCCTGGGCAAAAAGGAAGTGGCTGCCCTTCTCAAGGATGCCCCTCCGGATCTGGCGGAAGTGCTCCTTCTGCGGCAGCAGCTATCCAAGAGTTCGGTTCGGAAGTATCAGGCCATGCAGAACTGTGTCTGCACAGATGGCCGTGCCCACGGTATGTTTATGTTCTATGGTGCAGCAAGGACAGGTCGCTTCGCCGGTCGGCTCGTTCAGCTCCAAAATCTGCCGCAGAACCACATGCCGGATCTGGAGCAGGCACGGGCATTGGTACGAAGCGGTGACTATGAGGCACTTAGGCTGCTGTATGACTCCATCCCGGATGTGCTCAGTGAGCTGATTCGCACGGCCTTCATCCCGCGAGAAGGAAATAAGTTCATCGTAGCGGACTTCTCTGCGATTGAAGCCAGAGTCATTGCCTGGATAGCCAACGAGCAGTGGCGTCTGGATGTGTTCCAGGCAGGTGGCGATATCTACTGCGCCAGCGCTTCGCAAATGTTCGGTGTGCCGGTTGTCAAGCACGGCGTCAATGGCCATTTGAGGCAAAAAGGCAAAATTGCGGAGCTGGCCCTGGGCTATGGCGGATCGGTTGGTGCCTTGAAGGCTATGGGGGCGCTCGAAATGGGCATACCGGAAGATGAACTCAAGCCCCTTGTGGACGCATGGCGCGATGCAAACCCCAGCATCACACAGCTGTGGTGGGATGTCGACGAAGCTGTGAAGGAGACAGTGTCACGGAGAGTGCCCACAGAAACACACGGCATCCACTTCGAGTACGAGAAAGGCTTCCTCTTCATCTTCCTCCCCTCCGGACGACGGCTGGCCTATGTAAAGCCACGCATTGGCGAGAATCGTTTCGGTGGCGAATCCATCACTTATGAAGGCACCGGAAGTTCAAAGAAATGGGAACGTTTGGAGAGCTACGGCCCCAAATTCGTTGAGAATATTGTTCAGGCGATCAGCCGGGACATTTTGTGCTACGCAATGAAAACCCTTCGGTGCTGCAACATCGTCGCGCATGTCCATGACGAAGTCATCATCGAAGCTGATCCCCGTGTGTCGCTTGAAGCGATCTGCGTACAAATGAGCCGAACCCCACCATGGGCAAAAGGGCTGCTTCTTCGTGCGGATGGTTATGAGACGCCATTCTACAAAAAAGACTGATAAGCATCGCAAATGGGACTTGCTATATCGCGGAAACAGAGCGTATATGTCACTACCCCAAACAGAGAGGAGTTGCACTATGACATTCAAGGAAGTACTGAAGCTCAAGGAAGGCGCACACGCAGTGACGGTTAACACGGAGCGCTGTATGGTTGTAAGACTGCGCGAAGGGTTTACGCTGATCACAGTTCTCCCCGGCAGCAGGCTACTGATCCAGCAGTATAGCGAGCGGGCGCATTTACTGTGGGAGGATCGGGTGGAGGATGTTTTCGCAGATGCATGCAGAAAGGAGTAATACCATGAAAGTGTTGATGGTCGAACCTATGAAGCCCCCACGTGTGGCGGAAATTTCGCACACGCTTGAATCCATGCAGAAAGCTGTCGGTGGGTACATCGAAGTGACCTACCCGTGGAGAGACAGCATTGCGCTCGTATGCGACGACGAAGTTGTACTCAAGAACAAGCCTTTCAACAGAATGGTGAGTCGGACGACTGGCATCTTCGGTACATTTTTCTTATGCGGTATTGACCGAGACGACCTGTCCGACATTCCTGACGACCTGATTGACAAGTATGTTCGTTTGCTCTACGAACCGCAGATACTGATCAAAACCAGGAAAGGATTTATCGTCCTGCCGCTGGCCGAATGACAATCCTCGATGACGTGACGGCGGGGCAGGAAATACCTGCCCCGTCCTATGCGTTTTACATTTACCACTCGGCCCATTCCATTTCCGCCTGGATAACTTGAAGGACGTCATTCTCATTTCGCGATTTGTCACACCTGAAATGATGCCGGAGGGGTTCGAACCCCTCTTTTTTTTTGCTTATTGCCAGAGGCAGCGCGCAAGCTGCTCAGAAAGGCGGTACTCAAATGCGTACAAACTCGTTCCATCACGCAAAGGTGCGAAGTCGCTCTACTCAGGAAAGGGTGTGTGACCCGTGAAATTCAGTAAGTATAACCCAGAAGGCTACTACGGCCCAACTGCCTACGAGGCTTTTACCAACATTGAGACTGAGCGCCGGATTGCCCGCTTTCGCCCGATTGTGTATGTCTGCTCGCCCTATGCCGGGGATACGGACGCGAACACCCAGGACGCTCGGCGCTACTGTCGATTTGCGGTGGATAACGGTTACATCCCCCTGGCGCCGCATCTTTTCTTTCCGCAGTTTATGAATGACGCTGATCCGCAAGAGCGGAATCTCGCCATGTTTATGAATATGGCGCTGATGTCCAAATGTGCTGAAGTCTGGGTGTTCGGCGAGTACATCTCCAAGGGCATGGCAGTTGAAATTCGGAAAGCAAAAGAAAAGCGGCAACCAATCCGATACTTTTCAACCGAGTGCAAGGAGGTGTTCTGATGGCCGAGATCAGGCTATATTTTGCTGACTGCGCCGGAGTGCCGGAAAATTGTCGCTACCCGCATGAGGCTACCATTGCAGACGAGGATGTGCTGCGGAAAGTGGTGCTCCACGACTATGTATGCGTTGCCTGCCGGAATGGCTATCGATCAAACGCCAACTTCCTGAGTACGAACTGCCTGGGCATGGATTGCGATAACGATCATTCTGAGAACCCCGACGATTGGGTGACACCCGAGCACATTCGGAGCGGCTTCCCCGATGTCAGCTTTGCGGTACATTTCAGCCGCAACAATCTGAAGTCCAAGCGAGGCAAGCCGCCACGCCCCAAGTTTCATGTGCTGTTTCTGATCGATGAGATGACCGATCCCCATGAATACAGCGAACTGAAGAAGCGTGTGCAAGCTGTCTTCCCCTGTTTTGACACACGTGCTCTTGACTCTGCGCGTTTTTTCTTTGGTACAGAAGAGCCGAACGTGGCCTTCTACCCGGGAACCACCACGCTGAACGAGTGTCTGGAAATGTACTACCCGAGGTCTGCTGAAGACGCCTTCTGGAAGATGGAAAGTATGTACAGTGCCACGATATCGGAAGGAAGCCGTAACAGTACATTGTCCCACTTCGCCGGGCGCATCCTCAAGCGATTCGGAGATACAAAAGAAGCCTATCTGTAAGAGTGTCAAACATAGGTTACACCCAAAGCGCAGCGAGGAAGTCAAGGGAAGGGTGGAGATTTGCGAAGCAAA
>OLSM01000770.1_pt1 | contig 28279 bp, 19 predicted proteins | sample 1672721 | NCBI WGS metagenome assembly OLSM01 (sample SAMEA3136717, study PRJEB25190) | human gut metagenome
CATGAACACAAAAGAGGAAATCTTAACACGCCTTCGCCAGACCGAGGGGTATCTCTCCGGTGAACAGCTCAGCGAAACGCTGGGCGTTTCCCGCGCGGCCGTTTGGAAAGCCATTACTGCTCTGCGGGAATCCGGCTATGCCATTGATTCGGCCACGAACCGGGGGTATCGCCTGACCGCATCGCCCGACGTCCTCACCCCAGAGGAGATCCGCTGTGGATTACATACGCGGGCAATCGGCAAAAACATCGTTGCGCTGCAAGAGGTAGATTCCACCAACGAAGAGGCCAAACGGCAAGCGCAATGCGGCGCACCGGACGGCAGTGTGTTCCTCGCGGAACGGCAGACGGGCGGCAAAGGACGTTTGGGCCGCACATGGGAATCCCCAGCGGGCACGGGGATTTGGTTCAGCGTTTTGCTGCGGCCAAGCCTGGTCCCGTCGGAAATCAGCAGCATCACCCTTTTGGCCGGCATTGCGGTCTGCCGGGGCATCCGCTCTGTGACCGGATGTGCGGCTAAGCTCAAGTGGCCGAACGACGTGGTCATTGGAAGCCGCAAGGTCTGCGGCATTCTGACCGAGATGGCTGCGGAAATTGATCGGGTGGAATACGTGGTCTTGGGCATTGGGATCAATGCCAATACGGAAGCCTTCCCCGCGAAATTGGCGGAAAAGGCCACCTCCCTGCGGATCGAAGCCGGAAGCGCGTTCCCACGCGCCGCCATACTGCGCGCCGTCTTGAAGGAGCTGGAATCCCTGTTGCTGGACGCCAAGGCAGGCAGCGCCTTCCAGGAGATTCTTGACGAGTATAAATTCCTCTGTGTCTCCCTGAACCGCCGCGTGGGTTTCTTCTGGAACGGTGAGCAGCAGACAGGAATGGCGGTGGACGTCTCCCCCTCCGGTGAATTGATCGTGGAGCGGGATGGAGGCGGCCGTATATCCATCAACGCCGGGGAGGTCGTTGTCCAGGGAATCTATGGGGAACATCTTCCGAATCCGGAAGGCTCGAAACGTGCTTGATCCCGCGTGAAAAAAACGCAATGTACCTTTTTAATGTGTCTCGGGATATTCAGCCCATCGCAAGGAAATAGACGTATGAAGTTTCCCATAGATGGTTGTCTTGTGCATGCTCTCTTTTTTGCTAGAAACATATCGGCCCATCGCAGTGTTACTATTCTGCAATGGGCCGATTTTTGTTTTCTTATGATTTCCGTTTAAAGCCGTCTTTCAGGGAGACGGAACGGTTGAACACAGGATGCTCCTGGGTGCTGTCGCGGTTATCCGCGCAGAAATATCCCTGCCGCATGAACTGGAAGGACTGGCCGGGCTTTGCCTGCGCCAAGCAGGGCTCCACCTTACAGCCAGTGAGCACTTCCAAGGAATCCGGGTTGAGGACTTCCAAGAAATCGTGCGCATCCGGATCCGGTACGGAGAACAGATTGCCGTAGAGACGGATTTCCGCATCGATAGCGGTCTGAACGTCCGCCCAGTGAATGGTACTCTTGACCTTCCGGCCATCCGGCGTATTGCCGCCGCGGGTCTGCGGGTCGTATTCCGCATAGACCTCGATTACATTGCCGTCCGCATCCTTTTTGCAGCCGGTGCAGCGCACGACGTAGGCGGTCTTTAGGCGCACCTCGTTGCCCGGGAACAAACGGAAATAGCCCTTTACGGGTTCTTCCATGAAGTCCTCCTGCTCAATCCACAGCTCACGGGAGAAGGAAACCGTGCGGGTTCCGTCCTCCGGCTTTCCGGGATTGTTTTCCACCTCAAAGGTCTCCGTCTGCCCCTCCGGATAATTGGTGAGAATCAGTTTGACCGGGTGCAGGACGGCCATCACACGCTGTGCGTGCTCGTTGAGGTCTTCCCGCAGGCAGTGCTCCAAAAAGCCGTATTCCACGGTGCTGTTTACCTTGGAAACGCCGATGCGCTCGCAGAAATTGCGGATGGACGCCGGCGTATATCCGCGGCGGCGCAGGCCGCACAGCGTGGGCATGCGCGGGTCGTCCCAACCGGAGACATAGTGCTCTTCCACCAGCTTGCGCAGTTTGCGCTTGCTCATCACCGTATGGTCGATTCCCAAACGTGCAAATTCGATCTGCCGCGGTTTTGCGGGAAGGTCGACATGTTCAATCACCCAATCGTACAACGGCCTGTGGTCCTCAAATTCCAAGGTGCATAGGGAGTGGGTAATCCCCTCCAAGGCGTCCTCAATCGGGTGGGCAAAATCGTACATCGGATAAATGCACCAACGGTCGCCCGTCCGATGGTGGTGCAAGTGGTTGATCCGGTAAATCACCGGGTCGCGCATGTTAAAGTTTCCAGAGGCCAGGTCGATCTTCGCGCGCAGCGTCATCCTCCCGTCCTCGAATTCCCCCGCTTTCATGCGGGCAAAGAGATCCAGGCTTTCCTCAATCGGCCGGTCACGATAGGGGCTGACCGCAGGATGCGTCAGGTCGCCGCGGTTTTCGCGCATTTGCTCGGGCGTCAGCTCGCAGACATACGCCAAGCCCTTTTGAATCAGCTGTACCGCCGCCTCATACATCTTCGGGAAGTAATCGGATGCATAATAGAACCGATCCTCCCAGGAGAATCCCAGCCACGCAATGTCTTCTTTGATCGCATCGACATACTCCACATCCTCTTTGGTGGGATTGGTATCGTCCATGCGCAGGTTACAAACGCCGTTGTATTTCTCCGCTGTGCCAAAATCAATGCAGATGGCCTTGGCATGGCCGATGTGCAAATAGCCATTCGGCTCCGGCGGGAAGCGGGTATGCACGGTTTGGCCCGCATAGCGGCCTCCCTCGGCGATATCTTCGTCAATAAAGTCGTGGATAAAATTGCTCCAGCCTTCGGTCTCCCCTGGCTTCTTCATCTCGTCGCTCATGTTGCCATCTCCTCTTTATTTCTTCAGCTTCTCCAACCCAATTTCCAGCCTGCGCAGGGATTCCTCCTTGCCCAAAATGGCCAAAATCTCCATCGCGCCGCCCGGTGTCACCTGCATTCCTGCCGCTGCGATCCGGACCGGCCAGAGCAAAGTGCCGTTCTTAACCTCCAAGCGCTGTGCCAAGGCGATCAATTGATCGTGGATGGTATCCAACTGCCAATTCGACACGCTTTTCAGTTCCGGGATCGCGGCCTCCAACATCGTGACGGAATTCTCCAAATTGGTCTTGCTCTTCTTATTGACAAAGAGATCGACCGAATACTCCGGCAGCTCCTGGAAGAAACCGATCATCCCCGGAATCTCCGTCAACTTGGTCACACGAGGCTGCAAAATGGAGGCCAATACCTCCCAATTCATCTGCTTGTCGCCAAATACCTGCTGGAAATACGGCATTGCCGCCGTGATAAACTCGTCCTGTGTCATGGCGCGGATGTATTCCGCATTAAACCACGTCAGCTTGTCATAGTCGAATACCGCCGGCGATTTGCTGATGCCCTCGATGGAGAAGTTTTCCACCAATTCCGGCAGCGTAAACAGCTCGCGGTTTTCTTTTGGACACCAGCCCAGCAGCGCAATGTAGTTGGTGATCGCCTGCGGGAGATACCCCTCTGCCATCAAGTCGGCAAAACCGGTTGCACCGTGCCGCTTGGAAAGCTTGGACACGCTGCCGTCCTCGTTTTTGCCCATAATCAGGGGCAGATGCACATAGGTCGGCACATCCCAGCCAAATGCTTCGTAAAGCAGGTTGTATTTGGGCGTCGAGGTTAGATACTCGCACCCACGCACCACATGCGTGATGTGCATCAAGTGATCGTCGATGACATTTGCAAAATTGTATGTAGGATAGCCGTCGGATTTCAAAAGGATCTGGTCCTCCAGCTCGCGGTTTTCAATGGTAATGTCGCCATATACAACGTCGTGGAAGGTTGTGGATCCCTCGACCGGCATCTTTTGGCGGATGACATAGGGCGTCCCGGCAGCCAGGAGCCTGTCCACCTCTTCTTGGGGAAGATCGCGGCAATGGCGGTCGTATCCGCCGCCCTCCTGCGCTTCATGCAGAGCGTCCAGGCGTTCCTTGGTGCAGAAGCAATAGTACGCCTTTCCTTCCCGGACCAGCTGCTCCGCATAGGGCTTATAGAGATCCTTGCGCTTGCTCTGGACATACGGGCCATAATCGCCGCCAACATCCGGGCCCTCGTCGTGCTTCAGGCCTACCTGGTCGAGCGTCCGGTAGATCACATCGACTGCGCCCTCCACCAGACGTTCCTGGTCGGTATCCTCAATGCGCAGCACAAATTGGCCGCCCATGGACTTGGCAATCAAATATTCGTACAGCGCCGTACGCAGATTTCCCACATGCATAAACCCTGTGGGGCTCGGCGCAAACCGTGTTCTCACTGTCTCGTTTTGCATTCCTAAATCCGCCTCTCCTTTTGATCGGCGCGCCGGAAAACCATCCAGCGCGCCCCTCACGTCCGAAGGAATCCTCCGGCGTCTCAATTCTTTTATTATACCAAATATACACAGGATTTCAACGTTGATTTTCCAGGTATTCCACATATTCCTCCAAGCAAAAGTGGCGTTCCTGCATCGCTTTCGCGTGTTCCACCCCTACATAGCGATAATGCCATGGTTCAAAGCGAATTTTCGTGATCTCCTGTTTATCCTCCGGATAGCGCAGGATAAATCCATATTCCGCCGCGTGTTCCGTCAGCCATTCGTATTCGGGGGTGGTATCAAAATTCTCCCGGACGCCGTTCAAATCGATCGCCAACCCCGTATTGTGCTCGCTACATCCCGGCCGCGCCACGGAAAGCGCCGCGACTGCCTCCGCCTGCTGCTGCCCCATCCCATTGCCCAGATTTTCTTCTACCGCCCGATCAAACAACTCGCTTTGCCGCTGTACACTGCGATACCCGGAGGAAATCCACAGTGAGACGCCGTCCGCTTGGGCAGCCGCCTGCATCTGTTGAAATGGTTCTACAATGCGCTCATCCACATCCACGCCGTATAAGTTGACAATATTCCGGTGGAAATCCTCCGGCATGGTTTCCGCATAATTGACTAGCACGATCCGGTCGTCTTCCGCCGGGGATTCCTCCGGCTTTGCATTTGCCTGTGCCGCCCCGCTTTTCGGCGGTTGTGCGGACGAGAAGGCCGGTTCGCTCTCGACCTCGGATACTGCCGGGGCTTCTTCCGGTTTTGCCGAAGCCTGTTCCATAGTAAAAATAAAAACGGTGCTCACTGCCGCTGTGGTGACGGCTGCGGCGACCAAGGCTCCAACGGAAAGAAAAAACATCTTTACTTTGGATTTTCTTTTTCTCATTGATTGCTTCATCCCTGTTCTTCAAGCTTTGCGGGTGTATTTCCCAAAACTATTGTTACACGAAGCAGGGAAATCATACCGCTTTTGCTGGATAGCCAGGTTTTGACAATCCGGAACCTTCATGTTTTGCCCCTTTTCCGTAAACACTAGTACCACTTATGCAGATAGGAGGAAAAACCATGGAAGATTTACCGCTCGGCTTTGGCATGGCCTTGGCACAGCGCTCCGAAGCCATGCAGCGCTTCTGTGCGCTTACCGATGAAGAGCAGCGTATGGTTATCGACCATACCCATCAGATTCATTCCAAGCAGGAGATGCAAGCCTTTGTAGACCACTTGGCCAACCATTCCGCACAGGGCTGACCGCACCAATTCCCATCCATTTCATAGACTGGCATACAGCGAACTACAAAAAGGGGCGAACGTCCGAAACGCTGTATCCTATTTTCTTCTATTTTGGGTGGGATCAATGAACGATTGTTGCTATGGAGAGAAACTAATCGCCGCCGGGACTGCCATCGCTTTCCAGCTTGCACAGGAATGTCCGCCAGAAGACTTGGCTTTGCTCGGTAACTTATTCCAAGTAATCGGCGAACAGCTTGGACTGTTATCCGGCACAAAGGCGGCGTATCAAGAGCATTACAAATTGTGCCGGCCAATATGTCCCAAAGGGAACGAATAAACGCAAACCGGAAAAGAAAAATCCGCATCGTGCATCTACACATGCGGATTCTTCTGCTTTTTAGGAATGTTTAAATTTTTCCAAATAGACCGCCACAGAACGCGACATTTCCCTGGAAAATGCAGATAGGTACTTTCGTTTGCAAAACGCATCCATATAGGATGGATACGAAAAATCCGTCTGCTTTTCACGCTCCGCACGCTCACAGAACCATTTTTCGTGTTCGGACGCAGAGAATGTGTGATAACGGTTCTCCTGGACAATATACGCCGGAGCAAAACGCTCCGGTTTCTTTCGGTTTTGCTGCTGGTCCGTCGGATACCCATAGACCACCATTGCGGCAGGCATCACGTAATCGGGCAAATCCAACAGCTCTCGATGGATTTCTACCTGCTCCAAAATGTCACCGATATAGCAGGAACCGATTCCCAAACTTTGCGCCGCTACGACACTGTTCTGGGCGGCGATGCACGCGTCAGCTACAGCCAACATCAGGTCGCCTTCCGCCGGCAGACGGGGATTACATCCCGCAAATACAAATGCGTCGTACCAGCGCTGAAAATCCGCCAAAAACACCAACACCAGCGGTGCTTTGGCGATAAATGGCTGGTGATCGCACGTTTCCGCTAGGCGTTCCTTCAAATTTTGATCGGTGATCTGCAAAATAGTGTATAACATTTGATTTCCGGCGGTCGGCGCCTGCATCGCAGCTCCTAAAATAATCTCCTGCGCCTCCTTGGTGATCGGTTTCTCTAAAAAAACACGCGTCGATTTCCGATCCCAAAGGCTCTGTAAAATGGGATTATCCATTGGTTCACTCTCCTCTTTATGCATATGGATATTCAACCAAAAAGGCTAACATGGAGGATCTTATGGAAAAAGAAATTTGGTACCAAAAGTTGAATATCTATTTCGTGGGGTTCTATTTGATCTTCAGCATTTGCCTCATCACATACTATCTGGCGAACGGGCGACTCTATTATGCGACCTTGGGGCTGGGAGGGATTCTTCTCCTCTTACTGCCAGCCGCTTTTGAGCGTGTATGCGGCCTTGTCCCCGTCTACCAGTTTCGTTTTCTTCTCTACGGGTTCAGTTTTTTGGCCTACGTTGTGGGGCTCGCCATGCAGGGATACCATTTTATCCCGTTGTACGACAAAGTGATGCATACTCTGTCGGGTACCTTCGGAACCTTTCTGGGCGTGGTACTGTTCTATATCTTGAAACACGGCCGGCGGGTGCAGCAGCAGGATTTCCCCTTGGTAGCCATTTTCTCCATTTCCGCATCGATGGCGGCTGCCGGATTATGGGAGATCGGCGAATATCTGGTCGGCTTATTTTTTCCCTGTGATCCACAGCAAGTGGCCTTGACGGGCGTATCCGATACCATGCAGGATATGATCGTTTGCCTGGTCGGAAGCCTCCTATGGCTTCCTTTCCTCTTCCGATATTACCGAAAGCAAAAGGCTGATTTCTTGATGGGATGCTTCCTCACATTTTTAAGTAAAAACCTGAGCCAGGAAGAGCCATATGGGATGGAAGAATAAATGATACCAATTGCCTGTATCGGATGTATCCCCATCCCCTTTCCGGCATGATTCATCTGCCAGCGGAATATTCTATAAGAACGGTGGCTCACACCAGCGGCACGCAATATCCAAGAAAGGCGGTATTCCCATGATCCCCATGTATCCGTACATAAAACGTGAAACCAAATGTAAGGAAATTCCCATTCCATTCCCGCCGCAACACCAATACAATCAGCCCGGCGCCGAATCCCTTATGGACCCGCGCCCCATCTCAGAAAACCCGGAACAGAAGGGGAGCGGGAAACTCCTAGATCGGGTTGCAATTATTACCGGAGGAGACAGCGGCATCGGGCGTGCGGTCTCCTATGCCCTTGCCAGGGAGGGCGCGGATATCGTCATCGCCTATTTCAACGAACACCGTGATGCTCAGGAAACTAAGCAACATGTGGAAAAACTGGGGCGTAAATGTCTTGTGGTCTCCGGAGATCTAAAAAAGGAAGCCGTCGCCCAGGAAATTGTCCGGCAAACAATGCATTGCTTCGGAAAAATCGATGTTTTAGTCAACAACCATGCGGTTCAATTCGTCCAAAGAAGCATCCTGGATATTTCCGCAGAGCAGCTCGATTTGACATTCCGCACCAATGTCTATGGGTTCTTCTATATGATAAAAGCAGCACTGCCCTATTTAAAACCGGGCAGCTCCATCATCAATACGACTTCCGTCACCGCGTATAGAGGCAGCCCGGAACTATTGGACTACAGCGCCACAAAGGGGGCAATCCTGGCGCTGACACGTTCCCTTTCGCTAAGCTTGGTGGAACGTGGAATTCGCGTCAACGGCGTTGCCCCCGGGCCAATCTGGACGCCTCTGATCCCCGCCTCCTATTCTGCCCGTGAAGTGGAAACCTTTGGAACCTATTCCTCGCAGGTCCCGATGATGCGTGCCGGTCAACCCTTTGAAGTTGCCCCCTGTTACGTATTTCTGGCCAGTGACGATTCCAGCTATATGACGGGGCAGGTATTGCATCCGGACGGAGGAACCATCGTCAATGGCTGATTCCAAACGAAAAGAGCATTCATGGAATGGAAATCGGAACAAATACGCAAAAAGGGCTTCACCCAAGCGGATGAAGCCCTTTATTAAGCAAGAAAATTACTCGTTGATCTTGATAACAACGCCGGAACCAACCGTACGGCCGCCTTCACGGATAGCGAAACGGAGGCCTTCCTCGATAGCGATCGGGGTGATCAGCTCAACGTCCATCTCAACGTTATCGCCAGGCATGCACATCTCGGTGCCTTCCGGCAGGCTGATAACGCCAGTAACGTCGGTCGTTCTGAAATAGAACTGCGGACGATAGTTGTTGAAGAACGGAGTATGACGGCCGCCTTCATCCTTGGTCAGGACGTAAACCTGGCCGCGGAACTTCGTGTGCGGATGAATGGTGCCCGGCTTTGCGAGAACCTGTCCACGCTCGATTTCCGTTCTCTGGATACCACGGAGCAGAGCACCGACGTTGTCGCCAGCCTCAGCAAAATCGAGGACCTTACGGAACATCTCGAGGCCGGTGATAACAGTCTTCTTGCGCTCTTCGGTCAAGCCGATGATCTCGACTTCTTCGCCAACCTTTGCCATACCACGCTCAACTCTACCAGTTGCAACGGTGCCACGGCCGGTGATGGTGAATACGTCCTCAACAGGCATCAAGAACGGCAGGTCGGACTTACGCTCCGGAGTCGGAATGTAGCTATCGACAGCGTCCATCAGCTCATGGATGCACTTGTACTCCGGTGCATTCGGATCCTTGGAATCGGACTCCAGAGCCTGGAGAGCGGAACCACGGATGATCGGGGTGTCGTCGCCCGGGAACTCATACTCGTTCAGCAGGTCACGAATTTCCATCTCGACCAGATCGAGCAACTCCGGATCGTCAACCTGATCCGCCTTGTTCATGAACACAACGATATACGGCACGCCAACCTGACGGGAGAGCAGGATGTGCTCTCTGGTCTGCGGCATCGGGCCGTCAGCAGCAGAAACAACCAGGATAGCGCCGTCCATCTGAGCAGCACCGGTGATCATGTTCTTAACATAGTCAGCATGGCCGGGGCAGTCAACGTGTGCATAGTGACGGGTCGCGGTCTGATATTCGACGTGCGCCGTGTTGATCGTGATACCACGCTCTCTCTCTTCAGGAGCCTTATCGATGTTTGCGTAATCGACGAACTCTGCGTCGCCCTCGAGGTTGAGGACCTTCGTGATCGCAGCGGTCAGCGTGGTCTTACCATGGTCAACGTGGCCGATGGTGCCAATGTTAATATGCGGTTTGGATCTTTCGAATTTTGCTTTTGCCATTGGGATTCTCCTCCTTTTTATAATACAGATCAGAGATTTTTTAAAGTTAGAACTATGCTATCATTTTACCAAGGACATGGCGAAAAATCAAGCACATTTTGTAACTTATTCAGCCTTTTTCCCGCGTTCGCTGATGATGGAATCCGAAACAAACTTCGGAACTTCTGCATAGTGGTCGGGCTCCATCGTATACTGGCCTCTGCCCTGCGTCTTAGAACGCATGTCGGTTGCATAACCAAACATCTCGGACAGCGGGACCATCGCGGTGATCTGCTGTGCGCCGGAAACGGCGTCCATGCCCTGGATCATACCGCGGCGGGCGTTCAGGTCGCCGATAACGTCGCCCATATAGTCCTCAGGCACCGTAACAACAACCTTCATGATCGGCTCCAGAATCACCGGGTCAGCTTTCTTCATAGCCTCTTTAAACGCCATGGAACCGGCGATCTTAAAGGCCATTTCAGAGGAGTCAACTTCATGATAGGAACCATCATACAGCGTAACTTTTACATCCACAACGTTGTAGCCAGCCAGTACGCCGGAGAGCATTGCTCCCTGGATACCTTGATCGACCGCAGGAATGTATTCCTTCGGGATCGCGCCGCCAACCGTTGCATTGACGAACTCGTAACCCTTTTCCGGGTTCGGCTCGATCTTAATCTTAACATGACCATACTGGCCTTTACCACCGGACTGTCTTGCATACTTGGTATCCACATCCGCCAGCTTGCGGATGGTCTCCTTGTAAGCAACCTGCGGCTTACCGACATTCGCTTCCACCTTGAATTCGCGCAGAAGTCTGTCTACGATGATTTCCAGGTGCAGTTCGCCCATGCCGGCGATGATCGTCTGGCCGGTCTCCTCATCGGTATAGGCCTTAAAGGTCGGGTCCTCTTCCGCCAGCTTTGCCAGCGCAATGCCCATCTTCTCCTGGCCAGCCTTTGTCTTCGGCTCAATAGCCACACGGATAACCGGCTCCGGGAATTCCATGGACTCCAGAATAACCGGATGCTTTTCATCGCACAGGGTGTCGCCCGTGGTGGTGTTCTTCACACCGATTGCCGCGGCAATATCACCTGCGTAGACAATGTCGATATCCTGGCGGTGGTTCGCGTGCATCTGCAGAATACGGCCGATTCTCTCATTGGTATCCTTCACCGAGTTGTAAACCGTGGCGCCTGCACTCAATGTGCCGGAGTACACACGGAAATAGCACAGCTTTCCAACGAACGGGTCGGTCGCAATCTTAAACGCAAGCGCAGAGAACGGCTCGCTGTCGGATGCATGGCGGTCTTCTTCCTCGCCGGTCTCCGGGTTTGTACCACGGATTGCGGGGATGTCGGTCGGGGCCGGCATATAATCGACAATTGCATCCAGGAGCTTCTGCACGCCCTTGTTCTTGTAGGAAGTACCACAGGTTACCGGCACCATGGTGTTGGCAATCGTGGACTTACGGATCGTACGGACGATCTCTTCCTTCGTGAGCTCTTCACCAGAGAGGTATTTCTCCATGAGCTCGTCGTCCTGCTCAGCGACATGCTCAAGCAGTGCATTGTGATATTCCTCAGCGATATCACGCATATCCTCCGGAATATCCTCGACGCGCATATCTTTTCCCATGTCGTCATAGTAGACGTCGGCCTTCATATCGATCAGGTCGATGATCCCACGGAAGGTATCTTCACTGCCGATCGGAAGCTGAATCGGAACGGCGTTGCACTTGAGGCGTTCCTTCATCATTTTGACGACATTATAAAAATCAGCGCCCATGATGTCCATCTTATTGACGTACGCCATACGCGGAACATGGTATTCTTCCGCCTGACGCCAAACGGTTTCGGACTGGGGCTCAACACCGCCCTTTGCACAGAAAACGGTTACCGAACCGTCCAAAACGCGCAGGGAACGTTCCACTTCTACGGTGAAATCCACGTGGCCGGGGGTGTCGATGATGTTGATACGGTGGCCCTTCCAGAAGCAGGTTGTTGCAGCGGAGGTAATGGTGATGCCTCTCTCCTGCTCCTGCGCCATCCAGTCCATCGTCGCAGCGCCATCGTGCGTCTCGCCGATCTTATGGTTAACACCCGTATAGTACAGAATACGTTCTGTCGTCGTTGTTTTACCGGCATCGATGTGCGCCATGATACCGATATTGCGGGTCATTTCGAGTGATACCTGCCTTGGCATAGTTTCCTCCTTAAAGTTCTGAGAATAGTTGACAGCTTGCGCCGATTACCATCTGTAATGTGCGAAAGCTCTGTTAGCCTCTGCCATCTTGTGCGTATCATCGCGCTTCTTGGCAGCACCGCCAGCACCATTAACAGCATCAAGGATCTCGCCAGCAAGTCTCTCCTTCATGGTCTTTTCAGATCTGAGTCTGGAATAGTTGGTCATCCAGCGCAGGCCCAGGGTCTGTCTTCTCTCTGGACGGACCTCCATCGGCACCTGATAGGTAGCGCCGCCAACACGGCGGGCCTTGACTTCGAGCTGCGGCATGACATTTTCCATCGCCTGCTCAAAGACCTCCAGCGGCTCTTTGCCGGTCTTTTCACGGATAATGTCGAATGCACCATAGACAATCTTCTGGGCAACGCCCTTCTTGCCGTCGTACATGACATTGTTAATCAGACGAGTTACAAGCTTCGAATTGTAAAGCGGATCGGGCAAAACATCACGTTTTGCGATATTTCCTCTTCTTGGCACTTTACTTCCCTCCTTCACAGAATGATATCATAGGTACTCGAAAGCGACAAACTCCCGTTGGCCAATACAGAGGCGTCCGCTATAGAAAATCTATATAAAACGCCGCTGCATTGTCATTCATGTTTTACATGCAGCCGTTCGGATATTGTCAAATTAGAGTGTGGGGGCCGGCTTACTTTGTAGCCTTACCAGCCTTCGGACGCTTCGCACCATACTTGGAACGAGCCTGCATACGCTTGGCAACGCCCTGCGCATCCAGCGTACCGCGGATAATGTGATAACGAACGCCAGGCAGGTCCTTAACACGGCCGCCGCGGATCATCACGACGCTGTGCTCCTGCAGGTTGTGGCCCACGCCAGGGATATACGCACTGACTTCGATTCCGTTGGAGAGCCTTACTCTGGCAATCTTACGAAGTGCGGAATTCGGCTTCTTCGGGGTAGCCGTCTTAACAGACGTGCAAACACCACGCTTTTGCGGGGAATCCTGATCGATCGCAATGCGCTTCTTGGAGTTCCAACCCTTCAAAAGTGCAGGAGCCTTCGCCTTCTTTTCGCTTACCTCACGGCCAGTATGAACTAACTGGTTAAATGTTGGCATACGACACCTCCTCACATAAAAGTTAATATATGTTAAGCGGAAAACCGCTAAACACCAAATAAAAAGGGATTAAACACAATTTTATCCTGTTCCAGAAAAGGAATTCCTGGAACAGGATAAATTTTTATAAACTTCACAACACGGGGGCAAAATATGCTGAATTTCCCCAGCATTTCCTGCGGATTTTATTCATCCTTTCCACAAACTGTAGCATTTGGAAGAATCTTCTCCAGCCCACCGTTACAATTGGATATTATAGCGCTAAATGGCCTGATTTGTCAAGTCCTCACCTTCATGCTGAATCTCGACGCCACTGTAGCATTTCATGCCCGTACCGGCCGGGACCAGCTTGCCGATGATGACGTTTTCCTTCAAGCCGAGCAGCGGGTCCACCTTGCCCTTGATTGCAGCATCGGTGAGCACGCGGGTCGTCTCCTGGAAGGAAGCTGCGGAGAGGAAGGAATCAGTTGCCAAAGACGCCTTTGTGATACCGAGCAGCGTCGGCGAACAGGTCGCTTCGCGGAGATCGGTCTCTCCGGCGGCAATGCGCTCGCGGACAATCTGATTCTCCGCTTCAAACTCGGTTTTTTCCACCAAAGAGCTGGGCAGCAGCTTTGTATCGCCCGGATCTTCGACCTTGACTTTCTTCATCATCTGACGCACGATGACCTCGATGTGCTTGTCGTTGATGTCAACGCCCTGCATCCGGTAAACACGCTGCACTTCTTCGATCAAGTAATCCTGCACGGCATGCGTGCCGCTGATGGCCAACACATCGTGCGGGTTGACCGAACCTTCGGTGATCCGGGTTCCCTTTTCGATCACATCGCCTTCGTTGACGATGATCCGGGAGCCGAACGGGATCAGGTAGGACTTGCTCTCGCCGCTCTCCTGATCGGTCACGACCACATGGCGGTTTTTCTTGATGTCCTCAAACGTCACCCGGCCGCCAATCTCACTGATAATGGCCAAATGCTTCGGTTTGCGGCCTTCGAACAGCTCTTCGACGCGGGGAAGACCCTGTGTAATATCCTCTGCGCTGGCGACGCCGCCGGTGTGGAACGTTCTCATGGTCAACTGCGTACCAGGCTCGCCGATGGACTGGGCCGCGATGATGCCGACCGCCTCGCCGACCGTGACCGGCTGGCCGTTTGCCAGGTTTGCGCCGTAGCACTTCTTGCAGACGCCGTGGCGCGCGCGGCAATTCAGGATCGAACGCACCTTGATGCGCTCCACGCCGTGCCCAACAATGATGTCCGCATCGTTGTCGTCCATCATCTTGTCCTTGGAAACAAGCACGGCACCCGTCTCCGGATCGACAAAGTCTTCCACCAGGTAACGCCCGATCAAACGCTCGTGCAGGGACTCGATGGACTCCTTGCCTTCCTTAATATCGAAGACCTCCAGGCCGTCGGTTGCACCGCAGTCCTCTTCGCGGATGATGACATCCTGCGAGACGTCAACCAGACGGCGGGTCAGGTAACCGGAGTCCGCTGTACGCAGAGCGGTATCTGCCAAGCCCTTTCTGGCGCCACGGGAGGAAATGAAGTATTCCAAAATGTTCAAGCCTTCACGGTAGTTTGCACGAATCGGGATCTCGATCGTCTTACCGGAGGTGTTTGCAATCAGGCCGCGCATGCCCGCGAGCTGACGGATCTGGCTCATGGAACCACGAGCGCCGGAATCCGCCATCATGAAAATCGGGTTGTAGCGGTCCAGGCCCTTCTGCAGGGCGTCGGTTACATCGTTGGTCGCCTTTTCCCAAGTCTTCAGTACGGCGTTGTAACGCTCGCTGTCGGAAAGCAAACCGTTCTTAAACTGATCGGTGACCAGGTCGATCTTCTTTTCCGCCTCGGAGATGATCTCCTTTTTCTGCGGCGGGATCGTTGCATCGCAGACAGCAACTGTGATGGCGCTCTTGGTGGAATATTTATATCCCTGCGCCTTCACCGCGTCCAGCACTTCCGAGGTCTTCGGAACGCCGTGTACCTTGATGCATTTATCAATAATCTTTCCCAGCTGCTTCTTGCCAACCAGGAATTCAATTTCAAACTTAAAGCGGTTCTCCGGATCGGAGCGGTCCACAAAGCCGAGGTCCTGTGGGATCGGGCGGTTAAAGATCATGCGTCCCACCGTGGTATCCACCAGGCGGGAAACCATCTTGCCGTCGATCTCCATGGTGCGGCGGACCTTGATCTTCGCGTGCAGGCCGACGATATGCGCATCATATGCCATAATCGCCTCGTCGAAGTCGCGGAAGACTTTGCCTTCGCCCGGCTCGCCGTCCTTTTCCAAGGTGAGGTAATAGGAACCCAGGACCATGTCCTGCGTCGGAACCGTCACCGGACGTCCGTCGGAAGGCTTGAGCAGGTTGCCAGCCGCCAGCATCAGGAAGCGGGCCTCCGCCTGCGCTTCGGAGGACAGCGGAACGTGCACAGCCATCTGGTCGCCGTCGAAGTCCGCGTTATACGCCGTACATGCCAGCGGATGGAGCTTCAGGGCGCGGCCTTCCACCAGGACCGGTTCGAACGCCTGGATGCCCAGTCTATGCAGCGTCGGCGCACGGTTGAGCAACACCGGGTGGTTCTTGATGACGATTTCCAGCGCATCCCACACCTCTGGCTTCGCGCGCTCGACCGCCTTTCTTGCCGCCTTGATGTTGCCAGCGGCGCCGGTTTCCACCAAGCGCTTCATCACAAAGGGCTTGAACAGCTCCAGCGCCATCTCCTTCGGCAGGCCGCACTGGTACATCTTCAATTCCGGCCCAACCACGATAACCGAACGGCCGGAGTAGTCCACGCGCTTGCCCAACAGGTTCTGGCGGAAACGTCCCTGCTTGCCCTTCAGCATGTCGGAGAGGGACTTCAACGGGCGGTTGTTCGGGCCCGTCACAGGACGGCCGCGGCGGCCGTTGTCGATCAAAGCGTCAACCGCCTCCTGCAGCATGCGCTTTTCGTTGCGGACAATGATATCCGGCGCACCGAGTTCCAACAGGCGCTTCAAGCGGTTGTTGCGGTTGATAACACGGCGATAGAGGTCGTTCAGGTCGGAGGTGGCAAAGCGGCCGCCGTCGAGCTGGACCATCGGGCGGATGTCCGGCGGAATAACCGGTACCACGTCGAGGATCATCCACTCCGGGCGGTTGCCGGAGAGACGGAACGCCTCCACAACCTCCAGGCGCTTCAAAATGCGCACACGCTTCTGGCCGGAAGCCGTCGCCAATTCGTCCTTGAGTTCTGTGGACTCCTTCTCCAGGTCGATCTCTTCCAGCAGGGTCTTGATCGCCTCCGCGCCCATACTGGCCTGGAAGTCGTCCTCATACTTTTCCCGCAGATCGCGGTACTCTTTCTCCGTCAGGAGCTGCTTCTTCTGCAATTCCCGAACATTGCCGGGATCTGTGACGATATACAGGGCAAAATAGAGCACCTTTTCCAGCATACGGGGGGATATATCCAGAATCAAACCCATACGGGAGGGGATTCCTTTAAAGTACCAGATGTGCGATACGGGCGCTGCCAACTCAATGTGGCCCATGCGCTCGCGGCGGACCTTGGACCGCGTGACTTCTACGCCGCAGCGGTCGCAGATCTTGCCCTTATAGCGGATGCGCTTATACTTTCCGCAATGGCACTCCCAGTCCTTCTGCGGTCCAAAAATGCGTTCGCAGAAGAGGCCGTCGCGCTCCGGCTTTAGGGTACGATAGTTAATCGTCTCCGGCTTCTTGACCTCGCCATAAGACCACTCCCGGATCTTATCCGGCGAAGCCAGCCCGATTTTTATTGATTCAAATTCGTTGAATTCCATTTTGTGACCCCCTTCTCTTTATTCCTGCTCGCCGTCTACATCAGAAGAAATGTCAAAGGGTTCCTCCTTTTCAAAGAGGTCGTCGTCCCCATCGGACGGGAAATCGTCCCCGCCGAAGAGGTCGTCGTCCTCATGTTCTTCCGTCGAATAACCGTCCAGTTCTCCATCCTCCACGGTCGGCTCGTCGAACAGATCGTCCGAGGGGGTGAAGCCCATGTCGTCATCGTCGTCGAAGTTCTGCTTAAGGTCGATTTCTTCGTTGTTCTTGTCAAGCACCTTGACGTCCAGTCCCAAGGACTGCAATTCCTTGATCAAGACCTTGAAGGACTCTGGAACACCCGGCTTCGGGATATTCTGTCCCTTCACAATCGCCTCGTAGGTCTTGACGCGGCCGACCACGTCGTCCGACTTGACCGTCAGGATCTCCTGAAGGGTATAAGCAGCGCCGTATGCCTCCAGCGCCCAAACTTCCATCTCGCCGAAGCGCTGGCCGCCGAACTGCGCCTTGCCGCCCAACGGCTGCTGCGTAACGAGCGAATACGGGCCCGTGGAACGCGCGTGAATCTTATCGTCAACCAGGTGATGCAGCTTAAGGTAATACATATAGCCGACTGTGACCGGGTTGTCGAAATATTCACCTGTACGGCCGTCCTTCAGCATGATCTTGCCGTCCTCACGCATCCCCGCCTGCTTAAAGCACTCGCGGATGTCGTCCTCATGCGCGCCGTCGAAAACCGGCGTCATGATCTTCCAGCCCAACGCCTTGGCCGCCATGCCGAGGTGCACTTCCAAAACCTGACCGATGTTCATACGGGACGGAACGCCCAGGGGGTTCAACACAATATCGAGCGGCGTGCCATCCGGCAGGAACGGCATATCCTCCACCGGCAGGATGCGGGACACAACGCCCTTGTTTCCGTGACGGCCCGCCATCTTATCGCCGACGGAGATCTTTCTCTTCTGGGCAATATAGCAGCGCACAACCTTGTTGACGCCGGGGCTCAACTCGTCGTGGCTGTTCTCACGGGTAAAGACCTTGACATCGACCACGATGCCGTATTCGCCGTGGGGCACGCGCAGAGAAGTATCGCGCACTTCGCGGGCTTTTTCGCCAAAGATCGCGCGCAGCAGGCGCTCTTCCGCAGTCAGCTCCGTTTCGCCCTTCGGCGTAACCTTGCCGACCAGGATATCGCCCGCACGCACTTCTGCGCCCACGCGGATGATACCGCTTTCGTCGAGGTCGCGCAGGAGGTCTTCATTGACGTTCGGAATATCTCTGGTGATCTCCTCCGGCCCGAGCTTTGTATCGCGGGCCTCGGTCTCGTATTCTTCAATGTGGATGGACGTATAGACGTCGTCGCGGACGATCTTCTCACTGATCAGAACCGCGTCCTCGTAGTTGTAACCTTCCCAGGTCATGAATCCGATCAGGGCATTTTTGCCGAGGCTGATCTCGCCGTCCTTGGTCGCCGGCCCGTCTGCGATGACGTCGCCCTCCTGGACGCGGTCGCCTACGCTGACCACCGGAACCTGATTGACACATGTTCCCTGGTTGGAGCGCATAAACTTGATGATGTGGTAGGTATCGATCTCGCCGTCGTCGCGTGTCACGCGGACTTCATCCGCACTGACGCTGCGCACCACGCCGGCGTGCTTTGCCAGCACGCAAACGCCGGAGTCAACGCCCGCCTTATATTCCATACCGGTGCCCACGATCGGGGATTCCGTCTTGAGCAGCGGAACCGCCTGCCGCTGCATGTTGGAGCCCATCAGTGCACGGTTTGCGTCGTCGTTCTCCAGGAAGGGGATCATTGCCGTTGCCACGGAAACAACCATCCGCGGAGACACGTCCATGAAGTCCGCACGCTCGCGCTCTACTTCGACGAACTCGTCGCGGGAACGGGCATTGACCTTTGTATGCAGGAAGCGCCCGTTTTCATCCAGCGGTTCGTTTGCCTGCGCAACGATGTATTCGTCCTCCATGTCTGCGGTCATGTAGACCACTTCGTTGGTGACGATGCCCGTCTCCTTGTCCACCCGGCGGTAAGGCGCCTCGATGAAGCCATACTGGTTGATCCGGGCAAAGGTAGCCAGATAGGAGATCAAGCCGATGTTCGGACCTTCCGGCGTCTCAATTGGGCACATGCGCCCATAGTGGCTGTAGTGTACGTCGCGAACTTCGAATCCGGCGCGGTCTCTGGAAAGGCCGCCAGGACCCAACGCGGAAAGACGGCGCTTATGCGTCAGCTCCGCCAGCGGGTTGGTCTGATCCATAAACTGGGACAACGGCGAAGAGCCAAAGAATTCCTTGATCGCAGCCACCACGGGACGGATGTTGATGAGCGAATGCGGGGTCAGGACCTCCAGGTCCTGCGCCTGCAGGGTCATGCGCTCGCGAATAACACGCTCCAAACGGGAAAAACCAATACGGAACTGGTTCTGCAGCAATTCGCCCACCGAGCGGATGCGGCGGTTTCCCAGATGGTCGATGTCGTCGACCGTGCCCAGCCCAACTGCCAGGCAGTTCATATAGTTGATGGACGAGAAGATATCGTCGATGATGATGTGCTTGGGGATCAGTTCGTCCTTGCGGGAACGGACCGCGTCCTTGAGCGCTTCCTCGTCGTCTCCGCACTCGCCGAGAATCTCCGCCAAGACGCTGAAACGAACGCGCTCGTTGATGTCGCACTCCGCAGCCGCATCAAAATTCACGAACTTCTGAATATCCACCATGCCGTTGGAGATCACCTTGACCTCGCGCTCGTTCACGGTGACATAGGCCACGCTGACGCCGGCGTCGTCGATCTCCTTGGCCAGCTCGCGGGAAACGACTTGGCCCTCCTCCGCCATCAGCTCGCCGGTGAGCGGGTTGACAATCGGGCGGGAAAGCTGCTGGCCGGTGATGCGGCCCGCAAGGTTCAATTTTTTGTTGTACTTGTAGCGGCCCACGCGGGAGAGGTCGTAACGGCGCGCGTCAAAGAACAGGCCGTTGATGTGGGACTGTGCGCTCTCAATGGTGGGGGGCTCGCTCGGGCGCAGCTTTCGATAGACTTCGAAGAGCGCCTCTTCCATGTTCTTGCAAGGGTCTTTTTCGATGGTTGCGTTGATGCGGTCGTCGTCGCCGAAGTACTCGCGGATCTCCTCGTCACTGCCCAAACCCAGAGCGCGGATAAAGACTGTCACGGGGATCTTGCGGTTCTTATCGATGCGGACATAGAACACATCATTGGCGTCGTTTTCGTATTCCAGCCACGCGCCGCGGTTCGGAATAACGGTGGAGCTGAACAATTCCTTGCCGGTCTTGTCATACTCCATCTTGTAATAGACGCCGGGAGAACGAACCAACTGGGATACGATGACGCGCTCCGCGCCATTGATCACAAAGGTGCCGCTTTCCGTCATCAGCGGGAAATCGCCCATAAAGACCTCGGATTCCTTGATCTCTCCACTCTCCTTGTTCAAGAGGCGGGCGGTCACCCGGAGTGCAGCCGCATAGGTGGCGTCGCGCTCCTTGCACTCTTCCACGCTATAGTTCGGCTTGTCGACATCCAGTTTGTAGTCCACAAAATCGAGGACCAGATTGCCCGTATAGTCCGTAATCCCTGAGACGTCCTTAAAAACTTCCTTTAAGCCTTCGTCCAGGAACCACTTATAGGAATTTTTCTGGACCTCGATCAGATTGGGCATATCCAGCACTTCGTCAATGCGCGAGAAGCTCATGCGGACATTTTTGCCGACCTGTACCGGTTTGACATTCACCATTGGCTCAATCACTCCATTCAAAAATTTACCATCCTGATTGTGGCATCTATAATGGGAAACACAACTCTCTCGCAAGAGGGGCTTGCCTTTTTGGGGGAGTTGTGATATGATAAGCAAGCATGGATATGCGTATATCTTTCCATGATGATGCAGTTTAATATTTTATAACAATATATAGTGTTTGTCAAGGTAATTTGTGGTTTTACCTTGACTTTTTTGTTTTTTTATGTAGATACAAACTTTCCACCTGCTTTTCTGTACAAAAGCTCTAATTTTCTCGAAGGTTTTCCCCATCTTCTTTACAAAAAAAGCCGTCCCGGCGTATCCAAACGGAGCTCCGGGACGGCCTTTTTCTGTTATTCAAGCGATGAATCGCTCCTGTATGGTACAAAATACAATCCCCAGTCCTGCTGAGAATAGGATCAACAGGATCGGGTGCGGCTTTTTCCAGAGCAACAGTGCCAGCGCCAATGCAAAAATGCAGACACCAATCCAATTGACCGCAGTGAAACTTCCTTCTGGAAAGAAGCTGGTCGTACAGACGGAAAATGCCGCCGCCGCGATCAACCCCACTACGGCGGGCCGCAGACCATACAGCGCCCCCTGGACAAAGTGGTTTTCCTGCATGGACAAGAACCACTTTGCCACCAGCAGGATGATGAGAAAGGACGGCAGCACGACACCGGCCGTCGCGCAGACCGCTCCCAAAATCCCCGCCGTCTCCGCACCGATATACGTTGCGATATTCACCGCAAACGGCCCTGGCGTGGATTCGCTCACCGCAATAAAGTCGATCAGATCCGTGAAGCTCAGCCAGTGGTTCTGTAGGACCTCCTCCTGAATCAGCGGGATCATCGCATATCCGCCGCCGATGGTGAAAAGCCCGATTTTAAAGAACGTTAGGAACAGATGCAGCAAGATCACGGTGCCTCTCCCCCTTTCCGCTTTTGCCAAAGCTGAAAGGCAATCCCGGCAACCGCAGCGCATATAATCACAACAATCACGTTCAGGCTGAACAGTGCCACCAAGATAAAGGCCGCTGCTGCCACCACGATCGCAAACACATTCTTCGGGCATTGTTTGGACAATTTAAAAACCGCGTTTATAATCAGCACAGCTACCCCGGCGCGAACACCTTCAAAGGCATAGCTGACATATTTCAGCTCCTTAAACTGTTCCAAGACCCCTGCTAAGAGCAGGATGACCAGAAAAGAAGGCAGCACCACACCGATCGTGGCAAAAAGGGCCCCTAAGAACCCCGCCACACGGTAACCGACAAACGTAGCGGAATTGACCGCAATGGTCCCCGGCGTTGATTCTGCAATCGCTAACATATCCAGCAGATCCTGATCGTCAATCCAATGGCGCGACTCAATCGTCTCCCGCTGGATCAGTGGGATCATGGCATAGCCTCCCCCAAAGGTAAACGCGCCGATCTTTAAAAAGGTGACGAACAGCGCCGCGCACCGCCGCCCAAGAGATTCCTGTTCCATCCTATACCCTTCCCATTTCCATGTTTTCTTTCATTATATCTTGGGAAGGCCCGGCAAACAATGCCATTTTGGTTAAATCGTGTTTTCTTGTGCTAGAAAATGCTCCAAGTTCTGTTCGTGGAACGGGACGTCGTACTGCCCAAAACCGCCCCAATAGTTGCGGATCTCAGCGCGCAAGGCCGGGTCATCCGTCTCCTGGTAGAGCTCCTTGACATAGGGCAGGGAGGCTTCCGGCGTAGCGTATAGGGCTTCGAGGTCCACCGAATCCAGTGTCCCCGCCTGATAGCGGCCGATGTTGTACCGTGCGATCAGTCCGTCCACATTGCTGTAGCACAGGAGCAAAAAGCAGATGGAAAAGGCGAGCACCAATGCCTTGGCCAGATTAACTCTGCGAAATTGCGCGACGATCACGATGGCAAAAACGATGAACAGCAGAACCATAAACCAGCTGGTGTACACGCGCAGGAGGGTCAATCCATACTGTTGGATGTATAAGACCATCTTGCTCAGAGCCGTCACAATCAACAGAAGGGTTTCCGCGGAGAGCAATACCGAGAACACGACCAGCGGGCGCACCGGTGTTTCTCCCTTTTTCACGGTGAACAGGCGCACGCCTCCCAACACCGCCAGATTGATCATCGCCACCCCGCAGAGCTCAAAAAAGCCCTGGCGGGCATATTCGGCATAGGTAAGCCCCTCCGGACGCACGCCCGCAAATGCAGAAAACAGGGTGGCTGCCTGGGCGCCAAAGAACAGGAGGTAAACCCCGGTGAGCAGCGCCAAGACCGTGACCGTCATCGCGGGCGGCAGCTTGCGGCGCTTCTCACGGGCTTTTTCCACATCTTCTTTCCCGCGGACCGCTACAAAGCGCTTTTGCAGGTTTCCGTAGAACATTCCAAAGAAATAGCATCCCACCAGCGCCGCCGGAAGCAGCCGCAGCAGGAACTCCAGCAACCGTTCCCCGAATTCCGCGGTCATTTCCTGCACCATCCGCGCAAAGGTTTGGTCCGCCCTTGTCAGCAGCGTCCCCACAACCATGACGAGGGGGATCGCCACCAAAATGCCCAAGACAGCCGCCAGCGCATTTTTGCTCCGGCGGCTTTTGCCCGCTGCACCGCGCAAAATCTTGGGGCCGCAAGTAAAATTGGAAAAGGGAATCCGAAACAATTGATCCAGCAGGTCCGGCACAACAAACCGACCGAGGGAGGGTTCCAGCCGGGAGCCGCACGCCGCTGCAATCCAATACACAGTCACGATCATGCAAAAGAATAGGTTGAAAAATTTCAACACTCCATTTGAGAACAGCGCAAAGTAGAGTGCGGAGACCATGGAAAGCCCCAACCAGCCATAGCTGCTCTTGGGCGGCGAGATCTTCTGTTTCCGCATGTAGAGTAAGGCCGTCGTATAGAAACAGGCGGCGAAGATTGTAACGCCTACGCCGAGGGAATACGGCGCTAAGAGCGCCAGTGGGTTTACCAGCCAGACAAAGAGATACCCGCACACCAGTGCCAGGATCGCAAAGCAGGCATCCACCCCTGTGAAGGGAATCGACGGTTCTTTTTTGCCCTTGAGGCCGGCAGGCACCGATGGGTCCTGATAGACGCGTTCCGCCGGCAAAATGGGCGCACCAGTGGTTTGGGGTACGCTTGCCGCGCCCTCATGATTCGGTTCCATATGCATTTGTCCGATGCTCCTTTCCGTATGTTTCTTAAGATTCTCGATATTCCAGAAGATCCGCCGGCTGGCAGTCCAGCGCGCGGCAGATCGCTTCCAGGGTTGAAAACCGGATCGCCTTGGCCTTGTTGTTTTTCAAGATCGACAGGTTTGCGGGGGTGATCCCGACCTTCTCCGCCAACTCTCCCGCCGAAATCTTCCGCTTGGCCATCATGACGTCCAGATTGACAACAATCGGCATGTCGCTCTTCCTTTCATCGCCCGTGGGCGTCAAATGGTGTAATCGTTTTCCGTCTTAATCTCAATGGCCTGTTCAAATACATTCTTGACCACCCGCACAATCAGCCCGCAGAAGGCCGCCGCAGCCGCCACCAGAAAAAACGACGTGTAATAAAAGCCGGAAACCAGGGTCACCACCCCCACTGCAATGCACAGCCAGGAAATTGCCCGCAGCAGCGTGACGTTCTCCTGCTCAAACACCCTCTCCCGGCGAAGATTGCGCAAAAGGCGGTGTAAACACAGAAGCAGAAATAGGCCGGGTACCGCACAGCAGTAAATCGTAATCCGGAACGCCAGATGGATGGCTTGTGCGTCCGGCGATTCCCCAAAGTACCAGGCCACGATCTGCGGGGCAAAGATCACCCCAGCCACCAACAATACCAAAAACAGCCTGGTGCAGAAGATGGACAACATAAGAGATTTGGATTTCGTCCACATCGCGGTTCCTCCTTTGTTTTTCTGCTTCTATTCTAGCACGCTTGAAATCGTTTTGCAATATATTTTTATCGTTTTTCAATAAATTTATACTGATATTCAAAAAGAAAAGCCCGCAGAAACCCGCGGGCAGTTGCAATGCGTATAAAATTTGGAAAGACAAACTCAATATTGGTCGAACAATCCCGTAAAATCAAAGGTGGCAAAATAGTCCTTCGGCGTCTCCGCGCGGCGGATCAATTTGGTGGTCCCGTCCTCCTTCAGAAGGACCTCCGCAGAGCGGAGCTTGCCGTTGTAATTGTATCCCATCGAGAAACCATGCGCCCCGGTGTCGTGGAAAACAAGCAGATCCCCCATGTCAATCTTCGGCAGCATACGGTCGATGGCAAACTTATCGTTGTTCTCGCACAATCCCCCGGTGACATCATACTTGTGGTCGCAGGGCTGGTCTTCCTTGCCCATCACCGTGATGTGGTGATACGCGCCGTACATCGCCGGGCGCATCAAATTGGCGGCACAGGCGTCCACTCCGATGTACTCCTTGTAGATGTGCTTCTCATGGATGGCCTTCGTCACCAGGCAGCCGTTCGGCCCAAGCATATAGCGGCCTAGTTCTGTAAAGATCGCCACGTCGCCCATTCCGGCGGGAACCAAGACCTCTTCATACGCCTTGCGTACCCCCTCGCCCACGGCCAGGATATCCACTTCCTGCTGCTCCGGGCGATATGGGATTCCCACGCCGCCGGAAAGGTTGATAAACGCAATATGGGCCCCTGTCTTTTCTTTCAGCTCCACCGCCAGCTCAAACAAAATGCGCGCCAAGGTGGGGTAGTATTCGTTTGTCGTGGTGTTGCTGGCCAGGAAGGCGTGGATGCCAAAATGCTTTGCACCCAATTGCTGCAATTTCTTGTAACCTTCGATCATCTGCTCCTTGGTAAAGCCGTACTTCGCATCGCCGGGGTTGTCCATGATCGTATTGCTGATTGCAAACTTCCCGCCCGGGTTGTACCGGCAGCTGATCGTCTCCGGGATCCCCACCAGGCTGTTCAAAAAGTCGATGTGGGTGAAGTCGTCGAGGTTGATCGTCGCATGCAGCTTTGCCGCATACTGGAAGTCCTGAGCCGGCGTGTCGTTGGAGGAAAACATGATGTCGCTTCCGGAGAAGCCGCACGCTTCGGACATCATCAGCTCGGTCAGCGAGGAGCAATCGACGCCGCAGCCCTCCTCCTGCAAAATCTTCAAAATGAACGGATTCGGCGTCGCCTTTACCGCAAAATATTCCTTGAAGCCCTTGTTCCATGCGAACGCCTTCTGGAGATTGCGTGCACGCTCGCGGATGCCCTTCTCGTCATACAGGTGGAACGGCGTCGGATATTCTTCGACAATTTTTTGCAATTGTTCATTGGTGACAAATGGCTTTTTCATCTGGCTCCCACTTTCCTCATTCATTTCCGCGCCGCAAGTTAGCGCAGATTAACTTTCAAAATTGACGTTTACAGTATAAAAAAGATTTGTTTTTTTGTCAAGTCAAGCCGCATAAAGCAATATGCGCGGTCAATCGACCATCTGGAGGAACTCCTCTTCTGTGAGGATCGGAACGCCGAGCTGCTGTGCTTTTGTCAGCTTGCTTCCGGCCTCCTCTCCCGCAAGGACATAGCTGGTCTTTTTCGAAACGCTGCCGCTCACTTTCCCGCCGAACTTTTCGATCACCGCCGAAGCCTCCGCGCGCGTCATTGTCGGGAGCGTCCCCGTTAGGACAAAGGTCTTTCCCGCAAACCGGGTATCGTTCACCACGGTCTTGCTCAGCAGGTTCACTCCCGCATCGCGCAGGCGCCCAATCAAGTGCGCGGTGCTGGAAAGATCGAAGAATTGCCGGATACTCTCCGCCATGATGCCGCCGAAGCCGTCAATCGCGGCAATCTCCTCCGCACTCGCTTGGAAGATGGCATCCATACTGCCAAAATGGGCGGCCAGCAGTTTGGCGGCTTTCAGGCCGATATGCGGGATGCCCAAGGCGTAAACCAGCCGGTAGAGGTCGTTTTCCTTGCTCCGTTCAATGGCTTGCAGCAGATTTTGCGAGGACTTCTCCCCCATGCGCTCCAGCTCCTGTAGCTGCGGCTGGGTCAGGCGGTAAAGATCCGCTGGGGAAGCCACCCGTTCGCGCTCCACCAACTGTTCGATCAACGCCGGGCCCAGCCCGTCGATGTCCATGGCGTCACGGCTGCTGAAATGGATCATGTGGCGCACCAGCTGTGCGGGGCACTCCGGATTTGTGCAGCGTATAGCGGCCTCGCCCTCTTCACGGGTGACCGGGCCACCGCAGGAGGGACATACCTCTGCTTTTGGCCTCTGATAGCCGCAGTAATGACAGATCATTTTTCCATTGTTATGTTCAGCCAGAGCGACGTCGCAGTGAGGACATTTCAGCACCTCCCCGCAGGAACGGCAGGATACAAATCCCGCATAACCGCGCCTGTTTAAAAACAGCATGGTCTGTTCTCCTGCATTGAGCCTCTGCTCAATGGCAGCTTTTAGCTTTCTGCTTAAAATCGACCGGTTCCCTGCTTTTAATTCTTCCCTTAAATCTACAATTGATACTTCAGGAAGAGGACGTTTTTCATACCGGTCTGTCATTTTTACCAGCGCATACTCCCCGGAAACAGCCTTTGTATATGCTTCAAGAGAAGGAGTCGCTGAGCCAAGCACAACCCTGGCTCCTTCCATCAAAGCTCTCCGGACTGCCGTTTCTCTGGCATGATATCTCGGGCTGCTTTCACTTTTGTAGGTCTGCTCATGCTCCTCATCAATGATGATAAGTCCAAGATTTGAAAACGGGGTAAAAAGAGCCGAGCGGGGACCTACCATAATCTGTATTTCCCCGCGTCTGGCTCTTTTAAACTGATCATACCTCTCTCCGGGCGAAAGCCTGGAATTCAGTACAGAGACTTTTTCTCCAAACCATCCGTAAAATCTTCTTACTGTCTGATAAGTAAGAGCAATCTCCGGAATCAGAACGATCACCTGCTGTCCTTTTTCCGCCACCGTCTGTATCAGCTTCATATACACCTGAGTTTTTCCGCTTCCTGTAATTCCATGGATCAGAACCGGACGGGGAGCAGGTCTGTCCCACTCCCTTTTTATTTCTTCGAAGGCTCTCTGCTGTACCGGTGTCAGAACGGACAGCTCTTCTCTCGGAATCACATCCCCGTCCACAGACATACGGTATACTTCATCCTGCTCTATACGGACAATTCCTTTTTCTGCCAGAGGCTTCAGAACAGAAGCATTGATCCTGAGCCTTGCCGCAGCTTCTGTATAATCCAGGCTTCCCTCTTCCAGCAAAGCCCTGACCAGTCTTGCTCTGGCCTTACACCTGCCGGATTCAAGGGTTTGGGCAAGCTTTTCCGCCTCTTTCCTTTCCACATTCAGACAGATCATCCGCTTTTCCTTTGCCCGGATCTTTTCTCTTACAGGAAGCACGGTTTTCAGAGCCTGAGCCATTGTGGAGCCATAACGCTCCCTCATCCAGGCAGCCAGGGAAACCAGCCTGGCTTCTGTTGTTTCCTGACTGCTGAGAAGCTTCCCAACCGGCTTCAGCTTTTCCGGTGATATTTTCGGTTCCCGGGAAAGTCCGATCACATATCCCTTTCGCTGACAGTTTCCAAAGGGAACTGCGGCAACCATACCGACA
>OLSM01000772.1_pt1 | contig 28257 bp, 24 predicted proteins | sample 1672721 | NCBI WGS metagenome assembly OLSM01 (sample SAMEA3136717, study PRJEB25190) | human gut metagenome
CCGCCGCCAACACCCAGCCGCCCCGGCGGGCCTCCCATGTGGTGCGCAGCGTGGAGATTCCCGACTTCTCCGAGGACTTCTTCAAAAAGTACGACGACCCCGCCTATGTGGAGCGCCGCTTGAAGGAGCTGGAGGAAAAGCAAAACAAAGGCTAACAGAACACCAGCCCGGAAGGCGTCCCAGCGGCGTTTTCCGGGTTTTTTTCCCGGGGCTTTTCCGGAAAACAGGCCCCACAGCGCCTTGCAGGGGCCCGCGGCCGTGGGGAGAGCCAAAACGCCAAACAGGCCGCCCCTGCCTTACAGGCCTTTACAGGGCCAAAAAACAGGATTTCTTTCCGCGGAAGGGGGAAATCCTGTTTACAACGGGGCGAAAGTCTGCTATACTAATATATAGGAAAAAATTATTTTTGAAGGCAATTTCAACCCCCCGAAAAGCCAGGCCGCGGCCCGGCTTTTTTGTGGGCGCACGTTTCCAAATAGGAGGGTTCTCGCTTGGAAATCAACGAAATGACGGATATGACGAAAGCCGAAAAGGCCTACGACGGCGACCAAATCCAGGTGCTGGAAGGCCTGGAGGCCGTGCGCAAGCGCCCCGGCATGTATATTGGCTCCACCGGGCCCCGGGGCCTGCACCACCTGGTCTACGAGATTGTGGACAACGCCATTGACGAGGCCTTGGCCGGCTTTTGCGACAAGATCGACGTGCGGCTGCTGCCGGGCAACGTGGTGTACGTCTCCGACAACGGCCGGGGCATCCCCGTGGGCGTGCAGCACAAAACAGGCCTGCCCGCCGTGACGGTGGTGTTCACCATCCTCCACGCCGGCGGCAAGTTCGGCGGCGGCAGCTACAAGGTGTCCGGCGGCCTTCACGGCGTGGGCGCCTCGGTGGTAAACGCCCTGTCCACCTGGCTGGAGGTGGAGGTGGTCAGCGAGGGTCAGCTCTATTTCCAGCGGTTCGAGCGGGGCAAGGCCGTCACCCAGCTGGAAAACCGCGGCCCCGCCCCCCAAGGCCGGGAGCGCGGCACTGTGGTGCGCTTTCAGGCGGACCCGGAAATCTTTAAGGAGACCACGGTCTACGAGTATGAGGTGCTGCAAAAGCGGCTGCGGGAGCAGGCCTTCCTAAACGCCGGGGTGCATATCCAGCTCACCGACGAGCGCCCCGCCGAGGACAGGCCGGAGAGCGAGCGGGACAGGGAAATCCCCTACCAGAACAACTACTGCTACGAGGGCGGCATCAGCTCCTTTGTGGAGCACATCAACGCCAGCAAGGACGTGCTGCACCCGGATGTCATCCACTTCTCCGCCGTGGCCGAGGACGAGAACTCCACCGCGGAGGTGGCCCTACAATACACCGACACCTACCAGGAGCAGATTTTCAGCTTTGCCAACAACATCCGCACCACCGACGGCGGCACCCACGAGGACGGCTTTAAGCGCGCCCTCACCCGGGTGATGAACGACTATGCCCGCAAGTACAACATCCTCAAGGAGAACGACAAGAACCTCTCCGGCGAGGACGTGCGGGAGGGCTTGACCTGCGTCATCAGCGTCAAGCTGAAGGAGGCCCAGTTCGAGGGCCAGACCAAGGCGAAGCTGGGCAACACGGAGATGAGCTCTTTGGTCAGCTCCATGCTCTACAAGCACATGATGACCTACCTGGAGGAGAACCCCGCCACGGCGCGGACCATCTTCGACAAGGCGCTGTCCGCCTCCCGCGCCAGGGAGGCCGCCCGGAAAGCCCGGGACCTGGCCCGGCGCAAGACCGCCCTGGAGAACACCACCCTCCCCGGCAAGCTGGCCGACTGCCAGAGCCGCGACACCGAGGAGACGGAAATCTACATCGTGGAGGGCGACTCCGCAGGCGGCTCCGCCAAGGGCGGCCGGGATAGGAAGTTCCAGGCCATTCTGCCCCTGTGGGGCAAGATGCTCAACGTGGAGAAGGCAAGGCTGGACAAGGTCTACTCCAACGAGAAGCTGATGCCCGTGGTGATGGCCCTGGGCACCGGCATTGGGGAGGACTTCGACCTCTCCAAGCTGCGCTATGGCAAAATCATCATCATGGCCGATGCCGACGTGGACGGCTCCCACATCCGCACCCTGCTGCTGACCTTCTTCTTCCGCTTTATGCGGCCCCTGGTGGAGGAGGGCCACGTGTACCTGGCCCAGCCGCCGCTGTACCGCATCACCAAGGGCAAGCGTCACTACTACGCCTTCTCCGACCAGCAGCGGGACCAGATTATGGCCGAGCTGGCAGGGGGCTATGAAATCCAGCGGTACAAGGGCTTGGGCGAAATGGACAGCGAGCAGCTGTGGGAGACCACCATGAACCCCGAGACCCGCACCATGCGCCGGGTGGAGGTGGAGGACGCCATCGAGGCGGACGAGGTCTTCACCGTGCTGATGGGCGATAAGGTAGAGCCCCGCCGGGACTTCATCATGAAGCGCGCCAAAGAGGCCAACTGGGATGTGTAAACTTTTGCGGGGCAAAAGTTTCAGCTTGCCGGAAAAGCCCGCCTAGGAAAAACGGCCGCAGAAGCGGGGCCGTTGGCCCCTGTCTGCTGATTCTGCTTTTCAGCCGCTTACGCGGCTTTTAAAACCGTGGGGCGCTGCCCCACACCCCGCAAGCTTTTTGAAAAAAGCTTGCGCAAAAACTTTCCGTTTCCACAGAAAAAGAAAAGCCTGTGGAAAACCGCGCTTTGACTTTGATTATGTTACGATAAGGATATACCCTATGGCATCCATGCAATTTTCCTATACCCTCACCGGGGAGGAGGCCTAGCGGGGCAAGAAAGGTAGTTACGATTTCTATGGACCAAAACAACACACCGATTCCAGAAGAGCCTGTAGGCCGCGTGATAGACGTGAACCTGACGGACGAGATGGAGCAGTCCTTTTTGGATTACTCCATGTCCGTCATTGTGCAGCGCGCCCTGCCCGACGTGCGGGACGGCTTAAAGCCTGTGCACCGGCGCATCCTCTACACCATGTACGAGAACACCCTGTGGCCCGAGAAGGCCTACCGCAAGTGCGCCGACACCGTGGGCTCCGTGCTGGGGCGCTATCACCCCCACGGCGACGCCTCTGTTTATGACGCCATGGTGCGCCTGGCCCAGGATTTCTCCATGCGCTATATGCTGGTGGACGGCCACGGCAACTTCGGCTCCATCGACGGCGACCCCCCCGCCGCCTACCGGTACACCGAGGCCCGGATGGCGAAAATAACAAATGAGATGCTGCGGGATATCGACAAGGAAACCGTGGACTGGGACCCCAACTACGACGACTCCACCAAGGAACCCCGGGTTCTGCCCTCCCGGTTTCCCAACCTGCTGGTAAACGGCTCCTCCGGCATCGCTGTGGGTATGACCACCAACATCCCGCCACATAATCTGCGGGAAGTGATCGACGCCTGCATCTGTGTGCTGGAAAACCCAGAGGCGGACTTAAATGACCTGATGGAGCATATCAAAGGCCCTGATTTCCCCACACGAGGCATCATTATGGGCCGGTCTGGCATTCGAGCGGCCTACGCCACCGGGAAGGGACATATTCGGGTGAGAGCCCGCACGGAGCTGGAGGAGTTTGGCAACGGGCGTACCCGGATTATCGTCACCGAGCTACCCTATCAGGTGAACAAAGCCCGGTTGGTGGAGACCATCGCCGATCAGGTCCATGACAAACGACTGGAGGGGATCTCCGGCCTGTGGGATGAGTCCGACGGCAAAAAGGGCATGCGCATCGTAATTGAGCTGCGAAAGGACGCCAATGTCCAAGTGGTGCTCAATCGGCTATTTGCCCAGACCGCTATGCAGACCACCTTTGCCGTGGTGCTGCTGGCTCTCGTGAATAACCAAAAACAACCGAAAATTCTCACATTGCGGGAGATTTTAGATGAGTATATTGTCTTCCAGGAAGAGATCATCACCCGGCGGACCATTTACGAGAAGCGCAAGGCGGAGGAACGGGCCCATCTGCTGAAAGGCTTGCTGATTGCGCAGGACAATATCGACGAAGTGATCCGCATCATCCGCAGCAGCTATGACAACGCCCAGGAGCGTCTGATTGAGCGTTTTGGTTTGGACGAGGTACAGACTAGGGCCATTCTGGAAATGCAGCTGCGCCGCCTGCAAGGCCTTGAGAAGGAGAAGCTGGAGGCGGAATTCGCCGAGCTGCAGGAGCGCATTCAGTATTTGGAAAGCCTGCTGGCGGATCGGGAGAAGCTGCGCGAAGTGGTGAAAACCGAACTCATCGAAATCCGCGAAAAGTATGGCGACGAACGTAAAACAGAAATAGGTTTTGCGGAAGACGATATTGACATCGAAGATTTGATCGAGGAGGAGGAGTGCGTCTTCACCCTTACGGCCGCCGGGTATATCAAACGGCAGCCCGCCTCGGTCTACCGCAGTCAAAAGCGGGGCGGCAAGGGAATCTCCGCCCAGACCCTGCGGGAGGAGGACTATGTGGACACCCTCTTCACTGCCTCCACCCACGATAATATTCTCTTCTTTACCAGTAAAGGAAGGGTGTACAAAAAGAAGGGGTATCAAATTCCCGAAGCCAGCCGCACGGCGAAAGGGTCCCATATGGCCAACGTGCTGGCCCTGGACCCCGGCGAGAAAATCACCGCCATGATTCACGGCAGGGATTACGATGAAAACGGCTATCTGTGTATGATTACCCGCAACGGCACCATTAAGCGGACGGAAATTTCCGCCATGCGGAACATTCGATCCTCAGGGCTGCGGGTGATGACCCTGGATGAGGATGATGAACTGATTTCTGTGCGGGAGACCGACGGGACGATGAATATTTTGCTCGCCACCCATGACGGAATGGCCATTTGCTTCAAGGAGAGCGACGCCCGGCCTATGGGACGAACCGCCATGGGCGTCCGCGGCATCCGGCTGCGGGAGGGGGACTATGTGATTGGGGCCGCCCGGGCCAAGTTGGGGCAGACCCTGCTCACGATCACTGAAAACGGCTATGGCAAGCGGACGCCGATTGAGGAGTATATCCGAGGCGGAGAAGGGGGAGAACCCCAGCGCCGGGGCGGGTATGGTCTGCGCAACTATAACATTACGTCCAAGACCGGCGCCGCGGCGGCCATTAAAGTGGTGACGGAGGAAGACGATATTCTGATGATTGCCGATGACGGCACCATAATCCGGATGGCGGCGGCGGATGTGAATATCTATGGCCGCGCCGCCCAAGGCGTCCGGGTAATGCGGGTGGATGGGGGCAGCAAGGTCATCGCCCTGGCCCGCGTGGAGAAGGAGGACGAGGAGCCCGAGGAAGCGGCTGAGGAAGGGACCTGATGGAGAACGCGAAAAAAACCGTGACCATCTATACGGACGGGGCCTGTTCTGGAAATCCCGGTCCTGGGGGCTGGGGGGCGATCTTACTGTACGGCCCCCATAAAAAGGAGATTTCCGGCGGGGACCCCAGCACCACCAACAACCGCATGGAACTCCTGGGTGTGATTTCCGCTTTGGAGACCTTGAAGGAGCCCTGTATCGTGGACTTATATTCTGATTCTAAGTATGTGATTGACGCCCTTCAAAAAGGCTGGGCCAAGAGCTGGCGGAAAAACGGCTGGCAACGAAAGACGGGGCCCGCTCTGAATCCGGACTTATGGGAGAGGCTGCTCAATTTATGCGACCAGCACCAAGTCAACCTCCACTGGGTGAAGGGCCACGCGCAAAATCCGTATAACAACCGCTGCGATGAATTGGCCGTGGCGGAAAGCAGAAAGTTTCGATAAGTCTCGAATGGGCGGCGGAAGACGGTTCGTTTTCCGCCGCCTGTTTTTGTACGGAAAACGCGGGAGGAAAAAGAAAGCGGAAACTTTTGTCAGTGGGACGCGTCTAACACCATACCATCAAAAAAGAAGGAGGTATGAAAGGTGAATCAACTGATTGCATGGTGCATGGCGGGGATCTTGACGCTTACGGGATGCGCCGGCATTCCGGCAGCGGAAGCGCCGGCTCAGCAGGAGGACGCCGTTTTACAGCAGGCGAGTATCAAAACAGCGGTCTACCCCACCTATCCGCAATTAGTCAATCTGGATGCGTATCTTCCCAAGGAGGAGCCGGAGGCCATTGGGGAGGAAGCGTACGAAACGCTGTATCAAGAGGCCTGGGACCGATATGAGCAGGACAGGCAGGCCTATACCGCGCAGTTAGCAGTTTTGAAGGAACATGCGGTTTCCGACAAGGCGCGGGGAGAGATTGGTCAATTTGCCCAAAAAACTCTCAAAAAACTCATGGAGGAGGGCGCTGAAAACAAGGTCTACTCTCCCGTAAACCTGTACATGGCCCTGACCATCCTGTCGGAGATCACCGGCGGGGATACCCGGAAGGAGGTGCTTTCTCTCCTGGGCGCGGAGAGTGTGGAGCAGCTCCGGACCCAGTGTCAAACGCTCTGGAAGCAGCTCTATCTGGACGATGGCATCGGGAAGCGGGTGTTGGCCAATTCCCTCTGGCTCCGGGAGGGATTTCCGTTCCAGGAGGACATCATTCAGAAGTTGGCAGCTTCCTATTACGCCTCCACCTATCAAGTTCCCATGGGGACGGAGGAAACCAATCAGGCGATACAGGCCTGGGTGAACCAGCAGACGGGGAACATCCTAGCCAACGAGGCGAAAAATGTCCAGACAGACGCCAAAGAAACGGTGATGATACTTCTCTCCACCCTCTATTTTTACGACCAGTGGGCCACGCCCTTTCACCAGTCTGCCACCGCGCCGGATCTTTTCACCAAGGAAGACGGCGAGACCTTGACCTGCGACTTTATGCACAGCACCTGGACGGGAAGTTTTATGCAAACGTCGGACTATACCGCGGCCACGAAAAACTTTGAGCGGGGAGGCGGCATGCTGTTTCTATTGCCGCAGGAGGGAAAAAGTTTAGCCGACTTGGTCAGCGGCAACGCCTTGAACACCCTATTTGGCGGAGAAAGCAAGGAGAATAAATTCAGCCAAATTATCCTCTCGGTACCCAAGTTTGATGTGACCGCCTCTCTGGACTGGGTGGAAAATTTAAAGGCAATGGGGGTACAAAAGGCCTTTGATGACAAGACTTCAAACTACACCCCCCTGACAAGGGAACCGAACATCTATGTCGACAAGATCCAACAGGCCACTCGGGTGAAGATAGATGAGATAGGCTGCACCGCCGCCTCTTATGTGGAGATGGCGATCAACGCGGGCGGCGCCCAGCCACAAGAGACCTGTGTTTTGAACTTGGATCGACCCTTCCTCTTTCTCATTTATAGTGAAGATCACATTCCTCTCTTTCTTGGTGTAATACAAGAACCATCCTAAAGTGGATAAAATGAAAGAAAGAAACTCCCCGCCAAAAAGGCGGGGAGTTTTCCACATTTTGAACGGAATTGGGGAAGAAACATTACGTTTCCGGTGTTTCTGTTCTTGTTATGGCAATCGACAGATCGTCCAATTGCGTTTCATCCACCACATCGGGGCAGGACATCATGAGATCAGAGGCGTTCTGAACCTTGGGGAAGGCGATAACGTCACGGATGGAGGAGGCCCCGGCCATGAGCATGCAGAGCCGGTCCAAGCCGTAGGCAAGGCCTCCGTGGGGAGGCGCGCCGTATTGAAACGCGTTGACTAGGTGTCCGAATCGGGCTTGGATGTCCTCGTCGGAGATGCCGAGAGCCTGGAAGGCCTTCTCCTGCATCTCGGGGGTGTTGATCCGAATGGAGCCGCCGCCCAGTTCCGTGCCGTTAAGCACAATGTCGTAGGCGCGGGCGCGGCAGTTGGCCTTGTCGGTGAGAATTTTGTCCTCATCCTCCACCATGGGGGCGGTGAAGGGGTGGTGCATGGCCTGATAGCGCGCCTCCTCTTCCGACCACTCAAACATGGGAAATTCGGTCACCCACAAGAATCGGAACTCCATGGGGTCGAGAAGATCCAGTTGGCGGGCGCATTCACAACGGAGCGCACCAAGGGATGCAAACACGACGTCATGTTTGGAATCGCCCACAATGAGAAGCAAGTCCCCGTCCTGGGCCTCCGCCCGGGCCAAAATGGCGGCGTTCTCCTCGTCGGTGAGGAATTTCTGGTAGGAGGAGGTGACTTTACCGTCCACAAGACGGGCCCAGGCAAGACCCTTGGCCCGATATGTTTTCACATAGTCCACCAGTTTGTCAATCTTTTTCCGTGGGAAGTCGGCGGCATGGCCCTTCACATTAATTAGGCGGACGGAACCGCCCTCAGAGACGGGACCGGCAAAGACGCCGAAACCGCAGTCCTTCACCAGATCGGAGATGTCCTTGAGTTCAAACCCAAACCGAAGGTCGGGCTTGTCCGAGCCGTACCGGTCCATGGCCTCACGCCAGGGCATCCGGGGGAAGGGCGTGGCCACCTCTACGTTCAGCACGTCATAAAACACCCGCTTGAGGAAGCCCTCTTGAATCGCCATAATGTCGTCCTCATTCACAAAGGACATCTCCAGGTCAATCTGGGTAAACTCCGGCTGCCGGTCCGCTCTCAAATCCTCATCCCGGAAACAGCGGGCAATCTGGAAGTAGCGGTCAAACCCCGAGAGCATGAGAAGCTGCTTATACTGCTGGGGGGATTGGGGCAGGGCGTAGAATTTTCCCGGATGGACCCGGGAGGGGACCAGATAATCCCGGGCGCCCTCGGGGGTGGACTTGGTGAGCACCGGGGTCTCAATCTCCAAAAAGCCGTTTTCATCAAAGTAATCCCGGGCAATTTTGGTAATCTTATGCCGGGTGGCGATGGCATGCTGCATGTCCGGTCGGCGAAGATCCAGATACCGATAGGTGAGGCGGAGCACGTCGTTCACCTGGGAGTCCTCCACAATTTCAAAGGGAGGGGTTTCCGACTTGGCCAGAAGGCGCAGCTCGGTGACATAAATTTCAATGTCCCCCGTGGCGATCTTATCGGTTTTGGCCTCCCGTTCCCGCACTTTACCCGTGGCGGCCACCACGAATTCCGACCGGAGGGAGGAGGCCTTTTCAAAAATCGCCGGGTCGGTGGAATCGTCAAAGGAGAGCTGGACCAGCCCGGTGCGATCCCGCAGATCTACAAAGATCAAACCGCCCAAGTTTCTCTGACGCTGGACCCAGCCGCAGAGGGAGACGGTGTCGCCCACCTGGGCCATGCGCAGATCGCCGCAATAGCCGGTGCGGCGGAAGTTTACTAGATTGTCCATGGTTTTGTTCACTCCATCTGATAGTAGTTGAATCTTCCCCTTGGGGAAGGGAAATGGTAATACCCAAAAAAACTACGCAGGGTAAAAACTAGGAGGGGTCCTGTTCCAAAAGAAAATCCAATACCCGCTGCTGAAAAGGCTCGCCGCCCAGGGCCTTATAAAAACGTGAATTAATATATATGGGGTAATCACTGCCGTCAAAATATATTAATTCAACTGTCCCTGAGGGATGATAGAGGTAAAGATTTACCGTATAGTCCAAGGTGACTTGATGTCCTCTGTTTTTATAAAGCGTTCGTCGGTAGCGGGTGGAATTGAGCAGTTCAAATAGTTTGTCAGCAGCAGGGGAATTTGGGTCTAGCTCGAAAGAGCGGTGGTCGCCTCCAAGCCGAGAGGATAGAGACACTTGTATTTCATTTATTTCTTCTTGATCGAACCCGTACATGGTCCACTTGAGAGGTCGGGGAGCAAAATAGAGAAGGCAGAGAAGGGCAAGCACGGCCAGGATCAGAATGACAATATTTCGTCGTTTGGGAGTAAGCATGGAAACTCCTTTCCGGAAAAACAGCGGACACTGCTAGCCTGTAAATGATAGGACGGCAGGATCCTCCTGTTTGAGCAGAAAATCCAGAAGCCTCTGCTGAAATTCCTCGCCGCCGTAGACGGAATATGTTCGATTGGAGGTGAAGCTGCCGTGAAAGTCAATCAGGGGATCGCCAGTGAACACAAGACAATATTCCGAGATATCGCTCTCATCTCCCAAGGAAAACGTCAGGTGAACTTCATAGTCCAGTTTCACTTCCCGCCAATCCTTCAGTGAGAGAATCCGCTGATACCGGGTAGAGGACAGCAGGTCCAGAAGTTCCTTGGCCTCCGGGGAGGAGGGGGCAAAAGAGATGGAACGGTTTTCATCATTTATTATATTAATTACATCCGCATCTATATGCAGATCTTTTTTCCCAAAGCCCGGTATGATTTGCGCAAAGGAGCGGGGCCACAGAAGCCAGATGAGAAAGAGCGCCGACACGATCATGATGAGGATACCAACAATCCGACGGGGCGCCAATTTCCTGGTCATGGGGATCACTTCTTTCTGTGGGAGTCCTGTTTGTGCCAACACAGCGACGCAGTTACTCTTTTTCCCGAATGGGCGCACCGCCCCCCAATTGAGCGATGGCCATAAAAATTTTTTCCGATGCAGCCTCCAGGGGGATGGTCTCCTGGTCACCGGTACGCATATTTTTGATGGAGACGGAGGAAGACGCAATCTCATCCTCCCCTAAGAAGGCCACAAAGGGCACGCCAATCTGATTGGCGTAATTCATCTTAGCCTTAAACTTTTTCGCCTCAGTGTAGATTTGCGTGCGGATGCCCACCCGGCGCAGACTGGTGGCAAAGGCGATGGCCGCGCTGAAATCCTCCGTCATAGGGAGCACCAGCACGTCGGCGGGGGAAGTGAGCAGGTCATCATTGAGGTAACCCTGTTCCCCCAGCACATAAAACAGCCGGGTCAGACCGATGGAGATGCCCACGCCGGGCAGCTTTTTCTCGGTGTAGTACTCCGCCAGGTTATCGTAGCGGCCGCCTGAGCAGATGGAACCGATCTCGGGGTGGTCCAGCATGGCGGTCTCATAGACCGTACCGGTGTAATAGTCCAAACCCCGGGCAATAGTCAAGTCAACGGCGAAGTTCTCTTCCGGAACACCAAAGTCCGCCAGATACTTCACCACGGTGGTAAGCTCTGTGAGGCCCTGATCGAAGAGCTCGTTTTTGCCGCGATACTCGGCCAGGGCAGTGAGCACCTCCGCGTTGGAGCCGCCAATGGCGATGAAATGCAGCACTTCCGCGGCAGCCTGGGCGGTGACGCCCAGATCCAGGAGCAAATCGCGCACGTTATCAGGGCCGATTTTATCCAGCTTGTCCACGGTACGCATGACCTCTTGGGACAGCTCGGACAGGCCCTGCATCGCGTAAAAACCGTTGAGAATTTTCCGATTATTTACCCGAATGCGGAAGCGCTTCAGCCCCAGGGCTGTAAACGCCTGGTAGATGATGGCGGGAATTTCCGCCTCGTTTACAATATCCAGCTTGCCGTCGCCAATGATGTCGATATCCGCCTGATAAAACTCCCGAAACCGCCCTCGCTGGGCGCGCTCCCCCCGATAGACCTTACCGATCTGAAAGCGACGGAACGGGAAGGAGAGGTCGTTATAATGGAGGGCCACATATTTGGCCAGGGGAACGGTGAGATCAAAGCGAAGAGAGAGGTCGGCGTCGCCCTTGGTAAAGCGATAAATTTGCTTCTCCGTTTCGCCGCCGCCCTTGGCAAGAAGCACGTCGGAGGCCTCAATGAGGGGGGTATCCAAAGGGGTAAACCCGTAAAGGGCATAGGTGCTTGCCAGCGTATCCCGCATCCGGTCAAACTGCATCTGCCGGGCAGGGGTCAGCTCCAGAAAACCTGAGAGGGTGCGGGGCTTGATTCGATCCATGGAAAATGGTCTCCTTCCAACTGCAATTTATCTGTATGACAAAAAGGGCCAGTTCAAAAGTTCAGGAGTTCCTTTCTTTTCAAACCTGGCCCAAAGGGTAAAAATGTGCTCTCGTCCCAGGACGGAATTGATCCGGGGACGAAAGCACATCGTAGTCTCTTTGTGTCAAACGGTAACCGGCTTCAAAGACGGATTGACAATCTCCCGCCAGTCCAGATCGCCGCGCTCCAGACCGTGGATCAGGATTTCCGCCGTGGCCACATTGGTGGCGAAGGGGATGTTATACTGGTCACACATTTGGGTGATGTACTTAACCTCCGCGTCCAAATCGCTGGACTGGGGATCAGAGAAAAAGAACACCATGTCGATCTCGTTGTAGGCGATCCGCGCGCCGATTTGTTGGCTGCCGCCATGGGCGTGGGACAGGAAGAGACGGACGGGCAGACCAGTGGCCTCGGCGACTAGCCGGCCGGTGGTGTTGGTGGCGCAGACCGTATGCTTGGAGAGAATCCCGCAGTACGCGATACAAAACTGCACCATGAGTTCCTTCTTACGGTCGTGACTCAGCAAAGCAATGTTCATACAATCAACCTCTTCATCGTATCTTCATCAAGGGAACCCGCTGACCTGTCAGACGTTTGGCAACGTTGAGATAGGCAACAGCGGCGCCTTTCCGACTGGTTTGCAACAGGGCCCGCCCCGCGCTTGCCGCCAGGACAACTTGGGGATCCTCCGGAACAACGCCCAAAAGGGGAAGTCCCGTGGAGTCCATCACGTCGTCTATGGTGGAACCGAGACGGCGGAGCAGCCTGGGCTGAACACGATTGACAACCAGACGAATATTGGAAATGGTGGAGGAGAGCTGGCCGACCACCCGTTGGGCATCCCGCAGGGAAGAGGGGTCGGTGGTGGCGACCACCAGCGCCCGGTCGGCGAACCGGGTGGCTAGGCGGAATCCCGGCCCGATGCCCGCTGGGCAATCCAGCAGAATATCATCGTAACAGTACCGAGCCTCGTTCAGCAGGGTTTCCAGGTCCTCCTCCCGGAGGTCCTCTCCGGGCAGGGTGAGGGGTGCGGTCAGCAGATACAGGTTTGGGATTCCGGGATGAGGGGCGACGGCTTTTTCCAACGAACATCTGCCCGTCATCACGTCGGTGAAGTCCATGAGAACAGCGTCGGTCATCCCAAGGGAGATATCCAGGTTCCGCAGGCCCACGTCCATGTCAATGCAGAGAACGACACGCCCCAATCCCGCCAGTCCGGTACCCACACCGGCGGTGAGAGAGGTCTTTCCGACGCCGCCTTTCCCAGAGGTAACGACAATCACGCTTCCCATTCCACGCCTCCTGTAGCTTCTTCCTTATGGTATCATAAACTCACAAAGGAATCAATACTTTTTTGTGTAAAACTACTAAATTCTTGCCTTTTGCATTTTGGACCACCGGCGGGGATATCCCTTGGGAGTGGGATGCGCCTTCGGGATGGTTACGAGGCAACGGACGGCCCCGCTGAGAGGAAGGGCGTAGTCCTGTAGGGATGGTGCGCCGCCCTGCAAAACAGAGATTGCCCGCGCCGCCTGGGATACCTCCTCCCTGGCTTTTTCGCTCTTCATGGCCAGCAGAACGCCCCCCGGTTTCACATAGGGAAGGCAGAGCTCGCAGAGCAAGGGAAGGGAGGCCACCGCCCGAGAGGTTGCGGCGTCGAATCCGTCCCGATAGGTTGGATCATGGGCCAGCTCTTCCGCCCGGGCGTGGAGACAGACCACATCCGTAAACCCCAGCTCACGGCAGAGAGAGGCCAGCCAGTCTACACGCTTTCCCAAACTATCCAACAGGGTGAGTTGGAGGGTGGGTTCCAAAATCTTCAGAACCAGACCGGGAAAGCCGCCGCCGGTGCCCACGTCAATGAGGGAGCGGCCTTTGGCGGACCAATACGTTAGGAGGGCCGCCGAGTCCAGAAAGTGGAGCTCCGCCACCTGCTCAGGCTGGGTGATGGCGGTCAGGTTCATCACCTGATTCTGGGTCAGAAGCCGGTCGGCGTAGAGCAGGAGCTGGTCAACGGCGGTGGGGGAGGGGGTGAGCCCCAGGGCGGCGAAGCCCTGATCGAGTAACTCTCTCATAGGGCGGTCACCAGAGAAAAATTTTGCCTGTGGCCACGGAATAGGTGTACCCCAACACCAGCAGCACCATGAAGATGACGCCGATCCAGGCAAAAATTCGGGTGTGGGTGGGAGTGGTGTGGTTACGGTCGGACGAATCCTTTGGTGACTCTAGGGGCTGTTGCTCTTTGTTATCTTGATCCATGTTACCTCCCTTACCGTATGCTTGCAGGATTGACCTTGAGAACTGTGGAATTACTTTTGCCGCTGTTTAAGCAGGTCCCGAATTTCTGTGAGCAGCATTTCCTCGGCGGAGGGAGCGGGGGGCGCCGGAGGAGGCGCGTCCTCCTCTTTTTTTCGATGAATTCGGTTGAACGTCTTTACAATGCAGAAGACCACAAAGGACAGAATGAGGAAGTTAAGAAGGGCGTTTAGAAAGTTGCCATAGTTGAGGGTGTTGGGCATGGCGCCCGTCGCCCCAAAGGGACTGGGGAGAAACACCTGCATGGCGGAAAAATCCACGCCGCCCAAAAAAATGGAGACAATGGGCATGATGAGATCGGCGGTGAGGGAACTGGTGATGGTGCTGAAGGCGCCGCCAATGAGGACGCCTACCGCCAAATCCAACACATTGCCCCGGGCAATAAATTCGCGAAATTCACCAAAGAAGCCCTTTTTTTCTTTTTTCATCTGATGGGGACTCCTCTCAGAACCTTCCCGGAATCGGGAGGAATGTGATGCAATAGAACAAAGAAAACGGAAAACAGATATTCAGCGGGGCTTCATGACTTCCAGCCCGCCCAGGTATTTCTGGAGCGCCTCGGGCACCTTCACCGAACCGTCCTTCAGTTGATTTTGTTCCACCATGGCGGGGAAGATACGGCTGGTGGCCAACCCCGAGCCGTTCAAAGTGTGGACCAGTTCTGTCTTACCGGTTTCCTCCCGGCGGAAACGGATGTTACCCCGTCGGGCCTGGTAGTCCCGGGCGTTAGAGACCGAGGAGACCTCCTTGTAGCCGTCCATGGAGGGAATTTGTATTTCAATGTCATAGGTGCGGGCCATGGAGGCGGAACAGTCACCGGCGGCCAGTTTTACCGTGCGGAAGTGGAAGCCCAGGCCTTTGACCAGGTTTTCCGCTTTGGTCACCAGCTCCTCAAAGGCGGCGTCGGAATCCTCAGGTTTGGTATATTGGAACATTTCCACCTTATTGAACTGATGGCCACGGACCATGCCCCGCTCCTCCGCCCGGTGAGAGCCGGCCTCCCGGCGGAAACAGGGGGTATAGGCGAAGAACTTCTTGGGCAGATCCGCCTCAGAGAGGATCTCGTCCCGGTATACGCTGGCCAGGGCGGCTTCTGCAGTGGGGAGCATATAGTGGGTTCGGTCGTCAGTGGGATTGGCGATTTTATAGACCTCATCAGCGAACTTGGGGAACTGACCGGCGGTCTCACCGCACTGGTACTCCAGCATATGGGGGGGGAGAATGAACTCATACCCGTCAGAAAGATGAGTATCAATGAAGTAATTCAGCAGTGCCCACTCCAAGCGAGACCCCAAACCGGTGTACATCCAAAATCCCGAACCCGCCAGCTTAACGCCGCGGGGATAGTCGATAAGGCCCAGTTCGGTACAAAGATCCACATGATGCTTGGGGGAGAAGTCGAACTGATGGGGCTCTCCGTAATAACGAAGGGGCTGGTTATTCTCCTTGCCGCCGGGGAGCAGGTCGTCGTCGGGCAGGTTGGGAAGGGAGAGCATGAGGGTACGGTACTCGGCCTCCACTTCCCGCAGTTTTTCATCGTTACCGGCGATGGTGGCCTTTAACTCGCTCATGCGGGCGAAAACGGGGGCGGTGTCTTCCCCCGCTTTTTTCAGCTGGGGGATGGTTTTGGAGACCTTGTTTTGCTCAGCCTTGAGCTGTTCCGTCTGATAAATCATATCCCGGCGAATTTGGTCCAGTTCCAGAATGCGGTCCACCTCTTGGTCGCAGGGGATCTCCTTGGCCCGCAAACCGGCCTTGACCTTGTCGGGGTTTTCTTTGATGCATTTGATATCCAGCATAGCGTTCACCTCTTGGTTATTTGAATCCATGTTTCACGTGAAACATGGGCTGTCTGCGGTCAGGAGAGAGCTTCCTGAATTTCCGCAAACCGGGCCGCAGGGGAGAGATATTCTCCCTCGGGGTGGGCGTCGGGGGTCGTCTCCGTGAGTGCGGAGGTTTGCGGGAGAAATTCGGGCAGGCCCGTGGCGGTAAATTCCGCAACCAATTTCAAGGCCGTCACATGATCTCGATTCTCATATTTATCCTGAATGGCCAGAAGCCAGTCCATGGCCTGTCGGCTCTTTTGCGCGGAGGCCAAGTCGGCCTGCAGGGTATCGGTGTCTGTTTGTTTGGTGGAAAGCTCCGACTCCAATTCCTGAATGCGCTCGTCCAGTTTGTTGTTCTCCAACTCCAAATCCACCACGGTTTGGGCATTGATTTGAGAGGAGGTGAGGCCATTCATAATGGCTTCATGATTTCTCTGCTGCATCAAAAAGGAGAGCAGCAGCAGCAGGACCGCTGCGGCGAACATCACAGTAACATAGACGATTACAGGCCGCGATTTTCCCTTTACCGCCCGTTTTCCAGGTTCTCCGTGGGGGGGAGGGGGTGTGCCGGCAGACTGGGGTTTCTGCTCCGTCTGCTCCTGGACGGCGGCAGCGGGACTCTGCTCCTCGGGGAGAGTAGTCGGCGTTTCGTGTTCATTGGCCATGGAAGTTGCTCCTTTCACTGGGATCCAGGAGCAGCAGGAGGGCTTCCAGATCCTTCTGATCGTAGTATTCCAGTTCAATTTTCCCCTTATGCTTTCCTTGGGAAATCGTTACCTTTCGGCCCAATTGACCGGCTAAGTTTTTCTCCGCCTCCCGCAGATAGAGGGACATGGGGTCGGGAGGCTTTTCCTGGGCGGGGGTCTCCAACTCCTTGAGGAGCCGTTTGACCTGAGCTTCCACCTCCCGCACCGACATACCGGTGCGTACGGCTTTTTCCGCAAGCTGGGTCTGCAAGAGAGGGGTTGGCAGGGCGAGAAGGGCTCGTCCATGACCGGCCGAGAGAGTGCCTTGCTCCAGCAGCCACTGCACCTCTGTGGGCAGAGCCAAAAGACGCATGGTGTTGGCCAAATTGGAGCGGGATTTCCCCACCCGTTGGGCGGCCTCCTCCTGGGTCAGACCGTAGTCTTCCATCAGCACCCGGTAACCGGCGGCCTCTTCAATGGGGTTTAAATCCTCCCGCTGGAGATTTTCAATGAGGCCCAGTTCCATGACGGCGCGGTCGTCCGCCTCCACCACAATCACGGGGACCTGGGTCAGGCCGGCCAGCCTGGCGGCCCGCCAGCGGCGCTCACCGGCGATAATTTGGTAGTAACCAGAGGGGAGATGGCGCACGGTGATGGGCTGGAGCAGGCCGTGGGTGCGGATGCTCTCCGCCAGGTCGTTCAGCGCATCCTCGTCGAAATGCTTCCGGGGCTGGTTCAGGCCGGGCTCAATCTGGGAGAGGGGGAGCAGGGCGGAGCCGCTGTCCTGGGGGGTCAGCGCGGCCTCGCCCAATAGGGCGCCCAGGCCCCGGCCCAGGCCCTTGGAAGCTTTGTTGCGTTCATTGGACATCAGTCGTCCTCCTTTCTGGGGGGAGGCTGCCACAGCTCCTCCGCCAGGCGGGCATAAGCTTTCGCGCCCCGGGAATGGGCGTCGTAGGCATTCACCGGCTTGCCATGGCTGGGCGCTTCGGAGAGGCGGACATTGCGGGGGATCACCGTGGCGTATACTTTGCCGGGAAAGTGCCGCTTGACTTCCTCCGCCACCTGCAGAGAGAGGTTGGTGCGGCCGTCGTACATGGTGAGCAGGACCCCCTCGATGTCGATGGAGGGATTGAGGCCGCGCTTGACAATCCGCAGGGTGGACAGCAGGTCGGAGAGCCCCTCCAGGGCGTAATATTCGCACTGGACGGGGATCAGAATGCGATCCGCCGCGCAGAGACAGTTGAGGGTCAGAAGTTCCAGGGAGGGAGGACAGTCGATGAGGACGATGTCATACCCATTGGCGACCTGCCGCAGGGCGTTTTTGAGAAGGTACTCCCGCTCCGGCAGCGCAATCATTTCCACCGAGGCGCCGGCCAAGGTTTTGTTGGAAGGCAGCACGTGGGCGTAGGGCGTTTCCACGATGGCGTCGCTGGCGGGCGCGTGATTAATCAGCACGTCGTAGATGGATAGGGGGACGGCTGTCTTGTCCACGCCCAGGCCGGAGGTGGCGTTACCTTGGGGATCAAAGTCACAGAGAAGCACCTTGGCTCCCGCGCTTGTCAGGCAGGAGGCAAGGTTGACGCAGGTGGTTGTTTTTCCCACGCCACCCTTTTGGTTGACAATGGCAATGATGTTAGCCATAGGACACCCTCTTTGTTAGTTGATGGGCGGAATGCCCCGCCGCCAGTGGGGCGGGCGGATATACCATTCCATTATACGCAATTTTTCCAGTCATTTCAACTGTTTCCCATGCAAACCAGGAAAAAAGGGGGGAGAACGGAGAAAAAATGAACAGCCGGGCATCTGTGCAGACGCCCGGCTGTTGTAAAAACCTAAGACCTATCCTTCTTAATTTATGCAGACCGGGCTTTGTTTTGGAAGCGGTAGGAGAAGTAAATCAGGAAGGGAACGATGACCAGCAGTGCGGAAAAGAGGACATAGGTGGGCACGTAGCTTCCCAGCCAGTCGGCTAAGATGCCGGGGAAGCTGGCGAATACCAACGCCCCTGCGGCGTAGATCACTTGAAGCCGCTGCACCACACGGGGGAACTGATCGGAGGAGACCAGATCATTGGCCCACACGGAGAAGCCAATGGTGGTGATGGGATACCCCAGCCCCAAAATCAGCATGGCCGCCACATCCAGGGGGAGACATTGCAGGAAGGCCAAACTGAGTAGGATATGCGCCGCGCAGAGCACGCCTGAAAACAGCAGGGAGGAAGCAAAACCGCCGATTCGGTCGGTCACCGTCCCAAACAGCAGCTTGCCAACCACCAACACGATGCCGAGCAGGGAGATGAGCAGGGCCACAAGCTGGCTGTCCATCCCCTCGGTGGTATACAGCACAGGCAGGTGCAGAAGACCCGGATTGGCCAGAGCGCCCATAAGCAGAGCGATTCCCCCCATCATCAGCCAGACGGACCGGGTTAAGGTGCGCCCTTCTTCTATAATAACGGGAGCCTGCCCTTCCTCCACGGCCGCGATCCCGCCGTAGGGGAGAAGACCCAGATCGCTGGGGGCGCTGCGTAGAAACGCCAGGACCAACAGCGTGGCAATCAAAATAAAGATGGATTCCACACGGAAAGCCTGGCTGACGGAGAGCCGGGTAATCAGCGCTTCTGTGATGGGCGGGAGAACGATGGTGGCGATGCCGCTGCCGCAGCCGCAGATACCCAACGCGAAGGTCCTGCGCTTATTGAACCAGTTGTTAATCAGAATGGAAACCGGCACCATAGATCCCAGACCGTAGCTGACGCCTGACAGAGCGGCGCCCAAACAAAAGGAGAAATAGGTATGGGAGAGACTATAGAGGAAGAAAGCCCCGCCGGCGCACAGGGCGGCCAAAAACGTGCCCAGGCGCAGACCAACCTTGCGGTAGTAAAGACCAATCACCAACATGGCCCCGAAGGAAACCAGGCAGCGAAGGGTGACCAAAAAAGAACCCTGGGCATGGGTAAACCCGTTTTCCGCAATGATATAGGGAAGATAAATGGAGAAACCGTTGGAAACAGTCCCCATCGTGATGAAGAGCAGGAGCGTACCAATGCCGCACACCACCCACCCGTAAAAGGGCTTTCGGAACAAGAGACCCACCTTCCAACTGTGTACGGTTCTTCCAGGGAAGGATCGTAACAATGATTTTATAATAGTATAGACCCATTTTAGAAAGAATGTCAACAACGCCGCGGAAATCCATTGTTTCACGTGAAACAAAAGAGCACTTTGGATCAGGCATGTTTCAAATACGAACAGCGAGAAACAAAAACCCGCCTCTCTTTTTTGAAGGCGGGTTTCGACTGTTAAGTGGGGGAATCAATCAACTGCTGCGGAATTGAGAGGGGCGACCATTTCCGTATCCGGGAAACCGGCTGTTTTCTTGTACTCCGAAACATCCCGGCAGGACACGAGACAGGCCTCCTGCTTGTTCCAGGTGACCATCGCCGCATCGGCCAGCACCCATGTATGTAGGGAGGGGTTATAGCACTCCAGGGTGCACTGGCCCCCCGCTTTGGCGCGGGCGAGAACACAGTTGGGGCAGGGCGTATCCCGGTGATAGAAGACCTCATAGCAGCGTCGGCCGGCCCGGGCTTCCGGCACAAGCTGCTGCGTTTTCTGATTGGCGTAGCGGATGGCGTAAGTAGACGGGTCCAGTACGTAGAGCCAGACCTCCTGATGGTCCAGCACGGTATGTAGATTGGCCAAGGAGGAAGCCAGTGCCTCCTGGGTTCTCTGCTTCCGTAAGAAAACCGCCAGCAGCTTTCCCACAAAGGTGAGCGCCTCCGCTTGCTCGTCGGTCCATAGCCGGTGCATGGCACAGTCGTCAAAGCCAACCAACCCGTAAAATTCGCCGTTTTCCCGAATGGCATACTGCAAAACGGAGAGCACGTCCTGCCGCTCTAATAGGTCGCGCTGCCAAGGGGGAAGCTTCTGTACATCCTGGCAGTAAAATATTCCGTTGCTTCCGAAATTATTCCGGTAGTCCATTCCCTGGGAGAGGTAGGGGACCCGGGTGAGGGAGTGGATCTGGGGCGAGACGCCGGCGCCGCACCATTCAAAGGTATTGGTGCCGATGTCCGGCTCCGTGGTCTCAATGATATAGGCCCTGCTGACCTCAAAACGTTCGCCGATGAGCGCCAGTATGGACTGGATTCCTTCCTCCAGCTCCGGAGCGTTATACAGAATGTCAAAGACTTTAGTAATGAGGAGGGAGAGATTCCACCGTTCAGACTCGTTGGAGTCAATTTGGGTGCGCGCTGGCTTCTGAGGCTGTGTGGGCATACCAATGGGGCCGGATTCCATCTCCTGCCGGAAACACACAAACTGGTTTTTGCCTTGGGCCTTGGCCCGGTACAGAGCTCGGTCCGCCTGGTTAAACAATGTTTGAAAATCAGGCTCCCCCCCGCAGGAAAAGGAGAGACCGATGCTGCAGGAAAAGGAGACGTCTTCCATAGTATCTTGGAGGAGCTCCTGCAAGGTGCGCAGAATATCCCCCGCCCGCCGTTCGGCCGCAGACCGCCGGCTGACGTTGGGCATGAAAATCATAAATTCATCCCCGCCAATGCGGGAGACCGTGTCCTCGTGGCGAAACAGACTGGAGATTTTTTCTGACATCTCCGCCAGCACCGCGTCGCCGAACATGTGGCCGTAACGGTCGTTGACCTGCTTAAAATTGTCCACATCCAATACCATCAGCACGGACAGCTCTTCCGGGGGGCAGCTACCCAGCCGGGATTCGATCCGTTCCTGGGCAAAGGGCCGGTTATACAGCTTGGTGAGGGAATCCCGAGTGGCCCGTTCCTCCAGCTCCACGGCGGCCTTTTTCTGGGCGTCAATATCCAGAATGACTCCCACCACCTTGAGGGGCTTGCCGTCCACATCGAACTGGGCGGTGGCCCGAATCCGATTCCACCGGTATTTTCCCTTGGCGTCGGCAATGCGCAGCTCGGTTTCTTTATAGGCGGCGCCTGCGGCCATCACCTCCATGAGCTGGAGGAAGGAGGGGATGTCGTCCGGGTTGAGGTGGGAGGCCCTGGGAATTGCCGAGCTTACCTGATGAATGATGGGGGTATACCCAAACTGTTTCTCCCAGTTAGAGGAGAGATAGAGCTCGTCGGTGGGGATGTTCCATTCAAAGATGATATCGTTTGTTTGATTCATGATAATCTGGTGGCGCTCTAAGGATAGACGCAGGTTCTCCTCCGCCTGACGGGAGCGGGTGATGTCCAGAAGGATACAGTAGACCACCTCTTCTCCCTCTTCCCGCGCCAGCAGGCAGCGATCGGAGACCCATACGACGCGCCCCGCTTTGGTGACCAGCCGGTACTCCAATTCTATGGCCGTACCGGCGTTGCTCTGTTTTAAAAACTCCGCGGCCACCCGCGCCCGGTCCGCCGGGTATATGAGGGACGTGTACCGGTTTTGAAACTGGTCCGCCAGCTCCTGCTTGGAGTAGCCCAGCATTTCCACCAGACCCTGGTTCACTTGTAGGATGGTGAAGTAACGATCGTTGCGGCATTTCTGGACGCCGCTGAGAAGTTTTTCCAAAACGGTACTGTTTTGCACGCCCACGTTCCTCTGACGCTGGATTAGGGCAGGCTCCTCCGGTTCCTCTTTATGCCAAATGAGCAGAAATTTTTGACGGCGGGGATTTTCCAAGTTAATCCGCAGCATACTGACCCGGCACCAGGCGTAGTTATTTTGCTTTTGATCGAACACCCGATACCGCTGGTCACGCCGGGTGAGGCCCTCCTGAAAGAATTCTGGGATATGACCGCTGAGCAGCTTGCCCGCCTCCGCCTGGTCGTCGGGATGAACGCAGGTGGCGATGAAGACCCGGATGGACTCTTCAAAGCTGTCCATGGACCGCAACATGGCAAAATCCTGGTCAGCCAGATAGACCAGGTGGTACACCTGGGCGCTGACGTCCACCTCCATCACAGTGGCGTCCAGATACCGCAGCAGGGCGAAGTATTTGAGCTGACTCTGCTCCAAGGTGGTCTCCCCAATTTCCCATCTGGGGGGAGCGGCGGGGAACTGGTCCGCCTGTGGTTGGTCGGCGGGCTCTCCGTCGGCGTATTGCTGGGAGAGCTGCGAAAAGGCGTCTCGCACATTTTTAAAGCATTCCAGAAGCCGGGGAGAAAACACACCGCATTCCCCGTTTAAAATCATGCTGAAGGCCCGACTTTGAGGAATCGCCTTCTTATAAACCCGATCGGTGGTAAGCGCATCGTAGCAGTCGGCAATGGCCACCACCTGGGCGCAGATGGGAATGCTGTTTTCCTTCAGACCGTCGGGATACCCTTTTCCGTCCCACCGTTCATGGTGGTACCGGCAGATATTATAGGCGTATAGCAGATATTCCGGATCTTGCAACTGGTCCAGGCCGGCAAGAATTTCACAGCCCTTGGTGGTGTGGGTTTTCATCACCTCAAACTCCTCGTTCGTAAGCCGCCCGGGCTTATTGAGAATCCGGTCCGGGATGGCGATTTTACCGATATCATGCATCGAGGAGGCGTCGGTGATGAGCTGAATGGTTCGGGCGTCCAAGCCGTACTCCTGATAATTTTTCGCCACGTCCTCCAACAGAATCTGGGTGAACATCCGGATCCGGCGAATATGCTGTCCCGACTCCAGGCTTCGGTGTTCAATGACCGAGGAAAGCATATCAATGATAGCGGCGTTGGACTTTTGCGCCCGGGACGACTGTTCTGAGACCAAGGCCTCCAGCCGACGGCGGTAGCGGCCCAGCTCAATAATGTTTTTGACACGGCTGAGCACGACGTTGGGTTCGAAGGGTTTCGTAATGATGTCTGACGCCCCCAACTCAAAAACCCGGACCTTACTGTCCGCACTGTCGTCGGCAGTGATGACGATCACGGGAATGTGGTAGAGGAGATTTCCCGCTTGCATCGCCTCCAGGACCTGATAGCCGTCCTTTTCGGGCATAACCAAATCCAGCAGCACGGCGGTGATGGACTCCTGATACTGCCGCAGCAGCATGAGAGCCTGCTCCCCGTTTTCCGCTTCCAACAGGTTGTATTCCCCTTTAAACAGGCTGCGCAGAATCGTGCGGTTGATCTCCGCGTCGTCTGCGATCAGGATAGTTTCCTGGGTCGACATGGTTTTTGCCCCTCCTTAGTGCCTTAGAATGCGGATAATTTCCTCATAGGAATCTTTCAGCGCTGCGTAGGCGGCCAAGGCCCCGGCCGGATCCTGTTCCCGCAGGAGGGAGACCACCTGAGCAGAGGAGCTGAACAAGGACTCCAATCCCAAATTACCGGAAACGCCTTTTAGCGTGTGGGCGGCTGTGAGGGCATCCGCCCAGTTTTCCGCCGCCACAGCGGCCTGAAGCTGGTCGAAGGAAGGGTCCTCCAGGAATTTAAAAAGGAACTTCTGGTACAGCGCGTCATTCCCGGCGAAACGGGCCACACCCTCCTGGATATTTACCCCTGCTGACAGAAGCTGTTGTTCCATGGTCTGATCCATGTAGACGATCCTCCTGATTTCATCATTTCACCGGCCCGGGCCGGTGGATATAGTCCATTCCAGTTACTATCCTTACATTATAGAACAAAACCGTCCCAAACTCAATGAACTCAGGAGAAATTGTAAATATTTGTGTTTCCGCGCAAAATACGCATGTCTTTTACTTTTTCCGTATGAAAAGCCGGCGGAACGGTACAATACAAACGGATGTAAATTTTAAACCGGCCTCAGAATACCGGCGGGCCGGCGCAGATTGGGAGGGAATCATCTTGAAAAATGAGGAACGAACCGTAGACCAGGTGGCGGCGTTTGCGACGCAACTGAGACGGGAGGAGAGAAGCGGGGGAACCATTGCCAAATACCTGCGGGATGTGGGCGCGTTTGCATCCTGGCTGGACGGTAGAGCGGTTACCCGGGAGCTGGCGGCGGAATGGAAGGAGCATCTGCTGGACAGCGGATACCGGCCGGTCACAGTCAATTCCATGGTGGCGGGGATCAACAAGTATTTTGTCTTTGCGGGATGGAATGAGTGCCGGGTGAAACCCCTGCGCCTGCAACGGCGGCTTTTTCGCAGTGAAGAACGGGAACTCACCCGGTCGGAATATGACCGCCTGGTGGATACGGCGCAGGAATTGGGACGGCCCCGTCTGGCGCTCCTTATGGAGACGATCTGCGCCACGGGTATTCGGGTTTCTGAGGTGCAATATCTTACGGTAAAGGCCGTGCGGGAGGGACGAACGGAGATTTCCCTGAAGGGGAAAATTAGAACCATTCTCCTGCCGGGAAAGCTGTGCAGTAAGCTAAAAAAATACGCGAGACAGCAACACATCACGTCGGGCCAAATCTTTCTTACCAAAAACGGAAATGGACTGTCCCGCAAGCAAATTTGGGCGGAAATGAAGGCTCTCGCCGCCCAGGCGAAGGTAAAAGCCACGAAGGTGTTTCCCCACAATCTGCGTCACCTGTTCGCCCGGGCATTTTATAAAGTCAGCCGGGATGTGGCAAAGCTGGCCGACGTGCTGGGCCATTCCAGCATGGAAACCACCCGCATCTATCTGGTTTCCACCGGCGCGGAACATGCAAGGCAGCTGGAACGTTTGGACCTCATCAGGTAGCTGATGTTGCAAAATGTTTATTTTGTCCTATTGGTCAACGAAGCTTCACCGTAATACATACGCTAACGCCCATATTTTAGCATGATGCCAGTTTGAGTGCAAGGAATCTTGTCGTATTTTGGCACAACTAGATAGGCCGTTTCATCACCAACCGATGGAACGGCAAATTCTCATACCCAAAATCATGTCGTATTCCGTCTATTCTCTGAACCAGCAACCGACACGACACAATTCGCCGCAATTTGCTACGACAAAATAAACATTTTGTCCTATTGACGCAAGACGAACGTCGAGAAAGGTGAGAAGATGCCATGGTTCTGAGACGCCAAACAGCCTATGACAGCAAGGAGAGCTTGCCCGCTGCCGGCGGCGGCGGATTCACCCTGACCCTACAGATAATCGAGGATTTTTTAAAGAGTCAGCAGGAACGGGGGAGGGCGGCCGGCACACTGGAAAAATACCGCAGCGATATGCTCCTGTTCTATCAGGCGCTGCCTCCGGGGAAAGAGATGGGGAAGGAGACCCTGGCCCGCTGGCAAGAACAGATGCTGGCCGAGGGGTACGCCCCACGCACGGTAAACGCCCGGATCTCCGCCGTGAACAGCTTGGTGGCCTACCTGGGACGGCGGGACCTGCAATGCATTTCCCCCGTGGCTGCGGCGGAGCCCTCCCGGCCCGAACTGACCCGGGAGGAGTACCTCCGGCTGTTGCAAACGGCCAGAACGCTGGGAAAGGAACGGTCTTACTTATTGGTAAAGCTGCTCGGGAGCACCGGCATTCCCGTGCAGGAACTGCCCAAGATTACCGTAGAAGCGGCGGCGTCGGGCCGGGCGGTGCTGCACATGGGCGGCCGGGAGCAGGCGGCGATCCTGCCCGCCTCTCTGGCCCAGGAACTGCTGCGCTATGCCAAGCGGATGGGGATCTCCTCCGGGCCGGTATTTACCACGCGGAACGGACAGCCTCTTCGGCGAGGCAACGTGTCCGACAGCATCAAGCGCCTCTGCCGGGATGCGCAGATATCAGCGGAAAAGGGAACCCCCCTCCGTCTCAAGGAGCTGTACCAGCGGACGGTGGAGGAAATTCAGCACAATATGACGCAGCTGGCCGAGGAGACGTACCACCGGCTATTGACCGACGAACAGCAGGCCATTGGCTGGGAGGAGGCCTAATCCCCGCGCCTTGCCTCTTGCGTCAACCTGATTTCCTGTAGTACACTGTAGGAAAGAGGTGAAGAGAGGATGAAGCGAGACGAACAGAGAGAGGCCTTATTGCAGCAGGCCTGCCATATCATTGACGTGCTGCCCTGCCAAGTGCCGAAGAACGCCCCTGGCCGCTATGGTGAGGTGGAACAATATTTCTTAACAGGCCCCCAGCGGGCGCAGCAGGCCCAGCAGTGGATTCGGCTGCTATTCAAACTGCTTTGCTATTTTGACGCCCAGGTCTATGCCGGGCGTTGGATGGACGGGATCAGCTGCCGCGCCCTGGCCGCCCGGATCCAGCGACTGACGGAGGAGGGACGGGGAGAGCTTTCTCTCCTCTTTCCGGCGGAGGACGCCCTTTTGCGCATGGCGGGAGACGACCTGCACCTGACCGTCTACCACGCCGCCGGTCGGTTTCAGGAGATTCTCGAGAGGCTGGCGCAGGCAGAGGGCTTCTTTTGGCGGGAGGGGGCGCCATGAGGGGATCTCCGCCCGCTGCGGGAATGGGTTCTTCATTTACCCCTTGGTAATTCCGCCGCGTTATGGTACAATATGCATAAGAATTACTTGTTACCAGAAAAGGGAGGGAACTGTATGGAAAACCGTATGTTTACCAATGAGCGCATCTTGTCCTGGCTGCAATATTTTTCGGATAACACCGAGGTGGATCTGGAACGGGTGAAAATGCTGGACATTACCCGTAAGAACAAAAACCTCATCCCCACCGTGGAGGCGCAGAAGGTTGTGCTGGTCTTTACTGGGGAGAACCACCCCGATATTTTTTACAAAATGTGGGACGTGGGTCTGGGGGAGTGCGACGTATGGTATAATGAGGGGTCGGAACCTGAGGGGCCCATTAAGCACGACAAGCTGAAGGACATGATCGACCGGGGCATCAACGCCTCCGCCGGCATGCTGGTGGTGAATCCCAACGCCCGCACCACCTATAAAATCGGCATGGACAACAGCAATTTCTCCAGCGGGTCGATCCACTATGTGGGCAGTGAAATTCGGGCCATTCTTCTCAATAAGCTCCATATTGCCCTCCAGGACACCCTCTGCATCATCAGCGGAGAGAGCATTGCGGTGGAAGCCGCCCTGATCGCTAGTGAGGGTACCATTATTTCGGTGGAGTATAACCGCAACGACCGGGAAACCATGGAGGAGAATATTCAGCGCTTCGGCCTGAATAATATCAATATTGTAGACCATGTGGACGACGCCGCCATGGCCCAGCAGCCGGTGCCCTCACTGGCCTTCCTGGTGGCCTCCGCCAGTATGGAAAACGAGATTCAATGTCTCCTGCGGCGCAACCCCAACATGGAGTTTGTGATTTATACCATGGATTTCGGCGTGGTCTCCAAGCTGCCTCAAATTTTTGAGCGCTTCGGCATCGGAGATCTGGAGATTGTGCACGTGAGCGTCTCCCGATTGGACCCCAAAAACGTGTTTCAGGCCGAGCCGGCGCCCTGGATTATCTCGGGCAGGGCGGGGACGAACTGAGGCGAAACCGTCAAAGTATCTGAGGGCCGCCGGGGTTTGGGAAGGAGAGTTTGGGGGAATTGCGATTGACTTTCCCCCGGTAAAGTGATATACTTTGTCAAACTTTGCAAAACGCATGGACGGAGAGAGTACCTTGCCGCGTCTGAAAGGCGCAGCGAGCCCGGGATCGTGGGAGCCGGGCGCGAGTAGGCGGCAGGGGAAGATCACTCCCGAGCGGCAGGCTGAACGCGATGGTTAGTAAGCCCTGACGGTTCTTCCCCGTTACAGGAGGCGCGTATGATAGTATGCAGTAACAGGTGGTTAAACGAGCTTTCATGAATGCCCGTCCTTTTACAAGGACGGGTGTTTTTTTTAGAAAAACGCGGTTTTGCGGTTTGCTTGGTGGAATAGAACTGGGCA
>OLSM01000778.1_pt1 | contig 28119 bp, 13 predicted proteins | sample 1672721 | NCBI WGS metagenome assembly OLSM01 (sample SAMEA3136717, study PRJEB25190) | human gut metagenome
TTATTTACACATTAAACTATATTTTTAGAGATTTTACTATTGTATCTACAACATTATCCATCTGTTCAATTTGTTCTTCCTTCAATGTCGATTTTATACAAATAGAATCATCAAGGATTTCAGTTCCTTTGAGTTTTTCAAGAATTTCTTTCATTTGCCCCCCGCATGCCGGAGCCCAGCTGCCATTTTGAATAACAACATATTTTCTATTCTGCAGATTATGTGAAACTAATATGTGTAAAAAAGTTTCCATTGACTCAAAAATCCCTGCATTATAAGTTGTTGTTGCAAGAACAATATGAGAGAATCTAAACGCTTCAGAAAGCACAAAAGACGGATGCGTCATTGAAACATCAAACATTTTGATATTTCTCACACCGCTATCTGCAAGCTTTGATGCAAGCAGACTAACTGCACTTTCTGTTCCGCCGTAAACAGATGAATACGCAATCATAACTCCATTTTCTTCCGGTAAATACAAGGACCATTTATTATATTTGTCCAACAAAAGATTAATATTTTCTCTTATCATTAAACCATGAAGAGGACAAATCATCTTTATATCAAGTGCTGCAGCCTTTTTAAGCATCATTTGCACCTGAAGCCCGTACTTACCAACAATATTAGTATAATATCTTCTTGCCTCAGCAAGATAGTCACGTTCCCAGTCAACCTCTGAATCAAACAGGTTTCCGTTTATAGCACCAAAAGTACCGAATGCATCTGCCGAAAACAGAATTTTATCTGTCTTGTCATAAGTTATCATAACTTCCGGCCAATGAACCATAGGAGCCATGATGAACTGTAACTCGTGAGTTCCAGTGTTGAGGATATCTCCTTCCTTTACAACCTGAACTCTTGAATCGACTTCAAAATCAAAAAACTGCTTTATCATTGTCACAGTTTTTTGTGTACAAACTATTTTCAAATCCGGATGAACTTTAATAACTTCACCTAGCAGTGCGCAGTGATCAGGTTCCATATGCTGCACAATAATATAATCTAAATGTCTGCTGCCTAAAGCTTTGTTCAAATTTTCATAAAATTGTTCTGCACAAACCTTGTCGACAGTATCAAAAAGAACGGTCTTTTCATCCTTTAGTAAATAAGAATTATAAGACATGCCATCTTTTACTGGATAGGCACTTTCGAATAAAGAAAGTTTTCTGTCTGAACAGCCTAAATATATAAGATTTTCTGTAATTTTCCTTATATTATGCATTTTCTACTCCTAATATACGTATAAACTTATTATAACGTAAAAAAATTATACATATCCTATGTAAGGAAGATTTCTATACACTCCATCATAATCTAAACCATACCCGACTAAGAATTTATCATCAACTTCCAGACCGTGATAGTCCGGGTCGATTTCAACTTCACGCTTTACTCTTTTATCAAGAAGCGAACAGAATTTAACAGATTTTACCTTAAAATTGTGGTTTATAAAGTCCATTAAAAATTTTGCCGTATGTCCGGTATCGATAATATCCTCGACTATTAATACATTCTTTCCATTCAAATCCGGCAGAGAAATATCCACAGCATTAACTTTGCCAGTTGAGGCAAAACCTGAGCCGTAGCTTGATAACCTTATAAACTCCATATGTACAGGCATTTTCAAATGTTTTGATAAATCAACTGTAAACATAACAGCCCCTTTTAGTACACAGATTAGAAAAAGTTCGTCATCTCCGTAGTCAGAATTTATACGTACACCAAGCTCCTTAATGGCATTTTGTATTTCATCGCTTGTAAAGAGTGTCTTTAAATCTTTTTCAGTTATCATTTTTCCCCCGTTAAATTACTTCTACAACATGGGTTGGTTTATCTTTAACAGCAATCTTGCTGCTCAGCCCTACTCCAACTGCCCATAGAACTTCATCCTCTTTACATAAAAGCATAAGAGTATTTCTGTTATGTCTTGGTACCCCTTTAGAATTAAGATATTTTTTCAACTTCATTGAACCCGACATTCCAAAAGGGCTTATCACATCACCGTCTTTTCTTGTTCTTAACAAAAGCGGGAATTTTACTCTGGAGAAATCAACATAGGCAAACTTTGAAGTTGATTCCGGAAAAACAAACAGCTCTTTGTCTTCATATTTACGAATAACAAATGTATTTTCTCCAAATTGATATTCACCCTCTCCAGAAATTTCTATTTCTGTATTATTTACAGTTTCGGTTTCCTGTTTTCGGGAAGGAATTATTTCTATAGTTTTTTCATCTGCATAAAGCCATAGTGCCGTTGCAAGAGATTTAGTACTGCCGTTACGCTGATTTATATTTTCTTCTATAAACTCATAAATCTCTGTGATTTTCCTATAATCGTAATCCAAATCAAGTGACTGTATGAATTCATGCAAAAGACGCATTTTTACAGATTTAGAAAGAACTCTGTATTCTATAGGATTTATCTTTCCATCACTCAATACCTTATCTCTTATGGGTGTTAAATATTCTTCAATTATATCATTATCGCTTTTGGCAATTGAAGAAAGAGTATTAAGTGCATCTTTTACAAGAGGATTAATTTTTTCCAGTGATGGAATTACATTTAATCTCAGATAATTTCTCTTGTAAGCAATATTTGCATTAGAAGAATCATTATTAGGCGCAAGATTATTTTCATTGCAGTAATCAATAATTTCTGCACGTTTTACAGTCAAAAGCGGTCTGTAAAAATATCCGCGTTTTTCTGAAATACCTTTTAGCCCGACAATTCCTGTACCCTTTATTATTCTATAAAGAAGTGTTTCTGCATTATCATCATAATTGTGTGCTGTAAAAACAGCATCTGCATCATATTCTTCATAAGCTTCTTCGAAAAATTCATATCTGGCAATTCTTGCATCATTTTCAGTTTTCTTAATATTTTTAGATGCAGTCTGAGTATAGAACTCCATCCCCTTAGCGCTCGCAAAAATTCTGCAAACCTCCTGCTCGCGCAGAGCTTCTTCTCCCCGCCAATTATGGTTATAATGTGCTGCAACGACATTCAAGTCAATAAATTCCGGCAAGTTTTTAATTTTAGACAAAACATCAAGCAGGCACATAGAATCAAAACCTCCGGAAAAACCGACTATGATAGTTTTATCCTGCAAGCTGTATTTTTCTAAAAAATCAACAACTTTTTTGACAATACCCTGCATTTTTTCTTTATTATCCGTTATAATTTTTTCCTCTGCCCTGAATACCGTGCCTGATTTCTACAGCATCAACTCCGAGCTGATCTAATGCTTTCATCGCAAGAGATTCCGGCTCTTCAATAATTGCCAGAAGCAAATCTACTGCTTCAATTTTTTGTTTATTGGATTTTTTTGCGGAAATCCAAGCTTTTTCAAGCACCTTTTTAGCGCGTTTTGTAAAAGTTATTTCTCTGTCAAAATACTCATTACCATATCCGACAAGGTTTTCTACCACAACTCTTGCATCGCGCATTGTTATCTCTAAATCATTCAAAACCTCAAAAGCTATACTGGTTCCTTCCGCAATAATACCAAGCAGAAACATTTCCGTGCCGACTATATTACGCCCGATACGACGTGCTTCTTCCTTAGCAAGCTTCATTATTGTCAAAGTTTCAGGCATTTGTTTTTCAATCGGTTTCAAAATATCTTCTGACATCTTTTCACTGTCTATTCCAAGTGACTTAATAATATCGTAAGCTAAGCCGCGTTTTGTCTTTAAAACACTCAGCACAATATGTTCAGGTGTTATAACAGAAGAGCCCAGTTCTTTTGCCGTTTGAAGCGCCGAATTCATTACAAGAAAAGCATTTGGAGTAAAAATAATTTTCTTACCTTCATACTCAGCCTGTCTTGAGCTCTGCTCTGCAAGTTTGTTTTCAAAAGTTTCAAAATCCAGACCATACTTCTTAATGGTTTCCACAAGCTCTGAATTTGAAGATTCAAGAATAGATGCCATTATCTGCTCTGTACCAAGAATTTCGTAACCAGCTGCAGAGAGTTTTGACACAGCTCTGTCAAAAACATCGGAAAGCGCCTCACCTTCATATACAGCTTCAAAAGAACTTCCTTTGTCTTCATCTTCTTCTGCTTCAGGATGCTCAAGCCTTTTAATCTTTTTTTGAACAAGTTTTGTTAAAATATCCTTTGAATTATAGATATCAAAATCAAACTTTCTCAATATTTCCTGAATATTAAGATTTTTCTCCGTAATAACAGTCAAAAACAGATGTTCAAATAAAATATTTGAATTACCGGATTTTGCAGCAAGATCAAGTGTATGTTTCAAAATATCTTTCACTGCATGGCTGAAAGGTATATTTTCAGGAATACGCGATGCTTTTTTAAGGCATTTTCCAACCTCATCTGACATTGCCTCAAAAGTGACATTGTACATTCTAAATAACTTTAGTGATACCCCTTTTGCCTCTTTGACAAGTGCTAGCAGGAGATGTTCCGGCATAACTTCATCACAGCAGGTTTCTCTTGCCAGATTTTGCGCTTCATAAACTGCATTAACAGCTTTTTCCGTAAAACGTTCAAACAAAACTATTCATCCTCTTCATCATCTAATGATTCAATAAAAGCGCAAACTTTTTTGAATTCTTCTTCGTCTTCAATGTTTTGGAAATAGCCGTCTTCGCCTTCTTCGATATACTCCATAACAATAACTTCGGAATCATCGTCTTCTTCATCCTCAGTTACAGGAAGAAGCAGTGCGTAAGTCTTGTCTTCAAAATCTATAACATCATAGATTTCGCATTTTACAATTTGTCCGTCTTCACCGTAGATTTCTACGAATTGTTGTTCCATTTCCTGATTTTCTTCGCTCATAATCATTTCCCTAAATACTGTTCTAATATTATACAGGCACTTTCGATATCGACAAGTCCTTTATTTTTTCTAAAATCGACCTTGCGGCTTTTTAACCTTTCTTCTGCTTCTTCAGAAGTTAATCTTTCGTCTTCCAATATTATATCAAAACCAATTAATTTTTGTGAAAATTCTATACAATTTTCTCCTTGAAAGCCTAAAGTACCGTCCATATTGTACGGAACACCTACAACTATTTTCTCAACCCTGTTTTCTTTTGCTATTTTAGTAATCTCTTCTATAGCTTTCTGCTCGGGTTCTCTCTGAATACAGGTACATGGATTTGCAATTACCTGCAAGTAATCACTCAAAGCAACGCCAATTCTTTTTGTTCCGACATCAAGCGCCATTATTTTATGCATTATCTACCCACCTTGCTTCAATGCTGGAGATTATCATATCAAGCTGCAGCAGCTTAAAATCATCGGTATTAGCCTTAGTACGTTTTTCAAATATATTTGAAGCTTTTCTTTGATTTTTCAGAATATAGCGCTTACCGACATAATACTCGTAAATACTTTTTCTAATAATGTTTGTCAGGAAACTGTAATTAGAGCCCAGCGAATAAAATATTTCTGCGAGTTCTTTATCACCCTTGAGCATTCTTAAGTAGGCTGCCATATTAAACATAATAAGCTTATAAGCCAGTTCCTGCGCGCTATAAATACTGTCGAAGTTATCTGCGACAAACTTATCCAAATCAACATTAAAATTATTTGCTTTAAATTCTGATGACAATTTTTCTATAAAAGTTTTAAATTCTTCTGAAGTAATTTCATCAAAGAACCAGTTTTGCACATAATCGCTAAGACAAAGTTTATCAATATCTTTTTGGTTTAACTCTTTCTTTTCCAGATAAAAAGCCGGCTTTTCCGCCTCTATATCGAGAAGAATACTCTGCCAGCAGATATATTCATACGGCACAGGGTCGTTGTTCAAGTGTGAATTTTCTTCAGCCTGCTCAAGCAGATACTTTGCTACACCTGCATTAATCTCATATTTTTCTTGATAATTATAAAACTTATCAACAATTTTATAAAAATCTTGTTCTGTCATTGAATTAAAGCCGAAAGAATCAAGAATTCCATATCTAGGGTTTATAACAATTGCAAGAAATTGCAGTGTTTTATTTGCTCGTATTCTTGAGAAAATAATCGCCATGTTGCCATGCCCGTCAGGGAAAGAAGTATAAATTTTATACGGCTTTGATTCCTGCAGAATATTTCTGTAAAATTCTTCTGTATTATCAACCCTTACACCGGCCATTTTAAGTTCAGAGAGAGCCTTATTAATCCTTGAGAGCAAATCTTCTTTTGCATATTTTTTTGCATTTTCAAGCGCATGATAAGCAAGCTGTGATTTAGAACGGCCGAGAATTTCCAGAGCTGTATACCCGACTTCTGTATCAATATAGTATAAAAATACAGGAATAAGGATATTTGCAAGGGCATCATAGGCATAATCTTCTTCAAGAGATTTTATAAGAATAATTTTATCGCTGTCACTGATTGCGTTCAGAAAATCCATAAAATCAATCTGTGCTTCCGGATTCATAATAGCCGTTTCAAGAAGCTGCTTTGTTTCCCTGTTAATAAGTTCATTAAACTGTTCAAAATATCCGCTGATTACTTCATAATCAATTTTATTACCAAGGTCTTTAAGCATGTTAAAAGCTATCATCTTAACATGGTCGTTATATTCAGGAGCTTTAATAACATTCCAAAGTTCATCATTCAGCGTATCTTTATCAATAAGCTCCATCAAAAGCCAGCAAATCATCACCGCTTTTTGCTCATTCGCATTAACCAGCTCTCTGATTAACACCTCGAGAACAGTTTTTTTATCATCAATATTTTTTAAGTCAGTAATCAAAGAAGCTTGCGGCTGCGTTGACGTCATCAACGCTGTCAAAGTAGCAAGAATTTCTGCTTTTATTTGAATTTTATTCATAAAACCTCATCTTTAATTTTTATGCCAGAAAGCATCGAGAATTTTTTGTGCATCGGAAGACAGCATTCTATCCTGCAAAATCAGGTACTGTACCGCAATCATTACACACTCGGAGCAAATATTCACCCCCGGTCCTTTCACCATTTTCAGAACTTCCTCATTAGACCTTCCACAGAAACTACAGCAGACTTCTTCGTTCTTATTGTTTCCATCGGATTTACCCCTGAGTTTACCCCTGGATTTACCCCCGAGTTTAATGACATTATCGTCTGACATAGACCTCTCCTTATTCAAATTTGATTGTAACTTAAAAAAGAGGTTTGCGCAAGGCATTAAGATAGAAACGAGCTGTATTGGTTCTGCATATTAGAAATCAGCATATCCATAGAGTTAAACTTTTTATTAAGCCTTGCCCGATACTTTTCAATAGCTTCATTTCCGCTTACAATTTTATTCTCAATTTTATTAATTTCACGGGCATAAGCGGCATCGGCAATAGAGAAATAGCCTATTACAGACTGCAATGAGTTTTCCACAATACTTTCAACCTTTGTAAATACACCGTCTGTCGCAGTAGAACTACCTTTTATTCCGGTACCAATCAGCAGTTCTTTAACAGCATCACTGTCAGCTTCATATGCATCAAGGAACTTGTCCTTATCAAAAGTAAGATTGATAATACTTTCATTTGAAGTAGAAACATTATTTGCACTTGCAGAAGTAACAGAAATACCAATCGCATCAAGATTTTTAAATACAGATGCATTTCCTATAGAACTCATCATTGCACTTCTAATCTGATTTCTGAGCATTTTTAATGTTGTCTGGTTTTTCAGGCTTCCGTCTTTTGCAACTGCCTCATCAACATTTTTCATAAGTTCGTTATATGAATCCACAATATCAGAAAGTGAGTTTGCAACGGTTTCTTTGTCTTTTTCAACCGTAAGTTTGACAGCGGAACCGCTTGTTACCCCGTTTAAATTAATAGTAAGACCTTTAATACGTGTTATATCACTTGTAAGAATATTAGAAGTCGAGGTATATGTAGTTCCGTTAATTGATACTTTCGAATTTTCACCAAGATTTTGCGAGTCAGTAACCATACGTGCTTTTTTCACAGATCCGTCAGCATACCATTCTGTTTCTGTGTATCCCATAATATCAGTGAAGTTGCTTGTACCTGCTTCAATATTAATAAACGCCTGACCTGTTGAGCGAGATTTGATAACCAGCCTTCCGTTAATGCTGTCCCAATAAGCAGTTGCATTTGCGGTATCAGAAGAATTTATCTGCGAGATAATATCAGACAGCGTGGATTTATTGGTAATCGTAATCATCTGATCCCCTACATAGAAAGTACCTTCCTTAACATCACCTTTACGGAAAAGTCCGGTTTGAGTCAGAACAGAACTTTCGTTAACACAGTAGAGTGCACGTGCACTTACTGAACGGCCTTCTTCATCTTCAGCCAATCCAGTCACTGCGAGAAGATTTGAGGTATCTGTAGTTGTTCCTGCCTGAAGTTCGACATCATCATCTTTTGAGTATATAACAAGTTTTCCTTCTTCAAATTTCAAATCAACATCAGAGAATCTTGAAGCTATTTGCGAGCGTAAATCGTCGAAGGTATTATCAGAATTTACATTTATAGTAGCTTTTTCTCCGTTTCTGAAAATAGAGAATGTTCCGCCTGTAATATTAAGCGTCTTTAGCTGAGTATCCAGCCCTGCATAATTAGCAGCAGACAGAGTTTTTTCCTCAACAATTGTTGTTTTCTGGACAATTGCACTGGTACTTTCCATAAATCCATCCATAGAACTTTTATAAGCCAGATGGATATTTGCATTCGGATTAATTATTGAAGATGTCGTTCCATCAGCTAGAATAGAAACACCGTTCATTTCGCTGATATAGAGTTTACCCCCGACAAATGATGCCTGCACTCCGACAGCTTCAAGCTTGTCTATTAATGAGCCGAAAGTTTCCGTATCAGTAATCTGTATAGCAATATTTTTGCCGTCTACCTGAAGTGCCAGATTTCCTGTGGATTTAAGAGTTGTATCCCCCCACGGGGTGTCAAATACACTGAGCAGAGTATCTTCTGTTGCCGTAGCGGTATGTGTAACGGTTTTATAAAGAAGCTCGGAGCCGGTATATGAGAAGCTTGAATCAGGACCGGCTGTTCCAAATAATTTTTCAACGACATTAGAAGCATTAGAAACGCTGTTTGATTTTGCGACATAAGAGTTGCCATTTCCAATCAGCACAAGACTTGCCGAGCTTCCGTTATTAATAAGTCCGGTTTGGATACCGAAAGATTTAAGAGTATTCATAAATGACCCAATTGTTTCATCAGAAGATATAAGGGCCGTGTATTTAACTCCGTTATTGTAAATATAGTATTCACCGGCAGTTACACCAAGACTTGCCAGAGAAGTCGATTCAGAAGCGGCTACAGTTGCAGTAACCTTTGTGGTAACCCGCTGAGAGCCTGTATAGCTTGATTCATTAACAATGGCAGAGCTTCCGCCAAACAGTTTATTTACTATATTTGAAGCATTAGAAGTATTGCTTGATTGAGCTATATAAGCATCACCGCTGCCTGTAAGTACAATTTTAGAGCTGTTTCCATTCTTAACAAGTTCAGCTTTTATACCATAGCTGCTCAGGGTTTCCATTAATGAACCTATTGTTTCATCAGAAGAAATTTGCAGAGTATGCCTGTTACCGTTTGTATAAATATAATATTCACCAGCTGTTACTCCGTAAGCTGACAGGAGAGCAGTTGAATCTGCGGCCTGCGTTGATGTAGAAGTTGATGTTAAGATTTCTTTACCTGTATATTTATAACTATCTGCCGTTGTATTGCTTCCGAAGAGTTTTTCCACAACATTAGAAGAATTTGAAACACTGTTTGATTTTGCTATATACGAATTGCCGCTGCCAGTGATAATAAGCTTTGAGGTCGAGCCGTTATTGATTAATCCGGCCTGAATACCGAACGAGCTTAGCGTATCAATAAATGAGCCGAGTGTTTCATCAGAAGAAATCTGTGCAGTGAATTTTACACCGTTGTTATAGATATTGTATTCGCCTGTAGTAACTCCAAGGTCTGCAAGTTTAGTTTCCCTTGTCGCGGCTGCTGTTACTGTACTAACCGAAGAAGCTGAAAGCGGTGTACCGCCTTTTGTTTCATAAGATTTATTATAAGAAGCTCCCATTAGATATGTACCAAGTGCACCTGAGATGTTAAAATCAGAAAGAGAATCAGTACTTACTGAAAATCTGCCTGTTGCGTCTATAGAAGCGTTCAAGCCCTGAGCTTTGAAGGCATCCAGCACTGAGCCCAGCGTGGAAGTCTTCGAGAAGTTTACAGTAAAGTTTTTCAACAAACCTTCTCTGGTTTTTGTCTGCATTACTAATGAAGCAAACCCGCTTGAATCAAAAGTCAGTTTTGTACCGTTTGCATACGCAAGGTTGCCGAGTTGTGTTTCAGCAGTTGCTATAACTTGAGCAGTAGAGCTTATTGAGCCTGTTGTTGTATTTACGGTACCTGTAGTAGAAGTTTTATTAAGAGATAGTTTTAACAGCGATACAAGATTTGAACCACCTGAAGCTGTTGAAATAAAGGTATTTCCGTCACCGGTAATTGTAACAACACCTGCAGAATTTATGCTTCCCTTGAGCCCGTAAGCTGCTATTTGATTAAAGAAGTCTTGCAGTGTAGAAGTTGAATCTACGTATAAAGTTTCAGTACTGCCATCAGCTTTGTGCACAAGAATATTGCCGTTACCGTTCTGGAAGCCATCAATCTGTTCTAATGTTGTAGTCGCTGTTGCCGTATGTGTTGTAACTGTTTTAATAGTTCTTGATGAAGTATTTTCATATGCAGCGTTTCCAATAACCTGATATGTGTAACCGGTACCGACACCTTTAATTTTTAGAGTTGATTTTAGATTATCAGATATGGTTTCAACCCATTCAGTATCATTTAATGAACCGATATTAAGCTTACCTGAACTAGTATCATATCTGGCACTAACACCATAATCTGTAAGAATTTTTATAAATTGTCCAAGTGTCATGTCAGGAGTAATAATTTTCCAGGTAACATTTCCATCAGTATTGTTCATAGAAATTGTTGCATTTGCAGTCAAACCTAGCTGCCGTAGTGTTTTAGAATCATTTTCGGCTTTTTTGTCGCCAACTCTTGTATTATTTTTAGAATTTGTATTCTGGTAAACATCGCCCATTTTATAAGAAACATTGTTACCGGCATCTTCCAATTTAAATATATCCTGAAATATTGAATTATATCTGGTTATATAAGTCATATTGTTGTTATCAATCTTTTTTCCGGTAATAGTAAGTTTACCGTTTTTTAATGTAGCATTAAAATTGCTATTACTGTTAATAGCTGCCAGCAAATCACCAACAGTTGAGCTTGAGTTTACAGTAAAGAAAAGTGTAGAATTAGAAAAGCTGGTTGCGCTATTCATTTTTCTATATGACAAAATCTCATATCCTCTATTATAATCAAATCCAAGAGCTGTTAATTTAGTTTCAGCAGTTATTACGAGGTTTTCTGCCGATGCTGTACCCAGAGTTTTGGAAGTTGTTGTGGTATATAAATCATTGCCCCCTGAAGCTGTATACGTGTATCCCTTTCCGACCTCGATTTTCAGAGCTTTTTTGAAATCTTCTGCCAGTGACGGATTTCCATAAGAACCAGAAGTTGAAGATACTCGTATATCTTTTAAGATATTTCCGCCGCTTCCTTTTTTAATTGAAAGCTTGCCATTAACCAGCGTAGCACTCACTCCAACTGTATTGTTCAAGAAATCAAGTACTTCAGCCATGGTTGTACTACTGTTTAATGAAAAAGTCTGATAACCAGAGTTATACCCTGTACCCCCACTCCATGTATAAGGAGTATAGTACTCAAAGTCTAAATAATAAACGCCAGAACTTATACCTAAAATATCATTCATTGTAGTATTTTGCCTGATTGAAGTTATGCCATAAGTAAAGCTGCCATATTCAGGTAAATTAAATCTATCCCTAAGTTTCGAATTTATAGAGCTCAGATACTTCTCTCCATTAGAGCTGAACGAAAGTTTTCCATCTTTTAATGTCACATCAGGTCCGCCATTAGTTTTCATGAATTCCATAAAATCTCCTACTGTAGTATTAGACCTGATTGTAAAATATTTAGCTTCGCCACTAATATACATATTATAGGTTTGGTAACTACTTCCGCCATCATGCAAGCCTAGCTGAACAAAAGTTGTATTTGCTGTAATTGTTGTAGCAGATGCACTTCCATTTGTAATAATTGTATAATAAACTTTATCCGAAGATGTCATAGACCAGCTGTTTGTAACATATGCCTGCACCTCACCGCCGGTATAGTCTTTTGCTGTAATTGTTTCATTAGCCCTGATTGTAGTTGTCCATCCGACAAGGTCTGAAAAAGTTCCGGTCATAGAGTATCTACTAGAGCCCAAATACATTTTATTATTGTTGCTATTCCAATATACCCACGTATTATAAGAATACCTCAAAGCATTATAGAACTCACTCCAGGTTGTTGTAGCAGTAACTGTCATAGTGTACATGGAGATGTCATAGTCCTCATATCTGCCATTTACATATCGACTATTTCTAGTATTTAAAATGAGTGTATAGTTTGTGCCAGCGGCCATCGCTGTCACAAGCTCACCAAGAGTCGTTGTACTGTTACTATCCAAAGTATAATTCTTATACGTTGTATACGTAATTGGCATAGTTGATGTCTGGCTCAAAGGTACAGTAATATCACCTATATCCTTTTTACCAATTCCAAGTTTAGATAAAATTCCGCCTGATGCCGGAATATCTTCTGCATGGGCACCATACTGCGGAGTATTGAACGACAAAACACCATTACTCATTGATACAGATATACCTTGCGCTTCCATTGCAGACATAAGCTGGCCAAAAGTTGTTGATGATGTTACCGTAAAATCAACATACTCTAAGTCATTATTTTTATAAATACGTATTCTATTATTTGCACTGTTTGAATCTAAAGAAATATAATCTTTTATTAATGAGCTTGAATCAGCAACTATTGTTGCTGTATAAGTAAGCTGCGCCGTAGATGTAACTGCTTCTCCAACAGTATAAGCATCCGATGTCGCATAAGTTTCTATACCCAAAAGCTCTGCCATACTCCCGCCAACTATATACTGGCTTGATGATAAAGTTATCACACCATCATTAATAGCTGCTGAAAAACCATACTTGGAAAGTGATGAAAACATACTGTCAAATGTGGTTGAATTGGAAGCAATGGTTATGTAGGCCTGAGTTACTCCATTCTCTTTTGTTTTAATTTCCAAAACTTTACCTGCAGCATTCAATCCTGCCTGTGCAAAAGTCGTAGTTCCGCTCACAACCTGAGTTACTGTATACTTAATGGAAGAAGTTGAGGACGCATTTGTACTGCTGACAATAACGGATGTTATGGTTGAAATTCCCATAGCATCTGCAACACTGCCCTTGACATAGTTTCCGTTGCTCGATTTAAGAGTTATTTTGCCTTCATCTATTGTACCTGTTATACCATATTGGCTTAATGCTGAAAAAATATCATCAATTCTTGTTGATGAACTTACACTGATTTCTTTCACTAGAGCATTTGAAGAATTATATACAGCAAGAGCATACCCGCTTGAAGGCTTTGCTGTACTAATGCCTAATTCACCGAGAGTATTTGATGCAACCGCATAATTTACACCCTGTGTGAACAAAGTATTTCCATTTGCCCAGACTCCGCTCGTATTCTCAGAGCCGCTCTTTATACCAAGAGCTTCTGCAGCATTTCCGCTTACTTCACCGCCTGTTACAGCAAGAACTCCGCTCGAACTGAACGCTGCACTCAAGCCGGCCGAGTTTAATTTTGTTACAACATCGCCAATAGTCATTGTAGATGTAAGAGTGATTGAAGTAGTTCCGCCGGATGTATTTTTAGCTGTAAGAACCGGACTTGTACTAATTTTAGACCACACACTTAAATCACCAAGTTTCGTTGAAGAAGTCGCCTCTGAAGATGTTGTAATAACACTCTTATAACTCAGATTATTTGCTGTCTGTGTTTTAGAGCTTACTTCTTTTTCCAGACCAAGAGCGTTTATGATTCCTGTATTATTATCAATAATCTCGGCATCATTGATTGTTAAAGTTCCGTCACCGGAAAGTTCAGCACTTATACCTTTTGCCTTTAGAGCATCTATTAATCCCTGTAATGTTGTAGAGGTGTTAATCGCAATTGTATAAGTCGTATTATTCGCCTTAACCAGCATATTGCCGTTTGTAATTGAACCAAGCTGTGATAATTTTGTTGCACCTGTTGCAGCTGCCTGTGTTGTCGTTGTAACAACAGTACGCAAATCAATTGAACTTTGTGTTTTTGAATTTACGTCAACCTGAAGCCCTAAAGCTGATATCAAACCAGTGTTTCCGCTATCTATAATCTCTGCGTTCTTTACAGTAAATACCCCGTCAGATGATAAGGAAGCATCAACGCCTTTTGCACTCAATGCATCTATCAAGCCCTGTAATGTAGTTGAACCTGATATTGCAATAGTATAAAGTGCGCCGTTTGCCTTAACTTGAATATTGCCGGCCTTAATACTGCCAAGCTCTGAGAGTTTTGTTGCACCTGTTGCTGCAGCATCAGTCGTCGTCACAACAACCGTCTTTAACCCCGATGCTGTCTGGGTTTTAGAATTAATATCAGTTTCAAGGCCAAGAGCAGTAATTATGCCGGTATTTCCGCTGTCAACAATTTCTGCATCATTTATTGTTAAAACTCCATTACTTGCAAGTTTTGCATCAACTCCAAGTGAATTAAGACTGCTTACAAGCCCCCCGAGGGTCGTATTGCCATCGATTGAAAGATTATAACTTGTACCATTTGCCTTTACCTGAATATTACCGGCCTTAATACTTCCTAGCTCTGAAAGTTTTGTCGAACTTGTTGCGGCATTTACAATTGTCTCAGATGTCGAAGTTTGCAAATAAGTACTTTCATAACCGCCTTTTTCATGAAGATTAAATATATCAAGAATGCCTGTTCCCACGCTTCCGTCATCATGTATGGTTAAAGTATCATCAATACTGCCGTCATCAAGGTTTATGCCAAATATTCCGGTCTTTGAATTATAGGTGGCATCAACTCCGATGTTATGAAGTTTCGCAATAAAACTCTCTATCGTGTCGTTCTTTTCAATCTGGATAATATTATATATACCGTTATTATCAATACCAATTTCACCAACTTTAATTCCCAAATCAACAAGTTTGGTATTGCCGACTGCGGTTGAGGTTTCAATAATTGTATTCAAAACCTTAAGACCGCTTACCGCCTCTGTGCTGGTCGCAAGATTATCCACAAGAATATTATATTCAGCCTCCTCGGCTTCTGTTGCTGCACTCGCTGTCAGGATATTTAAATCAGATGATGTCGCAAGTTTCTGGGCAAAAATATCCATAGACGCTACACCGTACTTCGCATCCGTTACCTTCTCTATTACAGAGCGGAAAGAATTGAAAAATGATTTTATATTATTCAATGTTTCGCGTGATAAGAGTACCGTTTCTTTTTGTTCTTCCAGCGTATCAATTTTCGCCTGCTTCAATGCTACAAGCGATTCAACCCAAGAAGAAGTATCTAATCCGGATGCTAATCCGCTGAATGATATTGCCACTGCTACGTCCTGCTTTATTGTAATAGTCTACAAAAGCAGCAATGTAATGCAACAACGCCCGCACCGCTAAAATAAGCAGCGCCCTTACATTGTAAAATATTAAATTTTTTCATTGCAAATTGTTGTTTCCTGTCGAAAACATTACATCGTTACTTTATATACATATTATAGCATATATTTATACTTATGCAAGTATTTAGCTAACAGGAATTTACAGACGCTACCTCAATGAATCTATCAAATCCTTTATAACCACTTGCTGTGCAGATATTTCGGCAATACGAGCATTTGTTTGTTCAACAAGTTCTTTTGGCGCATTTGCTACAAACTTCTCGTTCTTCATTCTGCCTTCTAAAGAGTTCTTTTCGTTTGTTAATTTTTCAAGTTTCTTTTCCTGACGTTTAATCTCTGCATCCAAATCTATCAAATCAGCAAGCGGAACTACAAGTTTTGAAGCAGAAACTACTGCCGCAGCAGATTTTGGAGGGGTTGGCGCATTCATTTCCGCATAAGTTATATTATTAACCTTAGCAAGTCTGCGGATATATGCTTCAATTTCAGTAAAGATTTCTTTTTCTTTACCCTCTGCCCTTATTTCTACATCAACAGTTGCAGAAGTTGGAATATTGAAACTCTGTCTTACGTTTCTCAGTGATGTAATTGTTTCAAACACAAGCTTCATTTCCTCAGCTTCTTTAGGGAAACTCATAGCTTCTTCATAAACCGGATACTTAGCAATTATCAATGCACTTGTTTCTTTTTCTCCCGGGATTAAGCCCCAAACATTTTCTGTTATATGAGGCATAATCGGATGAAGCATTCTAAGTGACATATCAAGAACGTATCTTAAAACACGTTGTGTATTTCTCTTCAAATCTGCGTCCTGAAGCTGAATTTTTGCAATTTCAACATACCAGTCGCAGTATTCGCTTCTAAAGAAGTCATACAATTCGTGGGCAATTTCACCTATTCTATACTCTTTCATATACTGATTAACAGTCTTTGCAGTTTCATTAAGCTGGTTTAAAATCCATTTATCAACAAGAGTTAATTTTTCTCTGTCAATCGGTTTATTATCAACTCCATCCAGATTCATAAGTACAAACCTTGAAGCATTCCAGAGTTTGTTAGCAAAGTTTCTGCCGTACTCAAATCTTTCGTCAGAGACCTTGATATCCTGCCCTCCGTATGTACACAGAGAGGTCATTGTAAATCTCAAGGCATCGCAGCCGTATTTATCAATAATTTGAACAGGGTCAATAGTATTTCCCTTTGATTTTGACATTTTCTGGCCTTTTTCATCACGTATTAAACCGTGAATATAAACTTTTGAGAATGGAGCTTTACCAGTAAATTCCAATCCCATTGTAATCATTCTTGCAACCCAGAAGAAAATAATATCAAAGCCCGTTACAAGAACTGAAGTCGGATAGAATTTTTTGAAATCATCTGTTTCAGAGTTAGGGAAACCCATTGTAGAGAACGGCCACAAACCTGATGAGAACCACGTATCCAGACAGTCAGTATCCTGTACATAATTTTCAGGATCAGGATTTTCTTTAGCAACAACCATTTCTCCGGTTTCTTTGTGGTAATAAGCAGGTATCTGATGTCCCCACCATAATTGTCTTGAGATACACCAATCTCTTATATTTTCCATCCAGCCTAAGTAATTCTTTTCCCATCTTTCAGGAATAAAAGTAATTCTGCCGTCTTTTACGGCTGCAATTGCTTCTTTTGCAAGAGGTTCCATTTTTACAAACCATTGTTCAGAAAGAAGCGGTTCAATTGTCGTGTTGCATCTCTGGCATTTACCAACGTTATGTTCGTGATCTTTTACACGCAGAAGGAAGTTATTGTAGCTCAACATATCAACAACTTTCTTACGCGCTTCGTATCTGTCAAGACCTTGATAATCAGGCGGAACTTCTGCACAGGCTTTCATCTTGCCTTCTTCATCAATAACCCAGATTGGCTTAAAGTTATGGCGTTTGCCTACTTCATAGTCATTAGGGTCATGTGCAGGAGTAATCTTAACCGCACCTGTACCAAAAGATTTATCTACATATTCATCTGCAATAATAGGAATTTGTCTGCCTGAAAGCGGAATCATAACAGTTTTTCCGATTAATTCAGAATATTTTTTATCAGAAGGGTGAACTGCAATAGCAACGTCGCCGAAAATAGTTTCCGGTCTTGTTGTAGCAACAATGATTGCACCGGCTTCACCAACGAGTGGATAAGAAATTTCCCATAGATGCCCCTGTTCTGTTTCGTATTCAGTTTCAATATCAGAAATAGCGCTCTGGCAGCGAGGACACCAGTTTACAATATACGCACCTTTATAAATTAAACCTTTATTATAAAGCGTTACAAAAACTTCTTTTACAGCTTCAGAACAGCCTTCATCAAAAGTAAATCTTTCTCTTGAACGGTCAAAAGACGCACCTAAACGTCTAAACTGGTTCAGGATAGCTGACTTATGTTCATTTGCCCATTTCCAGGTACGTTTTAGAAACTCTTCTCTTCCTATATCGTGGCGGCTTAAACCTTCTTTTCTAAGTTCTTTTTCCACAACTGCCTGAGTTGCAATACCGGCATGGTCAGTTCCTGGAAGCCATAAAGCTTCGTAGCCGCTCATTCTGTGGTAGCGGGTTAAAATATCCTGCAAAGTTCCGTCCAACGCGTGTCCCATATGGAGAACACCTGTTACATTCGGAGGAGGAATGACTATGGTAAATGGAGGTTTGTTGGAATGAGCATCTGCTCTGAAATATCCGCCGTCTTCCCAAAATTTATACATCTTTTCTTCTGTTGATTTCGCATCATAAACAGTCGGCAAATCATCAATTTTAATCTTAGTTTCTGTCATAATAATCCCTCGCTCGTGTAAATATAATAATAGGATAACATAAAAATAAGTGGTATAATAAATCTATGAAAAAACTTTTTATTTTATTATTAATATTATTAACTGGTGCAGTTGTCACAGCAGAGGACTTTACACTTAAGGCTGGAGTATCTGTAAACGACATTCCAAAAGCGTTTTTTGGCAGCTGGAGAGTAACGGCAAAACTTGAAGATACAAACAGCTACGGCACTTTCAAACCGCAAAGCATAGATTTTTGGACTCTTTCGCGTGCAGGAGATAAAGTCACTTTGTCAAATCCTTTCAGCGGAGCGCACGCAGAAGTTTCACTAAAAACTGTTGAAGGAAACTTGATTGTGTTTTCTAAAAAAGCTCCATACGATAACAAAATGCTTACGGATACCATAACCCTCAGACTTTCTGATAATACTTTTTCGGGTATCAATACACTAAGCCTCGAATCTTTTTCTCTGGTTGATAACCATCTTATGAAAACAGAAACAGCACGTTATGTTATAAAAGGGGAAAAGATTTCCGGAGAAAGTATTTTAGGTAACTAAATCTTTACATTTGCTTCAAATAATTGTACAATAGACTAGTTATATAAGTATATGAGAGGATTTATATATGAAATTTCACATGCAAGTGTTAATTGCACTTGGGCTAGGCTTAAAGAGAAACTGGCATATTTTTGCCGGTCTTGTTCTGGGTGTTCTTGTCGGGATTTGGCTTCATAAGGAACCAAGTCCGGTTATTATGACAACTCTAACTTTTATCGGACAGGTATTTATAAGACTAATCCAAATGGTAGTTATTCCGCTTGTAATTTCGGCAATAGTAATCGGAATTACAAGTATAGGCGACAGCAAACAGCTCGGGAAACTGGGAACAAAAATGATTTTCTACTATACAATTATTACTGTCGCAGCAGTAACAATTGGTGCTGCACTTGCATTACTGCTTAAACCCGGACTGGGCGCAGCACATTATATAAATATTGATACAGCTGCTGATATTCAGGCTCAGGTTGCAGCTACAATCGAAGCACAAAAAGGTAATCTGCTTAATATTTTCTTAGGATTTATTCCGAAAAACCCTCTTGCTTCAATAGCCAGCGGTGATATGGTTCCTATAATCGTTTTTGCTGTTATGTTTTCTATAGCACTGGCAAAAGTAGGCGATATTAACAGGCCGTTTGTAGGTTTCTTTGAGTCAATTTTCGCAGCTACAATGAAAATTACCGACTGGATTATGTGCTTCGCTGCACCCGGCGTATTCGCACTTACAGCTGTTGCTGTTTCATCTTTCGGCATAGATATATTTATGAGTATTTCAAAATATCTGGGTGTTCTTGCTCTCGGTTTTGCAATACAGTTCTTTATAGTATATCCAATCTTTTTAAAAATATTTTCTAAAGTTCCGGTATTAATGCTTTATGCAGCAATGGCTGAAGCAATGATGGTAGCTTTCGGCACTGCAAGTTCTTCTGCAACACTGCCTTTAACAATTGCATGTTGTGAAAAAAGAGGTATTTCACATAAAGTCTCAAGCTTTGTTCTTCCTCTTGGAGCAACGCTTAATATGGACGGAACTGCAATGCTTCAGGTAATTGCGGTAATCTTCTTAACACAGGCTTACGGCGTAGCACTCACTCCGTTCCTTGTTGTTCAAATTGCTCTGCTTGCAATTATCGCATCTTCAACCTGTGCAGGCATACCGGGAGCCGGTTTAATCACAATTGCACTTGTACTGAATGGTATGGGCTTAAGCCCTGAACAGCTTGTTGCAGGGTTTGCGTTCTTATTTACTATCGAAAGAATTACAGATATGATGAGAACACTTCTCAACGTAACTTCCGATGCTGTTGTCGCGGCCGCAATCGCTGATAACGAAAATGAGATTAATTATGATTTATTGAATAATCCTGAGGGTTACGGAGATATAATCAACTAGAAGTAAAGGCGGTTTGGAAAATTTCCAAACCGCCTTTTTTATGAACCCAAAAATGAGCTGTATTGATTTTGCATTTGCCCGATTAACATATCCATTGAATTAAATTTATTTTCTAATCTTGCCTTGTATTTTTCAATAGCAGTATTTTCAGCAGCGATTTTCTTATCAATTCGTTTTGCTTTATTTTGAAGACTATTGGCAGTTGAGTCAAAATAACCGGAAACACTTCTAAGAGCATCTTCTAAAAGTTCTTCAACTTTTGTAAATATACCGGTATTATCAGTACCGCCGATAATCAAAGCTTTAACAGCATCCTCATCAGCCTTAAGAGCATCAAAGAATTTATCTTTATCAAAAGTTAGCTTTGTAATATTGCTGGTACTTATACTTCCTGCTGACGCCTTGTCAGTTGTAATACCAATCTGGTTAAGGTTTCTAAAGACAGCCGCACCTGCATCAGAACTTGTCATAATACTTCTCAGCCTATTTCTAATAAGTTTAAGCATTGATTCACTGTGCAGAGAACCGTCTACCGCAAGCTCTTTATCAACGTTTGTCATAAGTTCATTGTATGAATCAACTACATCAGAAATTGCGGATGCAAGAGATTCCTTATCCCTTTCTACAGTCAGAGTTACAGCCGAACCTTCAGTCAGCCCTTTTAAATCTATAGTAACACCTTTAATTCTTGATATATCACTTCCGATTGTGTTAGAAGTAGCGGTGAATAAAGTTCCGTTTATTCTAAACTCTGCATTAGAGCCAAGTGTTTGTGAATCTACTTTAAGTTTGGTAGATTTAAGCGTTCCGTCAGCATTCCATTCAGATTGTGTAAACCCGAGAATATCAGTAAAATTACTTGTTCCAGCTTCTATATTAATAAGAGCAGCACCGGTGGTTCTTGATTTTATTACAAGCTGAGCATTAATACTATCCCAGTATGCAGTGGCATTAGAATCTTCGCTTGAATTAATCATAGAGATTATGTCTGAAATTGTTGTATTTTCATCGATTGTAAATTTCTGATCACCAACAAAGAAAGTACCTGCAGTAACATCGCCTTTTTTGAACAGTCCAGCTTCTGTGACTTTTGAATCTGCATTTACGCAATAAAGCTGTCTTGCACTTGTAACACGGGTTTTGTCATCTTTATCTTTTTTAAGTCCCGTAATTGCAAGGAAGTTAGAAGTATCAGTTGTAGAGCCAAAATCGAGTTCAGCATTCTTATCAGAAGATTTAAGCACAAGATATCCATCCTCAAAGCTCAAATCAACATCAGAGAATTTAGCGGAGATTTGTGCTCTCAAATCACTGAAAGTTTGATCTTCATTTACATTAATAGTAGCTTTCACCCCGTTTTTGTAAATAGAAATAGTTCCGCTTGAAATATTCAGAAGCCCGAGTTTTGTGTCTAAATTTGCATAAGAAGCAGCAGAACCGGTATGTTCTTCTATAATCGTTTCTGTTTCTACGACAGCCGAATCGCTTGCTGTAAAATCATCAAGAGAAGCAGTTTTCGTAAGCTTTATAGCTGCATTAGGATTAACCAGTGCAGAAGTTGATGCGGCAGTGTTAATAGAAAGATTGTTTGCACTGCTTATGTATAAACGTCCGCCGATGAGTGCAGCCTCAGCACCTGCCTCCTGTAATTTATCAATCAGAGTTCCGAAAGTATCATTTTCAGTAATAGTAATATTTCTTGACTCTCCGTTAACCTCAAGAGCAAGTATTCCGGCATTTTTTAAAGTTGTATTACCCCACGGGGTATCAAACTCGCTGAGTAGAGTGTCTTCTGTTGCTGTTGTGTGCGTTGTTACAGTGCTGTAAATCTGCAAATTGCCATTGTAATTGTAAGTTGTTGTCTTATTTGCAGAAGGGAATAAAACATCAACAACATTTGAAGCATTATTTATAGATGCGGATTTTGCAACATAAGCATTACCGTTTCCTGTAAGTCTAATGGTTGAAGTATTTCCGTTATTAACAATACTTGCCTGTATACCAAACTGCGCCAGTGTATCAAGCAAAGACCCGACCGTTTCATCAGAAGAAATTAGTGCAGTATACTTAACACCGTTGTTCCAGATATTGTACTCGCCGGTTGTAACGCCCAAATCAGAAAGCGCAGTATTTCTTGTTACAGCAGAAGTCACAGTTACCTTTCCAAGTACATTATTTGTCGGAGCAGTATTTGCATAGGTTTTAATTGTCGTAATAGTATATGTAGAACCGCTTCCGCCGGATGCACTAATAGCAAGTGCGTTTTTAATGCCATTTGAAAAACTCGTTATGTAAGCGTTTTCTGATTCGTTAATATAAATTTTTCCGCCTCTTACAGACGCATTTATTCCGTAATCAGCAAGTGCTTCAATAATGTCGCCTACTGTATCTGAGCGTGTCACAGCAATAGAGAAATTCTTCCCGTTATAGCTTCCTTTAATATATTCGTTATCGGAATTCATGCCAATTTCGGAGAATTTTGTTTCTTCACTCATTTGGACTGTTGAAGTTACGTGAATTGTAGTTTGGCTGGCAATGGTATTGGTAGTAACTGTTGTATGAGTTGTCACAGTGTAAGAAGAGCCATTACCCATAGACGCAGTAATACCAAGAGCATTTTTTACAGCCGAAGAAATATTTGTGATATATGCATTTTCGGAATCATTAATATAAATTCTTCCGCCTCTTACCGTTGCAGTAATTCCGTAATCACCTAGTGCCGAGGCAATATCTCCGACCGTATCAGCTGATGTAATCGTCAGTGTAAAGGCTTTGCCATTATATACACCGGAAATAGTTTCGTTATCAGAAGTCATGCCCAACTGCGAGAAAGTTGTTTCAGCAGTCATAGCAACAGAAGATGTAACAGGAAGGGTTTGAGTTTCTACAATTGTTTCGGTTTTAGTTGTAATATTCGTAGTAACAATTGAACCGTCTGTCCCCGAAGCCGTATATGTGGTGCTAAAAAGAACTTTATAAGGAGCTCTTACATCAACAATATCCTGTTTTGTATTGTAGTTGTAAGGCATGGAGGAAAGGTTAGAACCATTGAACACATATTTTCCGGAAGTATTTTTGTAGAAAGAACTATTGCCGAGAGATGTTATTGTATTACCTGCTGTAGTGTGGAAAAATCCATTTATAATGGTTCCATTTTTGGTTAAAGAGCCTGTAGCATAACTGCTCTTAATAGTCGTATTATTACTTCCAGCAAACAATCCAACATTACCAGAATTTGAAGTAACGTTTCCTGTTATGTAGCTGAAAGCAATTTTTGCATTAACATCGTTAGAATTGCCCATTAATCCGCCGGTATAATCACCTTTACCAAAAACATTTATATTAGAATAGCAGGATGCAATACTTCCTCCCCGTCCGACAAGCCCGCCTGTAGTACCACTTCCGGTTACACTTCCACTTCCGGTTACATAACAATTCGTTACATTAGTACAATCACCTGCTATTGCACCGGTGTTTCCGCTGGAATTTGTATTGTTAACAATAACATTTCTGAGCCCCAGATTTTTTACTTCGCTAATCTGCCCGAACAAACCGGCATTTCCATAAGAGCCTTTGATACTTAAATTAGAAATTTCGTACCCGTTTCCATCAAAAGTTGCATTGAGGCTATAAGAATTTGCAATAGGTGTCCATGACTGATTCATCAGGTTTATGTTATCACCGAGAACAAAATAATAATTTCCGGTCAAAAATCCAAGGTTAGACCAGTTTTGGAGTAATTTCAAATCCTCTGTTGTACGTATTGCGTACGTTCCGCTCTCTAAAGCTCCATTTAGGGCTTTTATATCACTGAGAGAAGTCATGTTTACAGTATCAATACGAGTTATTGCATTCATGAACTCGCCGGAAATTGTTGTATATTTATATTGGATTTCACTGCTCGTGCTTGTGATAGTTGCAGTTGATTTTATTGTTTCTGTTTTTACATCAATAGCTGTCGAGGTTTCAAACACTGTGCTTGTATTTACGTCAATTGAAACTATTTTGATAATTTCAGTATTAGCTTCTGATTTAGAAGATGAACCTACGCCAGAAAGATTTGCATATGAATTAACAAATGGCGTATCAGTACCGCAAGTATTAACATTTTCAAAAGTTCCGGTGTTATTTCCGATAATATTTTTACCAACCATGTTAAAGTTGGCGTTATAAGCCCCTCCAGTAACTTTGGTGCTTGTAACACCGCTGGAGCCGATAAAAATACCTGTTATATCAGGTGAATATCCCAAAACGTATGAATTGACTATACTACTACTACTACTACTACTACTGTAGCCATCCCTGTATCCCCAGAGTCCTCCTGCGTATGCAGTACCGATTGTTGACGTAGCGGTTATCGCGCCGCTACTACTACTACTACTACTACTACTGTATACGTAATCATATGCCCACAAGCCACCTGCGTACGCAGTACCGTTCGTTGTCGTGGCGGTTATCGCGCCGCTACTACTACTACTACTACTACTACTACTGCTGCGAGAGTAGTTAAATCCCCATAAGCCTCCGGCATACACGCTTGTACCGCTGGAAGACGATTTAACATTCGCTGATACATCTGCAGTTACATTGGTATGAGAGATGGCAGCAGTACCTGAAGAATATATTGAATTGTAGCCGTAAACCCCGCCTGCATAAATTTTTAAACTACCAGAAGAGCTGTCTACCGTGACGCCGATTGTTCCCTTGACAGCGCAGCTTACAATGCTACTACTACTACTACTACTACTACTACTACTAGCAATTATACCACCGGTGTATACTTGGTAACCAGATGTGGTTGATATATTTATTGAAGCATTTGTTGTACAATTTAAAATGCTTACGGTTCTTGAATTCTCAACTGTAACCAGACCGACAATACCTCCAGCTGTAATATAAGTTGCATTAGAAGTATTATTTTTTATCAAACCTCCTGACTGAGTATTCGATATCATTAAATTTGAGTTATATGCACTTCCGAGAATACCGCCCATCGTATTATTACCAGCTAAAGTTACATTTGTAAAGCTTGATTTTATTGTTATGCTGCTGCTATAAACACTTCCGACAAGGCCGCCAGTATACTTACCACCAGTGATGCTGCCCTTTGCGTATGAGTTTTCTATTGTAGAGTAATCTCCCATTACACCTGCAAGTGTACCTATAACGCTCATAGTGTTATTTGCAGTCAAAGAAACGTCAGCGTGAGAAGCTTTCACAATTGAACGTTGAGCCATATAACCAACTAACCCGCCGGTTGCAGAATAAGCTATTGTATTGTATGCATCAGCATAATCATTTGTTCTTGTCACACTGCCTGTTACATAACAGTTATTAAGCGTTATATTATCACCCAGATATCCGGCAAGTCCACCGACATAATCAGCTCTGGAGCTTATATTGACATTTGAAACTCCCAGATTTTTAACCTCGCCATACAAATACCCGAATAAACCGACTGCATAACCATCAGTAGGTCCATTCTGGATTTCATTTCCAACATAAGAGGAAGATGTAAGCTTAAGGTTTTGAATTTCATATCCGTTTCCATTAAATACACCTTGAAAACGGGAATTGTAACTATTACCTATTGGAGTCCAGTTTTCTACCCCGCTCAAATCTATATCGGCACCTAATATAAAAGTGTTTGCAGAAGTAACCTTACCGTTGTTAGTCAATTCTGCAAGTTTTTGCAAATCCGCCGCGGAATTTATTGCATACGTGCCGGCAGATAAATTATTATTGCCAACATTTACTGAAGACAAAGCCTGATAAGCAGAAACATCAATTCTTGTTATGCCGTTTACAAACGCACGCGTTCCAAGAGATTGAGTAACTGTTGTTGTAGTAGTCGTTGTTACCGTACCGATTGTTGTTACAACTGTTGTTGTAGAAAGTGCATTAATTGTTGAATACAGAACAGTTGTTTCAATTATTTTGCCGTCACTGCCGCCGCTTGTAAGCGTTGTAAGAGTTGTTGTCGTAATTACAGTTTCGTATGTTACAATTGTTTCCTCCAGCCTTACTGTGCTGTAATCAATTGTTGTATCAGAAGTCATCCCCATGCCGGATGTGCTTGTTGAAGTCGTTGTAGTCGTTGTTGTTGTATAATCCGTTGTTGTTTCGTCTTTTACAGTATCATAGCTTACCGAACCGCCGGAAGATACTCCGCTTCCAGACGTCGTTGTTATTGTTGTTGTAACAACTCCTACACCGAGTTTGTCCATTAATCCGCCGGTTAAATAATTTCCATCTGCAGAACTAAAAGAAATTACACCATCTTCAAGGCGTCCTTTAATACCATAGTCCTCAAGACGGTCAAAGAACCCTTCAAAAGTTGTGCTATCACTAATTGTTACACTGCCGAGCTGCACTCCCGTTTTATCATATACATTTACAACTCCGCTGCTGCCTGAAATAAACTCGGTAATCTTATCGTTCAAACCTGCTGTTTTGACTTCTGTATAACTCAAGCCGCCGCTTGTCTGAGTATTCTGATTAACCTTTGTTTCAAGCCCTAAGGCTGAAATAATATTTGTCGTACCTTCGTCAGTAATCTCTGCATCCACAATTGACAGCACCCCGTTATTAAAAGATGCATCAATATTCACACTCTTCATTGCATCAACAAATTCTTGTATAGTGGTTTTATCAGTTACCTGGAAGGAGTATTCTGCCCCATTAGCCTCCATTGTTAATGTACCGGCTTCAACCCCGAGCATCCTTAATTTTGTGCTTCCGGTGGCTGTCGTTACAAGGGTATCTGTGTCCGATGTTTCAAGCTTTCCGCTGCCATAACCGCCTACACTGTCACTCAGATGAAAAGCATCTACTATTCCGGTATTACTTATGCTGTCATCTATATCACTTGCATCAATATTAGCACTGAAAATACCTGTCTTTTCGTTATAATTAGCATCTACACCGACAGCCTGTAATTTATCTATTAAAGATTTTATCGTATCTTCTTCTGTTATGGAAATTTTATATTGATTTCCATTAGAAGTAACTCCTATTTGTCCTGTTTTTACCCCAATATCAGAAAGCTTAGTACCAAGAGTCGCTGTTGCGGTTTCTATCACGGTTGTCGTAAAATTCTGGTTGCTTGCAGCCTCGGTGCTTGATGCAAGCTTGTCAACCTTTATATTGTAAGTTGCCTCCTCGGCTTCTGTTGTTGCAGTGCCGGTCACAACATTTATATCCGAACTCGCCACAAGATTCTGGGCAAATAAGTCCATTGAAGCGATACCAAATTTTGCATCAGTGACTTTCTCTAGCGTAGAACGGAATGATGTAAAGAAACTTTTTATATTGCTCAAAACATCTTGAATAGACACAACAGATTCTTTTTCTTCTTCAAGCTTAGTAACTTTCGCCTGACGCAATGCGACAAGTGATTCTACCCAGGATGATGTGTCTATGCCGGATGATAGTCCGCTGAATGATATACTCATTATTTGATACCTTTTTGATTTTGCTCCCTCAAAGTAAGAGGATTTGGGGTGACTTTTTAAGAAAAAGGTAATGGCTATAAGCGCAGCCAATTACCTACTCCAAACTAAAAGTAACGTATTAGAATGTTTTCGTCGTCGTTTAGAGATTTTATATCTGGTTGCGAAAATACGCAGCTATGCTTTTTATTCCTCATTAGACTAATCTTTGTGATGAAATAAATTAATCCAATGGGGATAACATTTTGTGTAAAATGTTATATTATGATTCGTTACTAATTAAATTATAGCATACC